>ORMF010045627.1_pt1 | contig 11994 bp, 11 predicted proteins | sample 1779871 | NCBI WGS metagenome assembly ORMF01 (sample SAMEA104232316, study PRJEB22302) | groundwater metagenome | biome: forest; feature: aquifer; material: groundwater | place: USA | collected 2011-08-07 | depth 5.4 m | reverse complement strand
GAATAGTTTGATTAATCCTCCAATTAGGGGATGATAGGCATGTGTCTCGACTGTTAAGTTGGCGCTCAAGTAGGTTTAGATCTGACTGAAGTTTAGATGGATTAAGCGACATATAGGTTCTTCCTAGGTTGAATGGCTTTATTTTTAAGATGCTGTATGTGTTTTTTTTTTTTCAATTAAAAAAAATGCATGATAGGTTAATGCTTTCGCAAAGTGAGTTATTAGGTTGTCTAGCATCTCTTAAGAGGAATCCGTAAGGCTTTTGAAAAGAAAAGCTCTTAGGGATCCTCTTGTTGATTTAATCTTTTCTATGTAGAAATTTTTACCTCTTCTTCTTGTACTAAAATCTGATTTGTAGGATAAATATAATTGTAATCCTTAAGCTTAAATTAATTGAGAGAGACTTCTGATGAGATCATTACGGGAAATTGAAGAGTTGCTTGATGAACTTGATACACACATAGCAGATGATTTAGAAGCTCAAGATTTGGATTTTAAACAGTGGGATCTTTCAAGTATGAGGCAGGCTGTTAGCTTGGTTGTAAAAATGGCTGTTTGTTTTGCTAATGGAGGGGGAGGGACAGTAGTATTTGGAGTAGCGGATAATGTTTTAGGTCGGTTTAAGGCTGTTATAGGTGTGCCTTCTGAGGTAGATGTAAATTTACTTAAGCAAACAGTTTATTAGATAGTGATAAGAGGGTAATTATTATGCAAATTCATCCTGGGATGCCTCCTTATACTGATACAGCTGGTAATGCTACCATTCGGATAGGTAAAGACTGTCAACCAATGACTGGTACAATGCGTCGAAAAATTGGAGTCGTAACAGGAGATAGTGACTACACAGCAGAGACTATTTCTGGCAATATCAGCAATTTTCTTTCTCCTTCTGCTCTAGAAATTATTCGTAATCTGGCTCGAAAAGAAAATGCGCCAGATGCTTTACTTCGCCTTTCAGATTTAGACTTTTTAGAAAAACTTGATTTAATTAAGGGAAAAGAAATTACAAGAGCCGGCTTACTTATTGCTGGGAATAAAGTCTCGTTACTTCAGTATTTTCCAGGATTTAATTGGACGTATCTAAAGATGGATAGTGATACCAAGTATTCTAACCGTGTTGATGATAATGATCCAATTCCCGTTGCAGTTACTCGGATAGAGGAATTGATTTTAGCTCATAATCCAATTACAACGTTAGAACAGGGGCTTTTTCATTTTGAGTATAGGGCGTATCCTGTTATTGCAATTAGGGAAGCATTGCTTAATGCATTTTGTCACACTGACTTTCATGTTAGAGCTCCCATCCTCATTAAACATTTTCCTGATCGCATAGAGATCTCAAATCCTGGAGGATTCATTGGAGGTATTAACTCCTCTAATATTCTTCATCACCAACCGGTTCCTAGAAATCCTGCTTTAATAAATTCTTTACTAAAAATGCGCTTAGTAAATCGTAGCAACTTGGGTATTAGCAGAATGTATGAGGCTCTTCTTATTGAAGGAAAAGAACCTCCAATGATACATGAAAGCGGAGACACTGTATGTGTTACTTTTATACGTCGTGAATTTTCTCCATCTTTTCGAGCGTTTGTTGAACAGTCTAATCAAAAAGGAAGATCTCTAGGGGTCGATGAGCTGATTATTTTAGAGTTTCTTCTTCGTCATAGAGAAGGTGAAACTACTAAACTTGCCGCGCTTTGTCAAAGAGATGAATCTCGGATTAAAGACATACTTTTTAAAATGGAAGAGCGTTTACTTATTGAAGAAAAAGAGTTAGAAGGGAAGCCTTTTTGGACTTTAAAGCCAAGTGTTCGTCAGCAGCTACTTGTGTCAGGCGATTTAAATCAAGATCAACAAATGGATTTAGAGTCTGCGAAAACAGCAGTACTTAATACTTTAAAGAAGAAGTTGGAACTAGGTGAAGAAGGTGTTACTAATAAGGAAATTCGTGAAGTTACATCATATAATCGACAGCAAGTAACTCGGTTTATTAGTCAATTACGTAAAGAATATCCTCAAATTAAAATTAAAGGACAAGGAGCAGGTTCCTATTATATTTGGGACGATAAGAAAAAATAATTGATCGGATGATTGCCCGCGGGCAATTTTTGATGCAATAATTGACCGGCTTAATGCTGTTCAAGCAAAAAGAAGAACTCTTCTTTTTGAGCCCATTCTATATCTTTTCCGTGGAGCTTTCTTGCATTTTTAACAAGGTTAGTGAAAGGTTGAAAAGGCCAGTTTTCCTTGGATTTACCAAGTAAGGCTCCTAAAACAAACTCTTCTGGAAAGCAAGAGAGAAAGGGGGTTCCAAGCTCTACCATGTGATAGTAGTCTCGTATAAGAGATTGTACTTTTTGTGTGCTAAGGTCAAGTCCGATGATTCTAGCTCGTATACAGGGTGTTTCATACATATCCACTCCTGTTTTTTTAAGAAGAAGAGCCTGTGTTTGAGGAAGAAGATAGCGCTTGGCATTTTTTCTTGGATGAAAAAAACAACCTGTTTTTTCGATCCAATCAAAAAGAGGTTTAGGGTCTTTTAGAGGAACTAAAGCCGTATCTAGCCAAAGAACTTTATGAAATCCAAGTTTTTTGGCTTCTAAAAGGGCAAAAATTTTAAAGGAGTAAGGAACAGCGGAGTATTGTATTTCGTTTCCGGTAGGATTAGGAAAGCCCCCTTTTAATAAAAGAAAGTGACCGTTAAATCCTGTTTTTTTTAAAGCTTTTGGCATAGCGTCTAAAAGGCTTGGATAAATGCCGTCATAAGAGGCAAAACTTACGATACAAGAGTCGCCGCCCTCATTGATTTTTATCAGTTCTTTAAGAGGTTTTTTATCTAAAGAGATATCGATTAGAGTCTGTCTTGCTCCTCGACTAATCCGACCCACAAAATCGCTTTTTTTTTGCAAAGAAGGCTTTTGCCAAAACCAGGTGAAAGGGAGCTCTTTGGGGTATAAGTTGTCTATCAAAAGTTGAGTGTTAAGAGATCGTAGCTTTGCTTGGATCTCTATAAAGTCGGCTTCTTCAAGGTGCTCTTTTGCAGGAATATTGATAAGAAATGGATTGGCTAAGCAAGTGGTAGAAATAAAAAGAAAGGCTTTATAAAAAATAGTTCTCATCAATGTTCCTTTTGTAGGAAAAAGTAGCCCTCTTTTAGAACCCAATCTTCTGTTTTTCCACGAAGTTTGATTTCAGGAAAGACGAGTTGATCATAAGGTTGTACTTTCCATATCTTTGGATTTTGTCCAATAATGGCAGTGAAGACGTATTCTTCCGGAAAGCAAGAGAAGAAGGGGAGTCCTAATTCGACAAGCTCGTAATATTTATCAATAAACTCTTTTGTTTTAGGTTTGCTAAAATCAAATCCTAAGATTTGCGCGCTGACATATCTTGATTTTAAAACATCTACCCCTGTGATGCTTTGAATGTACTCAACAGTTTTAGGAAGAATATATTTGGTAAAACTTTCATGAAGTTTTAGAAAAGATCCCTCTTTTTCTATCCAATCAAATAAAGGAGTTGGATCTTTTAGTGGAAAAAAAGCAGAGTCGATCCATAAAACTTTAGTAAAGCCCATCTGATGAGCTTCAAGCATGGCAAAGATTTTAAAGCAGTAGGGGACGGCGCAGTATTGAATTTCTTTACCTGTTGGATTCGGAAAACCACCTATTCTATAGTAAACATACCCATTAAAACCCAAGGTTTCGAGTTTTTGAGGTAAGTTTTGGATCAGGTCCACATATCTTCCGTTAAAGCTCGCATAGCACACAATACAGTTATCACTTCCTTTTCCGATTTTAACAAGTTTTTGTAAGGGGAATTGATTTTTTTCAGGATTGATGAGAGTTTGAGAAAGAGCTTTTCCTATTCTTCCATAAAAATCTTCTTTTAAAGCTAGAGAAGAAGACCATGGCTTAAGAAATTTTTTAGGAGGTGAAGAAGGATAGAATTCGTTTAAAATAGGTTGAATATCAATTTCTTTGAGTTTTTTTTGAATTTCTATATAATCTTCATTTGTGATTTTCTTTTTGACCGGAAAGTCAATTTTGAAGGGATTGCCGAGTAATCCTAGAGGAATGAGAAAAATAAATGCCCAAAGACTTTTTCTTTGCATTGACCTACACCTTTTTTGAGAAAAATATAAAGAGTATATTATATATTCTCAAGTATTATCATTTATTTATATTGAGATAAACTATGTTTTTTTGGCAAAGATGGATTCTAAAAAATTCTTTTCTTAGTAAGATCGCCTCTTCTATGGGAATTCGAGGTCAAATTATTGAGATCGGAGATAGTGATCTTTGGTGTGACTTTTTTGGCGAAAAAAGTAATCCTGCTCTAGTTCTTTTGATGGGAGGGGGATGTCAGGGGATTATATGGACTCCGGCTTACTCTGAAAAATTAGCTGCTGCAGGTTTTTATGTAATCCGTTTTGATCAACGAGATACGGGATTATCTTCTTACTGTAAAAAATCTTATACGCTTTTGGATATGGCTAAAGATGTCATAAAGCTTTTAGATCGGCTGGGTATTAAAAAAGCCCATATGATGGGTATTTCTATGGGGGGCGCTATATCACAAATTTTAGCGGCTGAGTTCCCCTCTTATGTGCGCTCCTTAATTTTAATAGCCACAAGTAATGATTTTCGTCCAATAGCTGCCGCTATGAAAGGAGAATTTCATCAAGAGTTTCCCGTTTCCTATCCAGAGAGGGAGTGGTTCTTATGGGTAAAGGAAGTAGAACAAATACCTGTTTTAGCTTTTAGAAAAAGACTAAAAAAACACATGGACGGCTGGAGAATTTTAAATGGGAAAAAAACTGAGTTTCCCTATAAATATTATCTCCATTTATTAAAAGAAAGCATCAAACGGCAAAGATCTTATAAAGCTCTTTTAAATCATCAATCTGCTCTTTTAGCCTCTTTGGACATCTTGCAAGAGACTAAAGGAAATATTCCTGTCCCTACATTAATTATCCATGGAGGGTGTGATCCTTTATTTCCTAAAGACCATCCTAAGTCTGTAGCCTCTAGTATTGTCCATAGTAAGCTCTTACTGATAGAAGAAATGGGACATAACTTTTGTCCCTGTTTTCAGCTTCAAACTATAGAAGAGATTATAGTATTTCTGAAGCATGGATAACGACAACGCTAACGTTGTCGCTACCTGGTTTTGCAATGGCATAGTTAACAAGGGCTTGAGATAGATTTTCAAGGGAGCTTTGTGCAACTATATTTACGATATCAGCTTCTTTGTGATCTTTAAGTCCATCGCTAGCTATAACAACGATATCATCTTTTTTTAATCCACTTATAGTGGTTTTGCCTTTATGAGTGCAGGAGCCTGCGTAGGCAGCTTTACCAAAAGCGCGGCTTACATTGGTTTCATAAAGTTTATCATTAGAGGTAAGATAACGATCTTTTGATGACTTAGGTACAAAATTCCAGCCGGCAACTTTTTGATTGAAACGATTAAAACAGCTAAAATAACGAGGATCATTATGAGCCGTCCGAGCCCTTGCCTCATCTTTTTTAGAGGTCCAATCTCTAACACAAGAAAGGGGAATAGAGAAAACTTGACCCTCTTTTTTTCTATAGATATTAGCTTCAGAATCTCCGATAGTTGTTGTGATGACTTGGTGTTTAATAGGGTCAAATACACTGAAAACGGCTGTGCTACCCATGCCGTTCATAGAAGAGTCTAGAAGGATCTCTTTTTGGATGATTCCGGAAGTAACTTCTAAAGCCCTATGAACATGTCCTTGCGTTTGCTCTAATACATTGGGAAATATCTCTTTAAATTTTGCGCTAGCAAAGGTAGCTACCTTATCTCCATGATGCCCATCCAAAACTCCCGTAACGATTCCATTTGGAATAGAACTAATAAAAGAAACATCTTCCATAGTTCCTCTAGAACCCTGAGCAGAGGCTGTAAATGTCGTAAATTGCAAGGGAGGTGGGGCAAAAGGTTCTGAAGAACCGAGAAAAGATAGATCTTCTAAAGAAGCATATACGGAAGATTGTCTATTTAGCAAGGGAGCTTCTATTGCTTTATGTTCTAAAAGAGCTTTTCGGCTATTTTTTACCATCTTAGCAAAAGCCTCTTCTTCTGTTAGCGGGCTTTTTCTAAAAGGAGACTCATTTTGCTCGAGGGCGGATGGATTATAAAAAGAGGTAAAGTTAAAAACTGAATTGGATATGGACATGGTTTTTATTCCTATAAAGGTAAAAAGTTTATCTAGAAAAGTCTTTTATTACAATTTTTTTCCCTATTGCGGAGCTGCTGTAAATTGTGTTAAATTTAGTGGTAATAAATTTATCTTAAGGAGAGGTTATGCAGTGTTGGAACTGTGGAGTGAAGTTAGAAATTGATAAGGTTTCTTTCCGAGGCTTTTGTGAGGGCTGCCAAGCAGATTTGCATTGTTGTCAAAATTGTAAATACTATCAAGTGGGCCTCTCAAATGATTGCAAAGTGCCTGGAACGGAGTATGTAGCTGACAGAGTAAAGAATAATTTTTGTGAAGAGTTTTCCCCTCTTGGAATTTTTATAGAAAAAAAAAGAGGTAACACTAAAAAATTTGAAGATCTTTTTAAGTAATAGTTAAACTTTCGCTGGTGGGGTTCTTTTTTTTAGTAATAGGAGGAGATGAATTAAATAATTCGGGATGTCCTTTTGCAAATTTTAGATAAGCTATTTTACCCTCTCTTCCAAAAGCGGTATTAGCTAGTATCGAGTCGTTTTTTTCAAGAACGGTCTTTGCGTAGAGTTGCGCTAAACTGATGTCTGAAAGAGGGAAACCTATAAGTCTTTCAAAGGATTTTTGTTTAGGCTTACTCATGTTGCCATAAGCATCAGCATAAGATAAGTACTGTTCAAAAACTTGAGAGCAACGATCAAAAACTCTTTGAGCGGATTCTTGATTAAAAAGCCTTAGAATCTCATCTTCACTAGCAGCTCTGGGTCGACGTTCTAGATAAAAAGATGGTATCATAAAGTTTCTTCCGGTTTTAGTCAGTATGTACACTAAGTCTTATTTGAAGATCAATAAAAAGAATCTTTAAAGAAGAAGACCCGCTTCTTGTATGGTAGCTTTCTGGATTTGATGGAGGATGAAGGATTTTCCATGGTTCCCATGCCAGTGAATGACTAGGGCATCTGGATTCGTATTACTAAAGCGACTCCAGTTATAAATAAGAGGAAAGTCTCCTATCGGAATTTGTTTTTTGAGTATAAGAGCATATAAAATATCTTGGTCTCCTACATAGGCGTGATTTTCTTCTAAAGATTCCCTAGCCCAGTCTTCTATGATAGAAATTCCTTTTTGAAAAAGAATGACACCTGAATTAACATTATCAAAGTGTCCTGGAGTGTGGTATTCTTTAGCTAAAGAAATGCCAGAAGGGGAAAGTGGCAAAGAAAATATAGGTGTTAAAGAGCCCTTAACTTCACAGTCAAGATCCATCCAGATAGAAGTCTCGTAAGGGGTTTGTAAACAGGCTAATGGTTTTTTGAACCAAGCATTACGACTTTCCCAAAAATGAGTTCCATGCAGCTTCTCCCAATCTTGTATATGCTTTGAGGAAAAAGAGTCTTTTTCAGCTACAAAGATGTTAGGGATCAGAAGAGGAATATAGTGGCCTTTTTTTTTGCACCATTCTTTCATTTCTTTAGATAGACCAAAGTCAATAAAGGCTACAGGAAGATCATTGTATTTTGAATAATGATTCCACCACCAAGGAAGCAGCCATTCTTGTGTAAGATCTGCCGCTACGATAAATCCTTTTTTTGCTAATGGTTTTTCCCTATTCCATTTGCAATAATTTTTGTAAGGTTTTGTAGATTGACTCAAGGATGTCCTCTAAAGGTAGATTGTCTTTTTTCCTAGATAGAAGATATTTGGAAAAAAGACAAGATGAAAAAAGTCTTGTATTGGAAAAATAATGGCAGACAAGTATGTTGGTTATTTTTAGGGGGAGAGTCTATGAGTGTAGCGTCTTTGTGGGAAAGTTTTTCGTCTTGGATTATATACATAGGATTGCCAACTACTGGAGCTTATCATTTACTTTGCTCTAGCGCTTTTTTAAATGTGGCCGCAGAAGATGCAACTGGCTTAGAAAAAGCTGCTAATGTCTGCTTTGTCCCTTTGCAGTATCTATTAGCAGGAAAGGTGGCAAAGCCTGTGATGTCTGAAGAAGGTGTTCAGTTAGGATACGCGCTAGATCTAAGATTTGATTATGATGATTCAGCGATTTGGTGGAAGACAGCCTCTTCTTACCTGGCACTACCTTCTTCTCTTTTTTTAGGAAGTGTTTTAAAGGGAGTATCTTTTTTATCCTCAGATACCAGGCAAAGGCAAGAGAAGATCTCGTGCGCTCTTTTGCGGGGAGGATCTTTCCTGAGTCCACAAAATAAGTATTATGAATCCATAGGGATTGAAGTTGTTAGTATTGATCAAGCAGAGCTTATAGAGTCAGAGGGGTATACAAGACGGCCTGGCGATGCAGATAAGTTAAAAGCTGAAAAAGAAGCTCTTCAAGCTATCGTATCTCTTTTGCATGAGGCTGGGGTCGTGTACTGGTTAGATTGTGGGACATGTCTTGGAGCTTATCGATATGGAGGGAATATTCCTTGGGATTGGGATGTGGACATTGCTATTTTACAAAAAGATTCAACTAATGTCCGTCATGTCTTATCTAGATTAGATCCTGAAAAATATATGATACAAGATTGGGCTAGTCGAGATAAGCCAAATACCTATTTGAAAGTATATGTTAAAGAAACTCGTTCTTTAATTGATATCTACCACTTTGCAATTAATGAAGAAAATAAAACAATACAATCGATCCTGTCTAACGAAGATAGCGTTGTTTTACCCGAGTCTTGGAAGATTCGGGAAAGAAGATTTGTCATGGAAACTCCTTTTTCTTTTGTATTTCCCCTAAAGAAGGTGAAGTTCGATGGTATTCTGGCATTTATACCTTGCTCTACAAAGCAATATCTGCAACAAAGATATGGAGAAAATATAAGCCCTGCAAGGGTGTATAGCCCGGTTACTGGTGAATATGAAAAAGACCCAAGCCACCCTTATTGGCAGTTGCAGTACACAAGGTAGATCTTTACTTTTTATTTTTTAGGTGACTAGTGATTACCTTACAAAATAAAACACCATATTTTTCCCATTTTATAGAAGAAAATCCATCTAGTTGCATCATGGCATCTCTTGTTGTTGGGTAAGTTTGACTCATTTCGATAAGAGTTTGATCTCCAAAGATAACGTGAGCGGGTTCTTTAAATTGTTTGGACAGTTTATGACGTAAGTGAGAAAGAGCCTTAAATAGCTTTTTATCGTAGCCTGACTTGACAAGGTCTACGCCATATTTTGCTTTTTTGATTTTTCTACGGATAAGGACCTTTGTGATTCCTTTGATGACATCAGAAGAAGTCTCTGACCACTGTAAAAGAGGTTTTTCTTCTTTTGTTTCGATTAAAAACTCAAGTTGAATCAAAGAGTAGATGAAATCATGAAGATCAGGGCGAGAAAGTTCTTTCATTAAACCATAAGTAGATAATTGATTTTGTTCATTAACCAATATAGCCTCTGTAGGTTCTCCAAGAAGAACATTTATCACATGAGATAGGCTAAAGTTTCCTCGTAACTTATATACGCAAGATAAGACCTTTTGTGCCTTTATAGTTTCACAAAATAGCTCTGTGTCATCTAGGCAGTTATCACATCCATTACAAAAAGAAACAGGAAATGTCTCTCCAAAGTAAGAAAGGAGTCCCATGCGTCGGCAACGAGAAGAGTGGCAAAGGGCTTTTATTTTCTCTGTTTTTTCTTTCGTTTTTTTACGAAGTACAGGATCTGTGATTTTAGTTAAGAAAAAGTCATAGACGAGTAATTCTTTTCCTGAGTAGAGCATGAGGCATTCTGCTGCTAGACCATCTCTTCCTGCCCTTCCTATTTCTTGGTAGTATTGCTCAATGGATTGGGGCATATCTAAGTGTATAATAAATCGAATATCCGGTTTATGAATGCCCATACCAAAGGCAACGGTTGCCACCATAAGAGAAACTTCTCCATAGACAAAATTATGTTGAGCTTCGGCTCTAGCAGAAGAAGGGAGTCCTGCGTGGTATTTGCCAACCTTCAGTCCTTTTTTTGTTAGCTCTTCATACATGTTATCTACAGCGTCTCTAGTAGCTGCATAGATAATACCTGGCTTTCCCTTATAGTTTTTTACAAAAGCGCAAACTTGTTTTAAGGCATCTTTTTTAGGGTCCATGCGAAGGGTTAAGTTGGGTCTATCAAAACTTGTTTTAGCTATGTAAGGGTTTTTCATAGCAAGTTGTAAAAGGATGTCTTTTTCAACTTCTGCTGTTGCTGTAGCGGTAAGTGCGATAATAGGAACTTTAGGAAAGAGTTTTTTTAGTAAGGAGAGCTGTCTATAGTCAAGTCTAAATGCATGTCCCCACTGAGAAATGCAATGAGCTTCATCGATAGCAAAGAGAGAAACCGTTGTTTTTTGTAATAGATTAAGGAACTCTTTATCTGCAAAGCGCTCAGGTGCGATATAAAGAATCTTATGCTGACCTAAATTTTGCATAAGAGCTCTAGCTTCTTCCAAGGGCAAGCTGCTATTTAAAAAGGCAGCAGAAAGCCCATTTTTAGATAAAGCGATAACTTGATCTTGCATGAGAGAAATTAAGGGAGAGACCACAACGGTAATGCCGGGAAATAGCATAGCAGGCAATTGGTAGCAAAGAGATTTGCCAGCTCCGGTAGGAAGGATCGCTAAGACATCGCGACCTTCTAAGAGCATCTTTATAATAAGCTCTTGAGAGTCTCGGAAGCTGTTGTAACCAAAAAGGGATTTTAAATTTTTTAGTAACGAGTCGGTCATAAGTAGGTCTTGAGTTTTTTATAAGAATGTTAAGGTAAAATCGAGTTATTAGAAATGCTTAAAATATGTTGTTAAATTTAATCTAGAGTTGGGAGAGGGCGTTATGATATTGCTATCTATCCAAAAAAGTGGGAGATCTAGCATTTCTTATCGAATTTAAAAAAGAAAAGACTCTAAGTCGGAAAAGTTATTTGTTACGGATATGTTTGATATTTTAATAATAACTAAATATAAGGATATCTAAAGTATAGAAAAGGTTTTTATGAGCACTTCAGGAGCTTCAGGTTCATCTCCTGCCCGAGTAGTTGGGTGGCATATGGATAAAAATAGTGATCACATAGAGCTTAAGCAAGGGGATAAAGTAATTCAAACGGTCTTTTGTAAAGTATTACAAAGAGAAGATGAAAAAAAAACTTTGGCAGAAAGGCTTGGTTTAGCCTCTCGGATCACGATACAGGATTACCAAAACAACTCTAAGACTATAATAGTTATGAACTGCAAGTTTGGCTTGCCCATTGGGTTTGATGGAGCGAAAGGTCGCATAAAAAAAGAGTTGGAGAGGTCAAAAACTTTGGTTGAATCTATCTTTCAAAATCCCCAAGGGCAGATTTCAAACACCCAAATACAACAACAAACAGTAAACACTAATCCAATAAACTCTTATATCTCCAATGTCTTTCGTCCTATCCGAAAAGGGGGAGCTCAAGTTTTAGGACAGCATGGTTATTTATCTAAAAAATATGACTATTTAGCAGAGTTATGCCCACCAAATACCTCCACGGCTGATATAAAGGCTGCTGTAGAAAGCATTGAACTATTTCATAAAGCAAATGGGGTATCTGAGGAAGATTATAACAATAATAAATTTGGAATGTCTTTTAAGGCCTATGCAAACAATTTAAAAACAATGTCTCATAAAGAAGCCTTAGAAGCAGCCATTCCCTCAACCAAATCAACAAACTCCAGCCCTTCCTCTATTTTCCGTCCCATCCGAAAAGGGGTAGCTCAAGTTTCAGGACAGCACGGTCATTCATCTAAAAAATATGACTACTTAGTAAGGTTATGTCCACCAAATACCCCAACGGCTGAT
>ORMF010186424.1_pt1 | contig 11998 bp, 10 predicted proteins | sample 1779871 | NCBI WGS metagenome assembly ORMF01 (sample SAMEA104232316, study PRJEB22302) | groundwater metagenome | biome: forest; feature: aquifer; material: groundwater | place: USA | collected 2011-08-07 | depth 5.4 m | reverse complement strand
GTCCGAGGCCGGGCGTACGGCGCTCCGCCGCGAGACGGCGACCGTGTTCCAGGACGCCGCGCTGCTGGACATGTCCGCGCGTGAGAATGTGGAGACCGCGCTTGGGCTGCACGGCATCCCGCGCGCCGAGCGGCGTGGGCGCACGATGCAGTGGTTGGAGCGCCTCGGCGTCGGCCACCTCGCCGCCTCGCGCCCGCACACGCTCTCCGGCGGCGAGGCGCAGCGCGTGAAGCTCTCGCAGGAGCTCTCCAAGCGCGACACCGGGCGCACGCTCTACATCCTCGACGAGCCCACCACCGGGCTGCACTTCAAGGACATCGCCCTGCTGCTTTCCGTCCTGCACCGGCTGCGCGACGCGGGCAACACGGTGGTGGTGATCGAGCACAACCTCGACGTCATCAAGACCTCCGACTGGATCATCGACCTCGGCCCCGAGGGCGGCGACGGCGGCGGGCGCGTCGTCGCGCAGGGCACCCCCGAGGACGTGGCAGCGAACCCGGCGAGCTTCACCGGGCGCTACCTGCGCAACGTCCTGGTCAAGAAGGAGAAGCGCGCGGCCTGATCGCCCGCGGCGCAGGCTTGTCAAATATGACATCCGGATCGGCCGCTGAGCCTTACCGGGAGCCGAGGTCGACAGGCAAAAGTTCGGGATTTCCGCGAAGCTACCGGTCCTCCGCGATGAACCCGATGCGCCGCTTCGGCGACGCGGCCGGCGGCTGAAGCAGCGGCAGCAGCTTGGCATATACGTCGCGCAGCGCGGCGTCGTGCTGGAGCAGGGTCTTGTCGATCTCGGCCAGCCTCTTGAGAATCGCCGCGTTGGCCGCGATCTGCTCGCGCATGCGCACGAATGCGCGGATGACGAACACGCTCATTTGCACTGCCCGTTCGCTGCGGAGAAGGTTCGCGACCATCAGCGCGCCATGCTCTGTGAATACCCACGGCAGGAAACTTCTGCTGCGCCGGGAACCGGTCACAATTTGTGACCGGTTCTCTCTATCCTTTTGATCCTCATTGGATTTCAAGTTTGAGGTCAGGACTGGCGTCCTCAGACACCGCACGTCCTCCGGTACCATTTGGAACGCAAAATCCTTCGGAAATCGGCTTGAATTCCGTTTTACCGCCTGGTTCAATACCTTCGTACCCACCCCATATATCCGCGCGAGGTCGGCGTCGAGCATCACCCGGTGGCCGCGGATCGTGAAGATCAACGGCTCCAGTACTTCATGAGAGGGTGGCGGCTTCCCGGCTCGCATGCGGTCTTGTTCGATTTGAATTCGCCTGGCGTCCGCCGGAGGCCAACGCGGGCGGCGCTCACTCGCTACCTGAACGTCGCGGGCCCGAGACCGGTTGACCGACTGGTCGCAATTTGCGACCAGTTCCGAACATTCATCCTGGAATCACTCAAGTGTGAAGCACCGCAGCCTTGGCCACGCTGGTGCAAGGGCACGCTTATCGCGTGCTCCCAAGCCGCGACGCTGGCACGCATGTTGCAACCCGGAAATCGGATACAGGCGGAATCGCATGCTTCGGGTATTGCTGGTCGACGAGTCATCTGAACGGGCCGAGGTGCTGCGCGCGGGACTGGAGCAGGCCGGCTACGCGGTCGCCGCCTCGCTCGACTCGCCCCTGGAACTGCTGCGCGCGGTCGAAAAACTCAAGCCCGATGTCATCATCATCGGCACCGAATCGCCCTCGCGCGACGTGCTGGAGCATGTGGTGATGGTGAGCCGCGACCAGCCGCGGCCCATCGTCATGTTCGCAAGCGACGGGGCGGGCGACATTATCCGCGAGGCGGTGCGCGCCGGCGTTTCCGCCTACGTGGTGGACGGACTCGATCCCGCGCGCGTCAAGGGCATCGTCGACGTCGCGGTGGCGCGCCACGCGGAGTATCGGCAGCTCGCCACGGAGCTTGCGCAGGCCAACCTCAAGCTCTCCGAGCGCAAGCTCGTCGAGCGCGCCAAGGGCATCCTCATGAAGAGCCGCGGCCTCTCGGAGGACGAGGCCTACCACGCGCTGCGGCGCATGGCGATGAGCAAGAAGAAACGCCTGAGCGAGGTCGCCAAGGCGGTCATCGACATGGCCGATTTCCTCGGCTGAGCCCCTCCTCCTTTCGCTGCGTCTTAGTGCGCATCGCTCTTTTGTGCACCGCAATCGTGCACGAAATCCACCCAATCAGCTAACCCGCAACGCGGCGATTTTCAGACTCAAGCGACTGGTTGAGCATCGGTTTTCCTCCATTCGCACGACCATGGCACGGGTATTGCGATAAGACCAGCGAGTCCACTGGCGGACTCACAGTGAACAAAGGCGTTCACCACGCGGCCGCGCATCGCCATCGCTCGATGGCGCAAGGCGCAGCCGATGCGGTGAGCGCCTTTTTGCATTCTTGCCCTGGAGAGATGAATGGATGAAAAGACATTGCCCGAATTCGCCACTGAAGCCGAGCCCCTCGCGGCCGAGCCCTCGGCGCGCCGGCGCAACTTCCTCGTGCAGGCCGGCGCGGTGGGCATCATGAGCCTGGTCCCCGACGCGGTGCGCACCGCCGCCTGGGCGGCCGGCTCCGACGCCCCGGAGAAGAAGGAAGTCAAGATCGGCTTCATCCCGCTCACCGACTGCTCCTCGGTGGTGATCGCCTCGGTGATGGAGTTCGACAAGAAGTACGGGATCAAGATCGTGCCCTCCAAGGAAGCCTCGTGGGCCGGGGTGCGCGACAAGCTCGTGAACGGCGAGCTGGACGCCTCGCACGTGCTCTACGGCCTGATCTACGGCGTGCACCTGGGCGTCGGCGGGCCGAAGAAGGACATGTCGGGGCTGATGAACCTCAACCACAACGGGCAGGCGATCACACTCTCCAGGAAGCTGCACGAGAAAGGCGTCAAGGACGGTCCCAGCCTGAAGGCGCTCGTCGACCGGGAGAAGCGCGACTACACCTTCGCCCACACCTTCCCGACGGGCACGCACGCCATGTGGATCTATTACTGGCTTGCGGCCCAGGGCATCAACCCCTTCACCGACGTTAAGACCATCACGGTGCCGCCGCCGCAGATGGTCGCGAACATGCGCGTGGGCAACATGGACGGCTTCTGCGTCGGCGAGCCCTGGAACAACCGCGCCATCGTCGACAAGATCGGCTTCACGGTCGAAACCACCCAGGGCATCTGGAAGGACCATCCGGAGAAGGTGCTGGGCTGCACCGCCGAGTTCGTGCAGAAGCATCCGAACACCGCGCGCGCCATGACCGCCGCGGTGATCGATGCCGGACGCTGGATCGACGCCTCGCTGTCCAACCGCCAGAAGACCGCCGAGATCGTCGCCGACAAGTCCTACGTGAACACCGACAAGGAAGTGATCGTGGCGCGCATGCTCGGGCGCTACGACAACGGCATCGGCAAGGCCTGGGACGATCCGAACGCGATGAAGTTCTACAACGACGGCCTCGTCACCTTCCCGTTCCTCTCCGATGGCATGTGGTTCATGACCCAGCACCGCCGCTGGGGCCTGCTGAAGGAGGACGTCGATTACCTGGGCGTCGCGAGAAAGGTCAACCGGCTCGACGTCTACAAGGATGCGGCGGCCATGGCGAAGGCGAGCGCTCCAAAGGACCCGACGCGCTCGGCGAAGCTGATCGACGGCGTGGTGTGGGACGGCAAGGACCCCAAGCGATACGCCAGCTCGTTCAAGGTGAAGGTCGCCTGAGGAGTCACGCATGAGCGCAGTCAACCTCTCCGTCGAATCCCTGAAGGACATCATGGCGAGCACAGCCCCGACCCCGCCCGCCGCGGCGAACGAACCGGTTGCTGAAGGCGACGCGCCGGCGTCCGGCGCGACCCGCGGCGAGGCCGCCGAAAAGCCCCTGTACGTGCGCAGCCGCGCTCCGGAGTGGCTGGTGCGCGCCTTCGCCATGGCCTGCGGGCTGGCGCTGTTCGTCGCGGCGTGGGCCCTGCTCGCGCAAGGCGGGCGGCTCCCCGACCCGGCGTCGACCTGGCATTCGGCCGTGGCCCTGTTCGCCGACCCGTTCTACCGCAAGGGACCGAACGACCAGGGCATCGGCTGGAACGTGCTCAATTCGCTCGGGCGCGTCGCCATCGGCTTCGGCTTGGCGGCGCTCGCCGGCATTCCGCTCGGCTTCCTGCTGGGCCGCTTCCGGTTCCTGTCCGACATGGCCGCCCCGGTGATTTCGCTGCTGCGCCCCGTCAGCCCGCTCGCGTGGCTGCCGATCGGGCTGCTCGTGTTCAAGGCCGCGAACCCCGCCGCGATCTACGTCATCTTCATCTCGAGCATCTGGCCGATGATCATCAACACCGCCGTGGGCGTGCGCCAGATCCCGCAGGACTACATGAACGTCGCACGGGTGCTGAAGCTCTCCGAATGGAAGGTCTTCACCCGGATCCTCTTCCCCGCCGCGCTGCCCTACATGATGACTGGCGTGCGCCTCTCGATCGGCGTGGCGTGGCTGGTGATCGTCGCCGCCGAGATGCTCACCGGAGGCGTCGGCATCGGCTTCTGGGTGTGGGACGAATGGAACAACCTGAACGTCCAGCACATCATCATCGCCATCTTCACGGTGGGCATCGTCGGGCTCGCGCTCGAGCAGTTGCTGATACTCATCGCCCGCCGGTTCAACTACGAGTGAGCACGCACATGACCCGCTATCTCCAGATCGAAAGCCTCGGCATGGTGTTCGAGACCAGGAAGGGCCCGTTCACCGCCCTGCGCGACATCGACCTCGACCTCCGCGAGGGCGAGTTCGTGTCCTTGATCGGCCACTCCGGCTGCGGCAAGTCGACGCTGCTCAACCTCGTCGCGGGGCTGCTCAAGCCAAGCTCCGGGCTCATGGTCCTCGCCGGGCGGGAGATCTCTGGCCCGGGGCCCGACCGGGGCGTGGTGTTCCAGAACCATTCGCTGCTGCCCTGGCTCACCTGTTTCGACAACGTCTACCTGGCGGTCGAGCGCGTCTTCGGGGCGAGCGAGCCGAAGGCGCGCCTGAAGGAGCGCACGCACGCGGCGCTCGAGCGGGTCCGCCTCGCCCACGCCGAGCACAAGTTCCCGCAGGAGATCTCCGGCGGCATGAAGCAGCGCGTGGGCATCGCCCGGGCGTTGTCGATGGAGCCGAAGCTGCTGCTCCTGGACGAGCCCTTCGGCGCGCTCGATGCGCTCACGCGCGCGCACCTGCAGGACGAGCTCACGCGCATCGTCGCCGAGACCCGCAGCACGGCGGTGATGGTGACCCACGACGTCGACGAGGCCGTGCTGCTCTCGGACCGCGTGGTGATGATGACCAACGGCCCCGCAGCCACCGTCGGAGAGGTCCTGGACATCGACCTGCCGCGCCCGCGCGAGCGGCTGTCGCTGTCGACCCACCCGCGCTACATCGCGCTTCGCACTGCGGTGCTCGCGTTCCTGTACCAGAAGCAGATGCGCGAGGCCGCGTAGCCGGCGGGCGCCCCGAGCGTACATATTAAGGTACACAGGCCGGCACCCATGCCCGAGATCAGGTCCACATGCTGCTATTGCGGGGTCGGATGCGGCGTCGTCATCGAGTCCGACGGCCGCGGCATCACCGGCGTGCGCGGCGACCCGGACCACCCGGCCAATACCGGCCGCCTGTGCAGCAAGGGCGCGGCGCTGCACCTCGGCGCGGAGCTCCAGGGCCGCGTGCTGTTCCCCGAGATGCGAGAGCGCAGCGAAGCGCCCGCACGCTCCCGCGCGAGCTGGGACGAGGCCCTCGCCTTCGCCGCCGCGCGCTTCGCGCGCATCGTCGGCGAGCACGGTCCCGATGCGGTCGCCTTCTACGTCTCCGGCCAGTTGCTGACCGAGGACTATTACGTCTTCAACAAGCTCGCCAAGGGCCTCGTCGGCACCAACAACATCGACACCAATTCGCGCCTGTGCATGTCCTCCGCGGTCTCGGGCTACAAGGCCACCCTCGGCGCCGACGCGCCGCCCGCCTGCTACGAGGACATCGACCACGCCGAGTGCCTGTTCATCGCCGGCTCCAATACCGCGTTCGCGCACCCGGTCCTGTACCGCCGCATCGAAGCGGCGCGCCGCGGGAACCCGCGGCTCAGGACCATCGTCGTCGATCCGCGCCGCACCGACACCGCGCGCGAGGCGAGCCTGCACTTGGCGATCCTTCCCGGCACCGACGTCGCCCTGTTCAACGGCATGTTGCACGTGGTGCTGTGGGAAGGGCTGTGCGACCTGGACTACATCCGCGCGTATACCGAGGGGTTCGACGCGGTCAAGGAAGCGGTGCGCGAATACACGCCGACGGCGGTGGCGGAAATCTGCGGCGTCCCCGCGCAGGACGTGGTCAAGGCGGCGAAGTGGTTCGGCGAATCGAAGGCGACCCTGTCCCTGTACTGCCAGGGCCTGAACCAGTCGGCGAACGGCACCGCGAACAACGCCGCGCTGATCAACCTGCATCTGGCCACGGCGCAGATCGGCCGGCCGGGCGCGGGGCCCCTGTCCCTCACCGGGCAGCCCAATGCGATGGGCGGGCGCGAGGTGGGCGGACTCTCCAACCTGCTCTCGGCGCATCGCGACCTCGCGAATCCGCAGCACCGCGCCGAGGTCGCCGCGCTGTGGGGCCTGCCCGAGGTGCCCGCGAATCCGGGCAAGAGCGCCGTCGAGCTGTTCGATGCGCTCGGCGCGGGCGAGATCAAGGCGGTGTGGATCGCCTGCACCAATCCCGCGCATTCCATGCCCGATGCGGCGCGCGTGCGCGAGGCGCTCGGGAAGGCCGAGCTGGTCGTCGTGCAGGAAGCGTATCGCAACACCGACACTGTCGCCTTCGCCGACGTGCTGCTGCCGGCGGCGACCTGGGGCGAAAAGGAGGGCACCGCCACCAACTCCGAGCGGCGCATCTCGCGCGTGCGGCGCGCCGTCGCCCCGCCCGGCGAGGCACGCTGCGACTGGGAGATCGCGCGCGATTTCGCCCTGCGGCTGGGCGCCGAGCTCGGCCGTCCAGAGGCGCGGCGGCTGTTCGCTTACGCGAGCGCCGAGGACATCTTCAACGAGCACCGGGAAACGACGCGCGGCCGCGACCTGGACATCACCGGCCTGTCCTACGGACTGCTCGACGCGCGCGGGCCGCAGCAGTGGCCGTTTCCCGAGGACGCCGGAGAGGGCAAGGCGCGGCTCTATGGCGACGGGCGTTTCCCCACCGGCTCGGGGCGCGCGCGCTTCGTCGCCGCTGCGCACAAGCCCACCGCCGAGAGGACCGACGCCCGCTATCCGCTGCACTTCAGCACCGGCCGGCTGCGCGACCAGTGGCACGGCATGAGCCGCACCGGCCGCATCGCGCGGCTGTACAACCACGCCGAGGAACCGGCGCTGGGCATGAACGCGCGCGACATGGCGCGACGGGGACTCGCCGAAGGCGACATCGCCCGCGTGAAGAGCCGCCGCGGCGAGATCGCGGTGCGGGTCGCCGCCGCGGACGACCTGCGGCCCGGACAGACGTTTCTCGCCATGCACTGGGGCAGCCAGTTCATGAACTCCCCGGGCGCGAACGCCCTCACCGTTCCCGCGGTCGATCCGATCTCCAGGCAGCCCGAGCTGAAGCACGCGGCCGTTCGGGTGGAAAAGCTGGACCTTGCGCACAAGGTCGTCGCCATGCGGCGCTTCGCCGCCTCGGAATCGGGCGCGGCGCTCGCGTTCCTGGAAGAGCTCAAGCCCCTGCTTGCGCGCTTCGACTACGCAAGCCTCGGCCTCACGGGCCGGGACGACGCCGTGGCAGTGCTGCGCGGCCACGCCGCGGAGCCGATCGGCGAGGACGTGCTCGACGCGCTCGACCGCCTGCTCGGCATGGAAGCGCAGAACACGCTGCGCTACGTGGACGCGCGCAAGCGCGTGGAAAAGGCCGCCCGCATCGAGCGCGGCCTCGTGCAGAGCGTGTGGCTCTGCGGCGAGACGGCGGCCCAGGAATGGCTGAGGAACATGATGGTCCAGGGCGCCTCCGCCGAGGCGGTGCGCCCCTGGGTGCTCGCCCCGGTATCGAGCGCCCCGCGCGGCACGCTCGACCGCGGGCGCATCGTGTGCGCCTGCGTGGACGCGGGCGAACGCGAGATCCGCGCCGAGATCGTGCGCGGCGCCCGGCTGCCGGCGCTGCAAGCGAAACTGCGCTGCGGCACGCAGTGCGGGTCCTGCGTGCCCGAGCTGAAGCGTTTGATCGAATCGGAAGAGGTGCAGGCATGAAACGGATGAAACTCGTGATGGTGGGCAACGGCATGGCCGGGATGCGCACGCTGGAGGAGCTGCTCGAGATCGCGCCCGACCTCTACGACATCACCGTGTTCGGCGCCGAGCCCCACCCGAACTACAACCGCATCCTGCTCTCGCCGGTCCTCGCGGGCGAGATGACGCTCGATGACATCATGCTGAACGACCTCGAGTGGTACGCGCGAAACGGCATCCGGCTGCACCTGGGCAGGAAGGTCGTCGGGATCGACCGGCGCGCGCGCAGCGTGGTCGCCGACGACGGCACGCGGGAGCCGTACGACCGGCTGCTGCTCGCCACGGGCTCGGATCCCTTCATCCTGCCTATTCCCGGCAAGGACCTCGAGGGCGTGCTCACCTACCGCGACATCGGCGACACCAACGCCATGATCGATGCCGCCGGGCGCGGCGGGCGCGCCGTCGTGATCGGCGGCGGGCTGCTCGGCCTGGAGGCGGCCAACGGCCTCGCGCTGCGCGGAATGGAAGTCACCGTCGTGCACCTCATGGAATGGCTGATGGAGCGCCAGCTCGACCGGACCGCGGCGGACATGCTGCAGAAATCCCTCGAGCAGAAGGGCCTGAAGTTCATGCTCCGCAAGCAGACCCGAGCTATTCTGCAAGGGCCCGAGGGGCGGGTCAGGGGCGTGAGCTTCGCCGACGGCGAGGAGATTCCCGCCGAGCTGGTGGTGATGGCGGTGGGCATCCGTCCCAGCGACGCGCTGGCGCGTTCCGCGGGCATCCACTGCAGCCGAGGCGTCGTCGTGAACGACACCCTGCAGACCTACGACCCGCGCATCTACGCCGTGGGCGAGTGCGCCTCGCATCGCGGCACCGCCTACGGGCTGGTGGCGCCGCTGTTCGAGATGGCCAAGGTGTGCGCGAATCACCTGGCGATGCTCGGCATCGGACGCTACCAGGGCTCGGTGACCTCGACCAAGCTCAAGGTGACCGGCATCGACCTGTTCTCGGCGGGCAACTTCACCGGCGGCGCCGACACCGAGGACATCGTGCTGCACGACGCGGTCGGCGGCGTGTACAAGCGGCTGGTCATCAAGGAAGAGCGCATCGTCGGTTCCGTGCTCTACGGCGACACCGTCGACGGCGCCTGGTACTTCCAGTTGCTGCGCGACCGGCACAACATCGGCGAGCTGCGCGACCACCTGATGTTCGGCCAGTCGCACCTCGGCACCGCCGGCCACCAGGGGCAGAACAAGGCGGCCGGCATGCCCGAGGCGATGGAGGTGTGCGGCTGCAACGGCGTGTGCAAGGGCGCGATCGTCAAGGCGATCAAGGAGCAGGGCCTGTTCTCGCTCGAGGACGTGCGCAAGCACACCAAGGCTTCCTCGTCCTGCGGCTCGTGCACGGGCCTCGTGGAGCAGATCCTCGCCTCGACCGTGGGCGGCGCCTATGCTCCGCAGCAGAACAAGGCGAAGCCGATGTGCGGCTGCACCGACTTCACGCACGAGGAAGTGCGCAGGGTCATCCGCGAACAGCACCTGCTCGCCATCCCCGCGGTGATGCGCTTCATGGAGTGGCGCACCCCGAACGGCTGCGCGTCCTGCCGCCCGGCGCTCAACTACTACCTCATCTCGACCTGGCCGCACCAGGCGAAGGACGACCCGCAGTCGCGCTACATCAACGAGCGCGCGCATGCCAACATCCAGAAGGACGGCACCTACTCGGTGGTGCCGCGCATGTTCGGCGGCGTCACCGACAGCACGCAACTGCGCCGCATCGCCGACGTGGTCGACAAGTACCGGATACCCACGGTGAAGGTCACCGGCGGCCAGCGCATCGACCTGCTCGGCGTGAAGAAGGAGGACCTGCCGAAGATATGGGCGGACCTGGCGATGCCCTCGGGCCATGCCTACGCCAAGGCGCTGCGCACCGTGAAGACCTGCGTCGGCAGCGAATGGTGCCGGTTCGGCGTGCAGGATTCCACGCAGATGGGCATCGACATGGAGCAGGCGTTCTGGAAGCTGTACGCGCCGCACAAGGTGAAGATGGCCGTGTCCGGCTGTCCGCGCAACTGCGCCGAGTCCGGCATCAAGGACGTCGGCGTCATCGGCGTCGATTCCGGCTGGGAGATCTACGTCGCCGGCAACGGAGGCATCAAGACCGAGGTGGCGCAGTTCCTGTGCAAGGTCGCAACGCCCGCGGAAGTGCTCGAAACCGCAGGAGCCTTCATCCAGCTCTACCGCGAGGAGGCGCGCTACCTGGACCGCACCGTGCACTGGGTCGCGCGCGCGGGCCTGGACTACGTCAAGCAGCGGGTGGTGCAGGACGAGGCGAGCCGCGCGGCGCTCTATGCGCGGCTGCAGTTCGCGCTGCAGGGCGAGACGGACCCGTGGGCGGAACGCGCCCAGGGCGGCGCGCGCCACGAATACGAGGCACTGACAGCATGAGCGCCGGCATCGAACGCGTGCGGCGCGATGCCGCCAAGCCTGGAGCCGCCGCGGGCGACTGGATCAGGGTGGGCGCGATCGAGGACATCCCGCGCCTGGGCGCGCGGGTGGTGAGAAGCGCGCACGGCGACATCGCCGTGTTCCGCAGCGCCGAGGACGAGGTGTTCGCGCTGCGCGACCGCTGCCCGCACAAGGGCGGGCCGCTGTCGCAGGGGATCGTGTTCGGCAGGCACGTCGCCTGCCCGCTCCACAACTGGAGCATCGGCCTCGAGGACGGCGCGGCGGTTGCGCCCGACCGGGGCTGCACCGGCCGCTATCCCGTCAAGGTCGAGAACGGCATCGTATACCTGCGCGTCTGAGGCCGGGCGGGTTGTACGGGAGCGCGTGCCGCTGGTAGCATGCAAGGCTGCAATCGTCGAATCGCCAGGCCAATGAACTCCAAGACGGTCACCATCACGCTTCCCGCGAAACGGCTGAAGTTCATCGACGAATACCGCAAGGCCCATTCGCTCAAGGGCCGCTCCGAGGTCATCGAGATGGCGCTGTCGCTGCTGCAGGAGGCCGAGCGCGAATCCGAAATGAGCGAGGCGCCCGAGGAAGACGATCTCTCCGGCGTCGACCTGGACGTCGGCCGCGATCGCGACGAGCGAGGCGACTGACCCCGGCCTCCGCGGCTTCCGCCGCGCCGGCTCCCCCTCCGGGCGCCGACCGAAATTCCTTGTTGTGACTGAAATCACGCCATTCAAATATCGGCACGCTCGCAATTGAACGATGGTTCAATTGCGACCGCGTTGGGGATCGACGCGGTCGCATGGCCCTCGAGGGGAGGCTGGTTGAAGTCGCCGTTGTATATGTTGAGGTTTCATCCAATCGTCCGGGCATCGTTGCTGCAATGCAATACGTTCCGGCCCCCAACTCAAGCCCCGCGCGCCTGTCCGCGATTGTTGCGTCACCGCAACAAAATAGCCACATGACGGTGTCAAGTGAACGGATATTCATTACCATGGGCACCAGTCGAGGGGACTGAATGAACCAGCGGTATGTTGAAGGTCTGTTGTTCGCGGTCGCCGCTGCCGCATTCTTCGCCTTTTCCACCTCCGCTCTCGCTGCCGACCTGCGCCCCTCGCACGCACTGCCGCAGGAGAGCGACACGATTTCAGGCATGAAGCAATCCGTGACCGCGTGGCTCCGGGCACCGGTCATTCCGTCATTCACAACTCCGGATCGGGAGAAAGCATGAAAACTTCAGGTAGGTTGTCAGCGCTGTGCGCCTACGTCGCCAGCCGTGCCGGATACGCTCCGGCGATAGGCATTGGCGCGACCTTGTTGCTGCTCGGCGGCTCGGGCGGCGCGATCGCGGCGGGCCCCGGGCC
>ORMF012389062.1_pt1 | contig 11999 bp, 11 predicted proteins | sample 1779871 | NCBI WGS metagenome assembly ORMF01 (sample SAMEA104232316, study PRJEB22302) | groundwater metagenome | biome: forest; feature: aquifer; material: groundwater | place: USA | collected 2011-08-07 | depth 5.4 m | reverse complement strand
CGAAATCCCAACACCCGAATCCCAACGTGTTCCGTCGTTGGGGTTTGGGCGTTTTTTGGGAGTTGGGATTTGGGGTTTGGGATTCTTCGTCCTGTCCTGTTCCTCTGTCCCTCCCCTCGGCAACGCCAAAACCTCGGCGCCTGAGCTAGCCGAATCAGTCCTGGCCGCCCTCGCCTCGCGCGATCGCGCGGCCTTGCAGCAGCTTACCCTCACCGAACAGGAATTTCGGGATCACGCGTGGCCGGATCTGCCTGCCGCGCAGCCGGAACGCAACCTGCCCTTCAGTTATGTCTGGGGCGATCTGCGCCAGAAGAGCGAGGTGAGCCTGGGCGAGACGCTCTCGGAGCACGGCGGCCGCCATCTGCGGCTGCGGAACGTCCGTTTCGAGGGAGAGACGACGCTTTACGACACGTATCTCGTTCACCGTGAAACCGTGCTGACGGTGGTCGACGAGTCGGGGATGGAGCAGGATCTGCGGCTCTTCGGCTCGATGATCGAGAAGGACGGGGCGTGGAAGATCTTCAGCTACGTTGTCCATGATTAGAGTTGCCGAGCAGCCATAATGGGACCCTAAAGGGCCGCTCCACCTCCGCCAGCCGTTCCCGAGCAACTCTAAAGGGCTGCTCCACCGCTCGTGGAGCGCCGCAAGCAGCGGCTCCCTCGAGTCATCGGTGGCGCAGCGCTTTAGCGCTGCGTGGCGTCCAGAGCCGCGGGTAGCGTCACGACGAATCGTGCGCCGCCTTCGGGCCGGTTCTCGGCCCGGACGTCGCCGCCGTGCAGCTCGGTGAGATGCTTCACAATCGCCAGCCCGAGCCCTGTGCCGCCTGGCCGCGAGCGCGACTTGTCCACGCGGTAGAACCGTTCGAAGACGCGCGTCAGGTCCTGAGGCGGAATACCGGGTCCCGAGTCTTCCACCGCCAGCACCACCTGGCCCTCGTGCCGTGACGCAGAGAGCCGGATCTCCGCTCCCGCGGTCGCGTAGTTGACGGCGTTCTCCACGAGGTTGCGGAGGATGTCGTGCAGCTTCGCGGGATCTCCGGGAATCGCGCACGCGTCGGGTGAGACGTCGATGACGATCGACTGCCGCTGCTCGTCCATGGCCCCCTGGATGTCGGCGACGACGGCCGTGAACAGTGCCTTCAAGTCGCACGGCGCGATCTCCAGCAGCTCCTGTCGCGCATCGAGCCGGGCGAGCCGTAGCAGATCTTTGACCAGCCGCTCCATGCGCGCGCTCTGCCTGGCCACGATGTCGAGGAACGTCCGCGCGTCTCCGCCGGTGCCAGCATCCTCGAGCAACGCCTCGACGTAGCCGCGAATCGCCGTCAGCGGCGTTCTCAGCTCGTGCGAGACGTTGGCCACGAAATCGCGTCGGATCTGATCCGCACGCCGCAGGTCCGTGATGTCGTGCAGCACCAGCACGGCGCCACCGCCTCCGGCGGCCACCGGTGCCGTTCGGGCTACGAACGTCCGTCCGGGATCGCGGGCGGTGGCGAGCTCGCAGCTCTCGGGCTGCTCCCCCCGCAGCGCCGTCGCGAGTTGCGCGGCGATATCCGGATGCCGAATGACCTCGAGGTACGGCCGGCCGATCGCGATGTCGTCCACGCGCAGCATCGATTGGGCCGCGCTGTTCACCAGCTGGAGACGGCCGTCGCGGTCCACGACGAGCACGCCCTCGATCATGCCCGCGAGGATGGCTTCCATGCGCGCGCGGTCGCGCGACAGCTCGTGCAGGCGGCCGCCGACCTCGTGGATCGAGGCGTCCAGCGCCCGCGCCACGGCCCCGACCTCGTCGTCGCCGTAGTCGTAAGGAGGATGCGTCAGGTCTCCGGCGGCGTATCGCCGCGCCACCTCCACAATTGCGATGACGCGCCGCCCGAGCGGCGCGGACAGAAGCCAGGCGACCGCAAGAGAGATCAACACAGAGACGGCGAGCGCGAGGATCGCGGCAAGCGCCAGCTGGTTGCGTTGCTGTCCGTAGTTCGGTAACGCGCCGGCGATGAGCGCGACAGCTACAAGCAGCGTCGCCGTTGCGGTGCCGAGGGACGCGAAGAAGATCTTGAGACGGAAACGATTCGCCACAGCAGGCTACTGGCTACTGGCTGCAGGCTGCAGGCCGCTCGTAAGTCGTGAGCTGTAAGCCTTGAGCCCCTGCAGCCCGTAGCCTGTAGCCTGTAGCCCGTAGCCCGTAGCCCGTAGCCATCTACTGTTCTCCCAGCTTGTAGCCGAATTGCTTCACGGTGACGAGCCCGTTCACCAGCAGCGGCAGCTTCTCCCTGAGCCGCCGGACGTGCACATCCACGGTGCGCGTGCCGCCCGTGTAGCGATAGCCCCAGACGTCGCCGAGCAGAAGGTCGCGCGACAGCACGCGGCCGCGATGCTCCAGCAGGTACTGCAGCAGCATGAATTCCTTCGCCGTCAGCTTCACATCATGTCCATCGTCCAGCACCGTATGACGAGTGAGGTCCATGGTGATCGAGCCGAAGGTCAGACGCGTCTCGGTCGAGGGCGGGCGCTGCGTGCGTCGCAGGAGGGCGCGCACTCGGGCCACCAGCTCGTTCGGACTAAACGGCTTCGAGATGTAATCATCCGCGCCGATCTCCAGGCCGACAATGCGGTCGGTTTCCTCGGCGCGCGCGGTCACCATGATCACCGGCACCGCGGCGGTGGCGGGCTCCGCCCGGAGGGCGCGGCAGATCTCGAGGCCGTCCATTCCCGGAAGCATAAGGTCGAGGATCACGAGATCAGGCGGGGTCTGACGCGCCGAGACGAGTGCCTCGCTGCCGGAGGAAAAAGCCTGTGGCTGCCAGCCAGCCTTTTCCAGATAGCGCACGACGAGCTCCGCAATGTCCCGGTCATCCTCGACGACCAAGATGCGCGTCACGGCTCGCATTATCCCACGGCGATACCCTTCGCTTGTCCGGCCAGCACTTCGGGGATGGTTTGACTGAGAGCCGCTGCGAGGTCGCCGTCATGAATGTAACTGCGGGCAGGAATCCGCCGTGAGAGGACGCGGAGCGGGACCGTGGCACCGCCAAACGGATCGGGGCAGATGGTCAGTGTGGACCCGTCCAGAAATGATTGATAGCCGAGCGTCTCTTGCGGCGCCGCCCATCCGTTGCAGAATTGCAGCGACAGCGCGTCGCCAAGCCTCACGACGCGATAGTCGCGAGCAAACGTCTCGATGGCGGGTGAATCGGTTATGCCGAGTTGCCCGAGCAGGTCGTCCCGCATGCTGGTGATCGACGCGAAGAAGTCGCGCCATGCCGGTTGGTGTGCCCGGTAGCCGTAGACCGTCAGGGCGTGCTCCGCGACAAGCGCGCCGGCACGTGGGTGCATGCCCGCGACCCGCGCAATACCGCGCAGCCAGAGCGCGTGCTTCATCGATGCCGGCCCTGCGATGAAATCCCGCGGTCGTCCTGTCGACGCATCGACCGCCGGCGCTGCGTCCACTTCGTGCCAGCCGTTGTCGTGTTCGCGCGTGGCGAGCAGGACCACGTCGCGCCCAACGTCCTGTAGCGCCGGCTCAGTCTGGATGGCGGCGACAATCGTTCCCGCAAGCAGCGCGTGATCGGGCTGCGTGATCAGCAGAAGCGTTGCGCCCTCGTCTTTCACGATCATGCCGTGGCCCACGATTGCTGCTGGGCTGTCCTGAAGACGCGACATCTGGCGTCCTCCAAGCTCAACCATTGTGCTGAAAACCCCAGAATACGGCCGATTTCATGCCTCAGCTTGCATGGCATACACGTTGAACAGTTGAGAGACAGGAGATTCAAGTGGTGACGAAGGAGACCGTTATGAGACCAATGGCTGCAGCACTCACAGGCGCCCTGATCGCAGGTGTCGGAATGTATGCGATCGGCACGCGCGCCGCGCAGAGCGATTCGCTCCAGCAGGCCCCTGCGCTTGTCCAGACGATGGATGGGCGGTACGCCTATGCGCCTGCAGGTTCTTTGCAGCCGCTGGCATTCAATACGTCGCCGACGCCCGGCTACGGAGCGTTTACACCGGTAACCGCCGCGCCGCAGGTCGTCCAGGTGCCGCAGCCCGTCTATCAAACGGCGCCACAGCCTGTGTATCAGACAGTGCAGCGGGCGCAGCAGACACGGACGGTATACCGCGAAGCCGCTCGGCCAACGCGGTCGTGGAAGAAGACCGCGCTCGTGGTTGGCGGATCCGCTGGCACCGGCGCTGGAGTTGGCGCGATCGTGGGCGGCAAGAAGGGCGCGCTGATTGGCGCGGCCATCGGAGGCGGCGCAGCTTCGATATACGAGGCCACTCGCCGCTAGCATGGACGCCGGCTCCTCACGGCTTCCAAAATCGGTCGTGCTGAGGGAACGGGCGGGGTTGCCATACCCCGCCCGTTTTTTGTTTGGATCAGCAGCTTCTGTGCAGCAAGGCCGTTTTCATACATTCCAGTTCATACGGTTGGGCTACGATAGGCGCCAAGTTGGGTCAGGAGTCGCTTGGTGTCAGATAGTGGCAGGCAAAATGTGCCTGTGGACCGGCCATGGGGGCTGCCGCCGATAGGCAGTGTCCATTGGGCATGGTGGCTGCTGGTGGGCAGCCTCATGGCGACGATTGACTTTGTCACGGGGCCGCACCTGGAGTTCCCCGCGATATATGTGCTGCCGGCGACGCTGTCGGCCTGGTACTCGGGACGCTGGCCTGCAGTCGCGTTGGCGGTAGGCCTCCCGGGCAGCCGCCTCTGGTTCACGCTGCAGTTCTGGCACACGCCCGTAAATCTCACGAACGCGTTGACCCGGATCGGGGTATTTCTGGTCATCGCCCTCGTGTTCGACCGTTTCGCAGAACACGAGAAGAAGCTCGAGCGCGAGATTCGCGTGCTCGAAGGTATGCTGCCGATCTGTTCCGTGTGCAAGAGCATTCGGGACGCCAAAGGCGAATGGCAGCCCTTGGAGCACTACATTCAGAACCGGTCAGAAGCGACCTTCACGCACGGGCTCTGCCCGGTCTGCATCGACAAGCACTACGGTTAGTGCGTTTTTCACTCACGAGCCGCAGAGACACAAAGGCGCAGAGTCTGGTTTGGCTTGGTTTCCTTCGCGTCTTTGCGTCTCTGTGGCTATGTGGAAGTGAAAACAGCTGTAGTCCTCCCGGTCCTGCGACAATTCCCGTTCTGCTTCGAACCAGTCTTCCCGATCTCTTCCGTGCTGGCTGCCGCGCATCTGAAAGCGCAAGACCAGCTGGCTGCCGCGCTGACGGTCGGGCTCAGCCCTGCGACGACTGGTTCATGATGCGGATGACTTCCGCAGCGCACTGATCGCAGATGTAGACCCGAGGACCCGCTACGAGCTTGGCCACCTCCGCCTCGCCCTTGCCACAAAATGAACAAGCGAGTTTACGTCTGAACATCGGAGACTCCATGTTATTGGTTCGGCGCAGTCTACCGCGGCGCTGCACTGGATTCAAAGAAACGCCACGCGACGCATCCCTCCCCATTCGGGTCGTGCGCACTGCGCGTGCTTTTGCCACGATCGTCGCATGTTGACAACACTTTCCAATCAACTCGCTGATGCCGTCGCCGCCGCTGCACCGTCGGTCGTTCAGGTTCATGGCCACCGCAGGCCGGCGAGCGGCCTTGTGTACGCCAATGAAGTCGTGCTGACGACGCTGCAGGCCATTGGCCGCGACGAGGGCGTGCGGATACGCCACGACGAACACACCGTCGACGCCGAGCTGGTCGGGTGGGATCCGGCCACCGGCCTCGCTGTGCTGCGTGCCCTTGGGCTCACGGCGCCGCCAATTAGCCCCTCGAGCGTGCCTGTCCGCGTCGGGCACTTGGCTCTTGCCGTCGCGCGATCGTGGAGCAACGCCGTGACCGCCAGCGCAGGAATCGTTGCCGTGATTGGCGGTCCGCTTCACACTGGACGCCGCCGCACGATCGACCAGGTGTTCCGTACGACCGCACCGATGCACGACGGCTTCGCGGGCGGCGCCTTCCTCGATGCTGCCGGCGGCCTGATCGGCATGTCCACCGCCGCCGCTATTCGCGGTCTTGGCGTCGTCATCCCCGTTTCGATTGCCTGGAAAACCGCGGCCACTGTGCTCGAGCACGGCCGCGTCAAACGCGGGTACCTCGGCATTGCCGGACAGTCGGCAGTCCTTTCGTCGCCTCAACGCACGGCTAGCGGGCGCGAGCGGGGCCTGGTGGTGCTGGACGTGACCCAGAATGGGCCGGCAGCGCAGGCTGGTGTGCTCGTTGGAGATGTCGTGCTCGCGCTGGACGCAACGCCGGTAGACTCGCCTGAAGAGCTGATGGATCTCCTGCTGACGACCGGTGCGGGACATGTGGCAAGGCTCCAGGTGCTGCGCGGCACCGGACCTTTCGAGCTGACGGTGAACGTGGGTGAGCGGCCCGCGCGGTGAATGCGCATCGTTCTAGTCGGCCGGCCCGCTGCTCGGGCGCGCTTGCGTGCCGAGCTGAGCGACTCGTCGCTTGATGTCGCCGCCGAGTTCGACACGATGGCCGAGGCGCGCGCGGCAGCCATTCCCGCAGACGCGCTCCTGCTGGCAGATGACGGGGGAGCACCCGACCAGCGCGTGCGTGACGAGGAGTGGGTGGAAGAGCCGCTCACGCCTCGCGAGCACGAGGTCCTCGAGCTGCTCGCCGAAGGCCTTCCCAACAAGGCCATTGCCGTCCGGCTCGGTATCAGCGACCAGACAGTCAAATTTCACGTGGCGTCGATCACGGGAAAGCTCGGCGCGGCGAACCGGACGGACGCGGTGCGCCGTGCCGTGCGGCGGGGCCTGATCGCGCTCTAGCCGGCGGGTCTACAAAGCAAGACCCGCCCTACGTACTCACCTATTCGTAGGGCGGGTCCTTTCGGACCCGCCGTTCAGGGTCGGCGGGTCTACAAAGCAAGACCGGCCCTATGTACCCTGCGGGACGACCGTCAGGGTGTCACGCTCCATGGCGCGGAGCACGACCACGGCGGCGTCGACGCCAATCAGATCGGCTGTCAGCAAGCGATGGAGATCGTCGACGCCGGCCACGGGATGCCCGGCGAACGCGAGGATGATGTCGCCTTCGCGGAGGCCGCCTGCGGCTGCAGGGCTGCGGGGTTCGACCGACTGCACTCGCACCCCTGATGACACGGCGAGGCGATGTGCGCGGGTGATCGCACGCGGCAGCGGGATGTTGTGTCCTGCCACGCCGAGATAGCTGCGGCGGATCCGGCCGTCGCGGATCAGGAGCGACGCCACGAATCGCGCGGTGTTGCTTGCGGTAGCAAAGCACAGGCCCTGTGCCGGGCGGATCATGGCGGTGTTGATGCCGATGATCTCGCCGCCGGTGGTCACGAGCGGCCCTCCCGAGTTTCCGGGATTCAGCGCCGCGTCCGTCTGAATCACATCGTCCATGAGGCGGCCCGTCTGCGAGCGTAGCGACCGCCCGAGCGCGCTCACCACGCCGGCCGTGACCGAGTGCTGGAATCCGTACGGATTGCCGAGTGCGATGGCGATCTGTCCCACGCGCACCCGCTTCGAGTCGCCAAAGCGTGCCCACGGAAAATCCGAGCCCTGAAGACGAACGACCGCGAGGTCCGTATGCGGGTCGTCGCCCACGAGCTCGGCGCCACCAGATCGTCCGTCGGGAAGGACGACGCTCACGTGCTTCGCACGTGAGACCACGTGACCGTTCGTGAGAATGAATCCGTCTGGAGTGAAGAGGACGCCGGAGCCGACACCGCCGCGGGGAGCGATCTCGATTTTTACGACCGCCGGGCCGATTGTCTCGACGGCGGCGATCACCGCCCGTGAGTAGGCATCGAGCAGTTCGTCATCCGGCGGGACGACTGCGGGAGCAGGGGCCATTTTGTTCAAGCGTAAGACGACGTGACGAGCTCCGGATCACCCGAATGGGGTGGATCGACAGGCCTCGGGCTGCGGACTACAGGCTACGGGCTGGCTACAATCGCGTGGAGCTTCGTCATCGTCGCCATGTTGCGCATGGTGACAGCGTCGCCGAGCACGCGGCCGACCGCGGCACCCAGCGGGCTCTTGATGATGCCGGCAGGGCACCAGAGGTAGGCCACCCGCGCGCCGAGCGCGAACGCCTCCGGCGTCCATCGGTCTCGCGTCAACGATGTCAGGCGCCTCCGATCGCCCGGTGTCGCCAGGACGGCGACGAGGAGGCGTGAGGGATTGTCGGCGATGTGCCGCAGGGGATTCTTGTTGACGATGGCGGCAACCTCGGCGGCGGTGAGGATGATCACTCTGGCGGTGACTCCGAGCCTCGCGGCCACCGCGTCCTCGATACAGGTTGCCGCATTGCCGCGCAAGGTGGGGGGAACGGGGAAGATGACGTTGCCGCTGTTGAGGATGGTGCGCACGTCACCGTAGCCGAGGCCTTCCACGAGCCGGCGCAGGTCGGCCATCGCCACCCGCTTGGCCCGGCCCACGTTGATGCCGCGGATCAGGGCGACGGACGTCATGAGTCGTGCACCCGCCGTCTATCCGACAGGCGAGCGCCGCTCACTATTCTAAAACGACGGCCTGAGCTTGAAGAACAACCGTGTCCCTTCGCCGCCGCCGGTCGCGATATCGACGCGCAGGAAGGTGGCTTTCGAATTGTGCACGCGGAAGCCGATCCCGTATGACGTCCGGAGATCGCCGAGATCGATGTCCTGCCAGTCGGGGCGCACTTCACCGGCATCGAGGAAGGCCGCGATGTCCAGCAGCTTCAGCACCTGCCAGCGGTACTCGCCGTTCAGATACAGGATGTTCTCATCGCGAAACCGGAACTCCTCAAATCCACGGAGCGTGTCCGATCCTCCCACGTAGGGGAGGAAATAGAACGGCACCTGGTGACCGTTATCGTTGTTCACGTAGCTGATGCCGCCATGCACCCCGAACACGTGCTTCGGTATCAGCCGGAAGAACTGCGATGCCTCGGCGTCGAAGCGATTGAAGTCGAACCGCTGCAGCGTCTGGTCGTCCCAGCGAGCGAACGAGATGAAGTAACGGCCGCCCCGTGTGGGACTGCCTCTCCGATCGCGGTTGTCGGCATCGGCGAACCACGTCGTGTGCAGATAATCCGGCTGCGCGTCGAGGCCGGGTGCCTGGGCGCTCGAGAACAGGTGTTCCGTGGACGGAAAGGTATTGTCGGTGCCGCTCGAGATGGTTGGCTGGAAATAGCCGAGGTCCATACCGACGTCGAGCCACGGGGTGAGGTGGAACAGACCGCGCCCCACGAAGTCGGTGCTCGTGAGGGCGTAGTTGCTGCGCGCAGCCTCGCTCGAGGTATGACCCAGCCCGAAGAAGTCTTCCTGGGGGAAATCCTGATAACGGAAGTTCGTCCAGAGCTCGAGCCGGTCGTCGAGCGCCAGAACCCAGCGCGCCCGCGCATCCACCACTTTGTAGAGTTTTTTGGACAGACCGCCGGAAAGGTCGAGGAGCACGTCGTCGCCGAAGTGCCTGCGATAGCCGACACCGGGGGCGAACCCGCTGCCCGTGGTCATCCCGCCGAATCGAGGATAGAAGCCGTCGCTGTCGCCGGAAAACCGCTCCACCCACCCTTTTTTCTCGACATAGGTGCGAACCTTGTCGATGGGTGACGCCTTCTTCCCTTGCGCGTCGTCCGCGTCGTCATCCGCGTCGTTGTCGGCCGGCGGCGATTCGGGCGCATCTGCCTTGGCAGGCAACTCGGTTTTGGTGTTTTGTGCGGCCACTATGCCGGAATTCAGCAGCAGCACGGCTGTGGTAGTGCAGAACAGGGTGATAAGGCGCATAACGGTTGTAATAGGTGGCAAGAGCCACGCCATTGATCTTCTTCGTGATATTCGCTATATTTTCGTCATAGCGAAAATATGGCGAATAACGCGCTGGCTGTTCTGGAATCTGCCCTTCGGGCCCGGAAACTTGACCGCACGCTCACCACCGCGCTGGCGCCGCTGGACCGCGTCGATGCGGCTGCCACCGCAGCCAGCACCATCGACCCGCTCGATGCCGTGCTTCGCGGCGGGTTGCCGCGCGGGCAGCTTTCCGAAATTGCGGGACCCCGGTCATCGGGCCGGACGACAGTGGTGATGCGCATGATGGCGGCGGCGACCGGCCGTGAAGAGATTGCCGCGGTGATCGACACCTTCGATCGGTTCGACGTCGCCTCCGCCGCCGCCGCGGGGATCCATCTCGCGCGGCTGCTCTGGGTCCGCGGCGAATCGCAGACGCTTGCTGCCTCCGTTCTGGAGCGGACGATTGATCGCGCGCTGAAATCGCTCAATCTGGTGCTCCAAGCCGGCGGCTTCGGGATCGTCGCGCTCGATCTGGCCGACGCGCCGCTACCGGCGCTCACTCGAATCCCATTCACCACGTGGCTGCGCGTGCAGCGCACGATTGAAGGCAGCGATACCGCGTGCGTGCTGCTGGTGCCGCAGCCGCTCGCGCGGAGCGCCGGGGGTGTGACGCTCACGCTGGGAACGCAGGCGGCGCGATGGATCGGCGCCTCGGCGCGCAGCCGCCGGTTTGCGGGCTTGGACGTCGACGTCCGCGTGGTGTCGCCGCGCCGGCGCGTCGACGGACAGGCCGCATTCGCCGCGGCGATCAACGAGTAAATCAACCACGAAGAACACGAAGAACACGAAGAGGTTTGAGTTGGATTGCTTCGTGGCCTTCGTGACCTTCGTGGTTTTTAAGAGGCTTTGTGTTTGGGGCTCTTTACGCGGCTGAAGGCAGCTCGATCGACACGCTGGCGGCCGTGGCGCGCGAGTTTTCGCCGCGCATCGAGGTGGAAGGGACCGAGGCACGGGAGATCACACTCGATTTGCGCGGCCTCGCCCGGCTGTTTGGCGACGCGAAGACGATGGCCGCCGAGCTCCGGCGCACCGCTGCGGATCGCGGGCTGCGCGTCCGTGTGGCGATCGCGGGCACGCGCACCGCCGCCCGCCTGCTCGTCCATGCCCATCCCGGGCTGACGGTGGTGGAGCCCGGCGAGGAACCGGATGCGCTCGCGTCGATTCCCCTCGATCTGCTCGCCGTCGTCGCATACGAGCAGCAGAGGTACGGAGACGCCGAGAGCTCGCGTGCACGACGTCGAGGCGGACGAATCCCGAATCCCGAATCCCGAATCCCGATCGAGACGCTGAAGCGGTGGGGGCTCCGTACCCTCGGCGACTTTGTCCGGCTGCCTGCCGACGAGATCGCGGCGCGGCTTGGACAGGACGGTGTGGAATGGCAGCGGCTGGCGCGCGGCGAGGATCCGCGCCCCCTCGTTTCCGGCGTGCTGGAAGAGCGCTTCGAGCAGGCACTGGATCTCGAATGGCCGATCGAGGGGCTGGAGCCGCTGTCGTTCGTCCTCGGGCGGCTCATCGAGCCGCTCAGCGCGCATCTCGAGCGGCGCGATCGCGCGGCTGCAGTGCTTTACGTCCGGCTGCAGCTCGTCACGCGCGAGGTGCACGAGCGGTCGTTGCAGTTGCCGGCGCCGATCCGCGATCCGCGCACGCTCCGCACGCTCGCGCTCCTCGACCTTGAATCCCACCCGCCGTCAGCCGCGGTCGACCGCGTAGTCGTGGCGGTCGATCCGACGCCAGGACGCGTGCTCCAGTTCTCGCTGCTCACGCGTCCGCTGCCGGCGCCCGAACAGATCTCCACGCTGATCGCGCGGCTTACCGCGGTGATGGGCGAGGGACGGGTCGGATCGGCTGCGGAAGTCGACTCATGGCAGCCGGGAGCGTTTGAGATGAAGCCATTTGTGCCTACGGAAGAAAAATCCCAAATCCCAAAACCCAAATCCCAAACAATTCCCAAATTCCACCCAATTCCCAAATCCCAATCCCCAATCCCCATCGTGGCGCTACGGCGTTTCCGCTTCCCGGTGCCCGCGCGGGTGCGGATGGAGGGAGGGCAGCCGATGAACGTGGCCATCGATCGGCGTGGGATGAGCGGCGGCCGCGTGTGCATAGCTGCGGGCCCGTGGCGTACATCGGGGGGCTGGTGGGCTGGTGGGGCTGGGGGGGGGGGGGGGGGGGGGGGGGGGGGGGGGG
>ORMF010221279.1_pt1 | contig 12000 bp, 8 predicted proteins | sample 1779871 | NCBI WGS metagenome assembly ORMF01 (sample SAMEA104232316, study PRJEB22302) | groundwater metagenome | biome: forest; feature: aquifer; material: groundwater | place: USA | collected 2011-08-07 | depth 5.4 m | reverse complement strand
GGTCTGCTCCCCCGGGGGGGCGGGGCCTCCCCGGCGGGGAGCCAAGCCGGCGTAGCGGGCGACGGACTCGACCAAGTCCTCTCCTTCCGACCCGATCTCGCTGACGGTCTGAAGAAAGTGCTCACGGCTGCCCGTGATCACGCTCCTGCTGAAGCCATTGCCGAACTACAGCGCAACGACCCGATCGGCTTCGGCGTGCTGGCCGACCTCGTGCCTGGCGCCTACTTCCTGAATCCGCAAGTGCGCGCGCGGCTCGGCTATCACGGTCAAGGCCCGCGCCCGATCGATCCTCGTCCCGACTATCTCGACGAGGGGCTGCTCCAGGGCGTGCTCGACCGCGGGCCGATCTACCGGCCGACGCCCCCGTGAGCAAGCTCGAAACGGTTGCGCTCGCTTCCAATTGGTGATACTGCCCTGCATGACGCGTCGATGATCAGGACCCAACAAATCCGATACGGGAAGACTGCGTGAAACAGCTCTCCTCGCTCGCTGTGACTCGGATCGAAAGACTCTTTGCGGCGGAGGCCACTTGACCGCTCGTGAGCGGCGGGCGCTCTCGTTCGTTCGCCTTCGCGGTAAAACTCACCGATGAACTCCGGCGCGCTCCCCCGCTACGACTGGCACCAGACCTACGACTGGAATTACGCACACGCGCCGGTGCCGCTGCCGCCTGACGAGCCGCAGGTGCCAGCCCAATGGGATTTCTGCGGCCTGCCCGTCGGCTCGCCGCTGGGCATCGCGGCCGGGCCATTGCTCAACGGGCGGTGGATTCTCTACTACGCGGCGCTCGGCTTCGATGTGCTGACCTACAAGACGGTGCGGAGCCGGCAGCGGGCTTGTTATCCGCTGCCGAATCTTCAGCCGGTGAATACCGCGAGGAGGCTCGGCGGCGAAAGCGCGTTGACGGCGAGCGCCGACATGCACGGCAGTTGGGCTGTCTCCTTCGGGATGCCCTCGAAAGCTCCGGATGTGTGGCGTGCCGATGTCGAAGCGACACGGCGCGCGCTGCCGAAGCACAAAATCCTTTCCGTCTCGGTCGTCGCCACGCCTGAGCCAGAGTGGACACTCGACGACCTCGTTGCAGACTTTGCAAAGTGTGCAACATGGGCCGTGGAGAGCGGCGCCGACTGCGTCGAAGCAAACTTCTCCTGTCCGAACGTCGCCAGCGCGGACGCGCAACTCTTCCAACAGCCGGACGCTGCGGGCAAGGTCGCCGCGGGCCTGCGCCAAGCCGTCGGCTCCAAGCCGCTGCTCCTCAAAATCGGCCACGTGACTGACGCAGCCCTCGCCACCGACTTGTCGCAAGCGGTGGCCCCACACGCGAACGCACTGGTCATGGTGAACTGCATCGCGGCGACGGTCCTCGATGCCGTACAACGACCGTTGTTCGAGGGTCAAAAACGCGGCATCGCGGGCGAGGCCATCTGCGAGGCCGCGCTGGAACAGGTGCGGCTTTTCGCGCGCGCCATCCGCCAGCAGGCGCTGGGGCTTCGCCTCGTCGGCGTCGGCGGCATCGCCACGGCACAGCACGTCCGCGCACACTTGGAAGCCGGCAGCCACGCGGTCCAATTGGCCACTGCCGCGATGCTCGACCCGCAGGTGGGATTGAAGATTCGCCGCGACCACGCCGCCGGCCTGAGCCGCGCAAGCCGTCGTTGATCGAAACGAAAAGGCGCGGCCAGGCGGCCGCGCCGGACGGGTCTGCGACCCGGATTACCCAACCCTTCGCAGGGTTGCGTTTCAGAAGACCTCAGCAGTGAGGCCCGTTTTCTGCCGGACCGTTTGCGCGATCCGGGAAAGGCATTTCAACGGCAGATGGCTGCACTCCGAGTTCGGCGTCGGCCGGGTCGCGGAGTAGATTTGCACCAAGGGGATTTGGGCGCCGGCGGCTTTCAGCTCTTTGAGCCGCAGCGCGTACTCTTCGATTTCTTCCTCGGGCGGTTCCTCGCCGCCGATCATCGGGAAGAGGCTTTGAATCACGACGGGCCGCCGCCGGGCGAGCAGCAGGATATTGGAAAGGATGCTCTCGATCGGGCAGCCGGGCTGGTTCACTTTGTCCAAATAGGCCTGCGTGCCGCCGTCGAGTTTGACCCACACCTCGTCGTGGCGCGTGAAGAGTTTCAGGCCGTCCTGCACCTGCGGCTGGTCGAGGGCCGTGCCGTTGGTCATGAGCACCAGTTTGAAAAACGGGAGCCGCCCGCGCGCCCGCACGTGCACCACCGTCTGCAGCGCCTCGACAAAATGCGGGCATAGCGTCGGTTCGCCATCGCCGCTGAGATTGACCTGGCGTAGGCGCAACAACTCCGCCGGCAGGCCGTGATAAAACGGGTGCTCCGCGATTTTCCCCGTGTGCACCCAAGCCAGCGTCTGGTCCAGCTCCTCGGCCAGGACGGCGAGGTCCAGCGCCGTCTCGCGCGGGAGTTCCGCGAAGTTCACCTCGCAATAGGCGCAGTGGAAATTGCAATGCTTGTCGGGGTTGAGGTTCACGCCGATGGACAGCCCGCGCGCGCGCGCCGAGATGACGACGTAAATGAAACGGTTGTTGAGAAAATTCCGCGGACAACCGAAGGCCGTGTCGTAAGCCTCATGCGGCCGCGCGAGAATGCGCCGGTTCAATTCCGGACCGCTGGCCGCTGCAATGGGTTCTTCGAGGTCGGTTTTGTTCATGGGCTCGCCTCCCGTTCAGCCGGTGAGGAATTCATGCTCCTGCTCCCGGACGGTGAGCACGGGGCACGGGGCATACCGCACCACGTTTTCGGTCACGCTGCCGAGAAAGACGTGCTTCAGGCCCGTATGCCCGTGGGTCGAAATGATGATCAGGTCGATCTCCTGTTCCTTGGCCGCGGCGACGATTTCCTGCACCGGCCGGCCAACGCGGAGGAGCGTCTCGGCGGGCACTTGTTCGCCGATGTCCTTTTTCACCAGCGCGAGCATTTCCTTCTGCGCGTTGGTGCGGATTTCCTCTTCGAGCATCGGAAAGTCAATCGCGCCGAAATCGCCGACGGCATAGTTCACCTGCACGACATAAAGCAGCGTGAGCGACGCGTCGAACTGCTTGGCAAACGGCCCCGCGTAGGCCAGCGCCTTGCGCGAGCAATCCGAAAAGTCGATCGGCACAAGAATCTTCTTCAGCTTGAACGGCGAGGCGTCCGTCGAAGACAGCGCCGGCTGGGTCGGGAGCAGTTGCTGGTCCTTCGGTCCCAGTTGGACCAAGACATTGCCTGGCTTCTTGGCCGGTTTGATTTTCATAGGTGTTCCTGGGTTCGATGCTTGTTGTTGTGGCCGCGGCCAACTTCGCCCTCACAGTTGCCGACCCCAAGGTGCCCGCCTTGGCGCCAGGGCTATGCCGGTGACCAGGGCGCTCTGCCCACGCCTCGCTGCAAGCCGGCCCGCACGTCCCTGAGGAATTCTGACACCGTTCGTACTCATCGCCCCGTTGCTGTCAAACGCCTGCGTTTCACGGTCACAAGCTAGGCACGCGCGCGCGCGGGCACTCCACATTGCTTGGCGAATCGTCACCTTTTTTTGCTGGTGCCAGAGCAGGATTTCTTGCGCCCCGCTGCTCGTCGCCGCGTGCGCGGAACTCGTCCACCGTCGGACCCAAGCGACTATGCACCGCGAAGATGATGCGAGCCGAAGGCACAAGCCATTCCGAGACCCAGGCCTTGTGCGCCGCGGCGACGCGTCCCCTCGCGGCTCTCCGCTCGTACCGCTGACTTGCCAGCCGTCGCTGGGCTGTTAGCTTGCCGCCCGCTATGCTGCGACTTGAAGACTTCGCCTTGCGCCTGCACGACGCCGACAACGTCGCCGTGATCAAGCGCACTGTGAAAGCCGGCTCGGAACTCGCCAACGGCACTCAGTGCCTCACCGTCAGCCAGACGATCCCCGGCGGACACAAGATCGCGCTGACCGGCATCGCCGAAGGCGAGCCTGTGCGGAAATACGGCCAGATCATCGGCTTTGCCAGCCGCCGCATCACGCCGGGTGACCACGTGCACACGCAGAACGTCGAGGTGCGGGACTTCGGACGCGACTACGGTTTTTGTATCGATGCGCGGCCGGTGAACTACCACCCGCCGGAGCAGATGCGGTTCTTCCAGGGCTACGCGCGGCCGGGCGGCAAGGTCGGCACGCGCAACTATCTCGCGGTGATCTCGAGCGTGAACTGCTCGGCGAGTGTGTCGCGTTACGTGGCCGAGCGCTTCAAGGGGCCGGACTTCCGGCGCGACTTCCCGAACGTCGATGGCGTCGTGGCGTTCACGCACAAGGTCGGCTGCGGCATTCAGCCCGGCGCGCCGCACAAGCTGCTGCAACGCGTCGCCGCGGGCATCGCGCGGCATCCGAACATCGCCGGTTATGTGATGATCGGTCTCGGGTGTGAAGTGAACCAGGTGCAATTCATCGTCAAAGACCACCGCCTCGACGAACTCAGGCCCGGCGAACAGCCGCCGACGTTCTTGACGATTCAAAGCACCGGCGGCGTGCGCAAGACCGTCGAAGCGGCCAGCGCTGCCGTGGCCCGGTTGCTCCCCGCCGCGAACGCCCTGAAACGCGCGCCGCAGCCGATCAGCAAGCTGATCCTCGCCGAGAACTGCGGCGGCTCGGACGGCAACAGCGGCATCACCGCGAACCCCGCGCTCGGCGTGGCCTCCGACGAACTGGTGCGCTACGGCGGCACCTCGGTGCTCGCGGAGACTCCGGAGATTTACGGTGCGGAGCACTTGCTCACGCGCCGCGCGGTCACGCCTGAAGTCGGGCAAAAGATCGTTGACTTGATCCGCTGGTGGGAGGGCTACGCGCGCGCCAACGAAGGCACCATCGACAACAACCCGTCGTACGGCAACAAGGAGGGCGGCCTCACGACGATCTTCGAGAAGAGCCTCGGCGCCGTCGCCAAGGGTGGGCAAGCCCCGCTCGCCGCCGTTTATCAGTATGCCGAGGAGATCACGACGCCGGGCTTCTGTTTCATGGACACGCCCGGCTACGATCCGGTGAGCATGACCGGTCTGGTGTGCGGGGGCTGCAACGTCGGCGTGTTCACGACGGGCCGCGGCAGCGTCTATGGCTGCAAACCCGCGCCGTGCATCAAAGTCGCCACCCACACGCCGCTCTTCCACCACATGGAAGAAGACATGGACCTCAATGCCGGCACCATCCTCGACGGCACAGAAACGGTCGAGCAAGTTGGCCGGCGCATCTTCGAGGAAATCCTCGCCGTTGCGAGCGGCAAGCCGACCAAGAGCGAACTCGCCGGCATGGGCGATGAAGAATTCGCTCCGTGGCTGCTCGGGGCGCAATTTTGATCCAGCCGTCCAGCCGCGAGGGACGACTGGGAGGGAGTCCGTCGCACCGCCTGAGGAGGGCTGTGGCCGGCGGGAAAGAGGATCATCTCGCGGTCGGTCGAAGCAACGGGGTCGTTCAACGGCAGGCTTTGTGAGCACGGCTACATCACCGGCCAAGTGCTCTCCGTCAAGGGCGGCATGTACATGTAGCCAAGGGTCGGTCCTCCGATTATCTTCGCTGCGGCGCGCGGTTTCGTTCGGAGAAGGCGAGTGGACCGAACGCGCGAGAGAAGTCGTTTGTTGTCGTGCATGGGTGACCAAAGTGAGTTTCGTTTCTCGATCCGCGCCTTCCTGAAGGCGTACCCGTGGCGCCGGATTGATCCGGTGCCGTGGACACCGCTGAAGAAGCCACTCGCGGTGTGTCGGCTCGCGCTGGTGTCGAGCGCGGGTTTCGTGCTGCCGACGCAAGCGCCCTTCGACGAGTCGATCAAAGGCGGCGATCCGAGCTTTCGCGAAATCCCAGCGGGCGCAGACGTGAAGACGCTTGTCGATACACACCGTAGCGAGTCGTTTGACCACACGGGAATTCAGCGCGATCCGAATCTCGCCTTCCCCATCGACCGCGTGCGCGAGTTGGTGCTGGCCGGGCGCATCGCCTCCGTCAATCACCGCCACATCTCCTTCATGGGCTCGATCACCGCGCCGGGCCGGCTCACGCGCGACACCGCGCCACAAGCCGCGCGCCTGCTTGTCGAAGACGGCGTGGATGTGGCGTTGCTGGTGCCCGTCTGACCGATGTGCAACCAGACCGTGTGTCTGGTCGCCGCCGAATTGGAGCGCCAGGGCATCTGCACGGTGGCCATCGTGCTGTTGCGCGAGATCGCCGAGCGCGTGCGTCCGCCGCGTGCGCTGGCCGTGCCTTTCCGCCACGGCTATCCGCTCGACATGCCGGGCGATCCGCAACGCCAACTCGCCGTGATCGAGGTTGCGCTTCGATTGTTCGCGGATCCCAGCCTGACGCCGCCAGCGCTGGTGGACTTCCGATAAGGACCGGCTTCTCGCGCCACAAACTTTGCCGCGGTCGCCCAGTGAATTCTGGTCACTTCGAGACGGGCTTCCGAGTCGGTCCTGGATCCGAAGGAATCCGCAGCCTGAATCTTTCACACTCGCGCAACCGCGCTTTAGCTCCGTAGGAGCGACATGTTTATAGCACACCGGTCCTTCCGCGATCTCCTTGAGCTCCGTAGGAGCGGCATGTCTGAGACAACTCGCGGCCGGCCGAAACATGGCGCTCCTACGGAGCTGCAAAAAGCTCGCGTGTGCTTCGCTCGCTTCGACTGTCAAGTATTTTGGCTAGGCAAGGCTAGGCAGGTAGGCGGGGCGCCCTCGGATGGCGAAGCGCCCGAGCCTGTCCACAGGCCCCGCTCAAAAGTCCCCGCCCAAAAGTCTTGCCCGCTCGTTCGCGTTGCGGTTAATTGCGCGCCTGGCCGGACCGCTTAGCTCCCGGGTTGCCGCGTGACTCCTGCATGAGCCGTGGGCGCAGAACCGGGGAACCTGTGGGTCAATAGGGGCGCGGCCAGGGACCGTCCATAAGCCGGCCAGTCCGGCAACTTCCTCACGGAGGATGTTTGTTGTCTGAACCAAAGCTAGGCTTGGCGCCACGGCTGATCGGCAGCCTGAGCGCGGCCAGCGACCGAAATGAATTGAGATTGCGAAACGAACAACAGCCATCACTCCTTGTCTGGCGCCGGGCGCACCTGCCCGTGAGCAAGTCGGGGCGCCATCTTCGTTTTCGATTCCAGTCGCCACTCCGCTTTCTGGGCCTCGTTCTGGCGCTGAATTGCGCGGTGTTGTCCACGACTCTCCACGGAAAACCAGAAGGTGTTGTCCTCGGCCCAAGAGTCGCCGTCGCGCCGCAGGTCGATGCCGGTGAGCTGCTGCTGAGTGAACTCAATTGCGTCGCCTGCCATCAAGCGAGCGAGACCATCAAGGCCCGCCTGGCAGCCCGCCAAGCGCCACGTCTCGGCGAGGCCGGCCTGCGCATCACCCCGCAGTTCTTGCGCGTGTGGCTCTCCGATCCACGCCTCGAGAAACCCGGCACGACGATGCCCAACCTGCTTCATGGGCTGGCCGACGCCGAGAGAGGCGAAACGGTGGAGGCGCTGGTGCATTTCCTCGTCTCGCTGGACCCGCCGGCCAGCGTGGAGGCGATCGGCGCGGACCAGTTCAAGATGCATCTCGGACGGCGGCTGTATCACGAAGTGGGCTGCGTTGCCTGTCACGCGCCGCAGGAGTCGCTGATCGCGCTGCGCACGACGGCGGCTTCGACGGCAGCCGAGGCGGAGTTGAAGCGCCAGCAAGCGGAGTTGGCCAAGCTGGCGGATGTTTCCGTCCCGGTCGGCAACCTTGCCAAGAAGTTCAGTGTCCCGGAACTGGCGAAGCTCCTGGCCGACCCGCTGAAGGTGCGGCCTTCGGGACGCATGCCTTCGCTGAACCTCAGCGAATCCGAGGCGACGGCCATCGCCATGTATCTGCTCCGCGACCAGGCCCCGGCGATCTTCAACCCGTCGCTCGCGCAGCAAAAACTCCGGGGTGTCCGTTACGAGTATTTCGAGGATTCGTTCGGCTCGGACGCGCCGGACTTCGACAAGCTCAAACCCGTTTCCACCGGCGTGCTGGATCGCTTCAACATCGCGCCCCGTCGCCGTGACCACAGCTTCGGCTTTCGCTTCACCGGGTTTCTCAAGCTGCCGGCCGATGGTGCCTACACTTTTTACTGCGCGTCGGACGACGGCTCGCGGCTCTACGTGGGCGGGAAGCTCGTCGTCCAAAACGACGGGCATCATCCGTTCCAAGAGAGCAAGGGCGCGATCGAACTGAAGGCTGGCGACCATCCGATCGCGGTGACCTATTTCCAAGGCGGCGGCGAGTCTGGTCTCAAGGTGTCCTACGAAGGACCGCGCCTGAAGAAGCAGGAGATTCCGCCGGCCGCCCTCTCGCATCTGGGCCAGCCGATGGTTCCGCTGGGTGAGGAGAAGTTGGTCCTCGATCCGGGCAAGGCGGAGCGCGGCAAGAAGTTTTTCACGTCGCTCGGCTGTGCGGCCTGTCACGAGTTGAGCAGTCGGCAGAAAGTTGAAGTCGCGACGCTCGGCGCCAAGCCGCTGGCGAATCTCGACGCCAGGAGAGACAGCGGCTGTCTCGGCACTCAGCCCGGCAATGGCGTGCCGAAGTTTGGCTTGAGCGAAACCCAGCGCAGCGCCCTCCAGTCCGCACTCGCTTCGGTCGCGAGACTCTCCGAGCCGCTCGCTGCCAAAGTCCAGATCACGCGCACGCTGGCGGCGCTGAACTGCTTTGCTTGCCACGTGCGCGGCGGCGCGGGTGGGCCAGAGCAGGGCCGCTCGGATTTCTTCGCGGTGGTAGGCGACGCGGACCTCGGGGAGGAGGGCCGCATCCCGCCGCACTTGCACGGTGTGGGCGCGAAGCTGCGCTCCGATTGGCTGCGTGAGGTGCTGGTCAACAAAGGAACGGTGCGCCCCTACATGGCCACGCGGATGCCGCAATTCGGCGAGGCGAATGTCGGGCCGCTCGTGGCGTTGTTCGAGCAGGCCGACGGTCCGGTTCGAGCCGATGCGGCCGAGCCTTACTCGGAGCGCACGGCGAAGTTCGGCCGCAAACTCGTCGGCCGCGATGGTCTCGTGTGCATCTCCTGCCACACCTTCGACAAGTTCAAGTCCCTCGGCATCCCCGCGATGGACATGACGCAGATGACGCGGCGCCTCCGCAAGAGTTGGTTTCACGCCTACCTTATCGACCCGCAATCGCTCCGGCCCGGCACGCGCATGCCGACGTTCTTCCCCGACGGGCAGGCAGTCAACAAAGACGTGCTCGGCGGCGACACCGAACAACAAATCAACGCGATCTGGATGTATCTGTCGAAAGGCCGCGAGGCGGACATTCCGCTCGGTCTTGTCCAGGCGAAGATGGAACTGGTCGCCGACAAGGAGCCGATCATTTACCGCAACTTCATCGAGGGCGCGGGTGTGCGCGCCATCGGCGTGGCCTACCCGGAGAAGGCCAACCTCGCGTTCGACGCCCAGGACTTGCGGCTCGCGTTGATCTGGCACGGGGCGTTCCTCGACGCGGCGATCCATCGCGTCGATCGCGGGGCGGGCTTTGCGCCGCCGCTCGGTGATCACGTGGTCAAGCTGCCGCCTGGGCCGCCCTTCGCCGTGCTGGCCGATGCGGGTGCGCCATGGCCGAGCGAAGCCGGCAAGAAAGCCGGCTATCAAATGCGTGGCTATCGGCTCGACGACAAAATGCGCCCCGTGTTCCTTTACTCCTTCAGCCGGGTGCAAGTCGAAGACTATCCCCTGGCCGAGCCGGGCGAGCTCGATCCGAAGTTTGTCCGCACGCTGACGCTGCGCGCGGACCAGCCGGTGACCAACGCGTGGTTCCGCGCCGCGGTCGGCGAGAAGATCGAAGCCCAGCCGGACGGCATGTTCATCGTGAATGGGAAGCTGAATCTGAAGTTCACACTGGCCGCTGGACGAAAACCAGTGGTGCGCCAGAGCAACGGTCAGAGCGAGCTGCTCGTACCGGTCGTCTTCAACGGCCGGGAAGCAGAGATCGTCGAGGAGTTGATCTGGTGAGCGAGGCAAAGGCGTGAAAGCGGGAAAGTGAGAAAGTGGGAGAGTGCAAAAAGTGAGAGCAGCGAAACGAGCAAATTCCAGTGAAGTGGAAGTCGCGACGCAGGCTTTGGTCTGCAGTCGGAGCGGCTTCCCAGACGGCTTTGAACAGAGCCAAGCGTTCCTTCGAGACTCACCCCTCACCCCGGCCCTCTCCCCGTTGAGGGAAGAGGGAGCGCGTCGGTCGGTCGTTGGTCTGTGGGGCGTCGTCGCCGCGTCCGCCACGTTGCTGGGTTGTTCAGGCTCTGCTGCCGCCCATCGCGTGCGCTCGCGGCCGAGGCTTCCCGCTCAACCAAAGGGCCGCATCGCGTCTCCCTCTCCCCTCAACGGGGAGAGGGTCGGGGTGAGGGGTGAGAACGTCCAGCCGCCTCACTTGTGCCCGTCGAAAGCCCTGGTGCCAAGTTGGTGCCTCGGCCTGCTATTGCTGGGCTGGCTACCCGCAGCTTCACCAGTAACTGCCGCCACTCCAGCCAGCGACGAAAGCCGCTACTACAAGATCTTCACCATCCCTGTTCCTGCCGGCATCACCCTTGAAGCCGGCGCGCTGCAAGTCATGCCCGATGGCAAGCTCGCGGTCTCCTCGCGCATCGGTGAAATCTTTCTGGTCGAGAACGCTTGGGAGAATCCGCCGTCGCGCGCGAAGTTCAAGCTCTTCGCCAGCGGCCTGCACGAGGTGCTCGGTCTCGCCTACCGTGACGGCTGGCTTTACGTCACGCAGCGCCCGGAGGTCTCGCGCATCAAAGACACCAACGGCGACGGCCGCGCCGATCTGTTCGAGACCGTCGCCGACCCGTGGGGCATGACCGGCGATTACCACGAATACGCGTTCGGCTCGAAGTTCGACAAGGAGGGCTACCTGTGGGTCGTGCTTTGCCTGAGCGGCTCCTTCACGAGCGATGCGGAGTTTCGCGGCTGGTGCTTCCGCGTTTCGCCGGACGGTAAAGCGATCCCGACTTGCAGCGGCATCCGCTCGCCCGGCGGCATCGGCATGAATCATCTCGGCGACATGTTCTACACCGACAACCAGGGGCCGTGGAACGGCGCGTGCCCGCTCAAGCAACTCGTGCCCGGCGCGTTCGTCGGCAATCCCAGCGGCAACATCTGGTACAAGCTCGCGCCGAACATGGGTCCGCGTCCGCCCGATCCGGAGAGCAACAGCCGAGTGCACATCGAGGCGAAGAAAATCCCGGAACTCATCCCGCCCGCCGTGCTGTTCCCGTACGGCAAGATGGGCCAATCGGCCAGCGGCATCGCGTGCGACTCAACCAGCGGCAAGTTCGGGCCGTTTCAGAACCAGCTCTTCGTCGGCGACCAGACCCACAGCACTGTCATGCGCGTCTTCCTCGAAAAGGTGAATGGCCGTTACCAAGGCGCCTGCTTCATGGTCAAGCAAGGTTTCGACTCCGGCTCGCTCGGCTTGGAGTTCGGTCCCGACGGCTCGCTCGTTGTGTTCGGCACCGACCGCGGCTGGGGCGCCCGCGGGGGCAAACCTTTCGCCCTCCAGCGCCTCGTCTGGACCGGCGTCGTGCCCTTCGAGATCCACGAAATGCGCGCCAAGCCCGACGGCTTCGAGTTGACCTTCACCGAGCCGGTCGATCCCGCCACTGCCAGCAGTCCTGAGTCGTATCGGATGGAGACCTACACCTACATTTACCGCAGCGAATACGGCAGCCCCGAGGTCGATCGCACCACGCCTACGATCACGAGCGCCACCGTCGCAGCCGACGCCCGCAGCGTCCGCCTCGTGGTCGATAAACTCGAAGCAGGCCACATCCACGAGTTGCACCTCCCCGGCGTCCGCTCCGCCAAAGGCCAGCCGCTGCTGCACCCGACCGCTTACTACACGCTGAACTACATCCCGGAGAGGTGAGCCGCGAAAAGGCACAAAAGGCGCAAAAGCGTTCTCCCGTCCAATCGTTGAACCGTTACAGAGGAAGCCGTGGGATGGACGACTCTTCTTCGTAGCGCAGATTTCCAATCTGCTGTATCGCCGAGTTCGAATCGGCAAGGCGTTCGATTCAACATCGGTCGTC
>ORMF011020295.1_pt1 | contig 12002 bp, 9 predicted proteins | sample 1779871 | NCBI WGS metagenome assembly ORMF01 (sample SAMEA104232316, study PRJEB22302) | groundwater metagenome | biome: forest; feature: aquifer; material: groundwater | place: USA | collected 2011-08-07 | depth 5.4 m | reverse complement strand
GGCTCGTTCGTGCTGGCCTACCTGGCCGGCGCCGGCCTATTGGACCGAGGCTTGAAGGTGCGCACCTTGGTGCTGCCCGACATCTTCATCGACCACGACAAGCCCGAAAAGATGTACGAGCTCGCCGGCCTCAACGCGCCGGGCATCGTCGCCACCGTGCTGGCCGCGCTGGGGATAGATACCGTCCTGCCGAAGCAGGCCGACCGGGCTTGAGCTGAGCAGGTTTACCGAGCCCGGCCAACGGCGAGGCCGCCTACAGGCCGATCAGACCCCCGCCAGATCGGGTCCGGGGCGTAGCGGCCGTGCAGCGCGGCGCCACCCGTTGGCGCGTATGACGCAAACCTGCTTCGGACGCTGTCACCTCGGCCAAAGGTCGGCCGAGCGGGGGCCGTTGAGGCCGTCGGCCACGGCCCGCTGCAGCGCCGCCGGGCCGGCGGTGGCGGCGAGGCTCTCCGGCACGATCCACATGGCGTAGTCGTCGGCGTAGATGCCGTGCGCGCAGGAGATGTGCCCGGCCTTGGCGTGGCAGCTCGAGTCCGCCAGGATGGTGTGGCCCTCGCGCCGGTCGTGGTGGAGGATGTGCAGGTCGACCGGCTGCAGGTAGCCCGGCATCGGCCCCAATTCGACGCCGCGGAAGACGCAGCCGAGCGCGCCGCGGCAGGCGCCGGCCCGCGCCCCCCAGGTGTTGCCGAAGCCGAGCGCCCTGCGTCCCACCATGAAGGTGGCCGGCCGGTCGGCGCCGGCGCTGACGTAGCAGCCCGCATGCGTGCACAGGATCGGATCGGCGACCTTGGGATGGCCCCGGCGGATGCCGTAGTTGCCGGGCTCCAGGATCAGCAGGACGGCAACCCGCGTCTCGCCTGATATCGCCGCGGGCTTGGCCGGCGCCTCCTGGGGGGCCTGCACGACCGCGGCTGGTGGCTCGGCCGGCGGCTGCGGCTGCGGCCGCATTTCTGGCTGCTGGGTGCGCGGCTGTTCGCGGGCCACGGCCGGAGGCGTCGGCGGGGCCGGTGGCGGCTCGCTGACGGTGGTCGCCGTCGGCTCGGATTTGGCCCCCGGCGGCGCGGGGTCTGCAGGGGGTAGGGGCGGGGCCGCGGCGACGGCAGCCGGGGGTGTCTCGGCCGCTGCCGGGGGAGCCGCGGCGCCGGCAGCGGGGGGTGTCTCGGCGATTGCGCGATCGGCCGCCGACGGTGCCTCGGCAGGTGCTGGCCCCGCGCTCTCGGCACGTGCTCCCGGTGCCGCAACCTGGCGCTCGGGCACGTGCCCCGCCGCGCGCGTCTGGCGCACCCGTCTGAGCTTCTCGGCCAGCCGCCGGATCTCTTCCGTGCGCTGGCGCGCCATGCTCTCCTGCTCCGCGCCCTTCGCCTGCTCCTGCTCGGCCTGGCGCGCGAGCAAGCTCTCCGCCTTCGCCCGCTCGTGCTTGGCCTGCTCGATCAGGCGCCGCGCCTCGTGCGCGAGCCGCGCTTCCTCCTCCGCTGCCCGCATCGCATCGGCCTCGCGCCGCGCCCGCGCCAGCATCTCGGCCTCGTCCGCCCGGCGCTGCTCGGCCGCGCGACGCGCCTGCGCTGCGGCATGCGCCGCCGCGCGCCTGGCCTCGGCGGCTTTGCGCGCCGCTTCCGCCTTGCGTTGCGCTTCGCGCTTTTTGGCCGCTTGCGCCGCCTGCTCGGCCTCGCTTGTCTGGGGTGCGCCAGCCTTCTCGGCCTCGCTTTTCTTCCCTGCTTCGGCCTTCACGGCCTCGTGCTTCGGGCTCGCCTCGGCCTTGCTCGGCTCGTGCTTCTTGGCTGCCTCGCCCTTGCTCGGCTCGTGCTTCTTTGCCGCCTTGGCCTTCTCGCCCGCGCGCTTGTTGGCATCCGCCGCCGTGCGCGCGTCTTGCTTGCCGTCGCTGCCGTCCGTGCCGCCGGCGAACTTCTCCGCCATCTTGTGCGCCGCATCGTTGGCGCCCGCTGGTGCACCAAATACCAGCCCCGCGGCGACCAAAATGATCGAGCCGCGCGCAACCGCCCTTGCGGACATCGCCCACTCCCAGACGTGATCCCAGACTTGCCAGACTTGAATGTCGGCTCGGGCGAGCGCCGGTCCCGCAGGCGGCCTGAGCAGAAGCGTCCCCGCGTACCCTTACCGACCGTTAACCAATGGTTGGCGTTTGCGGCGGAAAGCGGGAGCGGAGCTGAACGCCGGCTGAACGACCTCAGGTTGCAGCTGGCACCCCTGGGCCCTCCGTCACATCCGACGCGCACGGCGCCTCGGACCGGAACAACCCCGAAACCAAGTACGCCTTCCTCGCCAATCCCACGGACGTGATGTTGCGCCACTCCTGCTATGCCCCGGAAGCTGACGGAGGCTAGACGGGGAAAGAGTGCCAGGAACAGAAGCGCTTCTAGCGAGTTTTTGGGCCATGATCGGGTTGCCCTCCTTACTCTATGAGGATTTGAGGCGCATCTTAGGAGGAGCACAACACCCTTGACTTAAGTGAATTCTATGGGTATATCACTGGTGATCGGCGTGGTCTTCACTGGAGGATCTGCAATGAGCAAGTACCCACACAGCCTGCGAAAAATCCTTCTGACGGTCCTGGCTGGGCTCGCTTTAGGCCTGGCCGTTCACGTCACATCGAGCCAAGCATTCAGCTCTCCCTACCGCCCAGAGGCCAGCTACTCCATGGAGGGCAGCGCCATTGTTTGCTGCGTTGCAGGAGGTACCACGACCGAGGTCATTCTATGGAGTCCAACAATGCCGGATTTTGCGCGTGCATCAGACCATCCAGTTGTGCTTTGTTGGGCCATAACTGTGGGGGATACGAGCACGGCCTGCCGGGCTGATGGTTCCCTTCCACCAATGCGGCGATGGAGTCTAGCAAAGTGGTATTTATCCACAATGCTAGTCTCAATCGGAGGCCTCGATGATGGGCGGGACAGCTATTCCAGTTATTCCGGTCGACAAACCAACAGTTGATTCAGTTTTAGACGAGCTGGATCGACTGAGACGACGACGAACGCCACTGCCGCCACACCCGCGCCGATGACAAGCACAAGAAATAGGGTGCGGGCCATTTACGAGCTATCCTCCGTTGTGATGGCTGAAAGGTCTACCATGTCGAAGACAAAAAAGAATTTCGAGCTTGGCGATCGCTACGTGCAGATGATTTCCAGGCTCAAGGATGTCTGCGACCTGAACACCGAGAAGGAGGTCATCGAAGAGGCGCTCGTTTTGTTGGGATGGTCAGTCGCTCGAGTGGCAGAAAATTTCGCCATTGGCGCCTACAACGCCGAAACTAAGGAATTTCGCCAGATCGCTGTCAAGGCGCTGTTAAATGCCGGTGGATGGGAGATCGATCCCGACAAGTCGGGGCCACCCCTGAAGAAAGCTTCTACCTGATCCGATCTGGCGCCTTGCAGCAGCAGCTGGTGTTAACGAGCCCGCAGGGTGCTCTAGCTTCAGCGGGCCGACCTATATGGCGATACCTCCAGAGCCGCGTGAGCCAAATGACGACGACATCAACAGTATTAAAATTGCGCTTGATGAGCTTAAACAACTTGGTATTTACCGTGAGATATCTAGCATTGTAGACGTTAAAATGACCTCGCAAGATGCAAACGGCAACCCGGTCGTTATCCGTAAGAGGACTATAAGGATGTCACAATGGAGAGGGTATTGGGGGGCAGCCTTTATATTGCTCGGCGTTGGCCTACTGGGCTATACCATCGTCGGCATGGACGTACTGCCAGCGCAAAAGGCACGGGTCGTCAACATAGTTGTTGCTATGTGCATGGCGGCTGGTTCGACGTTCTTTGATGGGACAACCACATTCGTTGCTGGCCTACCCCTGCCTAACTCTATCAAAGACAACCCAGCGCGCCTGAGGGCGACGGGCGCAGCCGCAATCTTCTTTGGGACGCTCGTCCTGCTATTTTTGCTGGATCCGGGCACCTAATATGAACACCCAATGCCAAATCTGCTTTGTCAACGCGCGGAGCGGAGCGCCACACAAGATGGTGGCTGAGCGGGAAGTTCCGCGTCAATGGTTATGGCGTCAATGTGCCAACGCTTGACGGCACGGCTATTCCGTTAGAGTACCGAGCGCATCGGGCACGGGGGTGTTGTTCGTGGAGACCATGTGTTTTCCGCACCGCTCTGTCTGACTTGGGTCAAGGGCCGACGAAATTGAGCTGCGCCAGACACTTACGCTCAACCCCCAGCAGCGGACGGAATGCTGCGCGCCAGCGAAACGACGGTCAGTGCCAAGCAGACCAAGGCGAGATAGACAAGGGGATATCGCGGCAGAGGCTACCGCAGCTCCTCGACCAGAACTCAGAGCGTCCTGGCAACCCGGAAACCTGTCTGGCTATCTCGCTTGTCTGGCGCCGATCTGCCTTGCAGGCCGGAAAGAACGACAAATTCTAAAAGGTCAAAGCACCCACCTCGCTTTATGCGAGAATCTGGGTTACCTCCGCGCCATACTGAACCGTCGTTCGGAGCGCCTTCATAACCCCCCACATGCTCATTGTCCTCACACCACTCCCAAGCGTTGCCATGCATGTCGTAAATGCCCCAAGCATTCGGGGCAAACTTGTCCACCTCGCACGTCTTAAGAGCAGCGACGTTGGCTTGGTTCTTAGTGATCTCGTCGCCAAATGCGCATTTCGCTGTTGTGCCGGCTCGACAACAGTATTCCCATTCTGCCTCTGATAGCAGCCGATACGCTTTACCAGTCCTCTTCGAGAGCCAACCAGTGTAAGCTCGCGCATCGTTCCACGACACGTTGATGACGGGGCGCTTGCCGCGTCCCCAACCCTCATCGCTCGGCTTCGGCCGTAAGCCAGATGCATCCCATTGCTCAAAGGTTATGGGGAAGCGGCCCACAGCAAACGGCACCGTGAGCGTCACCTTATGGAGCGGCTCTGCCCACTCAATCTCGCCCATTATGAAGTCACCTGGTGGGACCACAACCATTTCTGGGCCCTGCGGGAGATCTCTGAACCAAGAAGCCTGTCCATAGCCCGGTGCAGCAGGTAGTCGGCCTTCCTCCTCATATTTACGGATGACTGCCAATCGTTCACGATTTTGAACCGTCACGTGTTGGCTTTGTTCCTCCGCCGTCTGTAGTGCTACCACCCTCTGCGCTGCATACCTATGCCCTTAGCTCAGGTGGCCACTGCCGTCTGAGCTGACGCGAACCACCGGCAGCGTCTGGTTTCATCGATGATCCTGCGCATCGGCAGCGGCGCGTGCGCGACGCGTCGCTCGATGACGCGGGCCGCAATCCGCCCCACACCCTTGGTGTTGCGGCGGTTGTGGCGGAACGCGAACTCGTCGAGGTAGGCCTGCAGGTGCTTGTCGCGCACGGCGCCCGCGTGCGTGCCAAGGAGCCAGCGCTTCAGCAGCGAGATGGTCCAGTGGCAATTCTGGACCGCGTCATTCTCGCGCCGCTCGGCCTTGCTCTGCACGACCGCGTCGTGGGGCCGCTTGCCCAGGCTGTTGCTGTTGTAGCCGGCATGCCCGTCCGTCACGACGTGGGTGTCGGTCGCGATCTGCCCATCGGCAAATCGCTTCAGCGTGCCCTCATCGTTGTTCTCGACGTGGGCCAGGCGCACCCTTCCGCCGGCCTCCGCGGCCACCAGAACCAACTCCTTGTGCGGGCCGCCCTTTCCCCCGACCAGGGCCTCGTCGATCTGGACGAAAGGGCCGAGCGGCTCGCGCTCGGGACGCACCAGCGCGGCGCGCAGCTTGTGCAGCCAACTCCACGCCGTCTTGTAGGAGCCGAAGCCCATGATGCGCTGCAGGTCCTTGGCCGAGATGCCATTGCGGCGCGCGGCTATCTCGAACACCGCGCGGAACCAAACTTTCAGCGGCTTCCTCGTCTTCTCCAGCAGCGTGCCGGAGGTCAGGCTGGTCTGATGGCCACAGTCCGCGCACTCGAACAGGAAGCCGTCACGCTCGGTCCACACGCGCGTGCTGCTGCAGCGGGCGCAGGCGGGCTTGCCGCCCCAGCGCGCCTCGATCCAGTAGGCGCGGCAGTCCTCCTCGGTGGCGAAGCGCGCCTCGAACTCCGTCGCCGTCTTGGGAAAATCACGCCACAGATCGTCTTGCATATGCTGCGTCATGGCCCAACTCCTTGTTGGTGCTCATGTTGCACGCCATTGCGCCGGAACTAAGGGCATAGGTATGTCTGCGCTGCCTTATAGGACCATAGCTTATCAACCGTGTCCCATTTTGCGACGTAGGCTTTCAGCAAACCGATATCATCGCTGGTGTCGAGATTGTGTACGCGCCACGCTCTTTCGGCCTCGTTGTTACAAATTGCCGCATCCCCTGCCGGAGTTGGCTGTGGATGCGATGCAGACAATGGCGCTTCAAGTTTTTGCCTTACATCAGCCAAGAACTGAGCTGCAAGGGGACTTATACTCGTGCCGTCCCAGTCTGACAGGTTTCGGGTTTGTATGAGACTGAATGCAAACGGCAGTTTATTGCAATTGATCATAATTGGAACGAGAATTCCGCGATTACGCCCATGGTGAGCTTCCACGTGCACCCATTCGCGATTTATAGACTGGGGCGTCCACACCACCACAACGCAGCGAGCAAGCGCGATCTCTCGCTCAATCGTCGCATCCCAGCGGTCACCGCCTACTATGCGAGTATCCCACCACACACTCCAGCCTTGTTCCTCTAGCATAGTGACGATGCGGCGCACCTGTTCGAGATCGGACCGGGCGTAGCTCACAAAAACATCGGCCATGGTGTCGCTGCTATGACCAGAACAGGGCACTCGCCCCTTTTCATCTAAGCGACCGAGTTCTCCGCCACCGGCCGCATGCTTGCACCAATGGATACACGGTATTGCAGGAAGGGCAACTTTGGCTGCTGCGGGTCAAATTCAACCGTCGCACGCGCCGGCTACGGCTGCAAGACCCCGCAACCGGACGTGAAGGGCTCGGCCAAACCGTTGGAGAGGCGGGGCAAACCTCCTTAGGCTTGCGCCAGCGCCCTGAGCCCCTCGCGATAGGTCGGGTACAGCAGCTCGACCCCCAGCTCGCCCCGGATGCGGGCATTGCCAACCCGCCGGCTCTCGGCCCAGAAACTCGCCGCCATCCCCGTCAGCCCGGCCCGGTCGAAGGCGATGGCCGCCGGCACCGGCAGCCCCAGCAGCTCGGCGGCATAGGCGACCACGTCCTCGGGCGGGGCCGGCTCGTCGTCGCCGACATTATAGATCGCGAGCCCCGTGGCCTTGTCGATGGCGGCGGCCAGCACGCGGGCGATGTCGTCGACGTGGATGCGGTTGAACACCTGGCCCGGCTTGACGATGCGCCGGGCGGTGCCGGCCTTCAGCCCCTCGATGACGCTGCGCCCCGGCCCGTAGATGCCGGCCAGCCGGAACACCTCCACGCGCTTGCCCGTCTCGCGGCCGAATGCGAGCCAGGCCCGCTCGGCCTGCACCCGGCGCAGGCTGCGCTCGGAGGTCGGCCGCGTCGGGCTCGCCTCGTCGACCCACTCGCCGTGGCAGTCGCCGTAGACGCCGACGGTGGAGAGATACCCCACCCAGGCGAGATCGGGCAGTGCCGCCAGGTCGTCCCGGAAGTAGCGCAGCACCGGATCGCCCTCGAGGTCGGGCGGGACGGAGATCAGCGCATGCGTCGTCCCGGCCAGCAGACCGCGCACCTCGGCCGAGGCCGCATCGCCCCTGAACTCGGCGAGCCTGGCCCCCAGCGGCGCCGGCGTGTCGCCAAGGCTGGTGCGGGTGCCGGCCAGCGAGGTCGTGCGCGCGGAGAGCCGCCGCGCCAGCGCCTCGGCCGAATACCCGAACCCGAAGCAGAACAGCCGCATCGCACCGCCTCGTGTTGGTCTTCCTTCCCCATCATGCCGAAGGCGTGTCTTCGACACGACGCGGGGAGAGCCTGCCCCGGACTTGATCCGGGGGGATGGGGGTGGGGATCTGGAAAATGCAAGTCAGCGTGCATGACCCTCAGCCATATCAGGCACGTGGCCACGGTGTCCTCTCCCCATGTGACGGCAGCGAGGCGCGCACCCTTGCGGGGAGAGAGCCTGCCCCGGACTTGATCCGGGCTGATTAGGCACCGCCAACAGCTCGTTGCCGCTCGATCCGCACAGCGTGCGCCCGGATGCTCGGGGCAGGTTTTCGTCGGCGCCGCCCGTGGCGATTACTCCCTGGACACAGGTATGTTGCGCGCAACGCCGAAACATGCCCCACGAAGACTACGTTGCGCACATTCTTGCATTTAGGTGTCTCCAATCTGTTGCGCGCAACGGCGACTCGCGCTATCAGAACCGCATGGCACGCAAGTCAGCAGAGATGCGTCGGCTCGACGCTCGCGAAGAAGAATTGACCCTCCGTATTGGCATCAAGGAAACGGAGTTGCGGGCCGATAAGCTAGAGCTTGAAGAAATCCAAGTCGCCCGCCGCGTTCTCAGCCGGCTGGCGGGCTCGGAAGATCGAGCTGAGGCCGAACCGGAAGCGGCGGTCGCGGATAACGGCGACACACCGCCCGACGAACTTGTGGATGGCCAGAACCTCACAATCGGGCAGATGGCCCTCGTTCTGCTGGAGCAGGCTGGCGAGCAAGGCCTTACCAGCAATGAGATTCTAGAACTCATCCGGCAGCGCTGGCTGCCGAGCCTCGCGCGAACAAGTCTTTCGCCGCCCCTCTCCAGGCTCAAGAAAAAGGAAGAAATCATACTAGAAGGCGAGCACTGGAAGCTCGCCGCAGGCAATGAGGCCAAACCTGCTGAGTAGGTCTCAGAAGCGACCGGACCGGTTGTGGAGCAACCGGCCCGGTCAAGGCATTCACCCCAAACAGGCCCCGGAGAGGCTGAAAGGAGGTCGCCCTATGCGGCGGACCCAAGCATTAACATAGCTAGGGCCCGGAATTCTGCGGCGTTAGCTGCATGATCCAGCTCGCCTGCGGGCGTCCCGATGCGCGGGGCGCCCCGGATTTCTACGCGATTTGATCGAATCCGTCCACATTTTCAATGGGGAGAACCCATGCCTTCGACGAACCTGACAGGGCCCTTCGCCCTTACTGATAGTGAGATCAATCGGACCGTTACCAAAGTCTCACCTGGCGCTTACGCGCTTGGGCCGATTGATGGGTCTGGCGTATTTCACGTTCATCGTGTCGGGCGATCCGACAACGACCTAAACAAACGGCTACGCGACTATGTAGGGCAGCACGCATACTTCAAGGCCAGCTACTTCTCGTCGCCAAAGGCGGCCTTCGAGAAGGAGTGCAATCTTTTCCATGATTTTAGGCCGGCAGGAAATACGCTGCATCCTGATCGGCCCAATGGATCTAATTGGAGTTGTCCCCGCTGTCCGGTCTTTGGCTAAGGTTGTCACCTGACAGCAGACGAAGAACGTCGCTCAAAGCGGCACAATACCCAAGATGCCAGTACGCCCGCTCAGGTGCATTGGCATTGAGGTGCCTCTGGTCGGCAAATGCGTACGGCGCCACGTCCGCCAGCTCTCGCTTGATGGCGTCATGGCGTCCGCGAATTTGCTCTGCAACGCTGTGGGATAGAGACATGGGCGGTTCCGCGGGCTCCTGATTACGTGCTATCCTGGTCCAATGCAGCGAACAATCAAGCGTTCCAAAGAAGACGCCCGATTATCGTTACGGAAGGCCTTAGAAGCCGGCCAGCTGGAGGAATTTATCCGACAGGAGGAAGCCCGCGGCGTCGGCGCCGCAGACCGAGCTGAGTTCGACGCCGCCGTGCGGGCGCTGGCTAAACAGCGCCGATCAGCAAGTCGAACATCGCGTTCATCCGGCGATGGTTCGAGCGAAAAGTGAACTCGCGCAAGTAGCGGTTCATGCACTTGGGGCTGACGTGGATATGCGTCGAGCGCACCGAGTTCTTGAACAGGTTCCAAAAGCTCTCAACGTGATTGGCGTGATGCTTGGTGCCATCGGCGTCGACCCACACCCATTGCTTCTTGCCGTGCCGGATGCGCCCCTGCCGATACCCGCGGTGCGCCAATAAGCTGTATGAGCCAAGCTCGTCGGTGGAGACAATCGAGCCCTGCTGCACATGACGGAGGATGATGTTGCGCAGGGTGCCCGTCCTCACGTCCGGGACCACGTCGGCATGTATCCGGCCACCGCGCTCCTTGAGCCCCGCAACGATGGTCTTGCCAGGAGTGCCGCGCCCGCGCTGGCCTGGGACGCCAACCCGGCGCCCGCCAATGTAGGTCTCATCGGCTGCGACGTGGCCCTTCATGACCTCGAAGCCATCGGCCTTCGTCATCAGCTTTCTGATTTGCTGCCCAATTCGCCAGCCGGTCTTCTTGGTGACGCCCAGGCTGCGATGCAGCTCCATGCCGCTGACGCCGTGGCGCGTCGTGACGAACAGGAAGATGGCATAGAACCAAAGCTGCAGACTGGTGCGGCTATCCTGAAAGATCGTCCCGGCGCAGGGATAGATGTGGTGGCCGCAATTGGCGCAGGAGTACGCCTTGCGATCCTTCAGGCGATGGAAAGTCCACTCGCGCCGTTCGGCCGCCGGCTTGTCCTTGTTGCAAGCCGCGCATTGATGCTTGAGGCCATAGCGGACCTCCATCACGTGCTCAAGGCACGCCGCATCGTCGGGGAAGCGGGCGAAGAATTCACGGACTGACAGCTTCTCGGGCATGATCATCTCCTACGAGATGACTACATATGGCGTACGTGCGTCAAGGGGATAATCACATCGTATGCGGCGGCGGAGTTCATCGGGCTTCCCGGCGGTGCGGCAGCTGTCGTGCCCTTGACGGAGCGCGCGCAGCAGCCATTGGGTCTGAGAAGGCACGTTTATGATGTTCAGCTTGCAATCTCTTGGGAATGGAAGGCTTGATGAGCGGCATGGCTGATGCGTCCAACCCCAAGCGAACCGAGGTACGCAAGCTCAGCGCCATCCTCGCGGCCGACGTCGCCGGCTATAGCCGACTCATGGGCATCGATGAGGTCCGCACCGTTCGGGATCTCGCGGAGCGTCGCGAAATAATGGATCGCGTTGTCGCCGAACATGGTGGCCGGATCGTCAATTCGGTCGGCGATAGCGTGCTGGCCGAGTTCACGAGCGCCTCGTCGGCGGTCGAAGCTGCACTGGCGATCCAGCGCTCGATCGGTGACAGCAATAGGAGTAGTCCGCCAGATCTAGAGATGCTGTTTCGCATCGGTCTCCACATCGGCGAAGTCATTGTTCGCGACGGCCACATTTTCGGGGACGGCGTGAATGTCGCCGCGCGCCTGCAATCGCTGGCCGAGCCTGGCCGGGTCGTGATCTCGGAGCTCGTGCGAGATCAAATCAGACGGAAAAGCGATCTGACTTTTGCCGATTTGGGCACGCCGTCATTGAAGAATATTGCAGGCTACGTCCACGCTTTTCAGATTGTCGATAAGGACGACACCGGACGCCACTTGCAGGTGCCGCCGGCAACTCCGGTCATTGTCGCGCCGCAATCCAAAGGCAACGAACCGCTTCTCGCGGTGTTGCCCTTCGACAACCTGTCGGATGATCGGGAGATGCAGTTCTTCTCGGATGGCGTGTCGGAGGAGATCATTCAACGTCTGTCACGCGGTGCGAGGATGAAGGTCATCGGCCGCACATCGAGTTTTCAGTTTCGCGGCGCGGACAAGACGGTGCGCAAAGTTGCGAGCGAATTGAAGTGCTCGCACATCCTGGACGGCTCCATCCGCCGTGCGGGCGGGCGGGTGCGTACCGCGGCGCATTTGGTGGAGGCGGCCTCGCAGACGACCCTGTGGTCGGACCGCTATGATCGCAGTCTCGACGACATTTTCGCCGTACAGGATGAAATCTCCGAGCACATCGCGGCGGCGCTCCACCAGACCTTCACGAGTTTCTCTACTAAGGCGATCGATCCGGCGGTCTATGACCTCTATCTGCGCGCCAGCCCCAAATCCTATGCGCCTGACGAGTTGCGCACCAATGTCGGCCTGCTGGAGGTCGCCACACAGCGTGCCCCCAACTTCGCCGAGGCTTGGGGCCGGCTC
>ORMF010972066.1_pt1 | contig 12005 bp, 10 predicted proteins | sample 1779871 | NCBI WGS metagenome assembly ORMF01 (sample SAMEA104232316, study PRJEB22302) | groundwater metagenome | biome: forest; feature: aquifer; material: groundwater | place: USA | collected 2011-08-07 | depth 5.4 m | reverse complement strand
TCGCACATCGTCGATCAGCTGCTCGCGGAGCCCGTTCGCGAGATCGTGATCGTCGACAACTTCATCCGGGGGACGCGGACCAATCTCACGGCCGCCGCCGCCGATCCTCGCGTCCGGATCGTCGAGGGCACCATCACCGATCACGCGCTCCTCGACGACAGCCTGGCGGGTGCCGCGGGCGTGTTTCACCTGGCGGCGTTGTGGCTGTACGAATGCGTGCACGAGCCGCGGTCGGCGCTGGAAGTGAACGTCGTCGGCACCTACAACGTCATCGAGGCCTGTCGGCGCGCCGGGGTACGACGGGTCGTCTATTCTTCGTCTGCGTCGGTGTACGGCGATGCGCTGTTCACGCCAATGACCGAGGACCATCCGTTCAACAACCGGACGATGTACGGGGCGACGAAGATTGCCGGGGAGCAGTTCTTCCGCGTGTTCTACGAGCAGCACCGGTTGAACTACGTCGCACTCCGGTACATGAACATCTACGGCCCGCGCATGGATGACAAGGGCGCGTACGTCAGCGTGATCGTCAAGGTGCTCGATCGGATTGCGCGGGGCGAGGCGCCGGTCATTTTCGGCGACGGCTCTCAGGTGTACGACTTCGTCCACGTGGAGGACGTCGCCCGGGCGAACATCCTCGCCATGCAGAGCGAAGCGACCGACGAGGCGTTCAACATTGGTTGCGGCGTCAAGACCACGATCAACGAATTGGTGACTGAGCTACTGGCGCTGACCGGTTCGCCGCTGATGCCGGAATACCGGCCGCAGGAGCAGATGTTCGTCACCTACCGCGTCGGCAGCACAGGAAAGGCGGCCGAGCACCTAGGGTTTACCGCCCGCCTCTCGCTCGACGTGGGGCTGCGGTCGATGGTCGACTGGTGGACGCGTCAGCGGCGTCCTGGTGCCCTCGCCGGCCGCGCGTGACGGGCTCTCGCATGCACATTCCCATCACGAAACCGGTGTTTGGCGACGAAGAGCGGGCCGCCGTTCAGCGACCGCTCGAGTGCGGCTGGGTCGCGCAGGGACCGTTCGTCAAGCAGTTCGAGGACCGATTCGCCGCATTCGTCGGCTCTCCCCATGGGGTCGCGACGACGTCGTGCACCACCGCGCTGCACGTCGCGCTGGTGGCGCTGGGTGTCAAGCCAGGCGACGAGGTGATCGTGCCGGCGTTCACGTGGGTCTCGACGGCGAACGTCGTCGAGTATCTGAGCGCCACGCCGGTCTTCTGCGACATCGACCTCGCGACTTTCAACATCGATCCGGCGCGGGTCGAGGCGCTCGTCACGCCGCGGACGGTCGGTCTCATCCCGGTTCACTTGTTCGGCCTGTCCGCCGACATGGAGCCGATGCTCGCGCTGGCGGCCGAGCGCGGCCTGTGGGTCGTGGAAGATGCGGCATGCGGGTTCGGCGCGAGGTACCGCGGCAGTCATGTCGGCACGTTGGGCGATATCGGCTGCTTCAGCTTCCACCCGCGAAAGTCCATCACCACGGGCGAGGGGGGCATGATCACAACGGCACGGGCCGATGTCGCTGAGCTGTCGCGGAGCCTGCGCGATCACGGCGCGACGCGGTCCGACCTCGCGCGCCACGAGGGGCCCGAGGCGTTCCTGCTCGCCGAGTACCCACACCTCGGGTCCAACTCCCGGATGACCGACATCCAAGGTGCGCTCGGGTGCGCACAGATGGGTCGGGCGGCCGAGATTCTCACGGCTCGGGCCCGGGTCGCGCGTGGATATGACGACGCCTTGCGCAAACTGAGCTGGCTGCGCCTGCCGGTGACGCCGACCGGGTACGTCCACGGATACCAGGCGTACGTGTGTCTCTTCGCGCCGGACGACCCGACGCCGGCCAATGTCGATCGACTCAGTCGTCTCCGCAACGAGGTGATGGCGAGGCTCGAACACGTCGGCATCGCCACACGTCAGGGAACGCACGCACCGGTGCTGGCGGACTACTACGCGCGGAAGTACGCGATTCGACCGGAGCAGTATCCGAACGCCTGGCTCTCGGATCGCCTCAGCCTCACACTGCCGCTGTACCCGCAGATGAGGGCCGACGAGCAGACGTTCGTGTGCCGGATGCTCGCAGAGGTCGGCGCGGACGTCATCCGATCGCAGGTCTGATCGTCCCTTCACTGTGAACAAGCACCTCCTGGACCTGCTGGCCGACCCCGTGTCGGGCGGGCCACTCGCTCTCCAGATCGACCGCGCCGAGGGCGGTGACATCCTGGAGGGCACGCTGCGCGCCGAGGGGCGTGCGTATCCGATCACCAGCGGAATTCCGCGCTTCGTCGTGTCCGACGACCGCGACCAGCAGCTGACCGCCACGAGCTTCGCGTTCAAGTGGGGCCAGCGAGAGACGTACGACTCGCCGAAGGTCAGGAAGACGCTCGCCGACTGGATGATTCAGCGGCACGGCTTTGCGGACACCGCCCGGATGAAAGCGTATTTCGCGAGCCATCGTCGGATTCTCGACGCAGGATGCGGGAGCGCCTTCGGCAGCTCGCTCTGCATGGAGGCGTGCTGGGCAGAGGGCGGCGCGTGCGAATGGTACGGTCTGGAGATCTCTGCCGCAATAGACACCGCCCTCGAACGGATCGGGCCGGCACCGCGCCGCCACTTCATCCAGGGCGACATCCTGCAGTTGCCGCTCCAGAAGGAATCGTTCGATCTTGTCATCTCCGAAGGCGTGCTCCATCACACGCCGTCTACCGAAACGGCGTTCAAGTGCCACGAGCCCATGGTCGCTCCGGGCGGCGAGCTGTGCTGCTACATCTACAAGAAGAAGGCACCCCTCCGCGAGTTCGCCGACGACCATGTGCGCCAAGCACTGTCGTCACTATCGCCGGAGGAAGCCTGGAATGCGTTGCGGCCGCTGACCGCGCTCGCGCGGGCGCTCAGTGAATTGCACGCAGACATCGAGCTGGCGGAGCCGATTCCGTATCTCGGGATCCCGGCCGGGAAACATGACGTCCAGCGGCTCGTGTACTGGCACATGTTCAAGCTGTTCTGGAATGCCGATTTCAGCTTCGAGGAGAACAACCACATCAACTTCGATTGGTACGCGCCGCGATATGCCCATCGCCACACCGAGGAGGACCTGCGAAGGTGGTGCTCGGAATCCGGTCTGGAGGTCGAACACCTGGATACCGCGGACAGCGCCGGCCTGACCCTTCGCGCGCGGAAGCGCCGTTAGAGCGATACGTACCGATGGTCCTGGTGTGGCGTGTCCTGTACGGGCTCCTCGATGCCAAGCCGGTCGTGAAGGCTACGAGCAGGATTCTTCGTGGGCTGGCGGTTCTCTGCCGCCGGCCGATCGACGAAGGGCTCCTCGCCATGGTCGAAAGACGCTTCGTCGTGTCGGGCTGGCCGCATCAGAGTCCCGGATGGGTCAACCTACACGTGTCGAGATTCGTCCGGCGGATACGCCGGGAATTCAACCCCGGACATCAGGTGGGGAAGGTCGCGTGCCCAGGACGCCATGCGCCGCTCCGCATAGGTTTTACCGGCTGCTTCAGCGGATTGTTAGGGTTTCCCCTTGAGTTGTTCGAGGCTTGCCCGTCGACCGTCGCACTCTACATTTTCGACATGGAATTCCGCGGCCGTTTGGCGCCTTATCTGAAGAGTGTCGCGAGGGGGTATTTCTACATGTCGGGTGTGGATAAGGGGGTTGGCCTTGCGCAACAGGTCGCCCCGCTGGCGGATGCCATCAACGCTAGCGATCTGGACATGCTGGTCAATGTCAACTGGCGGGCAGACGGGTACGAGCTTCTCGACGCGGTCACAACTCCGTGTATTGTCCACCACTGTTCCGGATCGGACTTGATGCATCACGAGAAGATCGATGTGCAGCTGTATCCGCAGCCGGAGGCCGACTATCTGATCCGAGGATCGCAACTCTTCTGCTGTACGACCGAGCGCCTATCTTCGTTCGGCCATGTGCGGCAGATATGGGGCTTCTACGACCGACGGGGTGCGAACGCGTCCAGCGTGCGGCCTTGGAACGAGCGCGAGCCCCTGATGGTGTTCCACGGCTCCCTTCGCTACCTTGAAGGGCGCGCCTATCTAGCGACGGTCTTCGATCTGCTTCACGAAGACAAAGCCCTGCAATTCATCTACATGGGAAAAGACAACGGGACGGCTCTTAAAGGCGTGATCGAGGCTGCGAAGCAGGCAGGTGTCGAGGGCCAGGTCCATTATGAGGGCCATTTCAGCGCTGTCCGAGGTGAAGACGGCGATATTCCTGAAGTCGGCTGGTCCAAGATGCTCTCGTACCTGCAACGAGCCCGGCTGGCTCCGGACCCCTGGCCAATGGGGGGCGGTTCGTCGAGGTTCGAAGGATACCTAGCGGGCACCCCCTCCGTGCATATGGGGCTCCGTGTCGACCGCGCGAGCTGGCGTCGCCGACAACACAGCGTCTGCGAAGTTCCGTTGCTTCTTGTCCCGTCTGCCACGGCGACGACGATCGAGGAGTACCGGCGCTTATGCCGGAGATGCCTCTACGATGAACAATTCGCCGACAGGATCATCGCCGAACAGCTACTGGTGGCGAAAGCCGCGAGCGATCCGGTGGCATGGTGGGACGAGTTGGTGAAGGTCTACGAAGAATGGCATGACGATCACGTCGTGCGTACCCCTCGATCGGACCTGGCAGCGAGTGCGGCGTTGTAGCCGTTTATGTGCGGTCTTACAGGAGTGTTCAACCTCGATGGGGCGCCAGTCTCTGATGCGGTGATCGAGTCGATGACGGCCTCGCTGACGCATCGAGGCCCGGATGGGACCGGAGTTTGGATCAAGGAGAACATCGGACTGGGCCACCGGCGGCTCGCAATTCTCGACACGTCCTCGAAGGGCTTGCAGCCCATGGCGTCGAAGAACGGCGAGTGGGTCATCGCCTTCAACGGCTGCATCTACAATTTTCGGGAGCTCCGGAGTGAACTCTGTGGACTCGGACACGAGTTCCTCACCCGTACGGACACCGAGGTGATTGCCGAAGGGCTGGCCGCCTGGGGGCCGGATGTCTTCAGGCGATTCAACGGCATGTTTGCCGTTGCTGCCTATAACAGTCGCACGCGCGAGCTGGTCCTGAGCCGCGACCGATTCGGTATCAAGCCCCTCTACTACTGGTTCACGCCCAAGACGCTTGTGTTCGCGTCGGAGATCAAGGCGATCATGCAACACCCGGACTTCCGGGTCGAGCTCAACCCCTACGCGCTCAACGAGTACTTCACCTTCCAGAACCAGTTCACGTTCCAGACGTTGTTCAAGGGCGTGTACACGCATCCGCCTGCCAACACGATTCGGGTGAACGCGCGCTCGACCGAAATCCTGCACAACTCCTGGTGGGATTACGACTTCAGCGCGCCTGACGAGACCATGACCTTTGAGGATGCCACCGCCGAGACGAAGCGGTTGATGGAACAGGCCGTGGCGCGCCAGATGGTATCGGACGTGCCAGTCGGAAGCTACCTGTCTGGCGGCATGGACTCCGGGTCCATCACCTCTATCGCTTCGCGTCAGGTGCCTCGACTGTCGACATTTACGTGCGGGTTCGACCTGTCGGAGGTGACCGGTGTCGAGGCCAACTACGACGAGCGCCGCGCCGCCGAGTTGATGGCCAACAATTTCAAGACGGAGCACTACGAACAGGTCATCAACGCGAGCGATCTGGGTTGGTCTTTGCCTCGTGTGGTGTGGCACATCGAGGATCTGCGTGTCGGCATGAGCTACCCGAACTACTACATCAGCCGCCTCGCCTCCAAGTTCGTGAAAGTCTGCCTGCAGGGGACGGGTGGCGACGAATTGTTCGGCGGCTATCCCTGGCGCTACTACCGCGTGTTCCGCTCACTGGACCAGCGCGAGTTCTTCGACAGCTATTACGACTTCTGGCAGCGGCTGGTGGCCGACGAGGACAAGGGCTCGCTGTTCCAGTCCCGCGTCTTCGCTGAGGTGGACGTCAAGGAGCCAAGGCGGATCTTCGAGCGCGTGTTCACGTTCAACCGCGCGCTGCGGTACGACACGCCGGAGCAGCACATCGAGAACAGTCTCTACTTCGAGATCAAGACGTTCCTGCCCGGCTTGCTGTTGGTCGGCGACAAGCTGTCGATGGCGAACGGCCTTGAAGAGCGGTTCCCGTTCCTGGACAACGATCTGGTGAACTTCGCCCAGCGCATCCCAGTCCGGCACAAGCTGACCAGCCTCGACAAGATGAAACGGATAGACGAAAACGAAATCCGCGACAAGAGACAGCTCTACTTCGAGTCCAGCGACGGGAAAACCGTGCTCCGTCAGGCGATGGCGTCGTACATACCCGAGGCGATCTTGACGAGGAAGAAGCAGGGGTTTTCGGCGCCGGACGAGTCGTGGTACCGGGGGGAGAGCGCCGCCTACGTCACGGACCTGCTGCTAGGCAAGAAGACAGTGTCTTCCGAGCTCATTCGCCCGGAGTACGTCCACAGAATCATCGGAGAGCACATCGATAAGCGGATCAACCACCGGCTCCTGCTGTGGTCCCTCATGTGCTTCGAATGGTGGTGCCGGCTGTTTCTGAATCATGAGAGATTGGGATAGCGGTGATCCCTCATTCCAAACCAGATATTTCCCAGGCGGATCTCGACAGCGTCGGCGCGGTTCTCCGGTCGGGGATGATCGCGCAAGGAGCTCTGGCCCAGGAGTTCGAGAGGCTCGTTGGAACATACATCGGCGTTCCTTACGCAGCTGTCGCCTCCTCTGGTACCGCGGCGCTGCTGCTAGCCCTGAAAGCGCTTCAGATTGGGCCAGGGAAGGAAGTCGTCTTTCCCACCTACGTCTGCAAGAGCGTCCTGGATGCCGTGTTGTCGGCGGGCGCGACGCCCGTGCTGTGTGATGTCGATGAGGATTGGCTGATCAGCGACGCGTCAGCGGCGAGACGAATTTCGGCCAAGACGGCGGCTATTATCGTCCCTTACGTGTTCGGCATCTCCAAGGACATCGGGCCCCTTCGCGATCTCCGTGTGCCGATCATCGAGGACTGCTGTCAGTCTTTTGGTGCCATGGCGCCGCAAGGCCGGACCGGGACGCTCGGCGTGGTCAGTTTCTTCTCGTTTCACGCAACCAAGTGTCTTGCGACCGGTGAAGGCGGCATGTGCTGCAGCCGGGATGCGGACCTGATCGGCCGAATCGTTGAGATTCGGGACGGCCAAGGTCGACGAGCCGACAGGCTCCCCGTCGGCTTTTCGGACCTCCAAGCCGCGCTCGGAGTGTCGCAGCTCAAGCGGTATGACGCGTTCGTGGCGCGGAGGCGGGCAATCGCCCAATCGTACTTCTCTGAGATCGGCCCAGGGTGCTTCACCACGCCGGAACACGTCCGCGATCGGAGCATTCACTTCCGCTTTCCCTTGCGGACCAACCGCGATGTGACGGCGCTCATTCGCGATTTCGCCGGGGACGCGATCGCGGTCAGAAGGGGGGTCGATGATCTCCTCCATCGTCGGCTCGGCCTCGAGGACGCGGACTTCCGAGTCGCGGCGCGTCTGTTCGAAACGACGATCTCTATCCCGATCTACCCCGCGCTCTCGGAGCCCGATCGAGAACGCATCGTGTCGCGAATCAGACAGGTTCCCAGCTGATTTCTATCGACCTGCTCGATTCCAACCTTGAGGAGCGGTACGCTCACTTCGTACTTCAGCAGAGAACAAGTCTCTTGTACTGCTCTCTCAAGTACAGACTTCTGCTGAAGCGTTTCCTTGGCGCAGAGGACTACTACCTCGTCGCCAAACGCCGCGGGGAAGTTGTTGGGGTGCTGCCGTCCTTTCTTTCGGGTTATGGGCCCTACGGCCGCATCTTGAATTCATTGCCGTTCTACGGAAGCTACGGCGGTGTGATCGTCGGACACGGTGACGACGAGGCAGCCGTGGCACTGCTCTCGGAATGGCGAGGCCTTGCCGAGCAGCCAACGGTGGCCGCGTCCACGATCGTGAGCTCGCCTTTCGACAAGGACACCCGGCGCTACGAGGAACATACGACCCACACAGACAGAGAGGCGCGACTCGGACAGGTCACACGGCTCGTGCCTGCTGATGCCTCCGATATCGGTGCGGCCCTGATGGCGCGATATCACCCGAAGACGCGAAATATGGTGAGGAAAGCCTCGAAGATGGGCATCACCATCAACCACGACGAGTCCGATGGGGCCATCGAGTTCCTGATCGCCACCCATCACGAGAACATGAAGTCTATCGGCGGCCTGGCGAAGCCGGCAAGGTTCTTCTCGGAAGTTCGGCGGGTGTTCGAGTACGGTCGAGACTATCGCGTGTACACGGCGACGATCGACGCGCGACCGATTGCCGCGATGCTCTGCTTTTACTGCAACGCGACCGTCGAGTACTTCCCCCCGGTTGTCCTCGCCGAATGGCGGAGCCAGCAGCCCTTGAGCTTGATTATCCACGAGGCGATGCGGGATGCGTCGCGAGAGGGGTTCGAGTACTGGAACTGGGGCGGCACGTGGCTCACCCAGGATGGCGTCTACCATTTCAAGAAGCGGTGGGGGAGTGAAGACCTGCCGTATTACTACTACACGACACTACGGAACCAGGAGCTGCTGCACGCAAACCGGGAGACGCTCCTGGACGGCTACCCGTTCTTCTATGTGCTGCCATTCTCTCGACTCCGAGCGCCGGTGACGGCCAGCTCTGGAGGAGACCGATGAAGCCATCGCAATCCGCGCTGACGCTGCTCTTCGATTACGAAACCATGTCTGAGACGGAGGTCCGAGGCCTATGCCAGGGGCTGTCTCGCAAGGTTCTGCGATGGCTCGGTGCACACCACCCGGACAACCAGACGCGGCGGATCTTCTTCGAGTTGACGAACGTGACGGTCGGATCCGAATCGGTGATCAACGCCAACTTCGTCGTCTCTGACGGCTTCAAGCCGCTGCTCACGATCGGTCGGAGAGTGGCCATCTCACCCTCCGTCAGCGTGATCTGCCAATCAGGGCCGAATAACTCGCGCCTCAACGACATCCCGTACGCAAAAGACCGGCTGATCAATGACGAGCCGGTCGTCATCGGAGACGACGCATGGATCGGGGCGGGAGCGATCCTCCTGCCGGGCGTCAACATTGGTGAGGGCGCGGTCGTTGGCGCCGGTGCGGTGGTGAATAGAGATGTGCCTCCGTGGACGGTGGTCGCGGGCGTGCCGGCCCGGGTCATCAGATACATTGGCGGAGATGGATTGTCGCCCGGCCTGGTCCGATGATCCATGGTGGCCGAAACCCCGAGCCGCGCCGCATCTGTGTTCGTTGCATCTTCGACACCTCGGTCGCCGCGATCGAGTTTGACGAGAGCGGCGTGTGCAACTACTGCCGCCTCGTCGAGCGCCTGGCCGCCGAGTATGGAACCGGCACTGAAGCTGGCGCCCGAGCGTTCGATGCGATCGCGAACGAGATCAAGGAACAGGGGCGCAAGAAGAAGTACGACTGCGTCGTGGGAGTCAGCGGCGGGACTGACTCGTCGTACACACTATCCCTCGCCGTGAAGCACGGCCTGCGCCCGCTCGCGGTTCACTATGACAATACGTGGAACTCGGCGATAGCTACCGAGAACATCAGGAAGGTCACGACGAAGCTCGGCGTCGATCTGTTCACGTATGTCGTCGACAACAAGGAATCGACCGACATCTTCAGGTCCTTCTTCAAGGCCAGCGTTCCTGAGCTCGACGGCGCCACTGATATCGCGCTGGCCGAGGTGCTCTACCGTGCGGCGAAGAAAGTCGGCGTGAAGTACATCCTCGAGGGCCACTCCTTCATGGCGGAGGGCATTTCGCCCCTGGGCAAGGCCTACATAGACGGGAAGTACATCGCGAGCATTCACAAGCAGTTCGGGACCGTGCCCTTGCGAACTTTCCCCAACATGAGCCTCGTGTCCTTTCTGAAATGGACCGCCGTGATGCGGATCCGGAAGATCCGGCCCCTCTGGTATCTCTCGTACTCCAAAGAGGACGCCCGGGACTATCTCGCGAAGCAATTGTGCTGGCAGTACTACGGCGGCCATCACCTCGAGAACCGGATGACCGCATTTCATCACAGTTACTACAACCCGGTGAAGTTCGGCATTGACAATCGCAACAACAGCCTTTCGGCGTCGGTACGCTCGGGGAAGATCAGCAGGGATGAAGCGCTCCGGATCTATCGGGAACCGTGCTTTCTGGAGCCCGAGCTGCTTGACTATTTCCTCAAGCGGCTCGAGCTCAGCCGGGCTGAGTTCGAACGCATCATGAAGCTTCCGCCGAAGTCCTACCGCGACTACCCAACCTACAAGAGGACCTTCGAGCGGCTCCGTCCAGGGTTCTACGTGCTGGCCAGAGCGAACTTGGTGCCCATGAGCTTCTACATCAAGTACTGCTCGCGCAAGGAGATCTGACGCGGCGCATGATCGTCATCGCCGACTACGGAATGGGCAATCTCGGCTCCATCTGCAGCATGCTCAAGCGGCTCGGTATCGCGTCGCTCGTTTCCAGCGTTCCGGACGAGATCGCGGGCGCGGAGAAACTGATTCTTCCCGGCGTGGGCGCCTTCGATACCGGCATGCGAAGCATCGAGGAGCGTGGCCTTCGGGAGATCTTGAACGAGAAGGCCCTCGCCCAGAAGGTGCCGGTTCTTGGAATCTGCCTCGGCGCGCAGCTCATGACATCGTCCAGTGAGGAGGGACGGCTGGCAGGACTCGGATGGATCCCCGCGAAAACGAAGCGGTTTGCGTATCCCAACCTCCTTGGACTGAAAGTGCCCCACATGGGATGGAATCGAGTCGTGGTCCAGCAGGAGAGTCCGCTGACTGAGAACCTGCCCGCCGAGCCTCGCTTCTACTTCGTCCATTCCTATTACATTCGAGTGGAAGACGAAAAGGATGCGCTCCTGAAGACGACCTATGGAATCGCGTTCGACTCTGGAATCCGGCGCGGCAATGTCTATGGCGTGCAGTTTCACCCCGAGAAGAGCCACAAGTTCGGGATGAGAATCCTCGAGAACTTCGCCCGGCTTTAGGAATGCTCCGAATTCGGGTCATTCCATGTCTCCAGTTGGTTGGATCGAGTCTCGTCAAGACCGTCAAGTTCGGCAAGTACGGCTACATCGGCGATCCGGCCAACACGGTGAGGATCTTCAACGAGCTCGAGGTCGACGAGCTTTGCTTCCTGGACATCCGTGCCACCGTGGAAGGCCGACGCCCGGACCTGAAGATTCTTGGAGAGATTGCAGAAGAGTGCTTCATGCCGCTCTCTTATGGCGGCGGCGTCCGTGATCTTGCGCTGGCCACGGAGATCCTGCGCATCGGCTTCGAGAAGATCGTGGTGAACTCGTTTGCGTACGAAGACCCATCCTTCATCTCGCAGCTTGCGGATCACGTCGGGAGCCAGGCCGTTATCGGGTCGATCGATGTCAAGCGAGGACGCCTGGGTCGTTACCAAACATACTCGCACGACGGGACCAGAGGGACCGGGCGGGACCCCGTGGAATGGGCACGCCGTCTTCAGGAACTTGGAGCCGGCGAACTACTGCTCACGTCCATGGATAGAGACGGTACATGGTCGGGGTTTGACATCGAGATCACGCGGCGAGTCGCGGCCGCGGTTTCCGTGCCGGTCATTGCCAACGGCGGTGCGGGCGTTGTGGCGCATATCGGTGCTGCGATCAAGGAAGGCGGTGCCTCTGCCGTGGCGCTCGGCAGCATGGTGGTCTATCAATCGAAAGGCATGGGGGTCCTCGTGAGCTTCCCCGACAGCAGGGAGCTACGAGAGGCACTCTCGAGTCCCTAGTGGGCGTCCGCACCTGGCTGCTCGATCGGGGCGTCGTCCTGTTGCAGGCTATTCGAGAGCGCGAACAGCGGCAGATTCTCGGACGGTGCGCGGCGGTAGGCACCCACGTGCGGCTGCGGCCGCCCATCGTGATTTATCACCCCGAGGGCCTGTCGATTGGCAATCAGGTGGATGTCGGCGAGTTCAGCCACATCCGCGCGAGCGGCGGCGTCACGATTG
>ORMF010826144.1_pt1 | contig 12007 bp, 8 predicted proteins | sample 1779871 | NCBI WGS metagenome assembly ORMF01 (sample SAMEA104232316, study PRJEB22302) | groundwater metagenome | biome: forest; feature: aquifer; material: groundwater | place: USA | collected 2011-08-07 | depth 5.4 m | reverse complement strand
TCGCGGTAATCACGATAAAGCCGCCCTCAGTCCCAGTAAGCGCCATGAGCCAGGGCGAGGTAGCTCTTTGATAATAAAATAATGTAACGGATGGCTGCCGAAGCCATCCCCGATCGTGCGGGGCCGAAACCAATTTGCATTTTGCATTTTCAATTTTGCATTTTGCATTTTGCATTTTGCATATCACATTTTGCATTTTGCATTTTGCATTTTGCCCACAAAGACTCCCGGAATCGACCCTGTCGATCCCACCCCGGGCCGCGACAGCCTGCCACCGCTGGATTCCCCCTTTTAGGGGGTGCATCTGCGAATTCTGTGCAATCTGTGGATGGAAGTCTGCTTCTATACCTCGAGCGCTTCCCGCAGGAGTCGGGGTTGGATCGGCCCGTGTGAAAGCAGATCGTCGTGGAACTGCCGGAGGTTGAATCGACTGCCCAGACGGCGTTCGGCCTGGCGGCGGATGTCCATGATCGCCCGCCTGCCCATGACGTAGGTCATCGGTTGGGTCGGACTGAGGCAGTACCGGCGGACTTCCGCCCGAGCGGCGACCTCTTCCAAGCGTGCCTCATTCACCAGAAACTGGACGGCCTGCTGGGGTGACATCTTTCGGGTGTGAAGTCCCACATCGATGACCACGCGGCAGGCGCGCCAGAGCTGCGCTTTGGCCTGGAGCAGGCGGGCGCGGGGGTCGGTGTAGAAGCCGGTTTCATACATCATCTCCTCGCAGTAAAGCGCCCATCCCTCGATGAACAGGTTGCTGTCGGCGAAGTGACGGCGATAACGGGACTCGACGCGATTGGCAATCGTGAACTGAAGGTGATGGCCCGGATAGGCTTCATGGAGCGCAATGACCGCGATACCATGCTGGGAATGGCCCTGGAGCTGGGACTCCTGGACGTCCGCAGGCTTACTCCCATCGATGGGAGTGACCCAAAAGTGGGCATGCTGCCGTTCTTCAAATGGGCCGGCGGGCATGTACGCGGCGTATGGGTAGAGGCTTCGCTGGAATGTTGGAGTTTCGATGACCGCGAGAGTCTCGTCTTCGGGCAGCGTTACGAGACCATTAACCCGCACGAACTCTCGTGCGCGCCGCATCTCGTTGTGATATGTCGAGACCAGCTCGTCGGCGGCAGGATGATCCTTCTTGAGCTCGGCGGCGATCGATTCCCAGTCCTTCGTCGGATGGACCTGTGCGGCCAAGCGTCTTAGATCAGACTTGGCCTGCTCGATGGATTGGCGCCCGATCTCCTCGAGATCATCCGGAGTGTCGTCCATCATGTGATAAACGCGCAGCGCGTAATTGAACAGATCGGACCCTATCGCGAAGTCCGACGACGAATCGCTCGCCGTTCTCACGTGTTCACCGAAACCGTGGACGGCGATGAGGGCTTTCTCCTGGGCAGTTTCTATCTCCCGCCGCAGACCGGCTTCCTCAACCTGCGCAGCGAATCCGGACACAGCCTCTTGAAGGAAAGGGGCGGCGCCGGCAACCGCTTCCAAACCCGCCTCTGTGAACTCTATTGGCGCGGAGGATAAGTTGTCATGAGCCTGACTGAGCAAGCGCGGAATGGTTTTCAACCGCGATGCTAGTGACTCCGCCCGCATCGTCAGGTCTGAGCCCGAATCTAGCATCAGATAGAACAATCCACTCAGGGCTTCTTCGATATACCGTCCCGGCTCACGAAACCAGGGGTTTGACTGCTCCAGTTGGACGACGGACCACTGGGTATTGGCGCGGGCGATACGGTAGTCCAGTCTCTGCTCCATGGAGAGGTCGGCTACTGATAAATTGTCAATCTCATGGAGATATGCGCGCGACTTTCGAAGTCGCTCGTCCAGGGCATGGCGCGTCCGATCCGGCAAGCGATCATCAAAGTCATGGACGCCCATTTGCGTGGCCATGACAGGCTCTGCCTCGTACAAATAGGCAAGATACGCATTTGTGATCGACTCGAACGAAGACGGATTGTCCGCTGCCATAACTTTGTCCCGAGTAAGGCGACGGTGCCGGTTATTAATAGCTCGAATGCTCAGCGGCCCAGGCCGCTCGGTGTCTTTGCGACTTCCGCCGCAATCCCCATCACGAACGCAAAAACGTTCACAACAAACCCCAGTATTCCTGCGATCCAGCACCACACCTTTGCGCTGTTGGCAGCTGATTGCGCTCCGTACGCATCTCCAATCGCGGCCTTACTGTTTGCTTGGGACGCGTAGACGATCGCCGGAATTCCCAGCAGCGGACAGCACAGGACCGTAATGAGAACTGCCGGGACGAGTAGATTCGGCACCTGCACCGGCGCGGGAAATGGATAGCCATAACCGTAACCCGGCGGCGGATATTGAGGTTGAACAGGGGGCCGCTGAGGATATTGCGGCTGCTGGGGGTATTGGGGCTGCTGCGGATATTGCGGCTGGGGAGGATACTGCGCTTGCGGAGGATATTGAGCCTGTGGAGGATTCGCGGGAGCGTCGGGCCGGCGTAGAGGGACACCGCACAAGACACACTGCACGGCATTGTCGTCGTTTACAGCGCCGCATTTAACGCAGTACATGGCCTTCTCCTAGAGGCGAAAACTGGAAGGTTAATGTGAAACCGACGGTACTGCTGTCATGATTGTGCCCTTCAAACCGAGCGCCGCAAGCATGTTCGAAATAATTCGAGAGGCTGTCTCGGTTTCCTCCCGACCCCGATTATTCCTCAACGCGGCCGAATAGCGCCACGTGGTTCTCGAAGCTGGTGGCCCATCTGGCTTAGCAGCGGATTGCTAGGAATCAGACTTTCGAACTGCTCAAGAACATCGCGAACCAGTGAATGACGGTCCGGATTCTCCGCGAGCATCAGGAGAATGGCAGCCGCCGCTTCGGAGTTTTGCCCTGCCAGATTTGCTGCGGCCGCTGCCAGTGCTTTGGGACTTCCTTCCGGATCCTGATCGAGAATCGATCCGGCGGCGGTAATTGCTACTGCGTAATCGCGATCATACAAAAGCTGACACAGCGTTGAGTAACCTTGACCGGCTCGGGAGCCTGACAGCCGCCGTGCCGCGAGTTGGCGGAAAGGCCGGGCGCCCGATCTCGCGAGATACACAACCTCTTGAAGCGCTGCTCCCGTGAGCGCCGTTTCGGGCCCTTCCAGGAGAGCCATGCGGAGGGCTTCAGAAGTATGCGCCCCTATACAAGCTGCATCGATCAGATTCTGCGCCGCAAGCCCCGCCACTTCGGCAGCGATACGCAAGTCGGCCATAATCGTCGCAATATCCGCCGACTTCCGTTCGAGCAAATGCGTTTTGGCCGCTTGAAGCCCATCTCTAAGTTCTCGATCGAACGCCTCTGCTGCTCTCTTAAGTCGAACGGCATAGCGGGTCCTTCGGCCTCCCGCCAGCTTCCGAAGGAACGGTGCGGTCGTCGCGCGGGAATCAATCCACGCTCTCAGCCGAACTTCCAAAGCGTTTTTCGTCGTTCGAGCGAGCTTGGGCCGCCAGCCGATTTCTCGAACAACGGCCGAATATGACCAGACACCCGTTGCCGTCAAAAGCATCGACTTCTTGGCCGTACAGAGCATCGGTACGGGCGGCTCCAGCAAGTGGGCGGCGAGGTCGGCTACAGCCAGAATCTCGCGATTTACTTTGGCGCCCTTTCGGCGCCGCAGTTTGCGTAAGACATACGGCTGCCGGGCGATACCCGGGCCTTCTTCTGAAGGCTGGACTGACCTCAGTCCGAGCCTGCCCAATCCATCCGTAAGGCATCCGAAATCTAAGAGCTGATCGGCGCATGAGCAGTCTATCGAGCAAAAAATAGTCCGCGCCGCTAGGCCGGTCATTCCCATGAAGTATTCGAAGCTGATGCCGGGAAGTGCCGATTGCGCTGCGTGATACAGGTCAGTCACATCCATACGAGTTGCGGAGCGTGAAGTGGATCGACTGATTTCCGTTGAACAATTCAGCGGCGCCTCCGTCTGAATCACAGACAACCTACCAATCTTTCGAGGAGGATATGAAATATGGAGATACGACGCTCGACTTGGGCTTTAGGCGCCGTCTGCTTACTATTAGCTTCAAGCACAACGTCATTTGCGCAGAAGCCCGCGAAAGGGCAAAAGCTGCAGGGCCGCAAGGGCGCGGCGAATATGGCAACGTTACCCGTCGACTCGATCGACGCTGTAGTAAAGCTTACCCCGGATCAGAAGACCAAGATCACCGCGATCCATGATAAGTACGCCGCGGACTCGAAGCCGCTCAAAACAATCAAAGGCGCTTCCGCCGATCCTGCGAATGCACAGAAGCTGCGTGAATTCACTACTCAGGCGAACAAGGACATCTTCGCCGTGCTGACGCCCGAACAACAGACGACACTCCAGGCAGCCAGCAAGAACATGTCATCGTTAAATGGTGTGGGACTGCCGCCCGCCCTGGCCATGGAGCTCAAGCTGACAGACGACCAGAAGACAAAGCTCGCCGAGATCAGCAGGGAAGTCCGGGAAAGAGTTAAAGCTGGGGCGAAGAAGAAGGATGCAGTGACGGAATTGAAGCCGAAGATTGAGGCAATACTCACCGCCGAGCAAAAGGCGACCGTCACGAAATATGTCGCCGAGCACAGCAAACGGAAAAGGAAAAAGGTGTAGCTCCGCAGGACAAATCCAATCAACGGGGCGGGGCGCAAAAGCGCCCCGCCTTTCGCATCGGTGTTGCGGCCGGCCGTTGCCTGAAGATGTCGTTGGGTATACTCGCCATGTGCGCTGATTGCAGCATATCAGCGATTTCCGTACTATTGGAGATATCATGAAGGCGCTTGTATTCACGGATACGCGGCAAGTGCAAATACAGGATTCTCCCGATCCGATTGCGGGGGCAAATCAAGCCGTCATTAAAGTCATCGGGACGGGCATATGTGGATCGGACCTAACCGGATTCCTCGGACATAGCCCGCGCCGCCGGCCGCCCCTTATCCTCGGGCATGAAGTGATCGGCACTGCGGTTCATGTTCCACCAGGGGAATGGCCGTTTCAGATCGGCGATCGCGTGGTAGCGAATCCTTTACAGGCCTGCGGGATGTGCGATCGATGCCGGGCGGGCCAGACCAACATTTGCGCAAAATGGTCGTTGATCGGGATGGACCGGACTCCGGGAGCGTTTGCGGAGTATGTAACCGTTGCCGCGCGGAACGTCTATCCGTTGACGTCCGGGGTCCCCGACGCTCAGGCTGTTATGATCGAACCGTTGGCGAACGGCGTACATTTGTTCAATCTGATCCGTCAGCACTCATTTGGATGCCTGGCCATCTATGGAGCGGGAACACAGGGGATACTGATGCTCGCTCTCGCGCGTCAGCTGGGATACCGCGAGATCGCGATAGTGGATACGAATTCAGCGCGACTGGGCATTGGGGAACGGATGGGCGCCGTTAAGCTGCTAAATCCCCGAGAATGCGATCCCGCGAAGGCGATTGTGGAATGGACGAACGGCGCAGGCGTCGACGTCGGGATTGATGCAGTGGGTACAACACCGGTGCGGCAGAGCCTGGTCAACGCCGTCCGAAAGGGCGGCGAGATCATGCTGCTGGGTCTGCACGATGTGATGAGCGACGTCGATTTTGCGCTCGTCGTTCGAAATGAGATACGTCTTCAAGGCTCGTTCGCATACACCGCGGCCGACTTCGAAACATCCAAAAAGCTCCTCGAAGACGGCTCGATCAGCATCGAGCCGTGGACAGTTTCAAGGCCGCTAGAGGATGGCCAGGCGGCCTTCGATCGGCTGGTGGGCGATCCCGGCGATACTCTAAAGATCATCCTCACGCCGTAGGGTAGAATACACGCGATTCGATTTGATCGGAGAATTGGCATTTTGACTGAGTATCACGTGGCTATTGCCGGAGCGACCGGCGCGGTTGGTACAGAGTTTCTTCAAATCCTTGAACAGAGGGAGTTTCCGCTCGCCAGCCTGCGCTTGCTTGCTTCGGAGCGGTCGGAGGGACGGCGAATACGTTTCCGAGGCAGAGACCGTGAAGTGGAATCTCTCAAACTTGAGTCGTTCGACGGCTGTGATATTGCTTTTTTCTCAGCCGGGGCCTCACGCAGCCGAGAGTTTGCACCTGCCGCCGTCGCAGCGGGCGCGATCGTGATCGATAATTCGTCCGCGTATCGAATGGATCCGCAGGTTCCGCTGGTTATTCCGGAAATAAATCCGGAAGATATCGCGTGGAACCGCGGCATAATCGCCAACCCCAACTGCTCGACGATCGTGATGCTGATGGCCGTGGCGCCACTCCGAAAACTGGGCCGAATACGGCGAATTGTCGCGTCCACTTACCAGGCGGCCAGCGGGGCCGGCGCGAGGGCAATGCAAGAGCTCTTGGAGCAGACGAAGCAGGTTTTGAAGAATGGACCCATTTCGCCGCAGGTCTTCCCGCATCCGATCGCGTTCAACCTGTTTTCCCACAATACGCGGATCGACGAAGACGGTTACAACGAAGAAGAGCGGAAAATGGTGAACGAGACCCGCAAGATCCTTCACGATGACGGATTGCGCATAACGGCGACATGCGTCCGTGTGCCCGTCCTTCGCGCTCACTCTGAAAGTCTCAACGTCGAATTCGACGGGCCGCGTCCATCCATACCCGAGGTACTCAATGCCCTCCGTTCCTTCCCCGGAGTGAAGATCGTGGACGATGTCTCGGCCAACCATTTTCCTATGCCGATCGAAGCAACCGGGGTCGACGAAGTCCTGGTAGGACGGGTGCGAGCCGATATCTCGAACGACAATGCGATCGACATGTTCGTATGCGGCGATCAGATTCTGAAGGGCGCTGCGCTGAACGGATTCCAGATCGCGGAGGAATGGGTCCGACAGCATGCAGCTAGTCACGTAAACCAAATCGCTTAAACGGCAGTTCGTGCATCAGCATCGTCGAGTCAGGAATGTTCCATGCCCGAGTCGGGCCAAGTCATAACCGCGATGGTAACGCCTTTCGATGAGAATGGCGAGATCAGCGAACCAGGTATCCAGCGGGTCGTCGACCACCTCTTCGATAATGGATCAGACGGTCTCGTCGTTTGCGGTACGACTGGCGAGTCTCCCACCCTGTCTCACGATGAAAAGCTCCAAATGTTTCGTTCCGTAAAGCAGGCTGCTCGAGGTCGCGGGCCGATCATCGCGGGAACGGGGACCTATAATACAGCCGAGTCCATAGAGTTAACACGTCATGCCGAGGAGATCGGCGTTGATGGAATCCTGGCAGTCACCCCCTACTACAACAAGCCGTCACAAGAAGGGCTCTACCGTCACTTTCGGGCAATCGCGAACTCAGTTCAAATTCCGGTTATTATCTACAATGTCCCTCCGCGTACGAGCATAAATATCGAAGCCTCAACAGTCATTCGACTTGCAAACGATGTCTCAAATATCGTAGGTGTTAAAGAAGCCAGCGGAAATCTTGTACAGGTGAGCGAGATTGTGGCCGGATCGCCCGATGGATTCAAGGTATATAGCGGCGACGACGGCATCGTGCTCCCGGTTCTGTCGGTCGGGGGAGTCGGCGTGGTCAGCGTGACTTCCCATGTAGCCGGCAAGCAATTGAAACGGATGCATGAAGCGTATTTCGCAGGAGATTATCGCGAAGCAGCCAAACTCCATTCGTTTATGTTGCCAGTCGTGAAGGCGTGCTTCCAGTCGACGACTCCGAGCCCCGCCCCGGTGAAAGCCGCACTTAACTTTATGGGATTGAATGTCGGAAGCCTTCGCCTTCCTCTCGTTGAAGTTAATGATGTCGAGCGGGAGATCGTTCGCAAGGCGCTAGCGGCATACGCTACATGAGGCGGAAGAGCCCGGCCGCAGAGGCCGTGAATCCCACGAAGCTCGAGATCATTCCGCTGGGCGGCGCGGGTGATATCGGCAAGAACATGCTCGCCATGCGCTATGGCGAGGACATGATCGTAATCGATGCGGGCGTCCAGTTCCCCACGGAGGAGCATCCCGGAGTCGACCTGATCATCCCCGACATCTCGTTCCTCAAGAACCATTCCTGGCAAGTGCGCGCAATCGTACTCACTCACGGCCACGAGGACCACATCGGCGCCCTGCCCTATGTTTTGAAAGAGCTGAATGTACCGGTCTATGGCACACCACTTACCCTGGGTCTCGTTCGCTGCAAGCTCGAAGAGCATAAGCTGCTCGATTTCGCCAGCCTCAACACGTTTGTCCCGCGTGAAGTCGTGGAATTTGGGGCTCTTTCGGTTGAGCCAATCCGCGTCACGCACTCCATTCCCGACACAGTCAGCCTGGTCATCCGTTCTCCAATTGGTGTTGTCGTCCATACGGGCGACTTCAAAGTAGACCAGACACCCATCGACGGACGATTATTCGACGCCAGTAGGTTTGCGCAGCTCGGTGACGAGGGAGTGCTGCTCCTAATCTCTGATAGTGTGAACGCAGAGAAAAAGGGCTGGGTGCCGAGTGAGCGAGTGGTTGGCAACGTATTCGATCAACAGTTTCGCGAAGCAGACGGACGGGTGATTGTAACGACGTTCGCTTCAAACCTACATCGGGTTCAGCAAGTGTTCGACATAGCTGCAGCCAACCGCCGGAAAGTCGCGGTCGCCGGTCGATCCATGGCCCGGAATATCGAGGTTGCGCGAGAGCTTGGATTTCTCAAATACTCAGACACCAATCGAATTCGCGTCGAGGACATTGAGGAATATCACCCAGTGGAAGTCGTTATCCTAACTACGGGCAGCCAGGGCGAATCTCTGTCAGCGCTATCTCGGATGGCTTGCGACGATCACAAGATCCGCATCCAGCCGGGAGATACTGTCATCCTATCTTCCCATCCCATTCCAGGCAACGAGGATGCCGTGTGGCGCACTGTAAACCGGCTCTTTCGACGTGGGGCTCGTGTGATCTACGACATGATAACGCCGGTCCATGTTTCCGGACACGGAAACCAAGAAGAGCTGAAGCTCATGTACAACCTCACGCGTCCGAAGTTCGTCGCCCCGTTTCATGGCGAACCCCGAATGATGTACGCGTACACGGAAATGGTGGTCGGAATGGGGATGCCGCGTGAAAATGTGATCTGGCTGGAGATCGGCGACGTCCTCGCAATGGACTCCGAAACCGCGGAGATGATGGAGCCGATCGAGTCCGCTGGGAATGTATTCGTGGACGGATTATCGGAAGGCGGCGTAAGCCATCTGATCCTGCGTGACAGGCGTCACTTGGCGGACCATGGCACGGTGATTGTTACGGTGGGAGTAGACCGCGCAACGGGAGAGGTTTTGTATGGTCCTGATCTGATCTCCCGCGGATTTCTTCACCCGGAGGACTCTGAAGAGTTGTTCGTGGAAGCGCGAAAACGTGTTGTGGACAGTCTGGAAGAGATGGAGCGCGAGGAGGAGTGGGATTGGGACAATGTGCGCGGAATGGTCAGAGACGTGGTGAGCAGGTTCTTGAACCGGAGAACGCGGCGACGACCGGTCGTAATTCCAGTAGTCCTCGAGATATGACGCCTGCATAACGCAAGTAGATACCCGGCGCGGCTACGCACGGGAACGTTTGCGTTCCAACACCAATCGCACAGCGCTGAACCGTTTCCCATTTGCTTGACACTCAGAGTCGGGTCTGGTATAATCCGCCTCGGATTCGTGCGGAGAGTGTCTCATACCACGCTCGTGTGGCGCCATCGTCTAGCGGTCAGGACAGGGGGTTCTCAGCTCTCAAGCCGGGGTTCGATTCCCCGTGGCGCTACCAACAAGAAATCCGGAAATCAAGGGAAATGCGGAAATGAGGAAATGGGCAGGTTTCATTTCCTCATTTCCTTTCATTTCGTCGATTTAGGAGATCGGAACAGGGGCGGTTAGCTCAGGGGTAGAGCGCTTCGTTGACACCGAAGAGGTCATAAGTTCAAATCTTATACCGCCCACAGTCCCACTGAACATGCGCATATAGCTGCTATTCCTATCGCAACCGGCCCGACAGATCAACCTGCCGCGCCGGTCGTTTTTTGTCTGCCAATATTTAATCGTCCATCCCTGTTCAGAATGCTTGACAATTGCCTGCACGTTATGCTACCTTGGTACAGTTTGACGGTATGTCTGAGCGTCCGGCACGCGCAAGCCACAGCGGTGTGCGCGGGTTGCAATGTAAATTACCGTCGAGCGCCGCGCCCCGGCGCCTGGGATCGCCATATCCAGGGAATCGGCGGAAGACGCCGGAGCTACGCAAGGATCGGCGTGATTACTGGTAAAGAAGGTAACAGGGAAAACTTCGTACCGGGCGCGACCTTTCCGACCGTACTCCTCGCTTACTCTCCCGTATTTCCATTTGGCCCCCCATGCTTGGGCGCTGACTCCGACAGTTGAAGGAGGAAGCAATATGAGAAAGGTCTTGACCTTTCTAGGTGCTTCTCTTTGCCTGGCGTGGGTAGTACCAGCACGAGCTCAGCAAGCGCCGGATAAGTTTCCGGACGTTCCTGAAGATCACTGGGCATACAAGGCCATCGACTCCTTGCGAGCGAAGGGCATTGTAATCGGCTACCCCGATGGGCAGTATCGAGGGAAGCGCACCATGTCCCGCTACGAGTTCGCGGTTGCCGTTGACCGTGCACTCAAGTCGCTTCCGGCCGGCCCGCAAGGACCGGGCGGCGACAAGGGGGAGATGGGAGATCGAGGACCAGCAGGCGAAAGAGGACCGCAAGGCCCCACCGGAATATCGGAGGAGGATCTTGCATTGCTGAGGCGACTCATTGGCGAGTTTCGCAATGAGCTGCAGACGCTAGGACGAATGCCCGCTGCAATGAACCGACGGCTCGACGACCTCGCCAAGCAAATCGCCGATCTTAGAGAACGCATTTCCCGGATGCCGAAAGTTTCCGGCGGCGCATTCTTTGGAACCAGAGGCGATACTCGCAAGGGCGGCTACGTTGACAAAGACGGACGCGTGAACCCGCTGAACACAACCCAAGCCGTGGTAGGACTTGCGGAAATTGGGATTATGGCGGATATCGCCGGCGGCGCGAAGTTTGACAGCGCAGTTCAGATAGATAACTATCGGAACTACCTCGGCGGTAACTTTGCGTTTGTCTTGCCGACGACGCTGCTCGGCAATGTCGGACCGTCTTTGACGTCAGCCGTGCCGGCAGATGTTCGCATCGACCGGCTCACTATCACTACTCCGTTCGTTAGCTTCGGCCGTGGCTCCAAGCTGACGCTCGGGCGCTTCGCCAAGCAGATGAGTCACCTTACCTTGTGGAAACCCGACATCGACACGTATTTCGATGTACCGTTCGTCGATGACGGCAAGTATCGCATGGATGGGGCTGACCTCAACACCCGCTTGGGAAGCGTTGAATTCAACCTGTTCGCGTCGCAGCTTAACAGCGTTCAAGGCACTTCGGGAGGATTCGTGAATAGCCCGCTTGCCGGGACCGTTAGCGGCGACACGATCTTTCGGGCAAACAGCAAGCCGTTTGGTCAGGTCTACTTTCCGGGTATGGCAACCAATGGACAGATCTATACCTTGGGCCAGGACCAGAACATGATCAATCAAATGGCCGGTCTTTCGCTCGGAATCGGTGTCAAGCAGCTCAAGGGAGGACATGCCCGTCTAATAGCCATGGATTCAAACGTTCGGCAGACGGGGTCCTTGAACTTTACCGGCGTGACAATACTTGGTGGAGAACTTGATCTAGGACTGATCGACCGACTACATATGACGGCCGATTGGGGCAAGACCATCGCACACACCGGGAAGTTCTCGTCAGTTGCGCCGCACTTCAATAATGCATTCAACGTGAATTTCGGCTATGGTTCCGGCGGACTTCGCGTTAGCGGCGGATATCGCTACATCGATTCGAACTTCTATGCCCCGGGTTATTGGGGCAGAATCGGTAACTGGCTGAATCCGACGAATGTGCAAGGCCCAACCTTCCGGGCATCCTACGATCTCATGAAGAGTCTCGGCCTCAATGTAGGCGGAGACTTCTATCAGGCCGCTCGCGCTCGCGAGAATGTCGGCGGTCT
>ORMF012702472.1_pt1 | contig 12008 bp, 13 predicted proteins | sample 1779871 | NCBI WGS metagenome assembly ORMF01 (sample SAMEA104232316, study PRJEB22302) | groundwater metagenome | biome: forest; feature: aquifer; material: groundwater | place: USA | collected 2011-08-07 | depth 5.4 m | reverse complement strand
GCCGGACGCCGACGAGTTCCGAAAAGAGCGGCACGTAGGAAAACACCAGAATTTCCCCACGCGCCGAGAGCGTTTCCTCCAGCATCTTCTTGAAGCCATCGACGCCTTCGTAGAGTTTGACGGTCGGCGTCGACTGGTCCGTGGACTGCAGAGAAATCAGCAGTTTCAGTATGTGCTCCATGCCCCCGCGGACGCGGACGATTTCCTGTTCTTTCTTGGCGAGGAGCCGCAGCAGACTCATCGGTTCCTCCGCCACGATCAGCCGCCGCTTCCCTTTCCGCGTTTCAAAGAGCAATCCCTTCTCGATCATCTGTTCAACGGCACTGTGCACCGTGACGCGGTTCATCTTCATCGTGCGGGACAACGCCTGCACGGAGACGGGACCCAGCTGCAGGCACTGCATGTAGACGGACGACTCGCGGGCGTTCGCTCCGAAAAAGTTCAGTTGCTCGCGGATCCGGCCGGTGTCCGTACGGGTTAACATAAATGTAGAATGAAGTTCTACACATTATGATATATTCATATTTTGTTTCATACAAGAGGAAAAAACGCGAAACTTCTTCCGCAAAATCACGAAACTGTATAGGAATTTTGACCAATTACAATCTCCGCTGCACACTGTGAGCAGCATCGAGTTCTCCGTAACACCCCCAATATATGGACTTCGTCCGGGAATTTCAACGGCTCCTTTTGAGTAAACCGCGCTACAACCTGATTCAGTTCGGTGCGGACAACTGTGACTTCGCCGAGGCGGTGCGGTCGAAGAATTGTTACTACTGCTTCGGCATCTTCTACTCGGAGGATGTGTACTACGCACGCTACTCCCGGAAGTGTGTCAGCTGCAGCGGGCTGACATTCTGCATAGGCTGCGAATGGTGCACGGAATGCACCGACTGTTCGAACTGCTACATGGCGGATTTCTGTCAGGATTGTGCCAACTGCCGTGACTGTCAGTTCTGCAAAGACTGCTTCGGGTGCAGCAATTGTTTCGGGTGCGTGGGTTTGTATCAGAAGCAGTACCGCATCTTCAATGAGCAGCTGAGCAAAGAGGAGTATGAGAAGCGGATGCAGACGATCAATCTGAACAGCAATGAGCAGCGGCAGGCGGTGCAGGATCGCGTGAGGGACCTGCGGACGAAAGCGCCGAACCTCGGCGTTCATCAGTTCAGTTGTGAGGACTGCGTCGGCAACCATCTGTCGGAATGCAAAAATTGTTACCGCTGTCATGACTCTTTTGCGCTCGAAGACTGTCTGTTCTGCATCGAAACAAACGGTCACAAAAGCTGCTGCGACCTGAGCCACTGTTTTGAGTGCGAGTGGTCGTATCAATGCATTCACTGTCCGTCCTGTCATACATGTAACTTCTGTTTTCATACACACTACTGCAGCGACAGTGAGTTCTGCGCGTTCAGCAAGAATCTCAAAAACTGCTTCGGGTGCGTGTACATGCAGAACAAGGAATACCACATTCTGAATCAACCCTACGCGCCGGAGGACTATCACAGGGAGGTGGAACGCATCCGTCGTGAGCTACAGCAATCCGGTCACTACAACCTGCTCCCGTACTTCTGTTCCCCGTACGAGGAGTACCGCATCCGCCATGAAACCGACAGCGCCATTCAGGCTATGCCCCCTATTTCTTCCCCCGCCGGATTATGAGTACCACAGAAAATTCCGTCAAACTCGTCTGCACGAACAAAGAGTGCGGAAAAGATTTCATCGTCATCGCGCAGGAGGCAACATTCTACGAACAGAAGAAACTTCCACTCCCCGACCACTGCCCCGCCTGCCGCCACCGCCAGCGCATGGCACTGCGCAGCGAACGCCAGCTCTACAAACGCACGTGCGACAAATGTAAGAAGCAGATGGTCTCGGTCTACCCGCAGGAAGCGCCGTACCTCGTCTACTGCACGAACTGTTTTTGGGAAAATATTGAGTGAAGGAATAGTGGCTCGCATACAACGAATACTAAAAAAAGCCCCTCCGCGAGAGGGGCTTTTTTGATGCGATTGCACACCATATACTTACTTCATCTCGATCTTCTGGTACGTGAAGCTTACGGACTCAGTTGGTTCTGCACCCGCGACGCCATCGTGCGCGAATTCAGAGATAAACACATCAAAGAAAGTGACTTTGTAGGAGCCTCTGGTGAGCGTGACGGTCTTGTAATGTGTCCCATTGCTCATTGCCTTGAAAAGCAGAGGGGTAGCTTTATCGATGCTTTTTTTGATCATGAGGGGTTGATGCTGCCGCTTGCCTGTGGCCTGGCCCGATGCGCTATCGCGGGGACCGGTGACGTTGGACACGCCCCAACTCCAGGAGTTGACCTCAATCTCGCCAGCAACGCCATCGAGCTTCAGGAAGTAGTCTGAGGCGGCGAATGCCGACGGGGCTTGGTCCGTGCCGATGGAAGAAGAAATCGATACAACAGCCAAAAGCACCGCGATACCCGCGGCGGCAAAGAGTTTTAGAGTGGTTCTCATAGAAAAGAGGGGGGTAAAGAGTACGGAAAGAAGAATAATAGCATGTCTATGACCGCAAACACAGAGAACTCTTACAAAAAACATGAGAAAACCAGAAAATACTTAACTATTTTAGAATGCTCGTAGCCTTTCTCGTAGCAAGCAGTTGGCCGCACCACGTGAACGCGAGCAGCGCACTGCGAGCGTTTTTACGTGGCAGCCCGAAGACTTACTCAAACAGGTGTCTTCGAGGTAATGATCCATTGGTTCCAGGTCCTGAAAAATATCACAAGTATCGCAACCGCCTCATGAGCAAGAATGTAGTATCACTTCTTCCTGATGTCAGCCCACAGGAATACTGAACCAATAGCGACCCACATCAATACCATAAGCCAATTCCGAGTTTGAACAGCCTGAATGACTGCAACTCCAAAAAACAGCACGAAGATCGCAGAATTTGTTCCTAGTCTCATATTTCCATTGTACTCCTCCTTAAGTGTTTCTTTTCTCAGGAATAGATCAAGTTGGCAGCCCCACGGGGAATCGAACCCCGATTTCCTGGATGAGAACCAAGTGTCCTAACCGTTAGACGATAGGGCCGGAAGACGAAAGAGCAGACAAAAATACAGCCCGCGGAGGATAGCAGCTTCCGCAGCGGGAAAAGGGACATTTATTTCTTCACCGGAGCAGCCGCGGGCTTTTTGTAGCTCGTCATTGCTCCCGTCAAAGCATTCCAGACAACGTTCGGCCGCGCGGCGGAAGCTGTGGGGAAACCGATTCCTTTGTAATGCTGCGTCCGCTTCATCTGGCCTCCTCCGAGGCTCTCCAGCTGACTGCCGGACATTCCGATCGCACGCTTCTGTACGCCGATTTTACATTCGAGGTCCGCGTACGCCGCGAGAATCTCACGGAGCTTTGAGGCTTTCTCTGTTTCCGGCCTGAGCGACTCTTCAATCCCCGTCCGTATCACTTCATTCAGAAGAATGTACTGCGATTCCAGAAGGCCGGACGTCACGCTGTGCATGGCCGTCTGAAATACTTCTGCAAATAATTTTGCCGCTTTGGATTCATCAGTCATGCCCTCAAAAAACACCATGAATTCATCGCCGCCCTGCCGGCAGAGAAGCGTGCGGAATGCGGCAGCTTTCGGAAGTTTGCCGGCAAGTGCTTCAGAAAGAGGACGCAATAACGTCTCATCAACGAAGCTCTGACCAAACGTATCGTTCATCATTTTAAAATTACTGATATCGGCAAAAACGAGAACGCCCGTCATCGACGGTTCGGCATCCAGTTTTTTGTTGAATGCAGCATTGCTGAGGAGGCGCGGGAATTTTTTATCCTGCTCCAGCCGCTTCTGAAGCAGCTCGCGATTCAGGATCATTTGCTTCACGATTTCGTGCAGGCTCGGAATGTGTTCTACGGCTGCGAGAAGTGCGGTCACATCTACTTCCCGGAGGTCATTGTCGTCTTTGCGTGGCCTTCCGCCCTGCAGCAGACGCTTCACAATTTTTGCCGCTTTCTGCTCCGGATCCAGAGCGATAGCGCGGGCAACTCTGTCTTTTATTAAATAGAGCGCGCTCAGCACCGCGGCTGCACCTCCACCGGCTGCATGCTCCAGCTCGATCGCCTTATCGACAACGCCACTGCGATTCTGACCGGCGCGGGGCATAATCACATGACCGCTTTTGCCTGCCGCAATGGCACGGGCTACTTCGTTGCGAAATTGCATCGCAAGCGTCTGCAGCCTCTGATCAGGATTCAGCCCCTCGAGATTATATTCTCCCTCCTTCGCACGACGCTCAGCGGCAGGTACTCCCAGCGTTGCACCGCCGTCGAGGGTTGTTCCTGTTATGCCACTGTCAGCAACTTTGCTGCCGCTCGACATAGGCTCCTATTTAACCACATCTTTAATATTTTAGCAAGCTACGTATTTGTCTTAGTGTAGAGAAAAACCTCCCTACGCGCATCCTCGCGAGCAGGGAGGGAACAGCAACCGCATGCAGCCATGTAACGCTCTGATATTCGCGATTGAGAAAAGTGAGGTAAATCAAAGGCACCAGATGATTCAGTCCAAAAAGTTCGAATCATCTCTACTAAGGGCTGCCACGTAAAGTTACTCGGATGGCGAGCAACCACGTGGCGCAGCCATAAAAGAATTGCGAGAGTGCCCCGCTACTGCAGGCGCAAAAGCATCGTATAGAACAAAACGAAGAACGTTCCCACATGAATGAAGGCAGTGCAGAGTCCGGGCACATACTTCTTCGCCTTCTCGAAGAACCAGAACCAGACGATGTGCCACACCCCATTTGCAAACATGAGCATGCAGAAGAATCCCATCAGCCAGAAGCGGAATGGGAATTGATGAATGAACAGGACCGCGAGCCAGAATACAGTGAAGATCAACTCGAAGGTCAGGAAGAATCTGAAGGACATCTTCAATGGTGGGAATTTCTTATGAAACCCCGTTGAAAGTTCTTCAATGGAATGAAGGATTTGTATGGCTACGAAGATTGCGTAAAACTTCTCAAGCAGCATTGGATAAAGAATACCCGCTCTTTTCCCGCTCATACAGGCTCATATCATTCTCAGTCTTTGCGGGCTGCCATTGACAGACAAATGCGAATAAACTTTAATAATTCTATGATCGAAACTCTCGACATCACCAATCTTCCGAAACTGCCTGAGCTAAGTGCTGATACTCCCATGCTAGAACTCGAAGGAGCTCTAGCCGAGGCAATGCAATTAAGCAGAGCTGCACTGAATACAAGGATGCGCGACGGACAACCACTCACGGATCTCGCCGGTTCCTATCTGACGAGGGCAGGAGGAATTCAACTGTTAATTGCAACGAAGGAAAGCGGGAAATAAAAATATGTCGGGTGTCTTGCGGTAGAAAGTTTGAATCATCTCTACCAGGGCCTGCCGCCATTTTCTTGCACCACATCATTCAGGAAGAGTATACTTCCACCCTATGAGACATCACCACCTTTTCCTCGGATCTGCCGTCGCAGCAATGGTTATCCTTACCGGCTGCAAGCCGCAGCAGGCGAGCAACATGATGCAGGAGCAGAAAATGGCGGGACCGGATCACATTCTCGTGATGGCGAAGGATGTCGACTGGAAAGATGCGCCTGCTGTTCTTCCCGCCGGTGCCAAGATTGCTGTACTTGAAGGAGACCCATCGAAGCCAGGGCCCTTTACGCTGCGACTCCAGTTCCCTGCTGATTACAGGATCGCTCCGCACGTCCATCCCGCAGATGAGCACGTCACCGTGATCTCCGGCACATTCGCACGCGGCATGGGAGATACGTTCGATAGTGCAAAACTCGAAGAGCTGGGCGCAGGCGGGTTCGCGATGATGAAAACAGGCTCCAGCCACTTCGCCTGGAGTAAAGATGGTGGCGTCGTTCAACTGCACGGAATCGGGCCGTGGGGTCTGACCTACGTCAACCCGGCTGATGATCCGCGGAACGCAACCGAGTAGGGCTTACTATTTCTCCGGTGTTGCGATCATTGCAAAAATGCGAGTCGCCTGAGAATTGAAAAACCTCCCTACGCGCATCCTCGCGAGCAGGGAGGGAACAGCCGCCACATGCGGCCCCATGTGTGGCGCATGGAACGGCAACGGCAGCCACGTTGCCTACCGCGGGGCAGCGTTCGTGTGTCGAGTATAGCAAAAATCCTTCCCTGCTCACACGTCCGAGCAGGGAAGGGAGGCCGGACCCGACGGGTTCCATTGATGAGGGACATGATGGAACGGCAATCTCCGCTTAGACTGCCTTACCGTCAGCGGCACTCATGAAAAAAGAATAGCAATACCCGCAAATGTTGTACAGAAGTGACCGGCGTCATTGTTGCACTAGGAAATCCTGCAGCAATTGTTCGCTGCAGGATTTCGCTCTCACTGGATGGGGCAGTTAATCAGGTCGCCTATTTCGGCGAGAACGGGTGCTTGACGCTGTCCTTCTTGGCGGTGATTTCCGCCAGCGTCGGCTCGCCGGTCATGGCGTTCTTGATCGCCATCTTGGTCGCTTCGTAGTTGTACTGGTAGATCTTGTCGTTATCCACCGCATCCCAGTGGATGAAGACACCACAGACGATGACGAAGTTGTCCGCCAGATGCTGCGGGATCACTCCCGCCGCCGTGCTGTCGGCGACCGCGCGCCCGACCGCCGCCTGCGCTGGGCCAAACATCTGGACGGCCTGCTTCGCGCCTTTGATCGTGACCTTCGTGATCATGACGGTGGCGGGCTTGCAGATGAGGTTCGGCGCAACGACGGCCAGCAGGTTGGAATGTCCGGCCGACTGGTTTGCGAGCGCGTTGGCGAACGCGATTCCGACGGGACCATCCTTCTCGCCAATCAGGAGATCAATGTGGGCAATCTCGTTGCCGTCGCCGAACAGGGCCTCACCGATGTACATCGACATGAGCAAATCCTCCATTGTTGAGGCGAGCCCTTTCTCAAGGGGCTGCCAGGGTTACGTCCGGCTTCGAGACCACCGGACGCGGAACACGTGTACCTGATCAAGTGATACAGGTGCACTGGGCACGAGGTAAATGCACAGAGTACCTGCATCGCTTACTGCCAACACATTAAAGAGCGAACACTCCAAACGTCGCGTCTGGAGGGCGACATTCAAGCCTGAAGAGGCAAGTATGTCAACTGAAGTACACATCCGGTAGACGGCAAAAGGGCGAGCGGAAATTTGGTCATTGGCAGGACAGAAGCGTCTTGTCCTTTCGATGAAAAACTTTTATGCCGAGTACAGACTGCGGACCTCGAAGAGCAGCCAGTAGCCTATGAGCATACCGAGGATGCCGAGGAGATTACCCGAACTCATAAAGAGATTGAGGATCATCGAGATCGCGGAGAGCGTCGCGCCGCAGAAGAGGAAATCCCATCCTTTTTTCTTGTGGTGCGTGAGGGGCTTGTAGGCGAGGAGATCGCAGAGAGAGGCGAGGCCGCCGAGGATGAGTGAGAGAATCATCACGATGAACCAACCTCCGCTGAGGTAGGCACCGAACGGCATCGCAAGGAGCATCGGCAGTGCGAGCAATGCCATGATGGTGGCAATGAGACCGAGGACACCGAAGATCAATGCGATCCACGGAGCAATGTTCACGAGCGTCGTCCGCGCGCTATGCGGCAGGTGCGGAGTGTTCGCGAACAGCGGTGCGAGAAAGTGTTCCAGACCGGAGAATGTTCCGGCGATGCCTGAATGAGACATGATTTTTGGGGGGAAATCTTACGCAGAATAGGCTGATGCAGGGGAAACGGCAAGGAAACTGAAATGCGCCGCTCCCTGGAAACGGGAGAGGCGCAAAGGTACCCAACGAAGTTGTTACAGGCCTGAATGGCGTAACCCGAAGAGGCCAGCAACGATCATCGGGGCCGGATGAACCTTATCAGTGACATGAATCTGGTCAAGAGACATGGTGATATCCATTCCCCTTCCCTCTTTCCTGCGCTCGGTAGTGGTGCGCCAGAAAGGCACACGAAATTTCCCCGTGACACCTGTCACGGGGAAATTCTCTGGCAGAGAGGCAAGCTATGAAAAACGGTTTTGAACCGGTCAGGGAACGAACAACTGAAAATACAAATCACTGAATCCCTCGCGGCGTGGGCCCCAGTCGCTGCGTGGTCCGATTGAGATCCCGCATTCGAGCGCGAGTTCGAGGAGAGCGACGCGCAGTGCCCCCTTTTCTTCGTCGGACAGATCCTTCCGTGCGTGATACCAGTACACGCGGATTCTGTCCCGGAAGAAATACACGTACGTGAAGGCTACCGGTTTATGCTGGACGTTCTCTTTCTTTGAGTACTTCCACGCGAGGAGCCAGTGCCTGTCGGTGGCCTTTTTATCAACATCCGCGTAGGGGATCAGCTGGATTTCCTCGCCAACCGGCGACCCCGTGAGGACATAGAGATTCCGGATCTGCTGGAGGAATGCCGGGCGCGGCTTCCGCTTGCCGTCGGGCCACGACAGGGCAACTTCGAGATGATCGCTCTTCGACAGGAAGCCGACCGACTCAAACGCGATTGTAAAGACCACCTTTTCGCCTTTGGGCAGAGTCGGGAAATGCATCTCGTTCACCTCCTGCCTTAGCCCTGTCCATTGCGTTTTTGCCTCTTCGCTTCTGGCCTTTTCGAAATTATGCAAATCATCAAGCTTCCGTGCGAGCTGCTCAACCTGCAACGCGCTTTCCTTCGCGCGTGCATTTGCCTCCTTGACGTCGGTCTGATGCAATGCCTCCAGACGTGTAAGGGCATCCTGATTTTCCTTACGCATCTGCGAGAGCAGGTGCTTGGTGCTACTCCCGTTCTCCTCCATGTCTCTTTTGAAGCTCTTCTCCAGTTCATGTCTGTTGCCGTTGATCATGTTCGCGGTCGAGAGGTCCCGCTCCTTTTCCTTCTGCTCGGCTTTTTCCCGTGCTTCCTGTTCCTGCGCGAAGCCCTGCCGGACATCGCGATAGGTAAGGCCGACGAGTATCAGGCCGGGAAGCACGAGTGCGATGATCACAAAGATGATCACGCCCTGTGTGACTTTACTCATGTCTTTCGCTCCTTTTTCGGGAATGATTTTTACCGTTTTCTTTCAGCCTGCCAGTGCTGTCAGAGAACGATTCTCCTCAACGGTACACCCGTAGAGAAGGGGCCAGAGTAAGCGAAAAAGACCTGTTGCGCAAGAGTTCCGGAGTCCGGCATTTCTAATGATGATATCCACTCCCCTTCCCGATTTCCTGCGCACGGTAGAGTTGTTCCAGAAAAACGACGCGGCAGAGTTCGTGCGGGAGGGTCATGTCCGAAAGTTTCAGAAGGGTGCAGGCTTTGCGGACCGCGTCGGTGAGTCCGTACGCGCCGCCGAGGACGAACACGAGCGGCGTGCCGCGGTCGCGGGCTTGAGAAATTGTGGAAGCGAACTGCATGGACGTCACCGCCTTTCCGCGCTCATCGAGGATGTATCTGTCTCCATCGATTTTGCTCAGCTGCGCAAGCAGACGATCAGACTCCTCCGCCTGCTGCTGACTCGCGGTTTTTCCTTTGCTCGCGGCAAGCTCGATGATCTGCAGTTGAATCGAAGCTTTCAGTCGCTCGTTGTATTGATCACACGCTTCCCGCGCCCACGGTTCCCGGAGTCTGCCGACGGTGAGGAGTGTGATGCGATGCATGGATTCATCTTACCCGACACGGATCATGCTGATCTCACGAAGCGTCTTTCTGCTGACCTCAAAGCCCGCGTCCTTCAGGAGAGTCAAAAAATCATGATCGCGCAGATCCACCACCGCACGAATGACATCGAACTCCAGTTCGTGTCTGCACTTTTGCAGGGTACATAAAAGAGCGGCCATCACGAACGTGGGGTTCACTTCTCTTTGATCCGCAACGAGTTCCTGGATTTCGCACACGGTCTGCCCGTTGAAGCGCCGCCTGTCGATGTCATGCACATCCGGATGCCGGCCGACGAAGAGGGGCGCAATGAGTGCGCCCACGACGCGCCAGTCGATTCCGCAATCGGTATGCGGTTCACCGGTGCGTGTAAACGCTGCGGAGGCGACCAGCACGGCCATTGATTTTCTGCGCGCGAGTGCGCGCAGCCTGTCCATCGGGGGGACGTCGTCCGCAAGGTCGGGCAGGCATGAGAGTGCATCCCATTCCTTCTCCGTCGGCTCGCTGGAAACGGTCACACGCAGCGGCTCCAGATAATGCCGGTCGTACGGAGGAAAGGAAACGGGCACAGGAGGAATACCGTAGCATCTGATTTTTTCTGAAACAACAAATCCTACCCCAGATGGATCATGCTGACGTACTGATCGGATTTGTTACCGGGCCGGAAACCGGCGCACTCGAGAAGACCGAGGGAATTCGTATCATGTGGCTCCACCACCATCCGGATGACATCAATGGCCAGATCCCTCCGGGTTTTCAGAAGATGGTGCAGGAGCCGTGTCCTGACCTGCGTGACAGTATCATCGTTTTCGTGAGTGTTGACATCTGATGCGACGGGGATTGCATGAATCTGACACATGTTCGCACCGCCGAACTTGCCGCAATCGGGATCGTCTTCCGCCAGCTTCTCACCGAGAAAGACCGGCGCAATCAAGCCTCCTACAATGGCACTGGGCATGCCGGAATCCTGAACACTCTCCGTCCGTAGTGTGAAATCAGCAGTCGCGACCAGCACGGTGGCCGCTCCATCGTGGATCAGTCTGTGTAGCTGCGCGGGACCGGGAATATCCGGCGACACGCCGGGCAGACTGAGGAGTGTGGCAATTTCCCTCTTACTCGGCAGGCTCCAGATTTTGACACGAAACGGCTGCTCATAGTGCCGGTGATAGCCTACGTCGACTCCCATGGGGAAAAAACGTAGCGGGAGTTCTTCCCTGACGCAAGCCATTATTCTCTTTGTAAGACACTCACCGATTCAATGTGCGCTGTGTGCGGGAACACCAGATATATCCCGCACCCTTGGTGAAAGGTGCGGGACAGGGATACGGAGGTGACGGCGAATCATGGATCGCGGAAGAGCACCTGAACGACGAATCCGGGCCACCAACCGCATTCCAAGGTTGATGCATAGGTACTCGTCATCTCCGAGCGGATCTTCACGCCGCCCTTCCGGAAAACGACATGCACCCGGCCGGCGTCTCCGTCGATCGCAAGGCCTCCTTTTTCTTTGAGGAAGTCGTCGACACTCGCGGGACTGATGTCCTTCGCGTCGAGACACCAGATGCCGGTAAAAGTCCTCTTTCGCTTCTCGAACGATGGACTGTAGGCGATCAGGAGCTCGACTTTCTCCGGACGCGGGCCGGGGAACAGCGTTACGTACGTCGCTTCGTCCGTCGCGACATCGCAACGGAAGAACCCGCGGTCCTCCAGAAAGCGGACCCAGAGAATTTTCCCTCCCCGGACAGGCATCTGAATACTAATCCCCTTTCCGTCTTCCCTCTCGAGCCGGCAAGAGACCGTGATGCCCTGTTGCGTCGCCGGCGCGCAGATTCTTTTGCTTCTGCAGCTTTCCGCCGACGCACAACACCCGGCAAATACAACGATTGCCGTGATGAGTCGTGCCATGGTTTTCTCCTTCATGTGTCACCCCCACATCATCCTCTTTCTCAGGCGGGACCATCCTGCCTATGAAAAAAAGAGGGTGAGTAGGAGCGGATGGGATGTGAAGGAACGAGCCGCGTGACCCCTGCGCATGACGCAAGGGGGCGATCCTACTGGATGCAGGTACTCCCCGCAATCGCTCCAAAACCTCACTTTCTTTGCAAGACACTCACACTCTCGATGTGCGCCGTGTGCGGGAACATGTCCATCGGCTGGACGGTGCGCAGTTCGTAGCCGGCTTTGAAGAAGTCGCCGAGGTCGCGGGCGAGGGTGGCGGTGTTGCAGGATACGTAGACGATTTTTGCGGGCTTGTGGGCGATGACGGCCTCGCGCGCGCCGGGGTGGGTGCCCGCGCGGGGCGGGTCGAGGACGACGACGTCGAAGGCATACTTGCCGCCGGGCTTCAGCTGGTCAGCGAGAATCTGCTCGACTCTTCCTT
>ORMF011665145.1_pt1 | contig 12009 bp, 6 predicted proteins | sample 1779871 | NCBI WGS metagenome assembly ORMF01 (sample SAMEA104232316, study PRJEB22302) | groundwater metagenome | biome: forest; feature: aquifer; material: groundwater | place: USA | collected 2011-08-07 | depth 5.4 m | reverse complement strand
TCTTCGAAGGTACTGCCTGTTTCTTCAACTTCAGGAATACCGCCTATTTCAGAAGGTTTTATGACAGCAATGCCTAAAGGTTTAAGTATTTGCTCTACCTCTTCTATTTTATGCAAATTATTGCTTGCTATTAAAATTTTCATGACATTATGGTTTTTATTGCATTGACAACATCGTTAACATCAGACTCATTCATATCAGGGAAAAGAGGTATGGAGCAAATCCTTTCCGAGTTCCACTCAGTATTTGGAAGTTTAGTGGATGGAATATTTAAAGTTTCTTTATAATATTTTTGAACATGTGCTGCCAAAAAATGAAGTCCTGTTCCTATGTTATGTTTTTTCAATTCTTCCATAAATTCATTTCTATTCATTTTAGACGATGTAATTCTTAAAATGAACAAATTCCATGCATGAGTAAATTTGTAGTCAGGATCTTTTAAGGGTTCAATCCCATTCATACCTGCGAGTTTTTTTCTATACAGCATGGCTATATTTTTCCGTTTTTCATTAAATTCAGAAATTTTAGCCATTTGTCTTACGCCGATAACAGCAGATATATCTGTAAGATTATATTTATAGCCAGGTTCAACGACTTGAGCCTGTGGTGCTCTTCCTTGAACATTTCTGTCAAAAGCATCAACACCTAAACCGTGAAATTTTAATCTTCTAAGCTTATTAAAAAGCTCTAGATTGTTTGTTGTAATAATTCCTCCTTCGCCAGATGTTACGTTTTTAATAGGGTGAAGGGAATAAATTGCGGTATTGTCTTTTCCGCCAACATGACGGCCCTTGTAAAAAGTTCCGATTGCGTGTGCGGTATCTTCTATAACCGTAATATTATGTTTTGAGGCAAGGGAATTTATTCCGTCAAGATCCGCTGCTGCACCTGCATAGTGAACAGGTATTATAAGTTTGGTTTTATTCGTTATGCATTTTTCAATTGTTTCTGGAGTAATCATAAGGGTATCTCTGTCAATATCGGCAAATACAGGCTTAGCACCGAGCAGTGTAATCATGTTTATTGTGGAAACCCATGTGAGAGAAGGTGTTATTACCTCATCATCTTTACCTATTTCTAATGCTTGCAACAAGATATGCATTCCTGCTGTGGCAGATGTCAAAGCTATTGCATATTTTGCTCCAGTATATTTGCAAAAAATATCTTCAAGTTCAACGCACCATTTTCCTGTTGTTATCCAACCAGACAAGAGTACTTCACGAACGGCTAATGCATCATCTTCATTTAATGAAGGTCTACTAAACGGCAAAAATGAATTACGCATAATAATCCTTTAATTTATAAAAATTGTAATGACAACAGTCTTTTTATAGTATATAAACTACAGCTAAAAAAAGTTAAATTCAATTTTTCGATGTTGATATAGGAAAAACTAATTTAAAAATTGATTATTTATAATTACTAAAAGCTATTAAAAATAGGTGAAAAAAGTCCACATTGAGATTAATATTAAAGTATAAGTTTTAGAAAATTTATGTTGTAAATATCAAAATTAGCATAAAAATAATTTTTTTGAGCATAATTAGAGCTGCTCAACTAAAAGGTATGAATTGAATGAAAATAGCGTTAGAAGCAACTTTGGCACAGACTCATAAAACTGGAACTGGTAAATACGTTTACCATCTTCTTAAAACATTGTCGGAAATAGATAAAGGAAATGAGTATTTTTTATTGTACGACAATAAAGATTGGTCTGGTCCCAATTTTGGTGTTAATTTTCTTCCGGTTTCATACAGTTCTGCAGCAAATATGTTCACAGGGACTCATGCTTTGTCAAAGGTTTTAAAAAAAATAAAGCCAGATATCTATCATGCAACAAGAGCTATCTCAATACCACCTATACATTCTTATCCTGTAGTATCAACGATACATGACATATATCCAATATTGGATAAATCAAAACAATCTTCTTTTATTTCTTTTTTTTCGAAAGAGCCAATAAAATGTGTTGTTGAATATAGTGATTTTTTCTTATTTAATTCGATGTTTACTAAACTTGAGTTTTCGATTTTTTTTAATGTTCCTGATACCAAAGGACAGGTTATTTATTTGGGACCATCAGTAAAAGTTGAACCTATTGAAAGTAAAGATAAGTCTGGTAACTTCATGATTTGCCCTAGTGGAATCGAAAAAAGACGAGAACAATTGTTTCTTCTTGATGTTTATAAAGAGTTATTTTATCAAAACAAAGATATCCCTAATCTTATTTTTATCGGAGATGATAGAGGTGAAGGGAGTGAGCTGGCGAGAAGAATAAAAGATTTTAAACTTGAAAACAAAGTTATATGGGAAAAAGATCTTCCGCGTGATGAAATAATAAATTATTATAAAAAAGCATCGTTATTTTTACTCCCATCATCATATGAAGGGTTTGGAATTCCGCTTGCAGAAGCTATGTTTGCACATATTCCTGTAATATGCAGTGATATTTCTGTTTTTAGAGAGGTTGCACGAGACTACCCTGTTGCTTACGCAAGACTTAGAGACAAAAGTGACTGGATAGAGCAAATAAATAGATTTTATAAAAAAAGTCACAAACTTAATATAAAAACAGCTGACAAGCTTCTTGAAGAACGAAATTGGCAGACGTGTGCCTCAAAAACCTTGAATTGTTATAAAAGTTTGGTGTAAAGTTATTTTTAAAAAACACGATAAATTTTGTTAGAAGAATGATAAATTTTAAAGAAATTGAAATTGCCGCTGAAATTATTAAAAATGGTGGAGTTGTTGCTTTCCCGACCGAAACTGTTTATGGTTTGGGAGCAAATGCACTAAATTCATTAGCTGTTGCAAAAATATTTGAACTCAAACAAAGACCTTCGTTTGATCCCTTAATTGTTCATATTTCAGACATAGAAATTATAAAGGAACTCACTATAGAGCAAAGTGATGTGATTTATAAGCTAGCGGATAAATTTTGGCCGGGCCCCTTGACTATAGTTTTGCCCAAAAGTAATATTATTCCAGATATAGTTACCTCTGGTCTTGGAACTGTCGGAATACGCATGCCAAACAGTGAAATAGCACTGGCACTTATAAAAAAATCAAATTGCCCAATTGCTGCTCCAAGTGCAAATAAATTCGGTCAGTTGAGTCCTACAAAAGCGGAGCATGTTAAAAAACAGATTCCTTCCCTGAACTGTATACTTGATGGGGGAATGTCTAAAGTAGGAATTGAATCTACGGTTATATCTGTGAGAAATAATGAGTTTATGATTTTAAGGCACGGCATAATCACAGAGGAGGATTTAAAAAAAGTCCTTCCTGTTTCTAAATATATCGATCTAAGCAAAGGATTAGCTTCGCCAGGTCTTCTTGACTCTCATTATAGCCCATTGAAACCAATTTACCTCCTTGATGAATTTACAGGAAAAATTGATAAAAAAAAATCGGCGCTTCTTTCATTTAAAGGTGGCAATATAAGTGGTTATAAAGACGTGGAAATTCTTTCAATGCAAGGTGATTTAAAAGAAGCAGCAGCAAACCTTTTTGGGGCTTTACATCGTTTGGAAGAGTCAACTGCTGATTTTATTTTTGCAGAATCAGTTCCTGCAATTGGAATAGGGATTGCCATTATGGACAAGCTCAAAAAGGCATCTCATAGATATAAAAGCATTTAGGCTTACTGTTGGTATAGCAAAGGTATTTCAAAAATTGGTTTTTTATGTTAAAACAGCTTCAGAATTGATGAGAGTTTTTCTAAAACCAATTAGTTATGAGTATACATAAAAAGGAGAGTTGCAGAGTGTCCTTGAACGTCTATTATTCAAATAATTCTGAACAACTTTTCAGAAATTGCCTTGCCCAAAAAATGTTTACGGGACAAAAAGACCCATTTTGTCCTGAAACTATTGTCGTGAGAACCCCAATTGCAGCAGCATGGCTAAGGCAGCATCTTGCATCACATTTCGGCATTGCAGCAAATTTAAATATTATTACTTATTCAAAATTTAAAACAGAATTAATTCAACATTTAACTAAAGATAACCTAAGTGAAAAGTATTTAAAAAATGAAGTTTTATTTTGGAGAATAATTAATGAATTTCTACATAATATTAAAAATTATGAAGAAGTAGAAAAATATATAGGAGCATCAGATAATGGGTTTAAATTAGTGCAAATTTCATCCAAACTTTCTACACTTTTCAATTCCTATCAAGAAATTTTGCCTGAAATGATTTCAGAATGGAACGATGAATTAAACACTAATAAAAATGAATGGCAGGCAGAATTATGGGCTAATGTACAAAAAGACTGCATAACGAAGTATGCGCTTTTGACGGATCATTCATCTATTAAAAAAGCAGAAAATTTTTATAAAAAAATTAATTTCTTCCAGCCAAATAAATTTGAACCATTATTTATAAATTTCCTTAATGAACTTTCAGAAATTGTCGAAATAAATATTTTCCAAACAGTTCCTTTTTCAGATGTTAATTCGTTTAACAGTTTTACAGAATCTCTAGGATGTAATTATTCTCATCAAATTTTTGAATCTTTTGGCAATGAAATTAAAAAATTCATGTTAAAAATGATCGAGAAGAAAGCCAAAGTTAAAGATATTTCATTTTTAGAATATGATAAAAGCAATATGCTTGGCAATATTCAAGAGAGCATGACATCATTCAAATATTTTGATTGTGAAATGTTATCTTCAAACAAAATCAATAAAAATTTTATGCTTTCCTGTAATCACAACATGTCAAGAGAATTAGAGTCAATTTATGATTATATCCTTTCGTTAATTGAAAAAGACAAAGATATTCAACCAAGAGATATTGTTGTTTTAACGCCTGATATTAATCAATATGTTCCCTACATAAAAGCTGTATTTGAATCTCGCAACATGGAACATTCCGCAAAAAATCCTCCGTTTAGCTTGCCATATAGTATTTACACTCAATTAGATTCAGAAAGTTCAGAAACAGCAGGTATCTTCTTTAAAATAATTGATATAGCTTCTACTAAATATAAAAACAGCGAGATGTTTAACATATTAGAATCAGCCACAGTTATGGAAAAATTTGAAATTTCTGAAAATGATTTACAATGCATAAGAAAGTGGATTTATGAAACAGGAATCAGATGGGGGATAGATGGTGAACACCGCTTAAATGAATGTGGTTTGTATTTTACCGAGAACAGCATACAGCAGGGGATTGAAAAAATTCTTTTGGGATATTCTTCAGAAGCTGATTATGAAGCAGAAGGAATAGAAATTCCAAGTTACGGTGAAATTGAAATAAGCGAATCAGAGATTGCAGGAAAATTTATAAAATTCTTAAATAAGCTTATAGATGTTAAAATGATTTTAAGTTCAGAGAAAACTACATTGGAATGGAAAAATAGTTTAATGGAAATTCTAAATAGTTTTTTTGGTCAAAGCGAATCCGAACAGTTAAAGACATCAAATATCAGAATGGCTTTAATTAGCCTTTATAATGATTCATTTTTAGCTGGTTTTAAAGAAAAAATTTCAATTTCAGCAGTAAAAGAATATTTGCAAAATAGAATATTTGCAACAAATCCCCAGATAAATACCCTAAGAGGTAAAATTACATTTTCTTCAATTAAAGAGTTAGGCGGAGTACCATTCAAAACTATTATTTTTATGGGGATGAACGAGTCTGATTATCCTAAAAAAGGTGAAAAATTAGACTTTAATTTAATTCAATCAAAAAGAGGCGATAATATACCAATTAAAAGAGATGAAGAACTGTATTTTTTCTTGGATAGTATACTTAATGCTCAAAAAGAGGTCTACATAAGCTACATCGGAATCGATGACAAAACTAATGAAAAATTCCCTCCATCATCCGCTATAACAACATTAATGGCGTGGATGTTACAGCAGTTGAACATCAAATCAAACGAAATGTTAACAGTTCACAAGCTTCATTCCTTTGATAAAGATTATTTTTTAGATTCACCAAACTTGTTTTCATACTCATATTCTGCTTTTGCAGCTTCATCTTCAGCATATTCGGCACAAAAATCTGATTTTAAATTTATAGATGGAAGTTTAAAGCCTAATCTAGATAATCAAATTAATGTTTCAGTAGAAAAATTTATCAAATTTTTTGAAAATACGGCAGAATACTATTTAAAAAATGTAATTGAAATGCAATATCCGAATACTGAAAATATCATAAGCGATGACTGCGAATTAATAACACCTGATAGCTTGGAAGAATATAAAATAAACGCAAAAATAATGGAAATGCTTATTTCTGATTATTCGGAGAAAGAAATTTATGTTTATCTAAAAAATCATTTTATATTGCCAGTCGTTGGTAGAGGAAAAGTTTATTTCAGCAGAGCTTATAATGAGATGAAAAAATTCTATGAGTATACTTTTGATGATTTAGGTTCTTTAAAAGATATGTTGCGTGACAACAGCGAGCTAATTTTGGAAGGCGGAATTAATTTAAATAAAATAACAATCAATGGGAAACTTGTAGGTATAAAAACTATAAATGGCATATCTCATCAAACAATTTGGGCCATTTCTAAAAATAGTTCAAAAAATTTATTTAGAGCAACTTTAAAACATCTTATTTTATCCGCATTTATAGAATCATGCCCTGTTAAGACGTATTTGTTCAACAAAGAAAATAATAAATTGACTACCTTCTCAACAATGGATAGAGAGGACGCAATAGGAAGATTATTTGAATTGGAAAAAATCTTTATTGATGGATTTTCAAAGCCTATTCCATTTTTTCTAGAATCTTCTTTTAATTATGCTAAAAAACACGACGAGAATTCTGCTAAAAAATTACTCATCGGAAGCGACCAGTATCCAGGAGAATTGAAAAAAAACATACATGCAGCACAATGTTTTGACGAAAACGTTATCTCAACAGATGAATTCCAACATTATGCAACAAAGATTTACGAATTGGTTACATTTGAGAATGAGTGAAATATCATATTAGTTTGCACTTAAAATAAATAAAATTTCCGTTATTTACGAGCTAGAAGGCGGAATCTATTGAGATATTTTTTTTGGATATTGTCCATTATTATGAATATGCCAGGAGTAATGTAAAGAGTAAGCATTTGAGAAAGAATAATTCCTCCTATTATTGCCAAACCGACTGGTTTTCTTATATCTGATTCTGGTCCTGAAAAAATTATTAGTGGAACTGCTCCAAGAAATGAGGTTAATCCAGTCATTAATATTGGCCTAAATCTTGTCCTGCATGCATAAGTAATTGAATTTATGATGCCGTCTTTTTTGTCTTTTTTTAAGGCAAAATCTGTTATTAAAATACTATTTTTTACAGTAATGCCAACAAGAAGAAGCATGGTAATATATGCAAATAAATTAAAATTACTGCCTGTAAATAGTATCAAAATAATACCTCCTAGTAAAGACGATGGAATAGTGGCCATTACAGTTAAAGGATGAAGTAAACTTTCAAAAAAGATTCCAAGCATAAAATACATTGCTATTAACGCCAAAAAAACAGCGAAATATATTTCGGAATGAAGAGACGAAAACAGACCTGCTTTGCCTTCAAATGCTCCATTTATCCCCGCCTTAAAATCATTTGTTGAAATTTCTTTTATAACCTTTTCTCCTTGGTTGACAGAGTAACCAGGAGCGATGTCAAACGATATTGTAGCTGCGTTAAGCAATTGATAATGAGTTACTGTTTTTGGCGATGAAATTTCTTCCACTTTTGCAACGGAAGAAAAGGGTATAAGTTTGCCTGTATTTTCAGAGCGTATGTAAATATTGTTCAAATCATTGGGGTTTTTAGAATTTTGACTCTCTATACTTACAATAACATCATATCTATTTATGCCTTCTGTATATTGTGTTACAATATTTTGAGTAAAAGCATTTTGCAGTTCGTTTTCTAAGCTGTACTCACTAATTCCTAATGATGCCGCTTTTTCTCTATTTGTTATAATTTTCAAGGTAGGCAGATTGGGAATGACAGATGTTTGCACATTCATAAAAATAGATGATTTTTTTAATTTATTATATAAAACATCTGCGGCGGCTAGTACATCGATATTATTATTTCCTGTTAACATATACGAATATTCTGATCCGTAAGCCGTATTATTGCCTCCTGAATTGATTGAAATAACAGGAGTGGCTGAAAGATATATATTTCCTGAGTTGTTGCCAGTCTGTGACAAATTTTGGGATAAAGACGAAACAAGCTTATTAATGTTCATTTTTTTTGTTTTATCAGAGAGATTAATAATAATATTTCCTGTAGCCTGATCTGCTCCAGTATATATTCCTGTAATTGTCATAAAGTTTTTTATAAGAGGATTATTTTTTAATTTAGCGTTTAGCTCTTTTTGATATTCCTGCATGACGTTGTCAGATGTTCCCAAAGGTAATTGAAAAGTTCCAGTAATGTTTCCACTATTTCCGTTTGGGATAAAATCTTTGCCTACGTATGAGTACGAAATGAATAAGAACAGGCAAGAAAAAATAAATAAAATTAGAGATAAAATTGGGAAATTGAGAAAAATATTGAGGCTTTTTTCATAAACAAAAAGCAACTTTTCTATTATTTTATTAAATAGTTCAGAAAGTTTATTTTTATTATTCCCATGTAAAATAGTTGAACATAGCATTGGCGTAATTGTTAAAGACAAACAGTATGAAATGGCTACAGATGCAATTATGACAATCGCGAATTCTTTTAAATTTTCTGCAATGATACCTTTCATGAAAAAAAGGGGAACAAAGACGATTATTAATGATAGTGACATGGAAGTTATAGCACCTGTCAATTCGGACATGCTTTTCACTGCAGCTTCAAAAGGTGCAATTCCTGTTTGAATCAATCTATAGCTATTTTCTATTACAACAATCGAATCATCCACAATAAATCCTACAGCAAGAATCATCGCCAAAAGAGATAAATTATCAATGGAGGCTTTTGTCATAATCATTACTATAAAAGTTCCGAGAATTGAACACGGAATAATTATTACCGGGATAATTCCGCCTCTAAAACTTCCAACCAGTAAAAATATTATTGCAATAATGAGTAAAAAACTTATCAAAAGCGTAATCTTAAGATGCTCAATCGAGCTATTGATTATATTGGCTTTGCTATATGGAATTGTGATAGACAACGTATTGGGAAGTTCGTTTTTTACATTTTTTACAAGGTTATTTATTTCGTTGGTAAGGTGAATGACGTTTGCACTATTTTTTGCAGTAACAGCAATCATTATAGGGTTTTTTATGATTTCTTTATTTTTAGAATAATGATAATCCAAAAGATAATTTTCCTGTTCAGGGCCATAAAAAGCTTTACCGATATTTGAGAGTTTTAACGGCACTCCATCGGTATATTTCAATATGAGATTATTGTATTCTTCAGGAGATGTCATCATGCCGCTTGATTCAATTGCAAATGTTCTACTCTGATTGGATAAACTTCCCTCAGAAATATTTATGTTGTTATTCTTAATAACATTATCTACATCAGATACTGTTAAATTATAGGCAGCCATCTTCTTTGGATTAAGGGTAATATGCATTGCAGATGATACGCTCCATATCGTTGCCGATGATACGCCATTCAACATATTTAACGGTGAAGCTAATTGATTATTAACCAAATTAAAAAGATCGCCGTGCGGTATTGAATTTGAATTTACAACTATATACATAATTGGAGTATCGGCAGGATTATACTTCTGAAATTGAGGCGGATAATTCAATATTGGAAGGTATGATTCTGCATTTGAAATAGCAGTTTCTATATCTGGCGTTATTGAATTTTCATCTCTACTCAAATCAAATGTTATTATGATTTTTGTAAAACCTTCCGAACTCAATGAAATTATATTTTTCACCCCTGAAATTTTGGATAATTCCCTTTCAAGCGGAGTCGCTATTGTATCTGCTACGGTCTGTGGAGTTGCTCCAGGATCAGAGGCCGTCACTGTTATTACTGGATAACCTACATTAGGCAAATCTGAAACGGGTAAATTTAAATAAGAAATAAACCCTATGACGCATAAAGCTGCAATAATTATTATTGAAATAACAGGTCTTCTTATAAAAAATGAATGTTTTGTTTTCATTATCAATTTTTATCCTGCAAATCAACATCTTTTGAATTGACATAATAGCCAGTTTCAATTTTATTTAAGCCTGTTATTGCAACCTTATCGCCAGGCGAAATATTTCCAGAACTGATTATTAAATAATTTTTATATGATTTTTGTGCATTAACTGCTATTTTACGAACTTCACCACTCTTTAAAACAAGAAATAAATATTGCCCTGAACTATCGAATTGAACCGCACTTTTTGGCACAAGCAATACATTTTTTTCATAACCTATAATTAATTTGATGCTGACGTATTCTCCAGGTAGAAGGGAATAATTATTATTATCAACTATTGCTTTCAATGTTAACATGCCTGTGCTGTTGTCTATTGTACTGTTTAAAAATTCAATTTGTGCATTAAATTCATCGGTTTTATCGCCATTGTCGGTTGAATATTGTCGATAAATTGTCGCTTTTAAAGAACCGTTTTCGAAACTTTTTTGAATTAGAGGATAATCTGAACCTGGAACGTTGAATTGAACGTAAACTTTACTAATATCTCTAATTGTTGCCATCACAGTTCCAGGAGAAATAATATTTCCTTCATCGATGTTGTTTATTCCGATAATTCCATCTATTGGTGAGGTGATAGTACAAAAATTTAAATTAATTTTATCTCTGACAATCGAGGCTTTATCGACATTTATTTGAGATTCGGCAACCTGCAAATTAGTTTTCATGCGCTCAAACGATTGAGCTGGTAAAACCCCTGATTTAGCTAACCCTTTATTTTGTTCTATTGTATATTTGTCAAATGCTAAATTAGCTTTGTCTTCTTGCAAGACAGCCTCATCATCCAATAATGCAGATTGATAGGGCATTGAATTAATTGCAAAAAGGGTTTCTCCTTTTTTTACATTTGAACCTTTTCTAAAGTACACCTTTTCTACTTGACCTGAAATTTGCGGTTGGATATCAACAATCTTTTCAGATGCAAGATAACCAAAAGAAGAAAGTTCAAAAGGTATAGTTCTTGTAACAGCCTTAAATGTTTCAATTTCTATGGGGATTTTATTTTCTCTTTTTGGCTCTTCCTTTTGACTGCAACCGTAAAGGAAAAGTGTGAATGTTATACAGATTAACGAGGCGAAAATACCATATTTTTTTAAAATTTTCATGAATCTCTTTCGTAAAATTTATTTAGCTGATAAAAACAAAAAACGTTATCCCTGTGTTTACAGAGATAACGTTTTTAATCAATGTGTATTTTTTGCATTCAGCCTATTCCACGGACTTTTGCAAAATTAATTTTACGAAGCAGGTCTTCTGGCTCCCGGATCATTTTACCAGCACGTCTTCCCAACAAATTTATTTGTCAGTGACTTTATGCTTTCATCCTCGGTTACAGCGGCGGGTCCGCAACGGATTTTAACCGTTTTCCCTATTAAGCCCAAATGGGCGCTTCAGTATTAGTTATTGATACATGCATATCAACATAAATTGAAATGAACACAATTAATTTTATATTTGTAACAAAGCTATTTTAAAAGTTGGTTAAATTAATTATTATAATCTATATTTAGAAAATAACTTTGTAAACATATAATTGGAAAAATGATGTAAAAATACTTTATCCATGTTGAATATGGTGAATTGAAAAGTTAAATGCACATTTTTATTTTTTGAGCGAAGAATATGTGCGTTTAGTGTTACAATATTTTAGGCACAAAAAAAGCTTCCGCTCAGCGTACATCTTCCAATTATTTTCTTGTAACATAAAATGCACTAATTTTATCTAAAGTCTTAGATTATATTTTACCTCTGAGTAGTATCGGTTCTAAAATCACATCATCAGGGTCTATTAGATTAATATTCAGCAGTTCAAGTATATTTTTACCGTAAATATTGTCAAATCTTGTTATTGCAGGAATATCATCATAACTT
>ORMF010297727.1_pt1 | contig 12011 bp, 10 predicted proteins | sample 1779871 | NCBI WGS metagenome assembly ORMF01 (sample SAMEA104232316, study PRJEB22302) | groundwater metagenome | biome: forest; feature: aquifer; material: groundwater | place: USA | collected 2011-08-07 | depth 5.4 m | reverse complement strand
GGCCGGGGGGGGAACCCCCGGCGTGCCCCCGCTGCTCGGGTCGCCCGTCGTCGGCAGCGACTCGGCTTTGCCCTCGAGCCGCTGCTTCACCTCGCCCTCGACCTCGCGTTTCTGCTTGACCGTGAGGCTGCCGGATTGGAGCAGGAGGTCACCGAGGGGCAGGTGCACCTCCCGGGACTTCTGCGCTCGGAACATCTCCTCGATCTTGGCCACCGTCACGAGGCCCGAGTCCGTGGCGATCTGCGCGAACACGACATCCTCGTCGGACGTCTCGAGGCGGCTCTTGAGCCGATTCAACTTGTCGAGCCGGTCCTGGGTGACGAGGCCCGTTCCGAGCCAATGCACCCACAACGGCTCCTCCGGGTTTCGCGTCGCCTTGGAGTGGGCCAGTTGTTCCTGCGTCATCACACCCTGGTCGATCACGAGCGTGCCGAGAATCACGTCGTCGAGCGACAGCGGCGTGGTCTGGCTGCCGAGGAACTGATCGACCTGCTCGAGCAGCGCCTCGCAGCGCTCGGGTGCGAGTGCATCGGCACTCACGAGCAAGTCCGCCAACGGCACGAGCTCGTCCCCGGCGCGCTGCTCGAGCATGGCCGCTTCGAGCGCGTCCAGGCGCACCGCACCGCTCGTGATTGCCAGCCGTCCGAACACCACGTCCTCGTCGGTAGCCTCGAGCTTCTCCACGAGCCGCGCCAGCGCGTCGAGCTGCGGTTGGGTCGCGAGCGCGGCGGACACGAGCACATCCTGGATCGAGCCGCGATTGGGCCGGGACAGCACGCCCCGCACCTGCTCCAGGTCGACGAACCCCTGATCGACGGCAAGGAGCGCGAGCAAGAGCTCGTCGTAGCTCTTCGCTCCCAATCGCGCGGGCGCCGCCGCGTCAGGGTCCGAGGCAACGGCGGGCGGCGGAGCAGCCGCGCGCGCCGCTGCCGGGGCGGCTCGATTCGCCAGCGTCTTGGCGACCATCTGGACCATCGCGAGGCGCGCCGGGTCGATGAGCTTCTCCTGCACGAGAAGGTCCCCGAGCGGCACTTGCTGGGGCAGCGACTTTTGCCGACGGAGCGCCTGTTGGATCTTGGCGACCGGGAGCAACCGCTGCGCCACGATGAGCCGCCCGAGCGTAATGTCCGGGTCGGATTGCTCGAGCTGCTGGCGCAGCGCGGCAAGGGCCTCGATCTGCCCGGCGTCCAGCAAGCCGGCGCGCTCGAGCTCACCCTCGATCGGCGCCAGAGTGTTGCCGGCGGCGAGCTGCGCCGCACGGTCGGCGATGAACGCGTCGATGCGAGCAGCGGCGACGAAGCCGAGGTCGACCGCCAGCATGCCCAGGACCATTTCGGAGTAGGGATCCAAGGAAGTACGTTCCAACGAGGGATGACTCAGCGCGCCCGGATGTCGACGCCGGCGTGGTAGATCCGGTCCCGGTCGATCCGGGCGACCTCGAGCATCAGGTCCAGGCTCGGGGCGACCACGCCCTCGAATGCCACTTTGCCGTTGTAACGGATCTGGACCGGTTGGGACAGATCCACGAGTGGGGGGACGAGGTAGACGCGAAACGCCTTGACGGGAGCGTTGCCGCGTATATCGATCACATTCGACCCCAGCCGCTCAGCCTTCACCTCGGCGACGCGCTCGTCGAATAGACGGATCGTTTGCTCCCGTTGCGCGCGGGGCTCGAGGCCGTTGAATTCGGGCGGGAGCTCGAACCGCTCCGAAACAGCCGTCTGGTCGAACTCGACGAGCTCGATCCAGTAGGCGCGCACGTGGGGCTCGCCAATCGAACGGTAGTGGACCTGGGTCGGCACGGCCGGCTTACGCCGCCCCTCGACCCAACGCGCGAACTCGCGCTCGACGCCTGGAGGCCAGGCGTGCCCGACCCCGGGGTACTCGCGGTACAGAGCCGCGTAGCCCAAACCGTCGAGCAAGCGCATCGCATATCGGACGCCCTCGACCAAGAGCGGATCGTCGAGGGCACCTTGCGCGTCGAACACGGCCGTGTGCTGGAGGTTCGGCACGATCCGGTACTTCTTGAGCCGCGGACCGCCGATGATTGGGAAGATCGCGGCAAACCGGTCGGGCACGTGCATCGCGGTGGACCACGTCCCGTGTCCGCCCATCGAGGCGCCGGCGAGGTAGATCCGCGCCGGATCCACGTTCAGGCGCTCGCGGACGGCGTCCACCGTGGAGAGCGGCGCCGAGTGCTCGCCCTCGGTCCCACCCCAGCCGCGGTGCCGGTACGCGGTGGCCGTCGGGCAGGCGAGCAACCACCCCTCGTCCTCGGCCAGCCCGGCGAGACGCTCGATCCCCTCGGCTCCGGAGCCGTGTGTCCCATGCAAGTAGACGAGGAGCGGGGCGGGGCGCAACGGGGAGTAGCCTGCGGGGACATGCAGGGAGTACTCCGTCTTCTCCCCACCGACGGCGACCACGAGAGGCTGGACCGACGAGCCCGGGGCGACCACGGGGTAGCGCCGACCGCGGCGGATCACGGCCGCCATCGCCTCGATCGGGAGGTCCGGCTGCTCGAGCACCAGCTTCTTGCGCAGCGCCCGACGCGTCCCCGTCACGAGCTCGGCGCGATACGCGTCGAACCATCGCTCGAGCTCGAGGACGCGCGCGGGGTCGAGCGCGAGGGCCGCGGGCTCGTCCTTGTAGACGACCGCCACCTCGAGCGCGCACGCGAGCGAGCGCGCAACCTCGTGCGCGGCCGGCGGCTCCGCCCCCAGGCGCGCGGCGACGAGGGGAGCGACGTCGGCGCCGAGCGAGCGGGCGAGCGTGTCCAGGAACGCGAGGCGAGCCGCGTCGCGCGCGGGATCGAGCCGTCCCGCCAGCGCCGCGAGACGCTGAGCCAGCACCTGCCAGCCCGCGCGCTCGACGGTCCAGCGGCCGAGCAGCTCGCGAGCCTCGCGCTCCTTCGCGCCCAGGCCCTGTGCGAGAGCACGGCCAAGGGCGCCGATCGCGCGATCGGCATGCCCCTCCTGCCAGGTGCGGGTCAGGCTTGCGAGGTCGAGGTTGGCACCCGTGGCCGGCGGCACGACGGGCGGATCCGGTGCGCCGGCGAGCTTGTCTGCGAGCTCCTTCGCGAGGGGCGCGAGGCGCGGGTCCAGGCGGGCGGCCTCGGCAGCCTCGGCGGCCGCCTCCTTGGGAAAACCCGCGGCCGCGAGGTCGCGCGCGAGCGCAGCGCGCAGCGTGGCGTCGCCCGGATCGCCGTGGAGCAGCCGCAGGCGGTACGCGAGCAGCGGAGGCACGGTCGCGAGCAGCACCTCGGTGCGCACCGCCCAGGCCTCCCCCTCGAGCACGACCCCCGTCGCGGTGACCGCAACGACCTTGGCCGACACGCTACGGGGGGGCAGCGTCGGGTGCGCGAGGTGGATCAGCCCGCCGAGCTCGTCGGCGAGCTCCGCCTTCGTGACTTTCGCCTTCGCGAGATACGCCTTGCGCTCGATCGCATCGCGCTCCTCGGGGAGGATCCACTTCCCCTGGTGCTGCACGAAGCCCGCCTTCTTCATGGCCTCGTCGCGCGACAGCCAAGCGCCGTCCTGGTAGACGTGGCCGAGCGCCGCGCGAGCGACGGCATGCTGCGGATCGAGGGCGACAACCTCCGCGTAAAGGGCCTGGGCGTCATCCGGCCGCTTGTTCTCGGCGCACCACTTCGCGAGCTCGACCCGACCCTCGACGTCGCCTGCGCTCAGCGCCGCGCGTCGGCGCGCGAGCTCGGCTGCCACCGTGGGGCGCCGCTCGATCTTGAGGACGGACGAGCGGGGCACCGTCACGGTTCCCAAGCGCATCGCGATCGTGATCTGGTCGCCTGCCTCCGTCACCTCGCCATCGAGCACGCGGCCGTCTTTGAGGTGAACGAGGTCCGCGCACACCGGCGCGTGGCGCGCGAGCAATACGCCCACCGCCAGGACGAGCGCACGCCATCCCGTCCTTGCCACGCGCGCGGAGCGCGAGCCGCTCAATAGTTGCCCTTCACGTACTCGCGCCACGCCTGGTCCAGGTCCATCATGCCGTACCCGAAGCTCGACTGGCACGCCTCCTCGACTTTGTCCTTGTTCTCACCAGAGATCGCCTGGCAGTACGCCGCGAACTTCTCGGGCTGGGTCCGCCAGAGGAAGTCGACCATCGACCAGGCGTAGGCGGCCTTCTCGCCGCTGATCGTGTTCCAGTCGCGCGTCACGAGCACCTCGCTCGGCAGCGGCGCATCGCCGAGGAGCACCATCTCGCGGAGGTACCCACGCCAGCTCGAGTGATCGTTCCAGTTCTTCGCCCCGTAGTCCGTGCTCGTGTCGGCCATCGACACGGAGAAGTTGAACTTGGTGCCGAGAATCCGCAGGCACAGGCCCCAGCAAATCCCCTCGGCGATCCACGGAGGAGCGTCCCCGCAAATCGCGTGGGCCAGCCGGTTGCCGACGAGGTACACGACCCGGTCGCGACGCTGAGCATCGTCGTCGCTATTGACGAACCGGTTGACGTGCAGCCCCTCGGGCGCGATGAAGCAAAACTCGAGCTTCTTCACGAACGCCTTCCGGCTGACGTCCCCGTCGTGGTACTTCTCGATGAACGCCTCGTAGTCCGCCGCATCCTTGACGAAGGCCAGCTTGATCTGCTTGCCCTTCGAGACGCGGGACAGGAACGAGCCGAGCTTGAACAGGTCGTGGAATGCGAGAATTCCGGCGTCGCCGTGGCGCACCATGTCCTCGACCTCTTTCGCGCCCCAGAACCCCCCGATCCACATCCGCGTCGAGCTGCGCTTCGCGAGCTTGAGCTTGAGCTCGGTCTCGAATGCCGTCTCGGCCTCGTCCTCGACGAGCTTCTCCTTCAGGGCGTTGTTGAGCCGCGCGGCCTGGGCAGCCACGACCCACCGGCCATCGACCTTCTTGTAGCCCAACCCCTCCCGGGCCTTCGCGTGCTCCTTGTCGTAGCCGAGCGTGCGACCCAGCCAGCGGATCCGGGGCTCCTCGAGCTTGAGCTTCTCGGCCTCGAGGGCAATCGCATACGCGATCCCCCCCGCCTGCTTCTCGGCCGGACCCATCGCCGCCGCGAGCTCACCCAGCACCTTCTTCCGCTCGTCGCCCTTCACCAGGTCGACCTTGGGAAGCGGTCCCTCGAGCTTCCACGCATCGCCGGCTTTCTTGAAGCCGAGGGCCTTGCGGGCTTCGGCGTCGTCGGGAACGAGCTCGAGCACTTCCATGAACTGGCGACACGCCTCGCGGCGCAGGCCGCGCTGGAACGCCCACTTGGCGATCTTCTCGTGATGGCCCGCAAGGGCCTTGAGCTTGGGCGCGACCTTCGTATCGAACGCCTTCTGCGGATCGTCCTCGGCCGACGCGACGATCGCCGACACGACGAGCAGCACCCAGCGCAACGCGGAGCAGTTCATCGAAATCCCTCGGATCGGTGCGGAACGGAGCCATGCTCGACGTCGGGGGTGACTGCAGCCTAGCACCGCCCCGTGTCGGACGTCAACGCGACCGGGGTCCCGCGCGCAGGTCCAGTTCGAGCGCGAAACTCCCGCGCGCGGCCGTCCCTAGTGGGCCTCTTGGTCGCCCAGGATCTCCCCGGAGCGACGGTCGACGAAGACCCACAGTACGTGGGTCATGTCCAGCCCAGGGGGAATCGCCTGGTAGATCCAGATGTCGTGAATGCGATCGTTCCACTTCTTGTGCTCGGGAAGCATCGTGAGGCCCGTCGAGCTCCAGTACGTCCGCCAGGCGGAGTTCATGTCGTCGTAGTTGATTCGGGCCTGGTCGGGATCCCAGCCTTTGGCGTTCTTGAGATACAGCTTCACGTCCCGCAGGGTCTCGAACTGTTGCTCCTGGACCGTGGGCGGGACGCTACAACTGGCGAGGACGGCGACGAGGCCGACCCAGACGGCGATGCGCATCAAAACCCTCCTCGTGGTGCGGACGCACTCCCGCACCGTCGGGTGCAGGCTCGATGATTACAAGCGCATCGTCAGATGCGCGCTCGACATTCCATGGCCCGCGCGTCACGCGGGCATCGGGATACCGATGACCTTGGCCTCGAACACGACCTCGCCCCGAACCAAACCCTGCGTCGCGAACACGCCCTGACGAGCCTTCATGCGCTCGGCGTGGGCCACGACCACGAACGTGTCGCCGGGTACGACGGCACCGCGAAACCGAACCTCGTCGAGGCCGCCGAACGCGACGAACATGCCCGATATCGCGGGCGTACGCAGGTGGTAGTAGAAGGTGGCGACCTGCGCAGCGCACTCGCACATCAGTACGCCCGGGAACAACGGTCGTCCGGGAATGTGACCGCGGACCCAGAACTCGTCTCCTCGGACCTCGCGTACGCCGACGATGACCTGCGCCTCGTCGTCCAGGTGCACGATGCGCGTGACCTGCTCGAACTCGAAGCGCTGTGGGTTGACGCGGCGCACGTCATCCATGGGAACCGCGACCCGAGCGAGGTCGACGCGAGCGAGATCGTAGAGCAGCTTCGGAGGCATGCGCGCGCCTGGTGCGAGGTCGACCACCGTGGCGCGCGGCAATCGGCGCACGGGGCTGGTCGTAGCGTGGAGGTAGGATACGGGCTCGCGCGGGCGTTTCAACCGCGATGTCCGGCGAGGACCGGGGCCACGCGATCAATGAGCGCGCGCGCGTGTACCGGATCCTGGACGTAGCCGTGACGCGCGAACCAGTCGATCGCCTTCGCCAGGGTGACGCGGGGAGCGGTGCGCGGCAAACCGAGCTCGCGAAACGCCTTCTCGGCGGAGAAGAACATGTGCTTGCGGGCCATGCGCACGCCGGCGAGCGGTACCGGCGGCGGCGACCGCGTCGCGATCGCAAATGCCTCGCACGCCAGCCCGACACCCAGCGCCACGCCGTACGGAATTCGCCAACGCGGGGCGCGCATGCCGGCGAGGCTCGCGATCGCGGCGAGGATCCTCTCGAGCGTGAGGTCCTCGTTGCCCAGCACGTAGCGCTCGCCGGGTCTTCCTCGCTCGGCGGCAAGCACGTGGCCGGTCGCGACATCGGCGACGTCCACGACGTTGAGTCCGGTGTCCAGGTACGCGGGCATGCGGCCATTGAGCATGTCGACGATGATCTTCCCAGTCGGCGTGGGCTTGAGGTCGCGCTCCCCCATCGGCGCCGAGGGATTCACGACGACGACCGGCAGCCCGTAGTCGGCGTGGAACGCCAACGCCACGCGCTCGGCCATGACCTTCGAGCGCTTGTAGTGCCCGCTCGCCCCGCGACGGGGGCGGGGCGTCCGCTCGTCGCCGGGCGAGCCGTCCATCGGCAGGCCGATGGCGCCGACCGTGCTCGTATAGACGACCTTGGCGACACCGGCGTCGAGCGCCGCGCGCAGCACGTTGTGCGTGCCACCGACGTTCGCTCGGTAGGTCGCACGCGGCTCGGCGTCCCACAACGCATACCGGGCCGCGACGTGGAACCCCACGTCGCATCCGGCGCCCGCGCGCACGCAGTCCGCGGGACGCTCGACGTCGCCCACGATACGCGTGACGTCGAGGCCCTCGATGTTGGCGGTCGGGCTCGTACCGCGGAGCAGCACGCGCACGTCGTGGCCGCCCGCGACGAGCGCGCGCGCGACCGCCGCTCCCACGAAGCCCGACGCGCCGGTCACGAGCGCCTTCATGCGCGGCTCATCGCTCACGCATCCAGGATCGCGAAGCTCACGGTCGCCGTCGCGACCAGCTTGTCGCCCTGGAAGACGTCGCCGGTCGCCACCGCGAGCTTACGCCCACGGCGCAACAACCGACCGCGGGCGACGAGCAGTCCCGGGCGCGCGACCGACAACAACGACAGCGACACCTGGGCCGGCACGACGCCCGCGTCGACGGTGCCCGCGGCAGAGACCTCGGCCAGCGTGGCGAGCACCGCGAAGTGCACGACGCCGGGCGCGACCTCGTGGGCCGGCCCCGCTTCGAGGTGAATCGCCCCGTCCGGGGCGCGGGTCATGCCCAGGCGTGCGTTGAACGACACGCCGCAGCTACTTCTTCTTGCTGCCCCCGCCGCCGTGCTTCTTCACGCCCGATGCGGGGTCGTCGGGATCGATCGGGCCGTACCACGTGACCTCGGCGATCGGGTCCGTGCCTTCGGGGATGGTCAGCGCCTTCACGATCAGGTCGCGCACCTGCGACACTGGAAAGCCGGGCGCGGCGACGACCATCTCGATGCCGCCCGAGCCCGTCGGGCGAAATGCCGTCATGCCGGGCAGGGCCTTGATCTTGAGGCTGGTGGCGACGAGCTTCGCCTTGTTTTCTTCCGCCGTCACGGAGGGATCGAACGTCAGGCGCACCTTGCCCACGAGCGTCGGATCGCCGAGCACGAAGAGCTTCTCCTCGCCCTCGACGCCGGCCTTGAGGTCGGTCCAGGTCAGCTCCTCGTTGAGCTTGAGCGCGAACGTGAAGCGCTTCTCCGGCGCGTCGGACTTGAACTCGCCCTTCTCCGCAAGACCCTTTAGCTTCTCGTCGAGCTTGGCGACCTGCGGCGCGTTGTCGGCCCCGATCACGGGCACGACGACCGTCACGACCTCGGTCACGATGTGAGTACGCGGCTGGGCAACCGCGAGCGGCGCGAGCGCCAGCCCTACGGCCCACACGAGTGCGATTCGACGCGGCACGGCTCTGCCCCTTGTGTTCGATGGTCCCGCCGCCCTGCCTTCTACCAGAGCGCGGAGCCCCGGTCTACGCACCGGCCTTGAGGAAGAAGTAGTAGAGCTTGCCCTCGGCGGCCTGGCGCCCAGCGAGGCTCTCGGCCGAGTCGCCGACGCCGAGGTAGATGTCCGCGCGGCCCGGCGCGCGAATCGCTCCGCCCGTGTCCTGGTCGAGCATCCACTGCGAGTACGGACGCCCAGGGCCGGACGGGAGCGCGCCCGGCAGCTCGGTCTCGACCAACACCACGCCCGCTCGCGGGAAGATCGCCTTGTCGGTGGCGAGCGAGCGGTACGCCGTGACCTGTACGCCCAGCGAGCCCGACGGCCAGTCGCCACCGTCGTACTCCTGGAAGAACACGTAGCGCGGGTTCTTGGCGAGCGTGGCTGCGATGTGATCGGGGTGCGCCTTGAAGTACGCGCGGATCGCCGGCAGCCCGTCGCGCTTGCCGATCTTGCCGTCCTTCACGAGCTCGCGGCGAATCGAGACGTACTGGTGGCCGTTGTGGGCGGCGTATCCGACGTACATGGTCCCCCCTTCGGCGAGGTCGAGCTTGGCTGAGCCGTTCACGCCGGCGATGTACGCATCGAGCTGGGTCGGCAGCCACACGAGCGCGTCGGAGTCCTTGAGGCGCCCACCCTCCAGCTCCTTGCGCGACGCGTAGCCTCCGATGGGGTCACCCGTACGCGGGTCCTTCTTGAGGTCCGCAGGCGGCCGATACAGGGCGTGGGCGAGGTCCGCACGGCGCTGCTTGGACGCGCGGAACACGGGGCTGAAGTATCCCGTGAACAACACCGTGCCCGCGTCGTCGCACCCGACCGATATGTAGCAATCGAACTTGGCGCGAAGCTCGGCCTCGATGCGCGCCGGGTCGGACGTACCGACCAGGATGCGCCTGAGCTCGGCCAGGCTCTGCTTCGCGCGCGCGTGGTCGATACCCGACACCGGGAAGAAGCCGGCCGCCGACGGTTTCTCGAACCACGCCGCGCTCTTCGACGCGGCGGCGTCGAAACCGCCTTGCGCGAGCGCGCGGCACGCGGCCTGGAGGTTGGGCCACTCGCCCGGCGCGAGCTTGCGCAGGGCGTTCTGGCCCGGTGCGAGCGGGCGCTCGTAGTCCTTGTCCGCGGACGCGGGCGGCGTGTCCGGCGGGATGTCGGGCATCGGCGGAGGGGGTGACGAGCAGGCGACCAGGGTCAGCGCGGTGGCGAGGAGGACCGGGCGGAGCATGGGTGTGGAACCTCGATGTTGCGTGGTCGGGAATCGGGCGAAGAGTAGCCCGCGGGCCACGCCGAGGGAAATCGCCGTCCTCGGCCGCTGCTTGCGACCCGGGGGTTCGTGGAATAGCCTCCCGGTGCGGCTGCTGGTCCGGTCTCCTTCGAGGTGTATCCATGAACGTCGCAGGCGTGCTCGACACCATCCGTCGCTACAAGCTCGTGTCGGAAGCCGAGATCCACTCCGCGGAGTTCGACGCCAAGCGTACGAAGGGCGCGAAGACCGCGCTCGAGATCCTCCAAGGGCACGGCCTCGTGTCGGACGACCAGCTACGCCGGATCGACCAGCGCCTCGGCAAGGTCCGGCCGTCGTGCTTCAAGTGCCTCAAGCTCGCGACCTTCGACAAGGCGACGTTCACGGGCGACTACCAGTGCCCGTACTGCAAGGAAACCGTGTCCTTCAAGAAGGGCACCGCCGGACACGTCGAGGAGCTACTACCCAACCCGCCCGAACGCGCCGTCGACAAGATCGTCGAGCGGCTCCTGCCGAAGTCCGGGCTCACGATCGACCAGATCGCGAAGATCAAGAAGCTGCATCGCACGACGACGCCGCGCCCCGCGCTGATCGACCTGATCGCCCGCGAGAACATGCTGCCGCGCGGCCAGGCCGCGGGGCTCAAGGGCAAGGCCGAAGCGGTGATCCGCAAGAAGATCACGCAATGGGAGGAGCTGCGCCAGGACTACGAGCTCGGCCGCATGCTTTCGATGGTGATGCTCGTGAGCCACCGCGTGCTGTCGGACGCGCTGCAACACCAGTTCGAGGCCGTGATCAAGGGGCCGGCGGAGCCGTTGCGCACGACGCTCCAGGCCAAGGGCGAGCTCACCGACTACCAGATGCGCAAGTTCATCCCCGAGAACTTCGACCACCGCATCAACCGCCAGGTCCTGCTCGACCTGCTCGAGGAGGAGCGCCAGGTCGGCGAGGGCCCCACCGCACTCGCACAGGTCGACGTCGACTGGGACGACAGCATGAACGAGCTGATCCTCGAGAGCCGCGAGCTCCGGACGAACCTGCTCGACGACTAGACTAGGAGGCCTCCACAGGCGAAATGGACGGATCGGCCGTCGCGGCATCCCCGGGGGCGGACCCGCGCTCCCTGCGTAGGAGGAGCGTTACGCCCAACGCACCAGCTCCCTCCACGGCCGACGCCGCCCCGCGGGCACGTCGGCCGGCACGCCCAGCCAGATCGCCGCCACCACCTCGGCCTCGGCGGGGATGCCGAGGAACGCTCGAACCGGCGGCAAGTCCCACACCGCGCCCGTCGACCAGTACGTCCCGATGCCGCGGGCCGTGGCCCCCAAGAGGATGTTCTGCGCCGCACAGGCGCACGCCGCGTAGTCCTCGCGGTCGGTGGCCGGATCGGCCGCGCGTGCGCGGGTGACCGCCACGAAGGCGCCGAGCTTGGCCAGTTGGGCCGCAAGCTTGCCGCGCTTTGCCTTGAGCGCGTCGGGCGCGTCCTCGCCGATCGCCCCGACGACGGCCTGCGCGAAAGCCGGGACCCGGGTCGCCTCGACGACGTGGAACCGCCACGGCTCGGTGAGTCGATGGTTGGGCGCCCAGCACGCGAGCTCGAGAAGCTCCTCGAGGTCGTGCCGCGCAACGGGGGCGCCCGTGAGTTGCTTCACGGTGCGACGCGAGCGAATCGCGAGGTCGGTGTCCAAGGCGTGTCTCCGAGAAGGCGCTCACTGTACCGGCGATCGGCCCGGGGACAACGCCGGTGCTACACGCCGCGCGAGAGCATCGCGACCAGCGCGACCGCCACGCCGGCGGCCACGAGCCACGCGACCGGATCGGCGAATAGGCGCCGGCCGCGCGGGCTCGGGTCCGATGCGCGCAACGTCGACCAGTACTAAGTGGCCCGACGGATTCAGATAGAAGCGGTCGAGCAGCTCGACGGACACCGCCCCGCACCAACCGTCCACGAACAAGGCGATGGGCACCGTTGGCGCACCACGGTCACGGTAACGGCGACGGTCACGGGAGCGACCCCACGGAGCACGGACCACGGTACACGACGACGGTCGACGCCGACGGGCTCGTAGCTCGGCGCGTCACACGTAACGGCGGGCCTCCCGGACCGACCGTTACGCTGCCGAAG
>ORMF010891993.1_pt1 | contig 12012 bp, 11 predicted proteins | sample 1779871 | NCBI WGS metagenome assembly ORMF01 (sample SAMEA104232316, study PRJEB22302) | groundwater metagenome | biome: forest; feature: aquifer; material: groundwater | place: USA | collected 2011-08-07 | depth 5.4 m | reverse complement strand
GCGCGTGAGCGAAGGACCGGGGCCATCCGCGCCCGGGCACATCCGCGCTTACAACGTGCGCACAGGGAAGATTGCCTGGGTGTTCCACACGATTCCGCATCCGGGCGAGTTCGGCTACGAGACGTGGCCGCCGGACGCGTGGAAGTTCATCGGTGGCGCGAACTGCTGGACGGGCATGGCGGTGGACGAGAAGCGCGGACTGGTGTTCATCCCGACTGGCTCGGCGGCGTTCGATTTCTGGGGCGGCTATCGGCTCGGACAAAACCTTTTTGCAAACTGCTTGGTCGCTCTCGATGCGCGCACGGGCCGGCGCGTCTGGCACTATCAACTCGTCCACCACGATCTTTGGGACCGCGATCCGCCTGCGCCGCCGAACCTCCTGACGGTACGCCACGGCGGGAGGAGAATCGACGCCGTCGCGCAGGTCACGAAATCCGGCCACGTGTTCGTCTTCAATCGCGCGACCGGCGAGCCGCTGTTCCCCATCGAGGAGCGTCTCATGCCGCCGTCGGATTTGCAGGGCGAATCCGCGTGGCCGACGCAGCCGTTGCCGCTGAAGCCCGCGCCCTTCTCGCGGCAGCTTTTCTCGGCTGATTTGATCACCGACATCTCGCCTGAGTCGCGCAAGACGATTCTCGAGAGGTTCATCAAAGTCCGGCCGCACACGCCCTTCATGCCCCCCAGCAAGGAAGGCACGATCATCTTCCCTGGCTTCGACGGCGGCGCGGAGTGGGGCGGCGCGGCGGCGGACCCGGACGGCATCCTTTACGTCAACGGCAACGAGATGCCGTGGATCTTGGAGATGATCGAGACCAGATCGAAGACCGGCGTGCCACTGTCGAGCGGCCAGCAGATCTTCAATCAGATTTGCGCCGCTTGCCACGGCATCAATCGTCAAGGCGATCCGACCCGCTCGATTCCGACGCTCGTCGGCGTCGAGCAGAAGCTCAAGAAGGAGGACGTGCTGAAGCTGCTCGAGACGGGCAAGGGAGTGATGCCGTCGGTGGCGTTTCTGACGACGGAGCAGCGTGACGCCGTGTCGAGTTACGTTCTCGGCGTGGCGGAACAGGCGCGGTCCGGCGGCGCGGTCGAGACGACCATCGGCGCGCTCGGCCCGCTCGGCATCGAGCCGTACTCGCACACCGGCTACAACCGCTGGTTCGACACGAACGGCTATCCGGCGGTGAAGCCGCCGTGGGGCACGCTCAACGCCATCGACCTCAACACCGGCGATTACGTCTGGCGCACGACGCTCGGCGAGTTCCCCGCGCTCACGGCGAAGGGCATCCCGCCGACAGGCACCGAGAATTACGGCGGCCCGGCCGTGACGGCGAGCGGCCTCGTCTTCATCGCCGCCTCGAAAGACGAGATGTTCCGCGCGTTCGACAAGAAGACCGGGAAGGTGCTGTGGCAAACGAAGCTCCCCGCCGGCGGCTACGCCACGCCTGCGACCTACATGGTCAACGGCCGCCAATACGTCGTCATCGCGTGCGGCGGCGGCAAGATGGGCACGAAGAGCGGGGATGCGTATCTGGCGTTCGCGTTGCCGGACTGACAAATCCGAAATCCGAATGTCGAAGCCCGAAAGAAAACCGAAGCCCGAAGCCCGAAAGCCTCTGAGAGGCGAAGGTTCCTTCGGATTTCGGCCTTCGGCCTTCTTTCGGATTTCGGATTTCGGCCTTCGGATTTCAGCGCAGGCTTTCACCCTGATCGAATTGCTCGTCGTCATCGCCATCATCGCCATCCTTGCCAGTCTGCTGCTGCCCGCGCTGGCACGCGCCAAGGCCAAGTCGCATCAGGCCGCGTGCCTCTCGAATTTCCGCCAGATCGGCCTCGGCTTCGAAATGCTGTTCGGCGAGAACGAGGAGCGCTTCCCCGACCGGCGCGACTTGAAGGACACGCTTGGCTACAAACCGTGGACCACTTGGCCAAAGTCCGATCCGCGCGGGGGCTGGGCGCTGGTCGCGCTGAGCAACCAACTCGTCGCCGATCGCGTATGGTTCTGCCCAGCGATGGGCTCCTCGCGGCTGCGCTTCGCGCCGCAGAGCACGCAAGCCTCGCGCGTCGGCGACAGCAACTCACTCGTGAGCGTTTGGCTCTGGCGGTTCGATCGCACAGACGAGCCGGTGCCACTCGATAACTTCTGGACGAAGACGGTCGAGCAATGTGTGAGCGACCTGCGCCTGGCGAGCAACGCGCTCATCGGCCAGCCCAGCGGCCCGGTGGAGGTCGAGCTCGTCGTCGATCCGTATTTCCCGAGCACCATCGACAGCCTGCCGTCCGAGTTGCGCGGTCGTGCACTGCATCCTGGCGGGCGAAACCGATTGTTTCTCGACGGCCACGCGGCGTTTTATCGCGATCCGCGGACGCGGTGAACCTGGTCCAAGTCCCCGGCGCCTTTCCAGAGACCGATCTCTGCTTCCGGTGTAAACCCGCCGCTGTTCTAACGCGCGCGGCCTCCCTCGGCCCGGTTGCCGACCGACCCGGCCGAACTATAAAGTTGACTTTCCCATCCGGTTTGCCTAAACGGTGTGCTTAGTTCGCTGAGGGAAGCCGCTTCGCACGCTGTGCTCGGACGCCGATCAGAATTCTTGCGTGCGATGTTGGGGACTCAGCGGAGAAGGCCAAGGGTTAGAGGGAGGCCACAGAGTCAGGTCCCGCTCCCTGCCCGTTGGGCAGGCAGGTGTAAAGTCAGGCCTGATCTCAGGCGCCGGTGCCATGTTGGCGTGTGTCGGCTCTCGGTGCCAGCTTGATGCGCTCGTGAAAGAAAGAACTACCATGAATGCTCGATTCCTGAACCACTTCTGTGCGTGGACAATCCTGATTGTGCCGTTCGCGCTCCTGGCTGCGGGCCCTCGGATCACCTTTCAAAAGGTTGGGAGTTACAAAACCACCAACGACGTACGGGCGGTGAAGGTGCTCGGCAACCGGGCGTACGTCTGTGCGGACGTGTTTTTGATCCTGGATGTCTCGGACCCGTCGAAGCCCGTCCGGCTGGGTAGTTATCGGCCACAGGCCGGAGCATTTTGGCCACGTGACGTGCAAGTCCTGGGCAACTTTGCGTATGTGGCCGATGAGGAACGGGGCTTGCACGAGGTCGATGTCAGCGATCCCTCGCAGCCGAGGCTGGCGCGCCTCTATCCCGAGCAGCAATTGGGTGACCCGCCGCGGGTGGGCGCAAGCGTCGTTCACTTGGCGGGAGGCCACGCCTTCGTGGCGTGGCGCGACTTAGTTTTCCGCGAGAAGTGGCAACTGGAAGTGCTCGACATCAGCAGGCCCGGGGACATGGTGAGAGTGGGGTTCTACGAGGACCCTGGCTTTATCCTGGATGTGGAGGTGGATGTCGCGGGGCGGTACGCCTATGCGCTTGACTTCGATCTGGGCAGCCGCGGTGCCCTGCTCGTGCTGGATGTGAGCAGCCCAAACAAACCCGTTCTGGTCGGGAGTTACCGAGATATCGTAGTGCCACGCCGGCTCCGCGTGGACGGCGACTACGTTTTCGTCACCTCGGAGCTCGGTTTGGAAGTGATAGACGTTAGCACGCCTGCGAAGCCGACCCGGGTGGGCTTCTACCAAGTACCCGGCGGTGGCAGCTCGCTGGACCTTGAAGGCGGTCTGGCTTTCTTCCGGGGCTACTTCCAAGCACCTCTATACGCGGTTGACCTCCGGGAACCAACCAGGCCGGAGTTACGGGGTTTCGCTCGCATTGGTGCTCGGAGTTTTGGAAACTTGGGCTTGGATGTGGCGGGCAACCTGGTTTACGTGGCCGAACTCTCTGACCCGCCCTGGGATTTTGACGTGAGCTTGGATATCTATCGCTTTACGTACCAACACACGATCGCGTGGGACCTTCCTGCCTACACCCGCACCAACAGATCGCCCCTGATGTTGACGGCCACAGCGAGCAGCGGTCTGCCGGTGTCGTACGAGCTGCTTTCCGGGCCAGCAATCCTGAGTGGCAATACCCTCACCCTCACAGGGCTTGGCCCCGTCAAGGTCCGCGCGATGCAGCCTGGCAATGAGCTTTACGTGCCTGCGGTCGTGGAGCGGACCATGACTGTGCTCGACGTTGCAGCGCTCTTCCTGGGCATCTCGACGAAGCCGAGTCAGCAGGTCGAGATCGCGCTGGACGGGCCACCTGGGGCGTCGTTTCTTCTCGAGGCGGCAGAGCGGTTGGGGCCAGCAGCGCAATGGAGGACCCTCCTCCACACGAACCCGGCCACCGGCCTGTTCCTGTTCGTGGACACGGATGCTCAGTCCGGCCAGCGATTCTACCGGATGCGCCAGCCTTAAAGCGTTCCCGAAGTGGCCGGGGTAACAACGCTCGAAGCCATCCTTCGGCCTCGTGCTCCTCACTTCCTCGCGAAGTCGCCGCGCTGCTGACGCAGGAACCTGACATCGACCAACTCTCCGACCAGGAGGCCAAGGAATCCACCGGCCGCTACCTCAGCTACTACGAGGACGACCTGGTGGTGATCGACTGGGACGCGGCCTTGATCGTGGACCAGCGGCGCGACTTCGACGAGACGCTCTACATCATGGAACTGGCGAATCTCCAGTTGGCCGAGTTGGAGGCCTACGACCGCCTGCTGGATGACGCGTTGGAACGGTCGTATCGCGATCTGCGCGTCAGCCCGATGCGCAGCCGCGGCGACATCCTGCGCGACCTGCGCGAAATCCGGATCGACCTCGCGCGCTTCAGCGACGAACTCTCGAACATCACGAAATTCTTCGGCGACTGGCACCTCGCCCGGATTTACCAAACTCTCTCCGCACGTTTCCATCTGGCCGACTGGCACCGCACGATCGACCAAAAGCTCAAGACGCTCGACGACCTCTACCAGCTCCTCAAGCACGACCAGAACAACCGCTGGATGCTGATCCTCGAAGTGACCATCGTGCTGCTGTTCATCATCGACCTGGTGCTACTGTTCGGGGGATCGAAGTGAACGTGTGCGTCGCTGTGGACGGGAATCCGCAGCGAGCTTGAACCGGAGCGCCGGTCTCCGACCCGGCGTGCTCCATCTGACCGCGCCGGGTCGGAGACCGGCGCTCCTGCCCAGTTCACGGTCGCAATGCCCGATCGCAGGCACCGCGGCGCAACCGTTTACTGAGAGACCGAGTGGCGCGGGCTTTGAGTGATTTCAGAAGGCAGCCGCGTTCTCACGAACGCGGCCAGGGTTCACCTGGGTGGAAACAGAAACACCAACGCCCGCCAGACGCGCTGCCGCCAGTAGAACTCGTTGTGCTGGCTGGTCTGCGCCTCCTTCCACTTGTCGCGGCGGAGGCCGGTTTGCGCCAGTTCAGTTTCAGTCAGCGGCCTTTCATCGACGAAGTGGAGGAGGTCGCGTCTATCGAGCCAACCGAGGCGGCGGAGTTCGGCGGCGACGACTTCGGTTTGGGCGCGTCCATCGTCGCCGCCGGTGAAATCGACGGTGCCGCTGTCGAGATAGATTTTGAAGCGCTTCGGCTTGCCGCGGTAGGGCTGGAGGACGTTCGCGAGGAAGTGGCGGTTCTCGACCTGGAAGGCGCCCGAGAGCGAAGCCGCCTTGTCGAACACGTCGGTTCGCTCCCACGCGAGCGCCACGCTACTCAAGCCGCCCATCGACGAACCCAGCACGCCAGTGTTCGCCGGATCGGGCAGTGAGCGATACTCGCGGTCGATCTTCGGCTTCAGTTCCTCGATCAGGAAGCGCGCGTACTTCTCGAAGCGGGAGTTGTCGCCCGGCGCCGGCGGCGGCCGATTCGTCTGCCGCAATTCGTCTGCCGTGAAAGGATAGGCCGGTCCCCGATATTCCAGGTAGCGCTCGCGGCTGCAATCGACGGCGACCATGATGATCTCGCGCATTCGTTTCTCCGCGATGAGACGATCCACTGTTTTGTCCAACTCCCAGTTTCCCCAACCAAAGGCGACATTCGTGCCCACGGTGGTGAAGGCGTTCTGCCCGTCGTGCACGTAGAGCACGGGATGGCGCCGCTGCGTGTTGCCCTCGTACGACGGTGGAAGGTAGATGCGCACGATGCGATTGGTGGCGAGCAACGGGGAGAAGAGAAGTCCTTCGAAGACTACGCCGCTGAGTGCCTGGCCTGCGACGCACGCCAAGACGGCGGAAACGGCAAGCCAGCACTTCATCTTGACACTCCGAGTTGGTTTCGCAGGAGCCGGTGGGCCTGACTCCCAGAGGCACCAGCGGACACGGCGTTGCGGCTCCCGAACGCTGCGTCACCTCGCGTCACTGCGATAGAACAGGGCTTTCTTGGTTTGAGCTTCACACGTCGATTTTCAGCCCGCGCCGCTGCGCGTCTTGCCACGCGGCGCGGTCGAGTTCGCTGCGGATGTCGGGCACGAAGCCGGACTTCAGATACAGGTTGATCGCCGGGACGCGCACTGTCTCCGTCACGAGGTAAGCGCGCGTGTGGCCGAGATCGCGGAGCCGATTGCACACGGCGGTGACGAGCGGCTTGGCCAGGCCTTTGCCCTGCCATTCCGGGACGATGGCCATCCAATGCACCCGGCCGGAAGCCTGACCGCCGTAGGCGCCAAACCATGCCGTAGCCGTGCCGATAGCCTCGCCACCAGGATCGCAAAGGAAAAGCTGACGCGCGCCCAGCAGCGTCTCGTGACGGCCAAAGTCGCGCTCATAAATCTCTCGATGGCCCGTGAGATACCGATCCGCCGCCTGTTCGATGCGGACCCAGGTCTCGGCATCGCCCTGCTGGTAGCGGCGGATGGCGAAGCCCATTGGGAGCGGGAACTGGGGCGCGTCCGCAAGACTCCCACGCACCATGCGCACTTGAAGGAGGTTCGCCTCTGGCACGAGTCCACTTTCGAGTTCCGACGGCGAGCGAAGCTCTGGGCTATTGGCGTGGTTCGGCGGGTGGGTGCGCGGATGCATCTTGCGAGGGCGCTGCAGGCCGCGGTCCGGGTGCTCGCTGGCGATGAGGCTATGCTTGCTCGGGGTCGATCCCGAGTGACCGGAGTTTCTCGGCCAGACGGGCGGCGCGGGCGGCGGCTTCATCGGCTTGGCGCTGGGCGCGCTGGGCTTCCACTCTGACTTCGTGGAAGGATTCAAAGGCAGTGCCATCCGGTCGCTCCACCTTCAGATCGTCCATCGTTGGCCAGAAGCGAACCTTCAGCCTCGGACTTTGGAAGCCGTCCACGTTCTCGATCCGTTCCAGTTTGTCCCCCCGCCGGAGCCAGGCGCGCAGTTCGTTCTTTTCGGGGTCGTAGTAATAGACCTCCTGCACGCCGTAGTGCTCATAGGCGGCCAGCTTGTCCCTCATTTCCTCCGCGGTGTTGCTGGGAGAGAGCACTTCGAACACAACCTGCGGCGCCACACCTTTCTCTTGCCACTGCTTGTAGCTACGGCGATCTCCTTGTGGCCGGCCGAAAGCGACCATGCAGTCCGGCGCGAGAGAAATGTCCGCTCGTCCCTCGACCGGATACCAGAACAGATCGCCCGCAACGAAGACGTTCGGATCGTGGGCAAAGAGGTCGCGGATGTTTTCGATGAACAAGACGATCCAGCGGTACTGCTTGGTGTTTTCAGCCATGGGCTTGCCGTCGGTTTCGGGATAGAACGCTTCGCCAGGGGGCGGCCACGGGCGGACAGAATGAGCTTGGACTGCCATGGCGGGGAAGTTAAGGCCCGCCCCCAAGCCGGGCAAGGGGAAGTTTTTCTTTCAGCAGGCTGCCGCGTTAGCCCGCGCATTGCAACACCGCCGCGCAGCCCCGGACGGCGACCGTCCACGGTCCGACCGAAATGCTCCGTCTGGGAAAGAAGACTACGACTTGATGTCGCGCACGTGGAAGGCCGTCGCGCCGATGACGAGGAAAGTAGCGTTGAAGCCGAGCAACAAGCTGAGCGATTCGCCGATGCGCGACCACGGGACCGGCTGGGCGAACATGAGCTGCCAGAGATTCAGGTGATACGTGAGGAACCAGTGCTGCAAGTCGCGGAAGTACGGAATCTGCATCAGGATGAAATTCACGAAGACAAACGACAGCGCGAGGATCGTGGCGGCGGCGGGCTTGATGTTGAAGCAGGAGAACATCAGCGCCAGGCCCATCACGCTGCCCGCTTTGGTCCACATCACGAGATGCGCCGCCGCGTAGTGGAACAGGCCGTCGGTCGCATCGAACACGCTGAACACCTCACCGGGGATCAACACAAACAGGCCGCCCCACCGGAACCACAGCGAGGCGAAGGCCAAACCGAAAACCCCAAGCGTCAGCACCAGCAGCAGCGAGAAGATCGCACCGGCCAGCCACTTCAGCACGAGCAAGCGCAGCCGCGAGATCGGGCGCGCGAGGATCATCCGCAGCGTCCCATCCTCCGCCTCCTTCGCCACGAGATCGCCGCCGACCAACGTCACGTAAAGCGGCAGCAGCATGTAGGCGATCGGGATGAGCATGACCGTGGCGACGGTCAGCCCGGAGAGGAATTGCTCCGCGAGGTAGCCGTTGTTCTCGAGGGCCCGTTCCATGCCGCGCGAGGCGCGAGTGAAACGAAAGACCACGGCGATGACGTTCTGCGCCAGCAGGAACATCGCGAAGCCGATGTAAGTCCGTTTCTTGCCGAAGAGCTTGATCAGCTCGTTGCGCAGTTGGTGCCAGAACATAGTGCTTGTTGAATCGTTGACTCGTTGAACCGGCGAGCCGGGAGGCGTGAAACGTAAAACGTAAAACGTAAGCACGGCAGAGGATCCGCTGACGTGGTTACGCATTACGCATTACGTTTTACGCTTTACGCATCACGCCTCACAGGCCCCCCTTCATCAACGCCAGGTAAAACGACTCCAGCGTCTGCTCCTCGCGCGCGATCTCGAAGACGGCCACGCCTTGCTCGACCAGACGCTTCACGACCTGGCTGGTTTCGACGCCTGGGGCGAGGGTGATGAACTGGCCGTCGCGGTCCGCAGTGATCAGACTGGCCTCCCGCAGCCCGGTCGCGGCGCGGGCGAAGTCATCGACGCGCAGGCGCACTTGACGGTCCAGCCGGCGTGTTTCGTCGAGCGTGCCTTCGAAGACTTTTTTGCCTTGGTTGAGGACCACGATGCGAGTGCAGAGGAGTTCAACCTCTGTCAGCAGGTGCGACGAGAAAAGGATCGTCAGGCCCAATTCGCGGTGCAGGCGCAGGATCGTCTGGCGCATCTCGTGGATGCCTTCGGGATCGAGGCCGCTGCTGGGCTCGTCGAGGATGAGCAACTCGGGCGCGGGCAGGAGGGCCTGAGCCAGCGCCAGTCGTGCTCTCATGCCGTGGGAGTAGGTCTTCACTTTCGAGTGCTCACGTCCGCTCAAGCCGACCCAGTCGATCACCTCGCGGATGCGCTCCGGCGGCGTGGGGGCGCTGTAGTGGCTCAGGATTTCCAGGTTCCGCCAGCCGCTCAGGTAATCGTAGAAGGCTGGCGTCTCGAAGATCGCGCCGACTTTCTGGAGCGCGGCTTGCCGGTGGCGCGTCACGTCGTGGCCGCAGACGACCACTTCGCCGCGGGTCGGCCAGACTTGTCCGAGCATCATCCCGATGGCCGTGCTCTTGCCCGCGCCGTTGTGGCCGAGCAAGCCGAAGATTTCGCCGCGTGGGACCTGCAGCGTGAGGTCATCCACGGCGACCAGTGGCCCAAAGAGCTTTCTAACGTTGCGGAGTTCGATCACGGCTTCTTCTCCAGCGTCCCCTCGATCACGAGCAGGTTTTTGATGTGGCCATCGGCGTAAAGGAAGTTGATCCCTTTCTTCGGGCCGCGGGCGACGTGAAATTTCTCTTTGTCGAAGAACACCGGGATGAAGTGCGGATCGAAGTCGATGCTGAAGATTTGCAGGTGCTCGGCGTCCTGGCCGTTGAGCAGGCTGTTCCAGGCGTAGCTGGAGCCGGTCTGCGCGAAAATCTGTTTCCGGTCGGACGGACAGCGCAGGACTTCCACGTTGCCGAGGTAATTCGACATGACGACTTCGGGGCCGGCCAGGGTGTTGGTGGGCGGCGGCGCGTTGGTCTCGAAGAGCCGGTCGCGCATGATCGGCAGCCGGTTCTGATTGTCTTGGATGTAAAGCTGCAAGGCGATGCCGACTTGCCGCAGGTTGCTCAAGCACGCGGTTGAGCGCGCCGCTTCCTTCGCTTTGCCCAGCGCCGGCATCAGCAGCCCCGCGAGCACGCTGATGATGGCGATGACGACGAGGAGTTCGATGAGGGTGAAGGCGCAATCGTTTGAGCCGAACCGCGTGAACCATCGGTTGGACAAGCGTGAAACGTAGAACGTAATGCGTGATGCGTGATGCGCGAGAGGCGCACGACAGCAGGCCGCGCAGCTCGACTTTGGACTTTGGACCTTGGGCTTCGGACTCATCGCCGCCCCCGGAAGGCCGCCCCGCTTTGCATCAGCCGCTGCAACTCCTCCAGCACCGGCGCCAGTTCCGCTTTCATCTGTGCCGAGCTTTCGCTGTAGAACGTCTTCAGGCCCGTCTTCGTGATTTTTTCCTGCAACTCAGCCGTCAGGACCGGCGGCCCATTCGCCCCGCCGAAGTTCGGCGCCTCACCCGACTGCTCCATCGCGTCGCGCGCCTCGCGCAGTCGTTTCAGCGCCTCGTCAATCGTCCGTTTGCGCCGCTCCGGGGCCAATTCCTCGAAGGCGGTGAGCATCTGCTTCAAGCCCGTCGGCATCGTCAGTTCGATGAACAAGGCCCTTTCCTCCTCGGTCATCCGCTCGAACCACGATGCCCACACCCGCTCCAGCCGCGCTTGCCGCCGCTCCTCCGGGGAAAGCCGGTTCAGCTTCTCCGCCAGTTCGCGAATCGCCCGCGTCCGCGCCTCGCCGGTGAGTTGGCTGAAATCCACGGACTGCGCATAAGCTCGCACTTTCGCAGCGGTCATCTTGGAGTTCTTCGCGACAAAATACCCGCCCACAGCAAGCAGCCACGCAAGGACGAGCGCGCCGGCGGCAAAAACAATCGGTCGCTGACGTGGATTAGCCACGTGCGCAGTGTAGCGCAGCCGCGTCACTCCGCCACGAGAAAAGCAGCAACGGCTCGAATCGGTCGGACCGTGGGCCGAGAAGCCATCTCGACGGAGCGGTGTGTTAGCGACCTCCGGCAAACCCGGATGCCTGAACGCATGAGCGGCTCGAAACCGCTCCTCGCCTTCGTGAGTCGCGGGTGACAATCCCACTCTCAGTTGCGCGCGCGTTCCCTTCCCCCTCACCCCGGCCCTCTCCCGCCGGGAGAGGGAGAACGTCAGTCAGCGCTTCCTGACGATCGGAGCATTGCGATTTGTCGGAGACTGTCTGCCGCTGCTCCCTATCCCGGCGGGAGAGGGCCGGGGTGAGGGGGAAGGGAACGCGGGTGACCCAGGCTCCGTGAACGATCCCGGAACGGTCAAACTTGAGGAGGTCCTCCGGTAGAACTGGAGGTTTGCACATTGAGTCAGCCGTCACCCACGACCAGTCGCTGCTCCGCGTCTGTCGAAACCCGGCGCAGGAACGTCGTTGCCAAACGCCGCGGCGGCGTTTAGTCTCCGGCCCGTAAACCAACTTGGCCTATGGACCATTATATTGAACGTGTCGTTGATCTGCTCGATCCCGCTCTCAATCGCATCCACAACATGACCGCCGAGGAAGCGCGCGCCCGCGTCCTCTCCGGTCAGCCCGAAGCCGTGCGCGACATCGACGGCTCTTTCGCCTTGCTCGCCCGCGCGGGCAAGACTGTCCGCATGGCGCGCTCACTCGACCGGCCGATGCGCTACTTCCTGGCGAAACGCGCCGAAGGCCCCGCGCTCATCGTCGCGGACCGCATCGACGCGATCCACGAGCAGCTCCAGCGTGAGGGCCTCGCGGACCAATTTCATCCGAGCTACACGCGCATGGTGCCAGCGCATTACGTCGTCGAAATCCAACTCGTCGGTTGCCCGGATCCTGACCCGACCTACACGCGCTACTTCACACCCCGGAAAGACGCGCTGCCGATGGACCTGGACGAGATCGGCCGCCGCTACATCGGCGCGCTGGCGGACGAGATCGCCAAGT
>ORMF010887154.1_pt1 | contig 12014 bp, 9 predicted proteins | sample 1779871 | NCBI WGS metagenome assembly ORMF01 (sample SAMEA104232316, study PRJEB22302) | groundwater metagenome | biome: forest; feature: aquifer; material: groundwater | place: USA | collected 2011-08-07 | depth 5.4 m | reverse complement strand
TAACTGCCACCTTCAAGAATGGCCAATTTTTCTTCAAGTTTCGCGCGCGTCGGATTTTTTCCGCGACTGTACTGATATTCGCCTTCCTTGCCAAAAGTTTCTTGGGCAAAGGTTTTCGAACGGACAAGCACCGGCGCTATCGCGCCGGTCTCTTTGTCCGGACTTTCTCCTGCGTGGACAAGAAGGGTAGAGAAGCCAGAGTTTTTGAGGGAGTATTTTTTCATAGATCCTGAAGCTTTGGTAATATTTTTTTTAATTTATTTTGGTTTGCACTAATCAACGCCTTTCTTTCAATTTCAATTTTTCTTTGCCGATGAATAGATACTAGTGATTCCTTCGCCTTTGCTAATGTCCATTCTGAAATATGTCCGTCATCTTCAAAAATATGAATACCCGCAAATCCCATCCCCATACAAGATACAATATCTACTTTTCCCGAGTATTTTTTTGGAGATTCAAGTATCACAGTAACACCACCTCTACCCCTACCATCACCCGGATAATATATAATTCTTCCGACTAGATTTTTATTGTGGTGTTTGACACACACTTCTTTATTCAGATTATGAATTCTTTCTACTCTTGCTAGTTTTTCTTTTTCAACCATCTCTTTTTCTGTAATAATTTCTGAAATTCTTTTTTCTGCAAATTTTCGAATGAATGCTGGATCCTTGCCCCACATCTCTCTAGGCACAAGATTAGATATCGAATCTCCATCTTTGGTTGAGTGACGGAAAAGTAATCGTCCATCCTCTTCTACAAATGTAATTTTCATATTTAATTTTCAATGTACAAAATACACTCCGCCTAAGGCGGAGTGTATCAAGTAGATATTCCATAAATATATCGCGAGGAGAGTTCCACAGTTTCGGAATTCTTCGAGATGTATCTGTTCCGCCTAAGGCGGATGGAATTGGCACTACTTTTTGGTAATTTTCGGAGTCCAGATTTCCGCCCGAATGTACTATTTCGGTACGGGCGGGCTATAATCCAGATTCCATATTCTACCTAAAAAAGTTGCCGATGGATATTGGGCCAGTCCCTTGAGTCTGTTTAGAATCTAATGTCTAGCTAAAATTTTTAAATTTCGAGCGAAAATCGTTAAGTCCGACGAGGCATATCGAGATATGTCGAGAAGGAATGAACGGTTTTTTAGCCGAAATTTAAAAGTTTGAGCAGGCAAGCCAGATTTTTACATCTTGCTTTGCGGTTAGATTCTAAACAGACGATTTAGCACTCCATACTCTCGATACACTTGGTGTAGGTGTTAATCTTTTTCTAGTATATAGAACTTGCGGGAGAGGTCAAGGGTTACAGGGGAGGGAATTATGAATTATTCAATGATTATGATTTAGTGTGAAAAATATTTTATCGAGTAGGACTATTACATTTAAAACTTGTTGGATCTACAACGCCTGGTTTAGCTTGACTTGTAGAGTCGACACATATTGATTTAGCGGTCACTCCCCCATCAACCACGATATTCACGGATACAGCGTATGATTCATCTTTATCTACGCACACAATCCCAGCATCCTTTTGACTTGATTTTCCAGTTGCGAATAAAATAGCATTTACAGGTTTAGTTAAAGATTTATAATTACTAATTATTCCTTTATCACATAATCCAATATAACTATGTGTATCATCGTATAGCATATCTGCACCTATTCTTAGGCTCTCAAAGAGGGAAATGATGTTCTCTTTAGCCTTATTTGCCTCAATAAGGGCAGAGATCGATTTGATTTTTAATGATTTAATCATCTGCTCAAAGAGATCAATGTGGTTTTTTGTGACGTCTGTAAGGGTTAATTCTGTCGAGAGTAAAAAATTATATGTAACATCAGTTGATTCGGCAATGGCGTAATGTATAAAATATCCTTCTGTAAGATTGTATCCTATTGGTCGACCGTGTGTGTCGATAGTGTATTCTTTTTTAAGGATGGTTCTATCTCCTATATGGGTTATTTCTTCTGAAATAGGGGTGTATTTAAAGTATACGCCCGCTTCTTCATAGGATTTACTTATCTGTGCATATGTGGAATCATATTTTTTCCAATCTCGTTCGAATTCAAAAATTGGAGACATTAGCACAGATGTATAAACAAGAGTACTGTCTTTTTTTATTAGACCTTTCTCATTAGGTGTGGAGGCATTTTTTGAGCTTGCAAATGTTAACGTGTCCCCCTTTTTAGTTATTTCTTCGTCAAAAATATACCAATCTTTTGGATATAATAATTCCATCGAGTTTAAACGATCTTTATATGTTAGCCATTCTCCACCATAAGAATGCAACAATCCATTAGTGTCATTTGTATTTAATTTTTGGACACTAGCCGATGAGTTATTGTTTTCTGCCGTAGTTTCAGGAGAATTCGAAGATTGTAATTTTTGTGGCTGATTAAACCATAAAAAATATACTGAACCTACAATTCCTCCAATTATGATAATAATAGTCACTACTAATACTACAAGATTTGCTTTTGGAAGTTCAGTTTCTGTTTTTTGTGTTGTGTAATCCTGTTTGTCTGGTATTACTTTCTCTTTATTACTAAATAATGCTAATGGTTGTGATGAGTTATTTATTTGGGGAATGAGGGAAATTGGAACGCTCCCGCTTTGATTTAGAGCGTTGTCGATATCGATTAAAGTCCACCCAGCTTTCAGTAATCCCTGTCGAATAATTACATCAGCCATCCCTGAATCGCGAGCCTTTTTTATGTATTCTATAAGTTCCAAAAGATTTGAATTAATTTAAGGTAATCGTTAAATTATACACTCATTCTCAAGGCACCCAAAAGTGAATATTGGGGACAAAGTTTAAATATCAAATTAACTTAACCACAGGTTAGTGTGACATCTTATCGTTCCCAATTTTTTAACATAAAAATGAGACTTCTATTTTTCATAAATGAAAATATGTCGAACACCAGCTCGTGATTTTCGCTGGTGCGAAAATATTACTCCGCTGTGCAAATCCGTACGTGAGTGAAGCAGTTCACTCACTTCCCACGCAAAATCTAAGACAAAAATTGCCTCAAAAAGGGCAGTTTTTGTCTTGATTGTTGCGGGGGCCGGATGTGGTCACAGATAATTTTACAAGGTAAAATTTCCGCGACCCCACCTCGCCTGTCGCAGGAGCGACATGGCTGCGGTTTGCAAATCCGGACGCAAAGTGTGCAGACACTTTGCTCCCCCGCAGACAAGTGAAAACCTCGGCTTAAACCGAGGTTTTCTACTTGTTGCGGGGGCCGGATTTGCACCGGCAATCTTCAGGTTATGCCTACTACTACGATTTTCATCGCCCTTTCAGTTTGTAGTCTGGACTATACCTTTCTCCGTTTTGGAGATTCGCCGTCTAGTCTCTACACCTTCTTTCGACACTTTGCCGATGCTTGGCTCGGTATTGCCATTCCTATCTCTAGGTTAAGGGTTCACCGAGTTTGACGAAATTTCCATAAGACATTCCTATCTTATGAGCCCTGTACTTGAGCCTGACGAGCTACTGTTGCTCTACCCCGCGTCTAAAGTGTTTAAAGATAATACTATATTTTCACCAAAAAACAATACCTAATAGTGTGAAAAATATATTAGAACCTGTGATATAATGTAATATATCACAAATGGCCAAGTTCGATAAAAAAATTATTGCCAGAAAATTACGACACGAAGGACTAAGTCTTTTGGATATTTCCAAGCGCCTCAATGTTTCAAAGAGTTCTGTAAGTCTTTGGTGTCGGGATATTATGCTTACACACGAGCAAAGTCGTCAATTGGCCGATAAAAGATATCGAGCGGGTACAAGGGGTAGACTAATTGGTACAGAAATGAATAGGAAGAAGAAGCGAGAAATGATCGAAATGTGTAATATGTGGGGAAAAAGTATGATTGAAAAGATTAACAAACGCGATCTTCTAATCGCCGGTACCTCACTTTATTGGGCGGAGGGTAGTAAAGCAGAGTCGACAGCTGGCTTTATTTTTGTAAATTCAGATCCAGTAATGATAAAGTTCATGTTTAATTGGTTGAAGATAATTATGAATATTAAAGACGGGGAAATGAAACCAAGAATTGCGATAAACATTATTCACAAACCAAGAATCGATAAGGTGATTAAGTTTTGGTCAGATTTATTGAAGTTGCCCGAAAGTCAATTTGGCAACCCTTGGTATGTAAACACAAAAATAAAGAAGGTTTACGAAAATCACGATTCGTATTATGGTATATTAAGATTGGGGGTAGTAAGGAGTGGGGTCATTAGACACAAGATGTTATCCTTAATCAAGAATTTGGGTCTGTTTGAATATATGTCGAGGTAGCTCAATTGGTCAGAGCGGGCGTTTCATAAGCGCCAGGTTGTGGGTTCAATTCCCGCCCTCGACACAAGTAATCTTGTGAGAGCAAGCAAACTGCTTTGCTTGCGTGCGGGAATTGAAGAGTTTGAGCATATCGAGTCTTCGAGATGCGAAAACTGTACTGAATATGTAATATTCAATTCCCGCCCTCGACACAAAGTGCGTAGGACAAGCAAACTGCTTTGTTTGTGTGCGGGAATTGAAAATTTTGAGCATATATACAATTTACAATCAACCTGATTTTTCAGGTCTTTTATGTTAGACTTTAGCTAGTAAAAAGAGCTTTGTTCTTTTTATCCTGCCTCAAAAAATCAAACAACAAGGAGTCCTAATGTCCCTCAAAATAGTCTGTCTATCAGTTCTACTTACAACCGGCCAAGTCTTTGGTCAGGAAAAGCAAAGAACATCATTAGCAATGCTAAGTGACAGGTTGATTGAAATAAGACAAGTCGAGCGTGTTTCGAGAGTTCCAAAAGAAACGAATTCAATCAGAGTCTCACTTGAACTCACACCTCAAAAAAACATTATCGATACCAACACTTTTGTGTTCAATATCGAAGAATGTTTTGGTGAGGAAAAACGAGTCAAGACAGATACTGGAGAGCTTGTGCATTTGTTCAAGAATGCGACTTACACATCAATCACTCTTGGCGCAAGTGTTGGAAAAATGGGGGAGGATGAATTCAGCTTCAATCACACACTTCACATGGGAGGTATTACGACTACCCTAAGATTTCTCTATGTGAGATGGCGTTATCCTGTCGGCGCGACAAGCCCAATGGGTAAGAGTGATCAGTTGGCAGGATTTGCTTTCCAGTGTAAGTTTTAAGGCAAAATTTAAGTTTTCAAAAAGCGAATTGTATCCGACAATTCGCTTTTAATATTTTCTTTGAAATTATACGATTTTATGTATAATAGTTACATTCGCGAAAACAGTCTATTTTTGAATAGGAAAAAGAAAGTTTTCGAGAAGTACAAAAAATTGCGGCTGTAGCTCAACGGTAGAGCACTCGCCTGTAGAATACTGCAGCTTTCTGCCTAAAGGCAGATTGAAACTCTTTGGGATAACGGTGAAGGCTAAGCCCCGCAGTGCGGGGTATGCGAACACCGTGGGAACCCCTAAATAATTTTACTTTCTAAAATAAAGTGAAAAAGGGGAGCGCCGTAGAGACTAGATACCAGAGCATCTAAGGGAACACTTATACCGACTTGTAAGTCGGTGCAAGGGAACGAAGTGAACACTTATGCCGACTTCTTGGTCGGCGCAAGGGAACACCACTTTTGCCGATTACTATCGGCGAAGATCCATCAATCCTACGATGAAGATATAGTCCACGCCTTTACGAAAGTATTGGATAAGTGCACGCGAGAGGTCGTGGGGTCAGCACCCATCAGCCGCGCAGCGGCAAAAACCGGTAGCTATTAAGCTACCGGTTTTTGGTGCCTATGGCACTGATGGGTGCTGACGGCCGGAACGCCCGAGCGAAGCGAGGCCGAATTCAGCAGGATTCGGAAGTGAGGCTGGGTCGCGGCCTTGTGAGCGTGACGACGCGAGCAAGAGCTGTGACCAGCACCCATCAGTTTGGGTTGAATTGCGATAATCTTGAGGCATCTCACGCAGAGAAGTAAAGGGGTCAGATATGCTAATATAAAAGGGTTCTTTTTCGCCTCGATATAGCAAAAAACTTTCCGGTTTCGAAACGAACTTGTCTACGAGTTCGTACGAAATTTTATTTCTATCTTTGCTCATGTGATTCTCAGTACAATCTTTTTAATTTGTTTAACAGATGCTGAGATTATAGCAGATAGGGTTGTAAGTTTTCTTCTTGGTGGAGGGGCTTGCATTATTCTATACCGTATTGTATAACTGTGTCAGTCTTGGACATTAAAATAAACTGTTTAAAAAACAGAAAGGCAAAGGTGGATAGATGAAAATTTATTTCGTCGGCATAGGCGGTGCGGGAATTTGCGGGGTGGCAAAAATCGCCCTATTCCAAGGACACCAAGTGTCTGGTTCGGAGATTGCGGACAGGGAATCACTTAAAGAACTTCGTAATTTAGGTGCCCGCATTTTTCACGAGCACCAGTCAAGTAATGTAGAAGGGGTTGATCTGCTGATTCATTCGTCAGCGATTAAATCTGACCACATCGAGATACAGACCGCAGTAAGCGCGTCCATCAGAGTTGTGAAGCGCTCAAAAGGTCTTGCGGAATTATTGAAATGGTCTGGCAAGAAAATTGTTTCAATTGCTGGAGCTCACGGTAAAAGCACTACAACAACGATGGTCGGAAGGATATTGGAGGAAGACGGCCGCGACCCAGAAGTATTTGTAGGTGCGCTCGTTCCATACTTCAATAGCAATGTAAGAATAGGTTCCGGTAATTATGTTGTCGTTGAAGCCTGCGAGTTTGATCGCTCATTTCTGGATCTGAAAGGTTCGGTGGCACTCATTACGAGTATTGCTTCCGATCACCTTGATTACTACAAAGGTGGACTGATGGAAATAATTGACGCGTTCACCGAGTTTGCAGATGGCGTGGATAAACAGGAAGGAGTTTTGGTTGCTTGTGCGGATAACAATATCGTGCGAGATGAACTTTTGAAACGGTACTGTGGTCCTCTGCTAACGTATGGTTTGGAAAGTGGTGTGTGGAGAGCCGAATTGATTAGCCAACTTGGGGGCATTCAAAGATTTACGGTCATAAAAGATGGCCGAGTTTTTGGAGAATTTACCCTCGCTATACCGGGAATCCACAACGTCCAAAATGCCGTAGGGGCGATTGCCCTCACTGATTTTCTAGGCGTTCAATATCAGTCTATGAAGCTGGCCTTAGGAAATTACTCTGGCATTCGTAGGAGATACGAAAAATGTTTGGTTGAGGAAGGGTGCATAATCATCGATGATTACGGACATACGCCGACAGAAATTGCTTGCGTCATCAAAACCGTCCGACAGGAGTATCCGGAGGCCGTTATAATCTGCATCCCTTGCCTCCGTCAGTTCCATCGCACTCGGCTACGGTTAGAAGAGTTCGCTTCCGAATTTGCCAAGGCTGATAGTTGTGTCGTTGCCACAATCGTCTCTGGATTAGGTGATGACGATGAGAGCCGACGTTCTATAACGCCAAACGATCTGGCAAAATCAATTCGGGATCACGACTGTCCCGCATTTGCGGTTGTTGAACCGAGGTTGTTAGCAAATGCGGTTGCGAACATGATAAGTGATTCGCCCGATCGTCGAACAGTGGTACTTACTATTGGTTCTGGAGAGGCCGAAAATATCTTGAAGGAATTAATCCGACTTTGTTCACGGCCTTAAATACACGGCCTATGTTTCAGTGGGGTTGCACACAGCAACCCCATTTTTTGTTATAGTTATGTCGTGAATATTTCAAAAATTTCGTCCGTCTTGAATGATGGGGTCAAAGATAAAATCTTTCCCGGTGCCGTCCTTTCGGTCTCAGTCGACGGCGCTTTTCCGTATCAAACGGCAGTCGGTAATTTTAGCTATGATCAAAACAATCCTGTTGTATCGCTCACAACAATATTTGATATAGCTTCTGTAACAAAACCAATCGTAGCCACAGTCGCTCTTAAGCTTATAAAAACAGGGAAAATAAAACTGGACGGTATCGTTGGGGAATATATATCACAGCTAACGGGGACAAATGTTGGAAGTAATATTACTGTTTGGCATTTGCTAACCCATACGAGCTCGATAAATCTCCAGATGTCTTCCTTGACTGGCGATTCTGTTAGCAAGGAAGTTTTTATAAACGCAATGGTCACATACAATGAAAAGTTGAATCCCGGTACTCACGTTGAGTACGCAAATGTTAATACTTTTTTGCTCGGGGAAATAATAGCCACAGTGTCTGGTATTCCTCTTGATGTTTTTATCAAAAGAGAAATAACCGGACCATTGGAAATGGTTGATACGATTTTTAACCCTCCGGTGAATGTTGCAGAGAGAATCGCTCCCACGGAAATCGTTAATAACGAAACCATTCGCGGTGTTGTACGCGAGCCAAGCGCAAGAAAAATTGGCGGAATTGCCGGACACGCCGGATTATTTTCCACTGTCTCCGACCTAGATAATTTTTTAACAATGTGGACGGAAGGAGGCATGTTTAAAGGAAAACAATTATTGGATAAAGACATTATTTACCAAGCACTCGTAAATCAAACACCTCGGCTAAATAAAGCGTCTTGTTTGGGCTGGCATATGGACAATCCTGAATATTTAGGTAGGTTGACGCCAAAAGGTATGTTTTTTCACCCAGGTTTTACCGGAACAATTATCGCTGGTAGCATCTCACAAAAGTGTAGAATAATTTTTTTATCAAATTGTACCTTTCCTCATAGAGAAAATCTCCACATGAAAAATCAATTTCTAAAAAAATTATTCGACGCCATTTTTGGGTAATATAAAAAACGCGGGTGCAATCAGTTGCCCCGCGCGTTGTTCTTTCAAGAACGTTTCAGTCTTGGATCTATGTCTACCCCGGGCAGATCGTCAAACCAATATGCCTCGCTCGGCAATGGAAAGGACATAACCTTACCGATGAGCGCTTCGTTCCTCGCTTGGTGGTATTTCAGGTAAATCCACCTTTTTCCAGAACATGTTTCAGTTCCCAATACTTCGATTTTCCCAGAGAAGTGAGCCATAATAAACTTCACCCGCTTTGCTAGGCCGTTCAAACCCCTCGTCGCGCTGTCGAACAGGTCGCACGATTCTACGAGAGGGATTCTGAAATGTCCGCTTCCTTCAATAAACTTACACTGGAAGATGTAATATGGCGTGATTCCCCACGCGGCAAGTTCATTGAACAAAAGACGTAGCGTTTCAGGGGTATCGTTTACACCCCGGAGCAACACGGACTGATTGACGAGAATTACTCCGGCCTTGATGAGCATCTCCGTTGCTTCTCCGACATCTTTCGTAAGTTCACGGGGATGATTGAAATGAGTTACGAAATACACGCGTTTATTGTGTTCGCTGATTTCCTCCAACAGTTGAAGCAGTTCTAAATCTGATGTGATTCTGCTCGGTAAAAAAGACAGAACCCTCGTCCCAAACCTCACGATTTTAACGTGCGGTACTTTCCGTATTTCCTTAAGGAATTTGCGTAACACCAGCGTCTTGATCATTAAGGGGTCGCCGCCCGTCATCAGTATGTTGTTGACGCTCGGGTGGTCCTTAATGAAAGACAGGGCGTCGTTCAGATTTTTCAGGATCTCCTTTCCTTTGACTTCGGGATTGAAAAGCCGCTTGCGAAAGCAAAACCTGCAATATGCGAAGCAGACGGGTATCGGTAACATCAGGACAGTGGAAGGATATTTCATTTGCGTTCCTTCCTCGCCGGTGTTTTGTGTATTTTCGGCTTCACCCCCGACATCCAAAGATCCTGATCGGTCTTGCTCATCAATTGAAGGAGCGACTATTCGCAACAACGGATCGTCTGGGTTGTTCCAGTCAATCAATCCCGCGTAATATGGCGTGATTGAAAACGGGAAATGTTCGTGGATTTTTTCAATCGCGGCTAATTCACTGCCGCTTATCACACCTCGTTCCAGCAAATCTGACGGTTTACGGATGCTACTTTTGAGTTCAATTTGCCATTTTGCCAGTGTCGCCATAAGTTTCCCTGTGTTTTTTTGTTTTCTTTCAAAGACAGCCCTAAATAAGTATTTCAAGGATCCGGGCACAACTTATCATATTATGCCAAATAGTCAAATAATTTTCCAATTAATCAAAATTATGTAGAAGTCTTCGCGTTTATCCGCCATGAGAAATAAAAAAGCCGGAGCGATGGTGAGACTGGCTCCGGCGATAGTTCTACAATTCGACAATGTCTTCCTTCGCGAGATACATCTCGATTTTTTCGAGTTCCTCCGCGACTTTGTGTCTTCCGAGTTCCGTACGATGCCAATCCTGCTTGGTAAAGTCGAAAAGCGGTGAAACGTGGGTGGCAACTTTTGCTCTGATATGCGGGGGCATGTGTCTCTTCAGAGTCATAAGGACTCTTCGGGCGTGAAAATTTCTCATCACCGCCGTTAGCGATCGAATGTTCGAAAGTCCAAAAACATTCGCGATTATTTGTTTTGAGAAGAGAACATTTTCAAGAGTATTTTTAGAGACAGTTTCAATGAGAATGTCTTGAATTGGTACACCTAGGTTTCGTGCTTTTTCGGCCATTGCCATGGCTTCAGTTATGCTTGCGTTAATGATTTCTCCACCACTGAATAAGAGTTTCGGTACGAGTTTTTGTTTATACAACTCAACCGCGTATTCTGTCAGTCCTTCCCATGCTTGTGTCGTGCCAAAGACCAATGCGACGTCTCCTTGTATGTCAATGTCCTCGATGAAAATGTATTCAGTAATCTGCGGAATATTGGAAAGTCCAAGTTTCATATCTTTTCGCACATTATCACAATCACATCACATCTACAATTTTTTTCGATCTTAAACTAAAGGAGAAGGAGAATGGGGACAGTCAAGATTGATTTCAAGGATTACAAAGTATCATTTGGAATCAACCCCGCGTTCTGCAGGAAGGCCTAAGAAATCTTAATTATGAAACATTTTTTAAAAAAATAGCCACCATTAAATAAAAAATAATATGTTCTATTTTCACGAAAGTTGATATGTATTTATTCACTACAACACAAATACACTAAGGGTTGGAATATATATTGTCGCATCATTTCTCCTCTCAAATCCAGTTCTAACATCGTGTACTAGTCCGCGCAATTTTAAACCCCGAAAGGGGTTTTAAAATTGCCGGCTTGAGTCCGCCTAAGGCGGACGTATGGGTGCTGACGACCTGTGATAATTTTTTATGAGTGCAACGAAATAAAAAATAGAACAGGTGTACTGACGAAACTGTAAGTTTCAGCACTTCTTATCCATCAGCCACGCATAGAATTTTTTGACTAATAAATTCCTTGACCAGAAGGATTTTTGGTTCTAGCCAACACCCCCGCGATTTACTATAATGACGAGAAGTTTATTATTTATAAAAACTCAACAATGAAAAAAACACTTTTCTCGGTTGCCGTCCTTTCTTTATTAGTTTTTGGTGTTGTGGGAGTTGCTGGAGCACAAACGTCCACATCAACAAACCCAACTGTATTGCAGGCACAAATTCAGCAGTTACTACAGCAGGTGGCTGACCTCAAGGCACAGATTACAGAACTAAAAAACAGTAACACAGGTCTTCAGGGTGATGTGTCACAAATGAAGCAGGCACTTCAGCTTCATTCACGACTGCGCATGGGGATGAGGGGAGACGATGTGAAGCACCTGCAAGAGATTCTCGCAACTGACCCCAATGTTCTTTCGGATGCGAATGTTACTGGTTTTTTTGGACCAATTACTGAACACGCAGTGAAACATTTCCAGAAACATTTCGGAATTGATACTGCTGGTGAGGTAGGACCAAAAACATTGCATAAGCTCAATGAGCTACTCAAGGAGAAAGATATAAACGAGGAAGACCTTTCTGACGGTACAGACGGTGATTTGGGCGACCTTGGCGATGTGAATGACGATATCGATGATGGAGAGCGGGGACAGCATGACTCTGCGACGGAGAACGCAACTTCAACCAATCAAAGCGAAGACGGCATAAAAGGTGATAAGCACGGAGAAAACT
>ORMF010885650.1_pt1 | contig 12016 bp, 10 predicted proteins | sample 1779871 | NCBI WGS metagenome assembly ORMF01 (sample SAMEA104232316, study PRJEB22302) | groundwater metagenome | biome: forest; feature: aquifer; material: groundwater | place: USA | collected 2011-08-07 | depth 5.4 m | reverse complement strand
GAATTTTCGAAGCGGGTCGCGGCGTTGGGCGTCATCGGCGTCGTGGGCGTGGTCGGATTAAGTTTCACACCCCTATTGGACTTAGTCGTTACCACGGTGCTAAGCCAGACGCGTGCGGCGTTCGCACGGGGGTCGTTGGGCCAGACCATCGCAGAAGAAGGCCGCGTCTTTGCCGAACTTTTCGCACCATCATTTGGGATTCTCAATCCACCCATCTTGTTGGCGTTGGCTACGTTGGTCATCGCGTTGACCGCTTGCTTGGTGTTGGCCCGCCGCGGCCACGTCAAGTCGGCAGCGTCCATCGCATTGGTCAGCGCATCATTCATTTTTTTGAATAGCAGCGTAAATTCAGCCATTTTGACCACGGCAGCCTGGATTTCTAATCCGGCCATGCAGGCATTGGCCCGGGTTTTTGTCGACAACCAAGTATTCGGATTCATGCTGATCGCCTTGATCGCAACCATCGCATCTTACCTGGTAGCCGAGCCTAAAAATCGGACGGAAGCCCACCTGTTAGCCGTACTCATCATCTTTCCCATCGCCTACATCGGATTGAACAAACTCAAATTCATCGTCCATCTGGCCATCGCGCTCGTACTCGCACTTCCATACATCTTGGGACAGACGCAGCGTTTAATCGAGGAACTCAACGATTGGTACCACGTTTTTTCGAATGCGAGAACGGTGCGCATCGGAACGTTAGTCATCCTGATGTTGATTGGCACGGGGGGCGTCATCGCCCAAGGATATACCGTCGGGCAAAGCATGCAGGAGTTGACGTTGACGCGCTTGCCATCCGATTGGATCAAGACTTACCAGTGGATGCAGCAAAATACCTCGACGTCCATCCGGGTCATGTCCTGGTGGGATTACGGCCACTGGACCAATTTCTTGGGAGACCGGGATACCGTGTTGAGTCCCAATAATTTCTATCCTTCGTTCAACCAAGGCGTGGCACGCGCATTTGTCGATGGAAACTTGGATGACCTGCATAACCGGATGGTCTTTCACAACGCGACCCACATCCTGGTCGATGGGGACTTGATTGGAAAATGGGGCGCACTGGTCTATTTGAGTGGCACGTGCGATCGTACCAATGCTCCGCTTTGTCCGGAAACGTCCGAAATCAACCGGTCGACGGGCCCTGGGCAAAGCACGTATGAAATCGAACACTATTTTGAAAATCTGGCGGTTGCAGGCAACTGCCCTGCCTCGGTGGTCGGCGTGCCGCTACCGATGTTGCAAAGCAGCCTTGGCGTACGCTATTGTTTGACCAACGACGAAATGATCTACATGACCTCGCAAGGACAAATGAGCAACGTGAGTCGCAAATACAAGTTGGCAGGGCGGGATCCAATCAGCCAGCTGGACCCGGACACCGCTTATTTGTTCGCAGTCGGCCAGAATCAATTCATCAACGTCAACCCCTATTATGAACCGTTCGGATTCCACAACAGCGTTTTTGATGCGGCATTCACCCGCCTTTTCTTTTTCGAAAGCTTGCCCGGATTCAAGGCGGTTTACCGTTCGCCTAACAATTACGTCAAAATTTTCGAATACACCGGTAGGCCTACGTCCAGCACGGAATCGACCGCACCGACGCCCAAGCTGACCCCCGCATCGATTACCCCATCCTCGACGACCAACGCGTCCGACGAAAACTCCACAACCTCCCCTCAAGGCAATACGAGCCCAAACACCACGGGATAAACAAAGCCGGCCCGAACATGCAAAAGCCGCCATCGCATTCCAGAAATTCAAACTCAAATCAACAACTATAAAAACAACATGTAAAGTATACTTTACATGCGGTTTTTGGTTTTGGGCAGCAAAGAATACCCAATAGGGACCGGAAAAAATAAGGACCCCCTCCCTTCCGGCGGCATGGAAAAATACGTCCACGAAATGGCCGGCGCCTTACGCTCAGAAGGACACGACGTCACTATAATCACCCGCCGGTTTGACCAGAAGTCGAACGAATCCATCCGCGGCGTGCACGTCCACCGCGTCGCATGGTGGCCCGGATTCTTCCTCCGCAACCCCTCGTTCAACCTCAACGCCTACCTGCACGGCAGGCAACTGGATTACGACGTCGCCATCGCCAACGGCGTGTTCGCCACCCTGACGGCCTTGGCCTTGCGCCACAGCAACCACAAGCCCGTCATCGCAAGGCCCGCCGGCGTGGCCTGGGTGCAACCCCAATACCCGTCGTGGACAAAAACCATCCTCCGGCAACTGGAACGCCTGGCGTACCGGCACGCCAACGCCGTCGTATTTCCCAACCCGCAGGAACACGCGGCATTCCGGAAAAAAATGGGATTCGACCCCGTCCGCTCCATCCTCATTCCCACCGGCATCAACCTCGCTCCATTCAAGGCCCCGCATCCGCACAAAAAAAGCCGACGGCCCAAACTCGTATTCGTCGGCCGCCTGCAGAAAGTCAAAGGCGTCGAATACCTGCTGGATGCTATGGCCTCGGTCGACGCGGAACTGCTGATCGTCGGAACCGGGCCGCAGGAACACGAATTGAAAAAAATCGTCCGTGAAAAGAACCTCGGAAAAGTGCGTTTCCTGGGCAACCGCACCGACGTGCCCCGCGTGTTGGCAAGCGCCGACGCCTTCGTGCTGCCCTCGTTGTCCGAAGGCCTCCCCTTGGCCTTGCTGGAAGCCTGGGCCGCGCGCCTGCCCGTCATTGTCACCGACATCGGCCTTCCGGTCAAAGCCAATCACGACGCGCTCGTCGTTCCGCCCGCGGACGCACCCGCATTGGCCCGTGCCATACGGCGCCTGATCCGCGAGCCAAAACTGGCCAAGCGCTTGAGCCAAAACGGCCGCAGACGGGTAGAGCGGGACCACGACTGGAAAAAAGCCGCGAAAAAATACGCCGAGGAGGCAAGACGACTGTGTGCGGCATCGTAGGCGCGTTGGGATTCACCGACAAGGCGCTGTTGGAACGCATGAAAAGCACGTTGGTCCACCGCGGACCGGACCAGCACGGCTCATACCTGGACGACGGCATCATGCTGGGCCACCGCCGCCTCAGCATCCTGGACGTGTCCGTTAAGGGCCGCCAACCCATGATGGACGGCCAAGGCAACGTCGTGGTGTTCAACGGCGAAATCTACAACTACCGCCAACTGCGCCTCGAATTGGAATCAAAAGGATACGCCTTTGCCACGCAAAGCGACACGGAAGTGCTCGTCCACGGCTATGCAGAATGGAAAAACGCCTTGGCCGGAAAGCTGGACGGCGAATTCGCTTTTGCGGCCTGGAACGAAAACTCACGCGAACTGTACCTGGCGCGCGACCCCATGGGCGTCGTGCCCCTCTACTACGCAGCAACGAAGTCCGGATTCTTCTTCGCCTCAGAACCCAAAGCCCTCTTTGAATACGAAGGCATCCGACCTACGCTGAACCGCCGCGCCTTGGACCAATACCTGACCTACCAATACGCCGTCGCGCCCGACACGCTTTTTGACGGCATAAAAAAAGTGAAACCCGGACACGTCCTGCAAGTCAAGCAAAAGACCCGGCCCGTGCAAACGCGCTACCACCTGTCCCGGCCGCACGAAAACCCCGCCAGCCAAACCGTTGCCCAAGCCCGCATCCAAACCTTGTTCGCCGCCGCCGTGCAAAAACGGCTGCAAAGCGACGTGCCGTTGGGCGCCTACCTCTCCGGGGGCCTGGACTCCAGCTGGATCGTCGCCCAAATGAGCGCCTTTTGCCAACCCCGCACCTTTTCCGTCGCCTTCGGAGCGCAAGACGACGAGACGCCCTTCGTCGACGAAATCGTCTCGCACTACGAAACGAAACACACCCAGCTTTTGGTCGACCCGGACCGCTACGACTTACTACCCCAAATCACCTGGCATTTGGACGCCCCCGCCGCGGACATCGCCGCCCTTCCCACCTACCTTATGGCCCAGGCCACCAAAAAGCACGCCACCGTCGTGCTCACCGGCGACGGAGGCGACGAAGTCTTCGCCGGCTACCCCCGCTACCAACGCCTCATGCTCGCCGAAAAACTCCGGCACCTGCCCACGCAATGGACCGCCCTGACGCGGCCCTTGCTGCACGACGCATCCCGCCGCCGCTTGAAAGAAATGCTCGACGCGCCCACGCGCGCCGGCCGCGTCATCGCCTACAGCGCGGCGTTTTCCGAAAAGGAAAAAACGGCCGCCGGACTTGCGGCAGGCTCCGTCGTGCGCGATGCCGAACCGAATTTTCCCGCACGCAAGCCGTTGCTCAACCAGATGCTGGCTTTCGACCAAGCGCGCCTGCTACCAGACGACTACTTGATGAAAGTCAATCACAGCAGCATGGCCCACGGCGTGGAAACACGCGTGCCGTTTCTGGACACCGCACTGGTGCAGTACGTCTGCGGCCTGCCAGCGTCGATGAAGGCCGATTGGCGCACGACGAAAATCATCCAACGCCAAATCATGAAAGCCCAAGGCGTGCCCGACTCCATCTTGCGCCGCAAAAAACACGGCTTCAACGTCCCCACCCAAGCCTGGCTGGACCACGGCCTCAAACACGTGGCCCAGCAGTGCTTCGAGACGCTGGATGCGCGCAAACTCATGAAACCCGGCATCGGACAACGCGTCTTGGACCGCTTCACCCAAAGCCCGGCGTATTATACCCGCCAATTCTGGACCCTGTTGGGACTTGAAATCTGGTGCCGCACCTACCTGGACGTCGAACGGCCCGTAAAACCCAAATGGCGGTTATAATGATTTTGATGGAAGTCAAACGGAAAGAAAAAAAAAGTGGCGAGCAAAGAACAAAAAAGAGGAACGGTCGCAACGTGAGGAAAGCAAAAACGAAACCCGCTTAAACAGACAAGGCAAAACGGCTTCGGAATTTTTTATTCGCGGCCGTTGCGGCGTTGCCCCTTGTTTTTTGCTTTTTTAAACACGGACGACGCTAAGACGCAAAATATAAGGCGGTCGCGTACAAAACACTACGAAAAAAAACCGAATCACATGGGGCAAAAAATGAACCTCGTCATCATCGCAACCGGAATGATCGCCGCCTTCGCCGTCACCGGCGGATTCACGCCCCTTTTGATCAAAGCCGCGACGCAGGCCGGATTACTCGAACACGACGACAACAAACGCGGCCGGCCCCTCGTGCCCGGCATGGGCGGGTTTGCCATCATGGCCGGCATCATCGCCGCCATCTTAGTCGGCGTGCTCATCAGCACGTATGCCATCATCGACCTCCAAGCGCAAAACATCCTCTTGGCGAGCTTGGCTACCGTCGCGCTCGTCGGAATCGTCGGCATTCTGGACGACTTGTTCAAGATCCGCCTGTTCTTCAAGACCATGCTGCCCGTGCTCGGATCGCTTCCCCTGGTCGCCATCCAAGCAGGCGAAAGCATCTTGAAAATCCCCATCCTCGGATTCATCAACTTCGGAGTGGGGTACCACTTCATCCTCGTGCCCATCGGCGTCACCGGAGCAGCCAACGCCACCAACCTCACTGCCGGCTACAACGGCCTCGAAGCCGGATTCGGTGCCATCGCGTTTTCCAGCTTGCTGATTATCGCCATCCACAAAGGATCCTTTCCCGCCGCATTCCTCTTGGCCGCAGGATTGGGCGCTTGTTTGGCGTTCCTCAAATTCAACTGGTTTCCAGCCTCAATCTTTCCCGGCGACGTGGGCACCTTGAGCATCGGTGCCTTGTTGGCCGCGGCCGTCATCATCGGCAACATGGAAATATACGGCATCATCCTGCTCATGCCGGCATTCTACGAACTGGGCGCGACAGTATACTATTCCATCAAAGGAGTCGCCCGACGCAAAGCCGTGCACAGCCCCCACATTACGGCCGACGGACGGCTCCGCCCGCCTGCAGGCTCCGAATATTATAACCTGCCGCACTTCATACTCTCACGCAAATCCTTGCGCGAGCCCCAACTGGTCCTCGTCTACCTTTCCTTGTTCGCATTGTCGGGCACGCTGGCATTGGCGGCGTACGCATTGGGAATCTGAATAAAAAAAAAGCCAAAAATCCGTCCACTCATTCGGCGCTAAAGCGCATGAATCGCAAAAACCAAGTTACAAGGCAACACCATGGGCATCACGGAAAAAATCACCGAAATCGAAGACCAGATGGCCAAGACCCAGAAAAACAAGGCCACCGAACACCACTTGGGCGTCCTCAAAGCGAAATTGGCAAAGCTGAAGCGCGAGCAACTCTCCGGTGGCAGCGGGGGCAAAGGCAAGGGAGGCGGTACGGGCGGTTTTTCGGTCAAAAAAGCCGGCAACGCCACCGTCGTGTTCATCGGTTTACCTTCCGTGGGTAAGTCCACGCTTTTGAACGCGATGACGGGCGCCAAAAGCAAGATGGCCGCCTACGCATTCACCACGGTGACGTGCATCCCCGGCATCCTGCACTACAAAGGGGCGCAGATCCAATTGTTGGACTTGCCGGGCATCATCGCCGGCGCGAAGTCCGGCGTGGGACGCGGACGGGAAGTGCTGGCCGTCGCACGCAATGCCGACTTGGTGTTGCTGATCGTCGACGTGTTTGACCCGGATTACGCGGAAAAACTCAAAGGAGAACTCGAAGGCATCGGCATCCGCCTCGATGAACCGCCCCCGGACATCAAAATCGAGCCGGTCATGCGCGGGGGTCTCGACATCGCATTCACCAAAAAGCAAAGCCATCTGGACGCGCGCCTGGTCACCGGCGTCGTCAACGAATACGGCATATTCAACGGATCGGTGACCATCCGACAAGACGCCACCGTCGACCAACTCATCGACGTGCTGGTCGGCAACCGCAAGTACATCCCGTCATTGGTCGTCGTCAACAAAGTCGACCTCGCCCAAAAAGGAACCTTGAACGGCTTGCCGCTCGATTACATCCCCATCTCGGCGCAAAACGCGCAGAACCTGGAAGTCCTCAAGGAAACCATCTACCAAAAACTCCAGCTCATCCGCATCTACACCAAGACGCGGTTCAAAGGCGTGGACAAAGACGACCCCATGCTCGTAAAAACCGGAACGACCATTGCCGACGTGTGCGACTTGATCCACCGCGACTTACGTTCCTTGTTCAAATACGCCCACATCTGGGGCAAATCGGCCAAACACCCGGGACAGAAAGTGGGCCTCACCCACGTCCTGCAAGACGAAGACATCTTCCAAATCTATAAGAAGTAACAGTTAGTGAATTCATCACACGAAATAACCCATTGAATCGATAAACGGAAAATTGGACGAATATTCGTGAAGGGTGCACTGAGTTGCGGGTTGGATTTCCATTGAAAACCGTATCGCTCGTCCTACTGTTTGCCTTTGCAGTTGCCTTAAACGCCGATCTGGGTTCCGATCCAAATGGTCCGTTGAGATTGGGTCCTTTTTCAAGTCTTGATACGTCGCAGCAAGTTGCGCTGCAGTTTGAAAAGTGGGTGTCCGGTTCTTCAGTATTCACGATAAATAATTTTGGAGAAGCCACCGCATGTTTTTCATTTTACGAAGATGGACCTCTCGTAAAAAAAGATGTACCTACTTTAAAGCCAGGGAACGAGCTTGGGCCTTTTTTTGCCCAGGCCAAGCTGAATAAAAACGCCCAGCTCAAATTCCAGGTGAAGTATGACCCATTGTGTCCGGTTTGCGGAAAACCCAGCTACCTAGAAATAGCGCCAATGGACTCGCCGTATTCCACCAAACGAATTGAGTTCTTGATTCCATGCCAAGCCAACCACGTGGTAGCATATAACGGAAAAAAAGACGACAAATTCAACGTGGTCTTACGAAAATATATGAATGCGTTAGCAAAAGAAGGCCTGAGCACGCGGTTCGTAAACTTCCAAGACCCGGCTACCGGAAAAAGTTTTGCCTTCGACATGCCGAAAAAGGATTGGAAAACATTCAAAACAGCATTCGACAAGATTCAAACCAAAACGCAAAACAAATACCTGCTCATACTTGGCGGAGTTGACCAAATCCCTCAACCTCGGCATTACACGGGTAAAGATCCAACCCGCGCAATCCCCGATTCAGTGGCCAGTGACGACTGCTATGGATCTCGAAATCCCAGCTGTACAGAAAAGACCAAGCCGGATATTGCCGTTGGTCGTTTTCCGACCTCAGCAGACCAGTCAAAAAAAACCACCTTTTTGCAAAACCTTTTGGAGATGAACATCAAAAACAGGCATAAAACGACCTCCCGGTTTACCCTAATCTCCGACTCGTGCGGAACACCAGGGGGGTCGGCCAAAGTCCCATTGCCATTGGAGAAGTGCCCAATATTTGAAGAAACAAACCGCGTATCCACAATTCTTTTTGGGAAACCCTGTCAAGAAAGTGGGAACAGATGCCGATTAGCCCCGCATGCATGTTACCAAATATCTCCCTCATTCAGTACAGAGCGAGGCGAAGAAAAAGCGGAGCCAAGCACGTCAAGTTGCAAAGTTGACGAAAGTCTTGACTTGATGCGAAACTTCGACATCATTTTCTTTTCAAGCCACGGCACGGAAGATAGCCTATCCGGGTACACCCGGTATGGGGAATACGTACGGCTTTTTTCCACGCCAGCTCATCTGAAAGAATCGAAAAAAATTCTTGAAAAAATAAAGAAAACAATCGCGTATTTGAAAGGGCTGCAAACGCAGGCAGAGTCCAGTCTTCCACTATACAAATCGGTTCCAAAAGAGCACGGACTCTACGCATCGAGTTCCAAAAAATTAACGCATACGGAAGTGAAAAAACAACTGGGATATTTTGAAATAGAACGGGATTCATTTGAAAAAAATATGCAAAATTATAAAGAATATTACAGCCAATTAAATTTGGAGAAAAACGCCCCGATTTTGGGATTATTCGGATGTAATACCGGACTAGTGGACTATCAACTGAAGTACGAAAAAGGTAGCCCGCGATACATACCTGATCGACCACCGGAAAAAGTGGAAGACAGCCTTCCGGTTTGGTCACTCAGTAAAGGCGCCCGTGCCGTCATTGCGCCAACGCGATTATCTGGATTCGGTTGCACTATTTACACCGAATTGCCGTTATACAAACGCTTGCGTGACCAAAAGCGGCTAGGCGACGCATTTCTAATAATGAAACAACAAGGATGTCCAAGCGACATATGGAAAAAAATACCCGACTCGGAAAAAACAAAGCTGGAAAAGGGTTGTGCACAAGAAACCAATATCCATGTCCTATACGGGGATCCCACGCTGCCGCTTCGTCCGAGTGCTAATTAAAAAAAGTCCGGAATCGGGATCGAATCATGATCGAACGCTGCACCTATCGGCATTTCGACGACTTAGCACCCCACCAACAGCACGACATGCTAGCCCTCCTAACCGGCACCCACCAAACCACGGAACCTGAAAAACTCCCGCAATTCGGACTCAACGGCGGCCGCCCCGTCGCCCTGCTTAAAGACGGGAAAGTCATCGCCGCCATGATCACCGACGAAAACCACAACATCCTGCATTGGGCCGGGCGGATGGACCGGGAATTCCAGAAGGAAATCGGACACAGCCCGGCATTGGCCATCATGCGCGCCCATTTGGCCGAACAAAAGAACGGCAAAATCACGTTCGTCGGCCAATCCAGTGACGCGGCCACGAACCTGGTCTACAACAAATTTTTTGTCAAAGGCCAGACGACGCTTTCAAAAGAAGGCGACATCAGCATAATCACATTTACAACAGACCTGACGGAAAAGCTCGAACCCAAAATTCAATGTGACCCGCGAGTGTGGCGACCTTACGCTCTGAAGTAAAAGACCGCTAATCACTCGGTCACGTCAAAGCCCGCCGCACTCCGCTGATTCGACGGATCCTAAGTGTAAGGAAATCCTTATATGTGAAAGGATTTACTTATTCATTATGCAATTCCGTAACCTGTTCGTGACGCTGTTCGGCACCAAGGCGAAAGCCGCCGTGCTGCAGACCTTGGTCCGATTCCCGTCGAAAAAATGGACGGGCCGCGAGTTGGCCCAAGCGGCAGGGATTTCCGCACCCCAGGCAGGCGAGGCATTGGCCGAATTCGAGCGCCAAAGCCTCATCAGCCGCCGGATCGTGGGTAAAAGCGCCCTTTGGAGCCTGAACCACGAGCACGTGCTGGTCAGACTTTTGGAACCCTTGGCCCGCTTGCCCGAAAAGCAGAAAAAAGTACTACTGGACGAAATCAAGCAAACCATGGACCTGCGGCGGGTGCGGCAAATCCGGTTGTTCGGTTCGATGGCGCGCGGGGAGGAAGAACCATCCAGCGACATCGACCTGTTGTTCATCGTGAAAAAAGCCAAGGACAAAGAACGGGTACGGAAAGCCTCCCTTGAATTCGACTTGCGTATGGCCCAACGATGGGGCAACGTCGGATCGGTATTGGTATTCGACCGAAAAGAATACGAGTCCAAGCGGGCGCTTCCACTGATCCAAAACATCGAACGGGAAGGAATCACGATTTACGGAGGAAATGCCAATGGTTGAAACGGCCATCGTGCCACGGCACCTTGCATCCAACTACCTACGTAAGGCAACGGAGAACGCACATACCATGAAACAAGCCTTGCAGCATGGGGCCTGGAATACGGCCTGCCTGTTGGCGGTGCATTGCCTGATTTCCTCCGCGGACGCCCTGACGGTCCACCATTTAGGCGCCCACTCGAAGAGCCAACGGCATCAGGACGCGGTCCAAATAATCCAATCGACGGGCCTGCCGGGAATCGACGAAAAATGCAGGCAATTCCTGAACGTTCTTGAATTGAAAAACGAAGTCGAGTACAAGCACGACCTGATTCCGGAAAAAAAAGCACGGGAAATGGTTGAACAGGCGGAACGGTTCTACCAATGGGTCAAAAACCATTTGCCCGCATGACTTTTTCCGCTTGAATCTTCAACCGGTTACTCCGTCACGTCGAAACCCGCCGCGCCCATCTTCTTCAACGCGGCACGAAAATCGGAAGACTTCAAACGGATGGATTCCGTCTACAAGCCCGCGTTGAACTCCACCACGTCCTCGTCGAACACTTTCAAGTCCACCAACACGGCCAACTTTTTCGCATGACCCACCGGCGTAACGGCACCCAACTCACAACCGGTCTGCTCGATCACGTCGGCAACGGTTGCCAATTTGGCTTCCTGCGCCTGGAGAACCGTCTTGACTTTCTTCAAATCCAACCGCTTGTCGGCCGGAATGTTCACCATGACAAAAAAATCCTTGCCGGACCGCACGAACTTGACCAACATGGATTTCAAGGAATGCTTGAGGGGCGAGCCACGCACCACGGCCGCTTCCGCGCTGTTCTTGACGGCCGCGTGTTCCAACACCTCGAACGGCACGCCCACGGCCTCGAAAACGCTTTTTGCCTTTTCAAACTCGGCATCCGACATGGTCAGCAACCTTTCTGCGAAAACCGGCTAATAACCCAACGCTTCCTTCACCAGGATGACCGTCGTGCGCGGGCCGAATTCCTTGCTCAAGATGGCTATTTTCGACACGTTGCTACCCATGCCGTAGACTTTCTGCGCCCGAACATATTCCAACTTGAACGCGTACTCATGCACGCGTGCCAAGGCGGTGGATAAATCCGGCACGATCTTGTTCGTCCCGGCCACGATGACCAAGTTCTTGGCCGTAAATAGCCAAGCGCCCACGCGCGAGCCGGAAGCGTCGCAGCCCACTATTTCCCCGTTTTGCGTGATGGCCTGCGCGCTGGATACGAAGTATTCCGCCGTGTCGGCCTTTCGGCGCAAATCCGTCTGCAAGGATGCGTCTTTTTCCGCCAAAATCCCGACGTGCAGGTTCTTCCAAGGCAAACCCGGTTGTTGCAGGTAGTCGACGAAACCGATTTCAGCCAGTGTTGTCGACGTGCCGTTCATCACTTCGGCACCAGCAGGAATAACGCTCTTGAGCGCATCCAGCGCCGCGTCGGCCCGATCGACCAGGATGACGCGGATATTGTTCGATTCCAGCGCTTGGACAGTCTTCTTCACGTCGTCGTCCGACGCAATCTTTCCGAATTTTTCAAAATCAACGGCGACTTC
>ORMF012168733.1_pt1 | contig 12020 bp, 9 predicted proteins | sample 1779871 | NCBI WGS metagenome assembly ORMF01 (sample SAMEA104232316, study PRJEB22302) | groundwater metagenome | biome: forest; feature: aquifer; material: groundwater | place: USA | collected 2011-08-07 | depth 5.4 m | reverse complement strand
TTTGTAGCTGGAGGTTTCGCTGACCGCGGTCAGCCACATGGGCGGGTAAGGCTTTTGCGTCGCCTCGGGCGTGATGATGACGTTCTCGCCCTTCCACCACGGCGATTCGTAGCGCTCCACCTTGGGCTCGGTCAGCAGGCGTTTGACCGTCTCGAACGTCGCCTCGAACCGTTCCGAGGTCTCCGCGCGCGGTACCCCCCAGCCCAATTGTTCCAGGCGGATGGCGCCGCGGCCGAACGCCAGATCCAGACGCCCGTTGGTGAGCATGTCCAATTCGCGGATTTCTGCGGCGACTCGCACCGGATGGTGATACGGCAAAACCGTGGTAAACACACCCAGGCGAATACGACTGGTGCGCTGTGACAGCGCGCCGAGAATGACGTTTGGCGCCGGCGTCAGGTTGTAGCCCGGATCGAAGTGATGCTCGGTGATGTAATACGCATCCAGGTTTCCTTCCTCGGAAATCTTTACTTGATCAAAGAGGTGTCGGTATACGTCTGCATGGGACTTGCCTTTTACACCCTGGTTGAGATCGAAATAGACGAATTGCATTACCGGACTCCCATTAGTAGATTGTTGGGGTAACGTTCAAACGGACGGGGGCAGTCTTGGTGAAACGTGGCATAGCAACCTCCAATCCTCAAGTCTAATCCCACCGTACCTGCAGCCCCCGTCCACTGAGTAATCATGCGGACGGCGCCAGCTTTTCCCGCCGGGGACATCGGAGGTCGCGGCGTACCTTGCACCCTGCCTCGCAGCGCCCCAACCTCGCATCCCGGCGAGAAACAAGGCGGATTCTATCAACTTCCGTGTTGTATGCCACATTTTGCGAAGTAAGGCGCCGGCTCGCCCAGCCCTACGCTCCCATCGCTACCTTTCGCCCGAACCCCGCCTTACTCGGCGTAGTCGGCTTCTACCCATCTGCTGAAGAACGCAGCCCATTGCCGCGCGCAGGCTAGGCGCGCCGCTTGTCCTTCTCGATCAGCGCGTAGGCGGAATGATTGTGGATCGATTCGAAGTTTTCCGATTCGACCACGTAGTACTCGATGCGGTCATCCAGGTTGAGCACCGCGGCAACATCGCGCACCATATCTTCCACAAATTTAGGGTTGTCGTAGCCATGCTCTGTCACATACTTCTCGTCAGTGCGCTTAAGCAGGCCGTAAAGCTCGCTCGATGCCTGTTTCTCGACCAGATCGACCAGATCTTCGATCCAGACGAACTCGTTGATGCTCGCGGTGACGGTGACATGCGAGCGCTGGTTATGCGCGCCGCGTTCCGAGATCTTCTTAGAGCACGGGCACACGCTGGTGACCGGCGTCAGCACCTTCATCGAGAAACTCTGCCGCCCGTCCTTGATCTCGCTCACGAAGGTGACTTCGTAATCCATCAGGCTGCGCACGCCTGAAACCGGCGCCGCCTTGTCAATGAAGTAGGGAAAACTCATTTCGATGCGCCCCTCCGCGGCCTCCAGGCGGCTGACCATCTCCTGCAGCATGAGCTTGAACGACTCAACCGTGATCTCGCGCTCGTGTGCGTTCAGGATCTCGACGAAGCGCGACATGTGGGTGCCCTTGAAATGGTGCGGCAGGCCCACGTACATGTTGAACAGCGCGATCGTATGCTGCGCGCCGCCGGAACGTTCCTGGATCCGCACCGGGTGGCGGATCGCCTTGATGCCGACCTTGTCGATCGCAAGCTTGCGCGTATCGGCCAGGCCCTGGACATCAGGAATATGTAGGTCTTTGGTTTTCATGCGTGTGGAAATGCGCTGAGCGTAGGACTTGTCATTCTAACATCCGAGCGTTTTACTCGGGTATAGCCAGCGTGGCCGCAACGCAAACCCCGCGGATCGATTTCTCGATACCGGCAGCATCCAGGCCGAGCGAACTGAGCAATGCCGCCGGTTCGCCGTGATCGATGAACCGGTCGGGCAGGCCGAGGAGCAGCACTCGCGGCGCGGCGCCGCTCGCGGCCAACGCCTCGCATACCGCGCTCCCCGCCCCGCCCATGACCTGGTGTTCCTCGACCGTGACCAGCAGGTCATGCTCGGCCGCGAGTTCCTCGACCAGCGCACTATCGAGCGGCTTCACGAAACGCATATTCGCCACCGTGGCATCCAGCGCCTCGCCCGCATCGAGCGCCGGCGCCAGCATGGCGCCGAAGGCGAGGATCGCAATGCCTTTGCCGCGCCTCCGGATCTCGCCCCGGCCTACCGGCAGCGCCCGCATCTCCTTGCGCGGCGCGCCGCCGCTGCCGCTGCCGCGCGGATAGCGCACGGCGCTCGGTGAATCGAGCGTGAACGCGGTATAAAGCATCTGGCGGCATTCGTTTTCGTCGCAGGGCGCCATCACGGTCAGGTTGGGCACCGTGCGCAGGAACGCAAAATCGAACACGCCGTTGTGGGTCGCACCGTCGGCGCCGACCAGGCCGCCGCGATCAAGAGCAAAGATGACAGGCAGATTCTGCAACGCCACGTCATGGATCACCTGATCGTAGCCGCGCTGCAGAAAGGTCGAATAGATCGCCACCACCGGCTTCATGCCCTCGCAGGCAAGACCGCCCGCAAATGTCACGGCATGCTGCTCGGCGATGCCGACATCGAAGTAGCGTGTCGGGAAGCGCTCCGAGAATCCCGCCATCCCCGAGCCCTCGCGCATCGCCGGCGTAATGCCCACAAGGCGCTCATCGCGTTCGGCCATATCGCACAACCAGTCGCCGAATACCCGGCTGTAGCTCGGACGCGCGCCAGGGGCATTCTTCAGACCCTGTGCGGGGTCGAACCTGCCCGGGCCGTGATAGGCGATCGGGTCCTCCTCGGCGAGCTTGTAACCCTGGCCCTTGCGGGTCACCACGTGCAGGAACTGCAGGCCGCGCAGTTTCTTGATGTTGGCAAGCGTCGGCACCAGCGCATCCAGGTCGTGGCCGTCGATCGGCCCGATGTAATTGAAGCCGAATTCCTCGAATAGTGTCGATGGCGTCACCATCCCCTTGACGTGCTCTTCGGCACGGCGCGCGAGCTCCAGCATCGCCGGCACGCGCTTCAGCAGGTGTTCGCTCGCGCGCTTCGCAGTGGCGTAGAGGCGACCGGAAAGCAGTCGCGCCAGGTAGTTGGTGAGCGCGCCGACCGGCGGCGAAATTGACATTTCGTTGTCGTTCAGGACCACCAGCAGATCCACCTCCATCGCGCCGGCGTTGTTCATGGCCTCGAAGGCCATCCCGGCGGACATCGCGCCGTCGCCGATCACCGCGATGGCATGGCGCGTCTCGCCCTTCAGGCGCGCGGCCGCCGCCATGCCGAGCGCCGCGGAGATCGATGTCGAGGAATGCGCCGTGCCGAAAGTGTCATAGGCGGATTCCGCGCGGCGCGGAAAACCGGAGATGCCGCCCTGCATGCGCAGGCGGCCCATCGCCTCGCGGCGACCGGTGAGTATCTTGTGCGGATAGGTCTGGTGGCCGACATCCCAGACGATGCGATCCCACGGGGTGTCGAACACGTGGTGCAGCGCGATAGTGAGCTCGACGGTCCCCAGGTTCGAGGACAGGTGCCCGCCGGTTCGCGCCACCGACTCGATCACGTAGGCGCGCAGTTCATCCGCAAGCTGCTTCAGTTCGCGCCGATCGAGCGCGCGCAGGGCGGCCGGATCGTCGACTTTCTTCAGCAGATCGTACATCCGCGGATTGTAGTAGCCTTGTCCCTCCGCGCGAATATCGTGCGCCGCCCCTTCCGGCGTTGCTCCGGTAAAACCCAGAGGCATCAAAATTTCCTGAGAACCACGAAATCCGCGAGCTGGCGCAGGCGCCGACCGGACGCGCCGAATCCCTCGATCGCCTTTTGCGCTTCGGCGCGCAACTCATTCGCCAGCGCCTTGGAGCGCGCCACACCGAGCACGGAAACATAGGTCGGCTTGTTTTGCTTCACGTCCTTGCCGACGGTCTTGCCCAGCGTGACGGTGCTTGCCTCCATGTCGAGCACATCATCCACCACCTGAAAGGCGAGACCGATGAGTTTCGCATAGCGGTCCAGTTTGGCGAGCACCTCTGCCCCCAGGTCACGTCCGCAGGCCGCGCCCAGCATCACCGCGGCGCGTATCAGCGCGCCGGTTTTGTGGATATGCATGAACTCGAGTTCCGGCACGCTCAGCGCCGTGCCGGTGGAGGCAAGGTCGATCGCTTGCCCGCCGGCCATGCCGCGCGAGCCGGCCGCCACGGCAAGCGTGCTCAGCATCTGCAGCTGGCGCGCAGGGTCGTCGGCAATCTTGTGATCCGAGAGAAGCTGGAAGGCAAGTGACTGCAGCGCGTCTCCGACCAACAGCGCGGTCGCCTCGTCGTATTCCACATGAACGGTCGGCTTGCCACGGCGCAGCGTATCATCGTCCATGCATGGCATGTCGTCATGCACGAGCGAGTAGGCATGGATCAGTTCTACCGCCGCCGCCGCAATCTCGAGCCGTTTAAGCGCAGCCCCGGACAGCTCGCCCGATGCGAAGCACAGCAACGGTCGCACCCGCTTGCCGCCATCGAGAGCTGCGTAACGCATCGCCTGGTGCAGACGGGCAGGCGCGAGTTCCAGGTTGGGCAGTAAAGCGCCTAACGCCGCTTCGATGCGCGCCTGCGCCGCCCCCATCCAGGAGAGGAATTCCGGTTCAGTCGTCACTGGAGCCGTCGGCGGCGCCCGCAGCCGCAAGCGGCTTGAGGACCTCGCCCTCCAGAATCCTCACCTGCTGTTGCGCCTTCTCAAGGCGCGCCTGGCACTGCTTCGCCAGTTCCAGCCCGCGCTTGTGCGAGACAAGCGCCTCCTCGAGGCTGAGCTGGCCACCCTCCATTCGGGCAACGATTTTCTCGAGCTCCGCGAGCGCCTGCTCGAAGCTCAGTTCAGCCGCTGATCCAGCCTCTGCCTGTGAACTTTTCGACGGAGACTTGCTCATGCGAGGGACTCGCCACGCCGTTTCATGAACTCGATGTCTAAGTCCGTTCTGAACCATCTTGAACTGTCGCCCATTTCCGCTTCTCCCCGGCGTTCAATCCTCACCGATTCCCGTTATCCGCCGAAGGATCAGTTTACAGCCCCCGAATTGGCACGCTTTCAGGCGAAGTACCAGAAACGCTCCCTGCATTTGCCGAAAATCGACGAGGCTCTGCGCGGTCGCGAGATGGACATGGCAAGCTCCTACGGGCAGTACGATCCGCTCGGCGCGCTGTGCATTACGCTCGACCTACGCCTTCTTCTGGCCGGCGTATTCCCAGCGGCCGCTTGAGAACAACCTGACCTTTTCCCCGTGGCTGTGAAGGCATCGATGCCCGGCTCCTACGAGAGTAGGCGTCACTTGCGAGCAACAACCCGGCTGAGAGAAGCATGGCCTTATTCATCGTGAATATCTTGCTGCAGCCTCTGTTCCACCCAGCCCGCGACCGATTTAAGCGCCCCCGTCAGCTTGGCGGGCTCGGTGCCGCCCGCCTGCGCCATGTCCGGCCGCCCGCCACCCTTGCCGCCCACCTGCTGGGCGACGAAGTTGACGAGATCACCCGCCCGCACCCTGGCCATCAAATCGGCCGTCACGCCGGCAACGAGCGACACCCTGCCATCGCTGACAGCACCCAGCACGACTGCAGCCGACTTCAGTCGCGCCTTCAATGCGTCCAGCGTTTCGCGCAGGGTCTTCGCATCGGCGCCCTCCAGCGCAGCCGCCAGCACGCGCGCGCCTTTGACCTCGACCGCCGCCGCCGCGAGGTCGCTGCCCTGGGATGCAGCCAGTTTCGATTTCAAACGCGAAAGTTCTCGTTCGAGCGCCTTCTTCTCGTCCAGCAGGCCGAGAACGGCCCTTTCTACCATCCCGCCAGCGGGCTGGGTACGCAGCTGCCTGGCCACTTCGTGAAATTCCTGCAGCTGGTTGTTCATCAGCGCGAGGGCACTGTCCCCTGTCGTCGCTTCGACCCGGCGCACGCCGGCCGCCACGCCGCCTTCCGCATAGATCTTGAACACGCCTATGTCGCCGGTGCGCGCGACGTGCGTGCCGCCGCAGAATTCGCGCGATGACCCGATATCCAGCACACGCACTTCGTCGCCGTACTTCTCGCCGAAGAGCATCATGGCGCCGGATTTCTTCGCCTCCTCGATAGGGATCACCTGCACCCGAGTCGCCTGGTTCTGCATGATCTCAGCGTTCACCAGCGCTTCGACCTTGCGGATTTCCTGGTCGCTCACGGGCTTGTCGTGCGCGAAATCGAAGCGCGTCTTGTCCGGATCCACCAGCGACCCTTTCTGGTGCACGTGCGTGCCCAGCACCTCGCGCAGCGCCTTGTGCATGAGATGGGTCACCGAGTGGTTGCGCATCGTGCGCTGGCGCCGCGCCGCATCGACGCGCGCTTCAATTGCATCGCCCACCTTGAGCTGCCCGGTTCTGAGCGTGCCGTGGTGCCCAAAGACTTCGGACTGAATCTTCTGCGTGTCATCCACCGTGAAAGTGCCCCCGGCGCCGACGAGTTCGCCGCGATCCCCGACCTGGCCGCCCGACTCCGCGTAAAAGGGCGTCGTATCGAGCACGACCGTGCCCGTTTCGCCGCTCTTCAGCGCCTCTGCCTGTGCGCCCTCCCGGTACAGGGCTGTGACCCTCCCCGTGCTCGCGAGCATGTCGTAGCCGCGAAATTCGGTCTTGTCGCCGGAGTACTCCAGGCCTGTGGCGGTAGAAAACCTGTTTGCCGCGCGCGCGCGCTCGCGCTGCTGCTGCATGGCGGCTTCGAATCCAGCCAGATCGAGCTGCATGTCGCGCTCGCGGCAGATGTCGGCGGTGAGGTCCACCGGGAATCCGAAGGTATCGTATAGCTTGAACGCCGTTTCGCCATCCAGAAGCTTGTCGCCGGAGGCGAGCGCAGATTCGAGCACCGCCATGCCGTTTTCGAGCGTCTCCGCAAACCGCTCCTCTTCCTGCCTCAGGATTTCGGACACACGGTCGCGCGCCTCGCGCAACTCCGGATACGCGTCACCCATGGCTCGATCGAGGTCGGCAACCAGCCTGAACAAGAACGGCTGCTTCTGGCCGAGCTTGTAGCCATGCCGGATGGCGCGCCGGATGATGCGGCGCAGGACATAACCGCGGCCCTCGTTGCCGGGAATCACGCCGTCTGTGATCAGGAAAGCGCAGGCCCGGATGTGATCGGCAATGACGTTCAAAGACGGACTCACGAGCGCCTTGTGGCCGGTCTCGCGAGCCGCGCCGCGAATCAGATCCTGGAACAGGTCGATTTCATAGTTCGAATGCACGCCCTGGAGGACGGCGGCAACGCGTTCCAGCCCCATACCGGTGTCGACCGACGGCTTCGGCAGCGGGTGCAGCACGCCCTGCTCGTCGCGATTGAACTGCATGAACACGAGATTCCAGATCTCGATATAGCGATCGCCGTCCGCATCCGGAGATCCGGGCGGCCCACCCTCGATTTCGGGGCCATGATCGAAGAAGATCTCGCTGCACGGGCCGCAGGGGCCGGTATCTGCCATCTGCCAGAAATTGTCCGACTGATTCTTGTGGGCGCCGTGCTTGTCCCCGATGCGCACGCAGCGCTCCGGCGGAACCCCTATCTCCCTGGTCCAGATGTCGTAGGCCTCGTCGTCGGTGTGGTAGACGGTCGTCCACAATTTGTCCGCCGGCAGCTTGTAGACCTTGGTCAGCAACTCCCAGGCAAAGTGAATCGCGTCGCGCTTGAAGTAGTCACCGAAGGAGAAATTCCCGAGCATCTCGAAAAACGTGTGATGCCTGGCGGTATAACCGACATTCTCGAGGTCATTATGCTTGCCGCCGGCCCGTACGCAGCGCTGGGAAGTCGTGGCGCGCTTGTGCCCGGGTTGCTCGTGCCCCAGAAAGACGTCCTTGAACTGCACCATCCCGGCGTTGGTGAACAGGAGCGTCGGATCATTTCCCGGTACGAGAGGACTCGAGGCCAGGATCGCGTGGCCCTTAGATCTGAAGTATTCAAGGAACTTCGCGCGGATTTCCGAACTCGTCATTGTCCTGCGCCCTGTAGAAGTCGAACTATTCTAGCGAATAGGCGGAAGTTGGATCCATTCGTTAGTCTCTTATCATTCAAGAGTTGACGATTTTGGCGAAGAATTTGTCATCGCGCGGCGGCCAGAGCAGGGATGATGTGGAATTGGGTCAACGAGCATGCGGCGGCGATAGCGGCGCGTCCCAGGCGTGTGAGGCAGTAGCGGTAAGAGCGGGAGGCGCGTTTAATGAGTCCGATGGATCGCAGGCGATGCAGCTGACGCGACAAGCGCGAGTTGGTGAACTCTGGCGCATATTGTTTCAAGTCGGCTCTGCGCATGCCGTGAATGTTGAACTCGGGACGCTGAAGCGCGCGCAGAAGTTGCTGCTCGGTGCGCTCGAAGAGGTTCAGCCCCTTGATGGTTCGCTCGCCCTCGCGCTGTGGCTCAGTGAGCCGGGTGAGATGCGAACCCCGCGCGCGTAAAGAAAGCTCGTCATCCCGCCCGCATAGCACACTCCCGGCAATGTGCCCGTGATCACAATCCGGTCGCAACACGACAGCACTCCCGCCAGACGGTCTCGGTAGCGCTCAATCAAAACCTGTGCCATCGTCGCCTCCGCTTGGCTAATCGCGTCACGGCCAATTTAACCTGTTTGGTTCCGGCTCCGCCGGCTTAGGAAGCGCCATCCGGTCCGACTTGCGGCACAAATTCGGCACAAGCGTTTCCCTCATGCGGCCTTTCGCGCAGTCGTTCTCGCTACGGGCGCGACCCGGCGGCGGGATGTAGCTTTCTTCGCGCCCGCGATCACGAGGCGAAGTCCCGTCGCTTCGAGAATGCGATTCAGACTTCCCAATTCCAGATTTCCTTCGGGCGACAACGACCGCCAAAGCGCCACCCGATTAAGTCCGGTGTCCCTTGCCACTGCCGCCACGCCTCCGCGAGCCTTGGCCACATCGCGGAGCGCAAGCATGAATGCTGCTTGATCGCCTTCGGCCAAAGCGGCATTCAGGTACTCCGCAGCCAGCTCGGGGGCTCGAAGGCGCTCAAGCAGCCAGTCCTCATGTGGAACGTCCGCCGATACGACTTTGAAGGACGCCTGACTTTCGCCTGACACACGGCCCGCAATGAGACCCTCAACGCTGATATCTTCGTCGATTGATTCCCAATGAATGCCTCTAGGCTGGGCGATAAGGCGCCATCGAACTGTCTGGCAGGAACTGGCCATGCTTGGGAAGCCGGGATTTCACATCCGGAGCCCGGTCAGCTCGATCACCCGTCTGACATAGATGCGTGTTTCCTCGAACGGCGGGACACCCTGGTAGCGCATCACCGCACCCTCTCCCGCGTTGTAGGCGGCGACGATTCTCCGCACATCGCCAGCGAAATAATCGCTTAGCCAGCGCAGATAGGCCAGCCCCCCCCTGATGCTTTCGACTGCGTCGTAGGGATTCAGGACGTTGAAACGCTTCGCCGTGTCCGGGATCAGTTGCATGACGCCACGTGCGTTCTTCGGCGACGTTGCACGCGGATCGAAGTTCGATTCGACACTCGCGATGGCAAGCGCCAGGCGTATATCGATGCCGAAATCCGCCGCGTGCCTTGCGACCAGCTGCGCAATGCGCCGCCGCTCCGGCCTCAATGCCGCGACATAGGCTTCGAGATCGAACAGTGCGCGCCCGGATCCGATCGTTGCGCTGCCCGCGCCCGCGGCCGCGTGATCGCCCTCGGCGTTCAGCGCAACGGGGGCTTCGTAGGGCGCCCCGTTCAGGCACGGAGGTATCACCGACTTCGCGGGTCCGCTGTGCTGCACGAGGTGCTCGAGCTCCGCCATGGCGCGCGCATGCCCGAGTTGCGCCGCTGTCGCCAGGAAGAACGCAGCGGACTCCCGGGCATCCGGATCGGCCTCGGCGGCGAGCACGCGCCCCGCCCGGAAATGGCCTTCGGCGCTGCCGGACCGTGCGGCCTGACAGTACAGATAGGCCGCAAGACGGACATTGGGCGTCTGCCCGATGCCGCTCTCCGCGCCCCAGGCATGCTCCAGCATGGATCGCACGCGCGGCGCCTCGAAGCGCACGATGGGCGGTTCGGTCGGGGCCTTCGCGGACGCGCCCCCGAAGGGGTCCGCGGCCGCCAGACTCGCCAGCGGGACCACGGCAAGCGCGATGCCGGCAAGGGTGCGCCACGCCCTTCGTCTGCGCAACGCAAGGCCCCGGCGCCGTGACACGGCCTACGCGCCCGATTTCACGAACAGGACGATTTCCCGACCGGGTTTGCCGTCTTTGTCTTTCAGACGCACGCGGATCGCCACCACCGCGGCGTCAGCCGGCATGACGCCCGACAGTCGCAGATTGACGGTGTCGAGCCGCAGCGATGCCGGCAGCGGCCCACCGGAGGCGAGCTCAAAGGACTCGATAGCCGCGCCTCTCACGATCTCGGACAGTGTCGCGTCGAAGAATCGTCCTGGCTGCGTCGAGATGGTGACCGGCGCATCGACCGGGAAGGGCTCGCCCGCAGCCCCCGTGGAGATCGATGCACCGCCCGCAGCGCCCGGCGTAAACGTCGAGGCGACGGTGACGGGCGCCGGCGCAGGCTCGCCAATGCCCGGCGCCAGCGGCTCGTTGACGGTCGGCACCTGAACGGTGGACGCGGGCTGCGCAAATTGTTCGGTCGGCACGGCCCTCGGGTTGGCGATGTAGATGTTGCCGATCTCGGCCACCGCCTCCGGCGGGTACGACTCATAGGTCGACTCGATCCGCCGCCAGTCGTTCGGAAGGCCACCCAGCCGATACTCGAGGCTCGGGTTGATGTCGTAGATCAGCCAGCGGCTCGCCGGCGCCGCGACGCCGCCAGCCCCGGCGAAATTCCGGAACGCGCCGTCGGCCACCAGCACCGCAGCCTCGCGCCCCGCGCCGTTGCCGACGACGGGCTGCACGAGCGTCATGTCGCCCTGGGAGCGGATCCAGGCGCGCGTTGCCGCGGTGACGCCCACTTCGCCCGCCACGGTGTCGATGCGCAGCGCGCCCGCTTCGAGGTACTCGAGATTGGTCGAGTTCGAGGCGAGTACGTTGACGCGGTTACCTGACAGCAGCAGCTTCGCATCACCCGCCGCATCCAGACGCGCCTGACCAGAGGTCAGCTTGCCTCCGGTCTGCGTCAGGTTGCCCGTGCCGCCGGCGCCCTGGCCGGCGCCGATGAACAGCACGCCCGCACCCGCATTCACGTCCACCGCGAGCGTCAGGTTGCTCGCGCCCTGCGTGGTAATCGTCGCGTTGTTGTCGTTCGCGGTCGTGAGCGCACCGAGGCTGGCCGCAACGCCATCGAGCGTACTCGCCGCGTTCGCGGCCGCGACCCCGGCGACCTGCAGATCGCCAGCCAGTTGATTGACAACGGCCTGCCCAACGCCCGCCGCACCGCCCGTCGCCAGTGCGAGCTTCGCCACGCCGTTCAGGTCGATGGCACTGCCCGCCGCCCCGATGGCGCCGCCCGCGCTCATGAGAACGTCGCCGCCAGTCTGCAGCTCCGCGGTCGTGCCTGTTGGCGTCGCAGTGGTGATGCTGCCGCCGGACACCAGCTGCAGCGTGCCCGTGGTGCTGCTGACCGTGGCTCCGTTGATCGCGATGTCGCTCGCAGCACCCGCAGTACGCAGGTCCACGTTACCGGCCCCGTTCGCCGCAATTGCCTGGTTCACAGTCAGGGTGCTGCCCTGCGACGTGAGCGAAATGCTGCCGCCATTGCTCGTCGAAACACCAACCAGGTTCGCGACGTTCGCCCCCAGGCCACCGATCGCGTTGTCGAGCGCCGTCGCATTCACCCGGTTGACGGTGTCAACTGCCGCCCCGGCACCCGCACCGATACGCCGCAGGAAGATGCTGTCAGGCGCGACGGACCCGAGCGTACGGGCCGCCAGCTTCGACACATTCGCCAGCTCTATTCGCTTGTCATCCGCACCGATCGTCGTGCCCGCCTCCAGCAACACGTGACCCGCCGTGTCGATCTCCGTCGCCGTGTCGTTCGCGCTCGTCGTCGTCAGCGATGTCCC
>ORMF012094979.1_pt1 | contig 12020 bp, 10 predicted proteins | sample 1779871 | NCBI WGS metagenome assembly ORMF01 (sample SAMEA104232316, study PRJEB22302) | groundwater metagenome | biome: forest; feature: aquifer; material: groundwater | place: USA | collected 2011-08-07 | depth 5.4 m | reverse complement strand
GGCGACCGTAGCCTCCATCGTAGAGAAACTCGCCCGCTGCAAACAAACTTTGGAAAAGATTCAGCCAGGCTGCACATTACCACGCTCCCGTAAGACAAAAAGGAATAACTCCAGTCGTTTGTGAGACACTACACTAGCGAGTCGGTAATCTGGATATGCGGCAACGCGTGTATCACTCTGACCTCGCCCACCGTTGAAAGAATCGCTGCATGGCATCGCCACATGGCAGATCCATGAGAGGGCTCAGGAGCTTCGCCATGCTCGCCTCGACCGCAGGTGGAACCGCCCGAGCCCTCGGCCCACCACGATTGGAGCGTGTCGCGGGGGCACACCGACGGGTTCGGCCAATTCTCAACACGATCTCGCCTACCGCCGGCTCGCCAATCTCCGCGTTCAGGATCGTCTTCAGCGTGTGACGTAGCATGTGGAGCTCATGCAGCCAGATGGGATCCTCGACGCAGAGGTACAGGCATCCACCCCTGAAGTCCTCCACGCTCGCCCGCTCCTTGATGCGACTTGCTACGGCCCGGTCCCAGGCTCGAAGGAGCGCGAGGTGATGGATCACCCGACCGAGACCCAGCCCTTGCAGGCTGCCCTCGATGATATCTGCGCACTTGGCAGGGGCGGTCTGCGCTCTCCTCTGTACCGGCCGGTTGGGCTTCACTTGGCAAACTCCACTGGCGGCGCCGCTCTCGCCGACTCAGCCACCAGGAAGTAGCTTGCCTGCTGAAAATGGAACAGTCCGGCGACGATCCGTTCTGGAAAGCTACGAATCCGGCTGTTGTAGACCTGCACCAGATCATTGTATCGCTTCCGTTCGACGGCCAATCGGTTTTCCGTCCCCGCCAGCTCATCCATCAGGCGGATAAAGCTCCCATCCGCTTTGAGGTTCGGGTACCGTTCTACGACTACCAGCAGGCGTCCGAGCGCCACGTCCAAGGCGTTGCTGCTGTTCATCTTTTCCTCGAGGCTCTTGGCCCCAGCCATCCTCGCCCTGGCATCACTGATCCCCTCCAGCACCTCTCGCTCGTGGGCGGCATACCCTTTCACCGTCGCAACCAGATTTGGAATGAGGTCTGCCCGGCGCTGGAACTGATTCTCAACCTGGGCCCAGGCCGATTTGATCCCCTCGTCCATCGAGACCAGTTGATTGTAGACGTTCCGGAGGTACACGCTACCGGCGAGGAGGACAACAACCAGGATAGCCGACAGCCCAAGCAGGGGCGAGAAGGCCCGCTGCTGTCCGTTCATGATCCTCCCCCCTCGCGGGGGACCCCTGACAAGGCCTCATCGATGGCACGGTTGGCGAGCGCGTCCGCCTGACGGTTCAGCTCGCGACCGATATGCTCAATTGACAGCCGACAACTGACAGCCGACAGCTGATTGATGAGGTCGCGCGCCTGTGCGTGCAACGCAATGAGGCGTACGTTCTTGACTCGATATCTACCCTGAATTTGTCTGACCAATAGCTGGGAGTCGGATCGAATCTTGACAACGGTGGGCTGAAGCTTCCTGGCCTCCCGCAGAGCAAGAAGGAGCGCTTCATATTCGGCCACATTGTTGGTCGCCTCGCCGATGTATTGGCAAAAGCCCTGGTGCAACGGCCCGTTTCCTGCCTCCAGCAGGACGCCGATTCCGGCTGGACCCGGATTTCCGCGAGCTGCTCCATCGATGTGAATCATCAGTTGCAGCTCCTCCCCCATCTCACCCCTTCCAATAGAGGATCCGGCCGCATCCTTCGCAGGTGCGAATCTCCTCGTTCCGGCGAACCTCGTTGTACAACTGATGCGTGAGGGTCACATGGCAACCTTCGCAGGAACGACCCATTGCTTGAGCCACCGCCAGGCCATCTCGACTCTTGAGGAGGCGAAGGTACAACTGCAATAAGGATGTCTCCACGCTCCCCGACCGGCGTTCCCTGGCCTTCCGTAATATCGATAGGCGGCTCTGTAGCTTGAGCAGCTCGTCTTCCCGCTGCTGTTTATTCTTCAGGAACTCCGCCTGTGTAACCCGGACCTTCGCCTCCTCCTGATCCCGAATCTTCACAGCGTCGTCGATGTCGTCGAGGCGCACGAGGATCTCTTCCTCCAGCGCCGAAATCTTCTGCTTCAGCCCCTCAACCTCCTTCAGGGTTGCAGTATATTCCTGGTTGGTCTTGATCTCATAGAGGCGGCCTTGCCGCTTTTTGAACTCTCCGCCGGCTTCATCCAACTCGCGCTCTTTCTGACGGCGAAGTTTTTGGAGTTTCTCTACCTCTACGGTGGCCGCATCCAGGGCTGCCTTGGCCTGAGTTAATTGCTGCTCCATCATCCGGATCTGGACGGGGATGGCCGCCGCCGCCGCATCGAACTCAGCGATTTCAGCGTCAAGCCCCTGTAATTCGACAAGCCCCTCCAAGTCCTGAAGCACGCTTTCCTCCACTATGATCAGCTATCAGCCGTGAGCGATCAGCACAGGTGAGCCTCAAGCCGACCGCTGAAAGCTGATAGCACCTTACGTGGTGGGCCCACCTGGACTCGAACCAGGGACGACCCGGTTATGAGCCGGGGGCTCTAACCAACTGAGCTATGGGCCCATGTAGAAGATCAGCAACTAGCGGTCAGCTATCAGCCCGATGGCCGCTGAGCTGCCTGCTGCCCTAGGATTCTACAAAGCTCTTGAGCTTCCTGCTCCGAGTGGGATGCCGGAGTTTCCGCAGCGCCTTGGCCTCAATCTGCCTGATCCGCTCGCGAGTGACGTCGAATTGCTGGCCCACTTCCTCCAAGGTATGATCGCGCCCATCCCCGAGTCCGAAACGGAGCTTTAAGATCTTTTGCTCCCGCTCCGTCAGTGTCCCGAGTACCAGCTCGGTCTGACCGCTCAAGTTCATGCCGATGACGGCCTCGATCGGGGAGATAGCAGCTTTGTCCTCAATGAAGTCACCGAGATGAGATCCTTCTTCCTCTCCGATGGGCGTCTCCAGCGAGATCGGTTCCTGAGCGATCTTCAGGACTTTCCTGACCTTATCAACCGGCAGATCGATCTTCTGGGCAATCTCCTCCGGGGTTGGCTCCCTGCCATATTCCTGAACCAGGTACCGGGAGGCGCGGGTCAACTTGTTGATGGTTTCGATCATATGAACGGGGATCCGGATGGTGCGGGCCTGATCGGCAATGGCTCGCGTGATAGCCTGGCGGACCCACCAGGTGGCGTAGGTGCTGAACTTATATCCTCGCTGGTATTCAAACTTATCCACTGCCCGCATCAGGCCGATGTTCCCCTCCTGGATCAGGTCAAGGAACTGGAGGCCCCGATTGGTGTATTTCTTCGCGATACTGATCACCAGACGGAGGTTGGCCTCCACCATCTCCTTCTTCGCCAGGTGCGCCTTTTTCTCGCCGTTAGTGATGGTATGAAGCAGGGACCGCAACTCCTTGGAGGAGGCATCGGCCTCCTCCTCGACCTTCCGGATCTTTCGCTGGATAGCCGCGACGGTGCGTTCACATTCATCCAGTTCCTTCCGGGCGAGTCCCGTCCGACGTAGAATCCCTCGCATAGCGGTAGTCTTGCCCCGATCGTTGCTGGAGATGACCCTGATATCCTCCATGGACAAGTGGTGGGCTCGGCCCACATCGCGAAGCTCCTGCTCGCCCTGTTCGATACGTTCCAGGAGATTGCGGGTCCTGGCCACCACCCGCTCGATCACCCGCTGGTTTACGTGCAGACCTCGAATCAGCGTGGCCTGCGCCGCCTTGCGACGTGCTATTTCATCCAGGATCCTCTGCTGCCACCGCTCGCTGAGACGATCAGCACCGCGCTGGTAACGGCGCCGAAGGCCGTCGATCTTGACCTGCTCCTCTCGGAGGGCTTCCAGGGACGGGGTGTTTTCGGCCAGCACCTCTCGCTCCTTCTGCTCGGAGATCTCGTCAAACTCATTGAGCAGGAACAGCTCATAAAGACGAGCTCTGCCATGCAAAAGCCGCTCCCCGATTTCCGTAATCTCCCTAACTGCGACCCCCGCCCGGCAGACAGCCTCGGAAATCTCTCTGTGGCCCTCTTCGATCCGTTTCGCAATCCGAATCTCTCCCTCCCGGGTCAGCAGAGGGGTTTTCCCCATTTCCCGCAAATACATCCGAACCGGGTCATCGGTCCTGCCGACGGTCGACGGAACAAACTCGGGTCCCGCCTCGGCGCTCTCTTCTTCCTGCTGGGGCGCAGGCGATCCCACCGCTTTAGGCCGCTCTGCCTCATCCACAACCTCGATATCCATGTCATCAAAGAGATTGAGAATCTTGTCGATCTGGTCGCCAGAGGTGACCTCTTCCGGCAGAAGGTTATTCACCTCGTCGTAGGTCAGGTAACCCTTTTTCCGCCCAAGCGACACCAGCGGCTTGATCCCCGCTTTGACAGCGGCCGGCGCTATCGTCATCGACTTCTTCGCGTTTTTGGAATCGGCACTCCCACGAGAGCCCTTTGCCGGCGAGGCAACTGGGACCGCCCTCGTCTTATCCTGTTTGCTCAAGACAACCGGCTTGCGAACCGTATGAAGAGGACGCGTGGCCTTGCTGGGCGTTCTCCGTCGAGTGGCTTTCGACGGGCGTCCTGCTTTGTGCGTGCTTGCCATACTGTCCCCCTTTTATCTCTAGCTATCAGCTATAGAGCTATGAGCGTAACTACTCAGGTGTTTAGGCTGAAGGCTCAGAATTATCTCGCAAGGCACGAATCAAGCCATTCAAGACCCTCTCGGTTCCTACGACCTTTGGTTCAACTCGATAAACCACCATTGCTACTTTATCAACCAATTCAAATGCCAGAAGTTTTGTGTGATCACGCATGATTTACCCCTAAAAGCCTTCAGCCTTCAGTCTATCTACCTTGTAGTTACTTATGAGCTGTGAGCTTCTCTAGGCTCCACGATACTATCTGGGTGCAAGAGGAGGCCGGTCGCGGCTGAGCGCAAGAAACTGGGCCTGCAGGCGCGTAACCGTCGCGTAATCGCCCGCTCGTTCGGCCGCTTCCATCTGTCTCCGGAGATCCTCACCCGTCCGGCGTTCACGCCTGACTTTGATGCGCGCAAGATAATCGGAGAGGGCCTGCTCGATCGCCTCCTCCCCGTCGTACTCCTCGAGATCTGTCGCCAACAACTGCGTGAGCACCCGCTGCGTCTCCGGTTCTACCGTGGCGAGGGATATCGCACCACGGCCCGCCCCAGGCCCAATCACCGCATACTGAAAGATCCTGCGAAGGGTCTGATCCTCCAGCTCCTCCGGCCGCACGCTTTCCCGCATACGATGGGCTGCGCCAGGATGGTGGAGGGCCAGGTGAATGAGCTTCCAGTCTATGGACGGCAACCCTTTGGGTTGCAGCGTCGGCGGTATGGGTTCCCGCTTGCGGCCTCTCACCTGAAGATTGAGTTCGCGGATGATGGCATCATTGGAGAGTGAAACCCGGCGCGCGAGCTTTTCCGCGTAACGTTGCCGCGTGATCTCATTGCCGACGGCGCCTAAGAGGGGCAGGACGGTATTCACCGCTTCGGCCTGGCCTTCGGGGCTGGTCAGATCGAACCCCGAGACCTTCCGATCGAGCAGGAACTCCATCAGGTCCTTCGATTGTGTGAGCGCATCGGCGAAGGCCGAGGGGCCACGCTCCCGCAGAAAACGATCAGGATCTTCTCCATCCGGGAGCAGGATCCCCCGCCAGTCGAGTCCGCTGTTGAGCAAGCTCTCGACGCAACGCCTCGCCGCGGCGATCCCGGCTGCGTCCGGATCGAACGCCAGCAACGCCCGCGTCGTATATCGGCTGAGCAGGGCAATCTGTTGGGCTGTCAGCGCAGTGCCCAGGACTGCCACGGTGTGCTGCACACCATGAGCGTGCAGCGCGATCAGGTCGAAATACCCTTCCACCACAAGAGCCGACCCACGATCGCGAATGGCGGAAGCCGCCAGGTGCAGGCCAAAAAGGTGCGCCCCCTTCTTGTAGATAGGCGTTTCTGGAGAGTTCAGGTATTTCGGTAGGGAATCGTCAAGGACGCGACCACCAAAGGCAATCACCTGACCCACCGAATCGCAGATCGGGATCATCAGTCGGTTTCGGAATCGATCATACGCCCCGCTCCCATCTTTGCGTGGCAGCGCCAGCCCCGCCTCCTCCACCTGTTTCTTGGAGAATCCCCTGCGCAGCAGGTGGCGAAGGAGTTCCTCCCATGAGGCCGCTGCGTACCCGAGCCCGAACTCCTCGACTACCGCATCCGGGATGCCCCGGCTCATCAGGTACTGACGGGCAGTCGCCCCGACCGTCTGATGCTGGAGTTGGTGGCGAAAGAATTCCGCCGCCACCTTGTGAATCTCCAACAGCCCCAGGCGCGCGCGCTCGTTCTGCCCTGTCCCGCTCTGGGCATGTGCGTAGAGGCGCGCTGGGAGGCTGATTCCAGCTCGGTCGGCCAGCGACCGGATTGCCTCAGGGAAGTTGAGGTGTTCCTGCCTCATCAGGAAACCGGCCGCATCCCCGCCCTCCCCACAGCCAAAGCAGTGAAAGATCTGGCGCTCCGGGTTGACCGTGAAGGAAGGGGTCTTCTCGCTATGGAAGGGGCACAGGGCCTTATAGTAACGTCCGGCAGGCTTCAGTGGGAGGTATCTGCCAATGAGCTGCACAATGTCGGTGCCGGCCAGCACCTGGGAGACCGCCTCCTCTGGGATCACTATCCGCTCATCCTCTTCATGCCGCTCCGCCCACGCAAATGGATAACGTACGGGAGCACAGCTCCACAATAGTGGCGCCGATTCCTCCCTCACGGTAGTCGGCTACTCGAAAGCTCTCGACCAGGGGGTGATCCTGGAGAAGCTCTGTAACCGTCTTTCTGAGGATGCCTGAGCCCTTTCCGTGGATAATCCGAACGGTGGGAACTCCGGCCAAATAGGCATCTCCTACATACTGGTCGAGGCGCCGGGCCGCTTCAGTCGCATCGCACCCGATCAGGTTCAACTCGGCCTTCACGTTATCCGTTGCCCTGAACAGCCGGATCGACCCGCTCGTCTCGCCTGGACCCGATCCTCCTTGAGACACGACCTCGTCTACGGAAACTCTCATTCTCCCCAGGGAAAGCTGGATCTCCACCATCCCAGCAGGACTTGGCGTACCCTTCACGATCCCGCGCTGCCCGAGCCCCTTAATCAGCACCTCCTGCCCATCGCAAATCGAAGCAGCGTCAACGTGGCTTACCACGCGATCCGAATCGGTTACGTCGCTAAGCTCGGTCTTAGCCTGCCGCTCCAGGTCGCTGAGCCGCCGGCGAACTGCCTGCACCGACTGCTCGCGCGACTGCGCTGACCTGAACTCCAGGAGAAGGCGATCGATCTCAGCCCGGGCGTCGGCGACAGCCCCCTCGGCCTGTTGGAAAGCCTGACGGTAAATTTGCTCGGCCTCGGCCCTCGCCGCGGTGCGGCGCGCCTCGGCCTCACCGCGCACCTTGGCCGTTTCGGCAGCCTCGCGGGTAAGAACCTCGCGCTCTATAGCGAGGCGCTGCTGCTCGCCCTCCAGACGATCCAGCAGCAACCGTAAAGGATCGCATCCTTCGCCAAGCAACCCCTCGGCCCGCTGAATCACACTCGATGGTAACCCGATTCGAGAGGCAATCGCCAGTCCATGGCTGCGACCAGAAAGTCCAACTACTAATTTATACAGCGGTCTCAGGGTGTCAAGGTCAAACTCAACACAGCCGTTTTCGATTCGAGGATGCGAATAGGCATAGGCCTTGATGGCGTCCAGGTGTGTGGTCGCCACAACCAGCGCGCCCCGATCGAGAAGCGCCTCAAGGATGGCGATCCCCAGGCATGCCCCCTCGACCGGGTCAGTACCGGCGCCCAGCTCGTCTAATAACACCAGGGTCCCGGGGCGCACCGCTTCCAGGATTCGCCGAATCTGACCGATGTGGGAGGAGAAGGTGCTAAGGCTTTGCTCGATGCTCTGCTCATCTCCAATGTCCGCCAGGACTCCGCTGAAAAAGGGGACCTCGGAGTCCGGCGAGGCCGGCAGATGCAAGCCGGCCTGCGCCATCAGCGAGAGCAGACCCGCGGTCTTCAAGGCGACCGTTTTGCCGCCGGTATTCGGTCCGGTGATGAGCAGTACGTCAAAGCTATCGCCCAGACGCAGGTCGATCGGGATGGTCTGGATCGTCCCAGCCGCTTTCGTCTGTTCCAATAAGAGTGGGTGCCGGGCCTCCCGCAGCACCAGGGGACCCGCGTCCTTCAAGGAGACAGGGGCACAGTGAAGCCTGTCAGCAAATCGCGCCGCGGCACATCGGCTGTCCAGCTCAGCCGTGAGAAGCATCGTCGAGAGAACCGCCTCCGCCTTAGACCGGAGAGAAGTGGTGAGCGCGGCCAGCACCCTTCGGATCTCCTCCTCTTCGGACCGCTGCAACAACCGTAGCTGGTTATTGAGTTCTACAACCTCCTGGGGTTCCAGGAAGATAGTGGCGCCACTGACGGATCGATCTTGGACGACACCCTTCAGGGCGGTCCGGTAGTTGGGCTTTACAGGGATCACGAACCGCTCGTTCCGAAGCGTCACGAGCGGTTCGGCGATATAGGGCTGAAGGGGAGGATCCGCCAGTAGGGACTGTAAGCGAGAATAGATCAGGTTGCGGAGCTCATGGAGTCGAAGTCGAAGTTGGCTGAGCTTCCGGCTGGCGGTGTCTTTGACCTCTCCGGATGCTTCGATAGCCGCGTGAATCTCCTCTACCAGGTCGGTATGACCATCGAGTCGGGAGGCGATGGCATGCAGTTGCGGACACAGGTTTCTGGAGCGGGCGATCGCGTGACGGATTGCCGCCGCCGCTTCCAGCGATGTGGCGACCCTGACGAAATCCATTGCCGCCAGGACGGCACCTTCCGGTCGAGACCGCCGAACCGACTCCCTGATGTCAAACAGTTGGTCAAATGGAAGTGCGGTTTCCCTGGACAGCAGCGCCCGGAACTCCTCAACCTCGTTCCGGACTTTCTTCGCTTCCTCCAGCGTGGGAAGGGGGTGGGTAGCCTGTGCCAACTCCCTTCCCACAGACGATCCGGCCAGGGCGGCCAATCTCGCCTGGATGGCAGGCCACTCCAGGATCTCGAGGGTGTGCTGATCAATCTGATTCATCTGACGCGAGTAGCTCTAGACGGCCTTAGTCGCAACGAGCGCACATCCCGAGCGCGTGGAGGCACTATAAACACTACAGGGGACCCGATTTCGAGTCCCCTGAGCGCGGACCACTCCAGCACGACGGTACACTCACGATGAAACAATTGCGCAGTTATCACCGCCGCGACAATGCATCTTTTACCATCTGGCTAACTACCTTCCCATCAGCCCGGCCCGCGATCTCCGGCATCAGGAGAGCCATAACCTTCCCCATATCCTTGAGGGAGCTCGCCTGCGACGCAGCAAGCGCCTCCTCTATCTTTTTTCGAAGCTCTTCAGGCGAAAGCGGTGGAGGTAGATAGGCCTCGAGGAGCTTGAACTCGGCCTCTTCCTTCGCGGCTAGATCATCTCGTCCCCCCTTCGCATACTGCTCGATGGCCTCTTTTCTGAGCTTGCAAGAGGCAATCACTGCCTGGAGGATTTCAGAGTCGTCTAACTCTCCCCGCTTTTCTATTTCCCTGTTCTTGATGAGCGCGCAGAGCAGCCGAAGCACTGACGTCCTCAACCGATCCCCACCCTTGAGGGCCGCCTTGAGGTCTTCGGCCAATCGTACCTTTGAAACGCCCACGTTCTACTCTACAGTGAAGCTGACGCGCTTCAAGGTCTTCTTCCTGGCGGCTATCGACTTTTTCTTGCGGCGGACACTGGGCTTCTCGTAATGCTCGCGCTTGCGGAGCTCTGACAGGACTCCAGTCCTCTCGCACAGTTTCTTGAAACGGCGGAGAGCGACCTCGAACGGCTCGTTCTCCTTAACCGTTACACTCGCCATCCCCTTCACACCCCCTTAGTAATAGCGATGAGATAAACTATAGTTTGATACTATGCTTTACGGAATCCGAAAGCTGCTACGTCGAGTTTCAACGGGTGTTAGCATTGCACCTTTCGCACATAAATGTCAATATGTCGTATTGAATCATCTAAAATGTAACCATAGGAGATATCGTTGACTCATCTAAAATGTAACCCACACACGGCAGGCCATTTTACTGACCAAGGAGGGTTACATTGTGAGTCAAAAGTCCAAATGGGAGTATCTCAAAGCGATCTGCTCACGCTACCACAAGGTCTCAAAGGCTCTCAGGCACCTCATCCTCAACGCGTGCTGCCAGGTCTGTGGCTACAACCGCAAATACGCCATCCGGCTCCTCAACAGCCCACCGCTAGAGCCACCCAAGCCACACCAGCGCAAGCGCCGGGTGACCTACGGCCATCAGGTGATCTCCCTCCTGACAGCCATTTGGGAGAGCGCAGGGTATCCGTACTCTCAACGCTTACAAGCCCTCTTGCCGCTCTGGCTACCGTGGGCAGCAAAGCATTTCCATCTCTCTCAAGACCTTCAGCGCCAGCTTCTGCGCATCAGCCCGGCCACGATGGACCGGCGGCTGAAGGCCAAGAAACGGGGGCTCAAAAACAGACGCTACGGCCGCACCAAGCCCGGAACCCTCTTAAAGCACCACATCCCCATCAAGACCGACTCCTGGAACGTGACCACCCCAGGTTTTACCGAGGTGGACCTGGTCTCCCACTCTGGCAACTCAGCCGATGGAGAGTTCCTCCACTCCCTCAACATAACCGACATCCACTCCACCTGGGGAGAAACCCGTGCCGTGATGGGCAAAGGCCAGAGCAGGGTGCTTGACGCCATGCAGGCGATCGAACACGCCCTGCCCTTTCAGCTCCGAGGCATCGATCCCGAGCATGGATCGGAGTTCATCAACGCCCACCTCAAGGCCTTCTGCGACCGCAAAGCGATCCAGTTCACCCGAGGACGCCCCTACAAGAAGGATGACAACGCCCATGTGGAGCAGAAGAACTGGACCCATGTGCGCAAGATCTTCGGCTACCTGCGCTATGGCTGCCCAGAGGCTCTCGCCCGTATGAACGACCTCTACCAGCACGAGCTCAGACTGTTGCAGAATCTCTTTCTCCCCTCAGTGACGCTGATCCGTAAGGAGCGAGTGGGCTCCCAAGCGGAGGCGCCTCTCTGAGAAGCCCCGGACCCCCTTTGAGCGTGTCTCAGCCTGTCCTGGGGCAGATCCCACCAAGATGGCAGCGCTGAAAAGGCTCAGGGATGCCACTGACCCCTTTGAACTGGCCAAGAGCATCGAGCGAAAGCTTGATCGCATCTCTCAGCTGGCCACTCATCGAATCAGCCCCAGTCCCCAAGCAGCAGGCCCACAGATACAGCCCTTAACCCGGATAGAGCAGGAGACCCTTAAGACGAGATCTCAAATCTTTGGAGTTCACGTGAATGTCGCCCCTGCTCAAACCCATCCACACTCCTGATCGCAGGGTTCCATTATAAATGACGCAATGAATCCCTTCAGGGTTACATTCTTAAATGAGTTGACAGGTATGTTTGGCCAGCGCCGGGTTTCTCTAGTGCAGCGTCCCTAGCACTTCTTTACATTTACCGTTCGCCCTGAGCCAGTCGAAGGGCAATGTGTACTCAACGCCTTCCATCAGTGGCTCGATAAGCCCACCACAAGCGGATTGTAAAGACTTCACTGGGACAGCACACTAGTATATCGTTTCATTGATTAGTATCCATTTATGCGGATACAAGTTCAAACTTTTTCCAGCGATGAACAACTGGCGCCTTGTTTATTTCTGCAATGCCTTTCAGTATCCGATCCCGCAGTTCCTCCCAGGAACCTACGCGGATGTGGCGAAGGAAAGTTCGCGCCATTTTGCCAAACAGCGTTTCGACAATGTTGAGCCACGAGCCATGGGTCGGGGTGTGTACATATTTGAAGCGATTCGGCCGCGTGATTAAAAACGCCCGCGTTTCTTTGGAAATGTGCGCGGAATGGTTATCCAGGAGGATCCGTATTGTGTAGTCGGGTGGATAATGCGCGTCCAAG
>ORMF010348329.1_pt1 | contig 12020 bp, 9 predicted proteins | sample 1779871 | NCBI WGS metagenome assembly ORMF01 (sample SAMEA104232316, study PRJEB22302) | groundwater metagenome | biome: forest; feature: aquifer; material: groundwater | place: USA | collected 2011-08-07 | depth 5.4 m | reverse complement strand
CGCAATCCCCGGAGCGGTGATGTCCTGCACATTGATCGTCTGGCTGGCCGTCGAGGTGTTGCCGCAGGCATCCGTCGCGGTCCAGGTCCGTGTAATCGTGTAGTTCTGGTCGGTGCAACTGCCGTTGTTTGTCTTCGTCGAAACTTCGCTCAGGGTGACCGCCGGCGCGCTGCCGCAGTTGTCGGTGGCGGTCGGCGTGGCCGCAGAAGGGACATTGTCGCACTCCACAGTCGCGTCGGGCTCATTCACCACCACCAGGAGCGTCTGCGTATCGCTCAAAGGCGACGGACTGTCGTCAGTCACTCGAATCGTGAGCGAGTAAAAGCCTGGGCCTTGGTCTGCGGATGGCGTCCAACTCAACACGCCGGATGTCGCATCGATCCCGGCTCCGAGAGGAGGCCGGGGATCGAGACTGTAGGTCAGCTTGCTGGAAGGGGTATCCTGATCCGCCGCCGAAGCCGCGAAGCTCATCAAGTTCCCTTCGCCGACGCTTTGCGGGGGAACAATACTCAGCACGGGCGGCAAGTTGACCGTGGGCACCATGCTGGGGTCTGATTCGAAGCGGAAGCTGCTCACGAGTACTTCGGCCTCAGCCTTCCCAGCCGCGTTGAGTTTGACGGTGAGGACGCCCGTTTGCCCCGCCAGCGATGCGATCGGCACCCACGCGGTCTGAGGACTTGTCCCAACAAAGCTCTCGCCCCGGAAGCTGAACAAGAGAGTATCGTTGAACGAGACGGTCAACCAGTCTCCGTCACCCGGTTTCGCGAACAGGAATTCAAAAGCGAGGTGAGTAGCCTCTGCCGGAACCGTCACCTCCATCGCGATAGCGCTGCCGGCCGGTGGCTCCGGCCCGGCCGCTGGCAGAGCTGAAGCCTGAAGCGACGCGGCAGGACTAGACGCGTTGGGTATCAAAAGGCGGATCGCATCACGCAATTGCCCGTCCACAAAGAGCGTCACGCTCTCGCCCAGCCCACTCACCAAATAGAAAATCTCGGCGATCTTCGTAGGAAATTCCGCAAAGATGCTCCTCCAGATCGCCGCGTCCGGCTGCCAAATCTGTGGAGCGGGCCTCTCGGCCAAATGCGGAAGCAGGGACGAAAAATAAAAGCCGCTTTGCCCGCGGCCCGTGATCGAGGTGAGGTAAGAGTCGTGAATTCCAGGGTGGTCGGTGTCAATCATCAGGCCCCCGTCGGGGGCCGCCCCAGTGATTGGCCCCCCGACACCCGGGGTGATTGAGCTCCGGTCTGTGGCAATGTAGTTGTCCACCCACTTAACCTCTGGAGCAGGCAATAACAGATGGAAGGTGCCTTCGTTTATCCCCGGAACCAAGAACGGTGCGTCCAGAATGGTAAATTGGATTTCAGCCGGCGCCTGCAGCAGCCTGGCCGCCCAAGCGTTTACGAGAGTTCCCAGGCTGTGGCCGATGAAATGGATCGGCGCGGCGTAGCTCGGTCCAAGTCGCCCCCGCAATTCTGCTGCGAGTCTGCCACCATGATTTTGGGTGAGGCTTTCGGCTCCAAGCACGTTCCACGTGAACGCTTCTCTCCACGCGTAACACACAATGTTTGCCCGCCGTCCTTGTGGGTTCGCCGGAAGACCTTCCGCCGCGAGCCGTTCGTCAATTGCCTTGGCCATTTTCTCCATCCAACCGAGGGGAGCGTCTGGTTCGAAGACGTGTTCGTCGTAGCTTCCAATGGGCTGCCACCCGTGGGTGATGACTATGGTCGGGAGTGTTGAGTCAACAGAGTCGCTGACACACCTGACTTCGCCCAGGCTCGGCTGCGGCGGTGGACTCGGCTCCTGGCCCGGCAAGGGATTGACGGTGAGATTTGCGGGCTCGCTTGTGCGCGTGCCGCCCGCATTGCTCACGACCACCGTGTAACTCCCGGATTGGCCGGTTGTGGCGGAGAACAGCGTGAGCGTTGGACCAGCCGCACCGACGATAGCAATCCCGCCCCGCTTCCATTGGTAATTCAAGGGAGGAGTCCCGAAGGCCTCCACGCGGAACATGACGGATTGACCTGCGGTGATCGTGCCGCCTTGCGGTTGCTGTGTAATCAGCGGCGGATCAGGAAGAGGGGGAGGGATTACCGAAATCCTAAAGCGGCCCCAGTTGTTGTCCTCGTTGGTTTCGCGTATGAAGCCCGGCGCATCGATCCAATATGTCAAGAAGTAGTCCCCCGGGGCTAGGCTGGGCAGCACGTAATCGAAGTCCACTTCCGGCGATGGAAATTTCGGTTGACCACCGAAAGACGCATTGATTTCACCAATTTTGGAAGCACTACAAACACCACTGAAGGGTTCGGAGACTTCGCGAATGTAGAAATGAACCCGTGCCCGCGCCGTGCTGGCTACAAGAAAATTACCAAGGTTAATGATCCTCAGTGTAATCGTAAACGTGTCACCCCAGACACCGGATGAGCGATTGATGTTGGCGCTGTGTGTGGTCAGATCCACGCATTGTGGGCCACAATCCAGACTACCTGCGTACGTGTTCGCTGTGTACGTGTAATCATTGTGCTGCCACTCGCTCCCGAAGCGTGACGATAGCCGGACGTACACGGTGCACCCATTCTCCGGAAGTCGGGACACCGTCACCGACCGGTCTAACCCTTGGCTCTGTCCGTAAAGATCGAAGCCGCCGACGTGCGTTCCGACAGTCAACCAGTATTCGGCCACGCCGCTGCCACGGCTCCAAGCAAACGCGGCAGACTGTGAGGCTAGCGTCGATCCTGGTGCCGGACTGGTCATGACGGCTTTCACCTTAGGAATCACCCCTGTAAAACTGAGCGTGGCGACATTGTTGGCCCCGTTGCTTTCCGGGATCGTGGCATCCGGGTCCAGCACTCCACGCAGCGTGTGGTTACCCGCGGTCACCGTCCAGGGAGTTCCGCACCAGCCCACGTGACCATCCCAACGCCAACGTACGGTGCCGTCATACGAGCACTTGGACGTGCCGTCCAGTTCCAGTTTCCAAATCTTTCCAGTCACCAAGGGGCCGTCTCCACTGACAAAGCCCTCAACATCCAAGTTGTAGGCGATGTGCGGATAGAGTTGCTGGCCCACCTGCGGGTCATCCACACGATTACCGGCGTTCCCTGGCTGATCGCGAAAGTAAACTTCCGTCGCCACCAGGTCGGGCCGCGGCACCGTGAAATCGAGCGTGGCGATATTGTTGCCCCCGTTGCTTTCCGGGATCGTGCCATCCGGGTCCAGCACTCCACGCAGCGTGTGGTTACCCGCGGTCACCGGCCAGGGAGACGTGCACCAGTTCACCCGATTACCCGGCGATACGGTGGCGGTACGCGAGCTCCCGCACAAAACCGTACCGTCCAGGCTTAGAGTCAAAATCTTTCCGGTCAAGGTGACGGCAGAATCTACGTAGAAGGCAACATGCGGATAGAGTCGCTGGCCCACTTGCGGGTTATCCACACGATTACCAGCGTTCCCCGGCTGATCGCGAAAGTAAACCTCCGTGGCCACAAGGTCCGTTGCCCGTGCACCTGCGACCGCTGCCACGAAAATAAAGGCTGCAATCACCGGCTTCACACTAAGAGTTCTGGGTTTGATTTTCATATCTGCTTTCTCAACGAGCTGCCGCGGTACTGAGGGCGCGAGGCGCGTGTGTTAGCGAACAGCATTTCGGACGCTCTCTCGTCGCCATCAAAGTGCATGACAGCACAGGTTCACTTTTCGACCGTCGTTTCATATTTCACGCCCTCGGGCACGGGCACGGGCACGGGCACGGTTGTGCCCGCGGGGCCTTCGGTGCGGCGGGTCGAGTCAACCGCCACAAACGCGGTGAACGCCGACATCAAGCCGTAGTCCAACGCGATCTGCTTGATTTGGCCGGGCAGTTTTCGGTTCGGCTCGTAGATGGCTCGGTCGCCGAGGTCGGCGATTTTCATTCGCGCCCAGACACTCGGCAGGCCTTTGGAGGTCGCTTTGGCGTCCTCGAGTTTGACGGGAATTCGGAACTCGACCGGCTGCCCGCCTGCTTTGCCGGTCACGCGAATGGTCGCTTTGCCTTTGCCCTTGAACTGGCCAGTCAGAATGGCGGGGCGCCCGACGAACAGGTCAGGCGCGCGTTCCGGGAAGACCTCCGCGACCTGCATCTCACCCCAATCGATTTTTAGATCGGTCAGCGCGGGATGGCTGATGCGTTCGAAGAACAGGTCGATGACTTGCGCCGAGCTGTCGTCCGGTCCCAGATAAGCCACTGCGCCTTGGCCGAGCTTGGCCAGGTGATCAAGCAAGTAGCGGTTGACGGCTGGCCCGACGCCGAAGCTGAAAATGCGCGAACTGCCGAGGCGTTTGTGCACTTCCGCAAGGATCTCTGCTTCATTGCCGATGTAGCCATCGGTCATGAAACAGACGAACCGGAGCCGGCGCGGGTCGTGGGGAAAATCCAACGCGGCCTTGACCCCTTCGACCATCATGGTCGGCCCATCGCTGCGCAGGGCTTCCAAATATGCGAGGCCGCGATGGACGTTGGCGGGTGTGGCGTCCAGTGGAGTCGGGCCGAGTTGAGAGGCGCGCTCCGAAAAGTTGATGAGTTGAAAAGAGTCTTCGGGTTGCAACTGGTGCAGCGCCCGCGCGATGGCGGCCTTGGCTTGCTCGATTGGGCACCCGTTCATGCTGCCCGAGCAGTCAAGCACGAACACCATCTCCATCGGCTGACGCCAGAGCGCGCCCAACTCCTTCGGCGGATAGAGCATCAACGTGAAGTAGCCGTTCTTTCCATCGTGGTGCGTGAGCAGGTTTGACTTGATCCGCTCGCCAGCGACGCGGTAGCGCAGCACGAAGTCTTTGTTCGGGATGCGATCGTTGGGAGTCAATTCAACAGCCAAGCGTTCCGGTGCTTGGCTCTGATTGCTCACGACATGACTGCGGCAAACGGACTCTTCAATCGCGACGCCGGCATCGACATCCACCTTTAGCGAAATCTCGTGTCCGCTGCGTTCGCCGGGCGCGAGGTATTGCACTTCGGTCTGTTGACCCGAAGCCCCATTTCGATCACGCGCCACCGCGCCGATGCCGTCGCTCGTGCCCGGCGGGTTGAACCGTGGGCCAACCACCATCGGAAAAACAAATTCGTACCAGCCGTCCACGTAAGCCAGCGTGTGAAAGTATTTGATGTTCACGTCGATTTGCTTGCCCGGCTCAATGTTCGCCACCGACTGTGTGAAGATGTTTGGCCGCTCTTGCGTGAGCAACGAGGCGACGTAGCCTTGATGCTTGGCCGCTTTGTAGATCTCCTCGGCCTCCTTGCGCTCGCGGATGATGCCGCGAATCCGCCGCTCGCCGATGGTCATGATAAACTCATTGACCGCGGCGTTATGCGGCAGCGGAAAAACATAAACCGCTTCGATCTTCGCGTCGTACGGATTGTGAAACTGCTGGGTGACTTCGACCGTGGCGATGTAGCCGCTGATCGCAGCCTTGACGTCGGTGTGCTTGAGCGGCAGCGGCACTTCTTTGTTTTCCTGCGCCAGGCGCGTCGTCATCGCCCCGCTGCCCGGTCCGTTCTCATCGGGCTGCGGCGAATCCTCAGACCTGCGGGCGATCACCCAGAGTTCTTCCTCACGAGAGGGGAGAGAGCCGGGAGGGCTTTGGAGAAGCGGCTGAACGCTCTTCGACCGGGCAGCAAGCATCGCGTGCGGCATTGAGAAGCGAGGTCCGTAGGAGTTGAAGGCGTTCTCTCGCATCCTAGATTCCCCTTTCGTTTGCGGCGCGGCTTGGTAGGAACCAGTTGATTCGCACCCATTCGACAAAAGCATGGCGACCGCAACGGCCACGAGTAACGCGAGCGAGCCGAATATTTTGAGAGACGTGCTTTGATTGCAGTTTTCGATTCTCTTCATTCAACCTTCCTTTCCTCAAACCTCGCTTGCACTTTGATTTTCTTTCCGCCCACCGTACCAGCGGTTTCGACTTTGAGCGCAAACTCTGGTTGCCGATCGCCGATGCTCTGAACGTGAATCGTGGCCACGCGAGTTTTGTTTTTCGGTAGCTTGTTCGCTGGCAAGGTGCTGAACGCGGCGATGATGACTCGGTCCTGCTGCATCGCCTTCGGGTCGTAGAAGGGCGGTTCTTTGAACGCCGGATGCTCCCCGCCTTCGATTCCGACGATCTTCGCGCGACCCTCCTTCGCGCTGAGTTCGAGTTGATAGGCGGCCAAAGGCTTTTCCTTAGAATCGACGTAAACGTCCACGGCTCGGAAGCGGATTGCGGTGTCTTCTGCCGCCAGCAGCGGGACGGAGTTCGGTGCAACGAGCAAGCTTAACGTCGCAAGGCCGACCGCCATGCAAAAGGGAGCTTTCATCGGTTGGCGAGTGATCCCGGTCATGCTCGGCCGCCTTTCTCCAGGTTCACGGCTTGCTTGGCGATGACTTCCGCGTCCCGCCGATCGATCACGCCGTCGCCATTAAGATCAAGTTGGGCGCCGGGTTCCTGTCCCTGTTCGATCTCGCGGGCCAGAACGAGCGCGTCGAGGATGTCCACTTTGCCATCGTGATTCAAATCCTCGCGCGCAAAAGCAGCTCCTCCGTCCGCGTTCGAGGCAGGCTTTGTCAGCGTGTGTGCGAGCCAGGCTCCAATGGCAAGCGAAGCGGCCAACGCCGCCCAGGGCGCTAACGGTCGCCAAGCAAAAGGCATCGGGTTGAACTCGGCGAGATACGCGCGCGCTTTGGCTAAGGCTGCCCTTATGGACCGCGTTCCGGGCGTTGAAGTCGATTCGGCCAGATGCTCCCGCGCTTTCGCCAAAACCGCTTCGTCCACGCTCGGCGGGACGAAGATGCGAGCCCGATGCATGGACTTGAGGGCCTTCACCAGTTCCGCTGGGGCGTGCGGCTCTTCATCGGGTCGATTCGGTTGGGCCGAGTTCATTGTTCAGATGGTTAAGTGAGCGAGGGGGCCAAAAGGTTCACCGTGAAAAGAAGTTTCTTGTGCGCTCGTCGTGACGCAGCGTTTCCAGAGCGTTGTGGAGTCTCGATTTCACCGTGCCCAAAGGGATGTCCAAGGCAGTGGCGATCTCAGCGAGGCTCAAGTCGTCCACGAATCGCAACAGCAAAATCTCGCGGTGGTCGTCGGAGAGGGCCGCCAGGGCGGCGGCCAGTTCGCACCGCGCGCTTCCTGGTGCCATCGGATCGGGAGCAGCTTCGATGTTTTCCAGAGCTGACTCGTCCGAGTGCAGCCGCTGCGCTTGGTTCCGCGCGGCGATCGACAGGTTGCGAACCGCAGGATAGAGAAAGGTCTGCAACCGAGCGGTCAGCCTGAACCCGGGGAACTTTTTCTGGAAGTAAAGAAATGTCTCCTGCAAAACGTCCAGCGCGAGGTCACGGTCCCCGGTGACACGGAAGGCCAGGTTGACGACCCAGTCGCGGTAACGCAGGTAAAGCGCTCCAAACGCGGCGACCTCGCCACGGTTCACGGCGGCGACAAGTTCTTGGTCGCTGCGAGAGTCGGGTGCGCTGTGAATGTCCGTCGGGTCTTCCACAGGCTTGTGGCTACTGCATGATGCGGGGGCCACTTCTGCAAGCTATTTAGCGCGGGAGGGGCGGACAATGGTTGGCAGTTGTGAATGGATTTGCCTCGCCATTGATCCCGTGGATGAAGATGACAGGGTGGTCGGGTTTGGGCAGGGCGCAGGCAGTGACGGTCGTCAGCAGAACAGCAAACAGCATCCCCATCCCGCTTCGAATAAGTGTGGTCTTCATGCTTTTTCCTTGTTGCGCAACATCGGGCCTGCGGAACTGAAAGGGCGCGTACTCAACGCCCCCCATTCGAGGCACCGCGAAGCGCCCATCACGAGAGAACGCCAAGCCGCGCCCGATTGGGCGCGTGCTCGGTCGGTCTCGTGATTGAAAATTCGCGGTTTTCGAATGAACCGTAGCCGGAGCTCGCAAATCTATGTTGGTTTCGGTTTACATGCGCTTTCTTTTGGAACGGTGCTGAGTGTGGCCGAAGCGCGCCAGGCAAGCAAGCGCTTTTTCGGAGCTGTTTCGCCGCCGAAGGAGTTGGTTCAGGCTTTTGGGCGGCGATCCGGGGGAACGTCACGCAGCCCGGAGTTTAGTCCGCAGCCGCAGCTCGTGGTCAACGATTTGGCGGAATGAATTCCGCGCTCTGCAAGAACCTGAGTCGCGCACGCCCGCCGCTGCACCCCGGCTTTCTGCTCGACGCATGGACCGCAGCCGCTAGACTGCCCACTGCTATGTCAACCACCGCGCCGACCGCGCCGACCGCGCCACAGAAAATCAACCTGCGCCGTCCCGACATCATGACGGCCGTGCAGGCCCTCGTGCTCTCGCACTACCGCAGCGAACTGGTGGACCGCATCCGCGCGCGCGGCCACGTCCTCTGCGCCGACGGCCTGACCGTCAAGCTGGCGAAGGAATTCGGCTTTTGCTACGGCGTCGAGCGCGCCATCGATCTGGCCTATGCCGCGCGCAAGGCCTTCCCGAAGCAGCCGATCTACATCTTGGGCGAGATCATCCACAACCCCGAAGTCAACGACCAGATTCGCGCGATGGGCATCCAGTTCCTTTCCGGCAAGGAAAAGGAGGCCGACATCGACGATCTGCACGCGGGCGACGTGGTGATCATTCCGGCGTTCGGCACCGATGTCGCCACCCGCAAGCAGCTCGAAGCGAAAGGCTGTTTGTTCGTCGATACGACCTGCGGCGACGTGATGAGCGTGTGGAAGCGCGTCCGCCAATACGCGCGCGAGACGGTCACCAGCATCATCCACGGCAAGGCCTGGCACGAGGAGACCAAGGCGACCAGTTCGCAGGCCACCGCGACCGGCGGGCATTACCTGGTCGTGTTCACGCTGGCGGAGACGGATTACGTCTGCGATTACATTGTCCAAGGCGGCAACAAGCCGGAGTTCTTGGAGAAGTTCAAAGGCGCCTACTCGCCCGGCTTCGATCCGGACCTGCACTTGAAAGTCATCGGCGTCGCAAACCAAACCACGATGTTGCGCGGCGAGACGGAGGAGGTGCAACGCCGCCTCAAGCAAGCGATGGCCCGCAAGTACGGCGAAGTCGCGCTGGACCAGCACTTCCGGTTCTTCGACACGATCTGCGGCGCGACGCAGGATCGCCAGGACGCGCTCCAAAAACTGCTGCACGAGCCGATGGCCCTCCTGCTCGTCATCGGCGGCTACAACTCATCCAACACATCGCACCTGGCGGAGATGGGCGAGGCGAAGCTGCCGACCTACTTCATCAAGAACGCGGCGAAGATCGTTTCCGAGAAAATGATCCTGCACTACGATCAGCATCTGCAGCGCGAGGCCGAGACGCCCGACTGGCTGCCGTCCGGGAACATCACCGTGGGCATCACCGCCGGCGCTTCCTGCCCGAACAACCTGATCGAGGACACGATCCGCCGGCTCTTCGAGCTGCGTGGCGTCTCCGTGCAGGACCTGTTGGCGAGCTAGCGCGGGCGCGGCTTGGTCTCGCGTGGTCATTCCGCGTTCCGCACTCCGCAATCGGCGATGCCCTGCACCCGCGAAGAACTGGAGGCCCGTGAGCGGCAGACCTTGGCGTCGTACGCGCAGTTCAGCGCCGCCACCCGCGGGCGCTGTTACCCGGAGCCGCCGCCCGATTGGCGCACGCACTGCCAGCGCGATCGCGACCGGGTGATCCACTCGCGCGCGTTCCGCCGGCTGGAATACAAGACGCAAGTCTTCCTCAACGGCACCGGCGACCACCTCCGCACGCGGCTGACGCACACGATGGAAGTCGCCGCCATCGCCCGCAACCTCGCGCGCGCTCTACGGCTCAACGAGGACCTGGCCGAAACCATCGCGTTGGCGCACGACCTCGGCCATCCGCCCTTCGGCCACCGCGGCGAGAAGACGCTCAATCGGCTCATGAAAAAACACGGCGGCTTCGAGCACAACCTGCAGAGCTTGCGCGTCGTCGAAGAACTCGAACAGAAGTATCCGGACTTCCCGGGCCTGAACCTGACGTGGGAAGTCTGCGAGGGCCTGGCCAAGCATTACACCAGTTACGATCGCCCGGAGAAACGCCTCGACTTCCAGGCCAAGTCGTCCTCGCTCGAAGCGCAGGTGGCCAACCTCGCCGACGAGATCGCCTACTACAGCCACGATCTGGACGACGGCCTCGATGCCAACTTGCTGTCCGAAAAGGCGCTCCGCAAGGAAGTCCGCATCTGGCGCGATACCGCCAAACAGGTGAAGCGGAAATACGGCGAGTTGCCCGACGAATGTCGCCGTTCGTTCGTCATCCGCTGCATCATCGACGGCCAGGTCCGCGATGTCGTCCACACCGCCGAGCGACGGATTCTGGATTCAGGAGTGAAGTCGGCCGACGAGGTCCGCCAATTGGCCCGGCCGTTGGTGCGCTACAGTGACAAGCGCCGGAAGCTGAACCTCGAATTGCGCGATTACCTTTACCACAACCTCTATTACAACCCGAGCGTGCACGAGCCAAACCTGCGCGCCGCCCGTCTGCTGGAAGGTCTCTTCCTCTACTACCTCAAGCATCCGGAGGAGGTCGGCGGCCGATCCCGCAAGCGCGTGCCGACCATCGGCCTGCACCGCGCCGTGTGCGACTACGTCGCCGGCATGACGGATCGGTACGCGGTGATCGAGCACCAACGGCTCTGCGAAGGAAACCGCGGGGAGTGAGCGGTGCACCGACGAGGAGGTTTCACGGCAACACCCAGTGCTTCCGAGTGGACAAGCGCCTCTCCCTCACCCCAACCCTCTCCCGCTGGGAGGGGGAGTCACGGGGGCCAGTTTCGCGCGCAAATCCAACGCGCCAGACCGCAGCCAGCGCTGGGTGCTGCTCTCCCTCTCCCAGCGGGAGAGGGTTGGGGTGAGGGAGAGGCCACCGTCGGGAAAGGTGCGCTCAATCACGTCACGAAACTCCTGAGTTGCAGTTGTAGTCAGTAGCAAGCACGGCCGAGGAATGCCCTTGGTCTGCTGACGACCGGCTACTGACCACTGACTTCCCCCTGGTCCTTCACTGCTTCGCCTTCGCCTTGAGCGTCAGCTTGCCGTCCTTCACTTCGATGCTTTCCAGCTTGCTGAGCGCCGCGGCCTTCTGCGGGTCGTTGTTCACGTCCTGCGCCAGGTTTTGCTGCTGGAACCCTTGCATGAATTGGTCCGGCACCGTGTCGTTGCCCACGCGCAACGATTGCACCGTGACGAACAACACGCCGTTGGCCAGCGCCACTTTGAACGTCGCCTCGCCGTTCAGATAGCGGCCCTTGAACGGCCAGCGGTTGATCGGGAGGCTCACCTGTCCTTTGACTTCATCACCGGGCAGCGACACGTAAACCCGGTCCTTGAGTTGGGCGAAGTCCGGATCGCTGCCAATCAGCGCGTTGATCTCGCGCTCCGTCAAGACCAGCGCGTCGGTGGGCTTCTGATCGGCCACCGCCTGCTTGAAGCCCCCGACCCGGTCGCGCAGCGTGCGCAGTTCGTCCGCCGGCAGGTCCACCTTCGGCAGCGCCGTCGGTGTAGCCTGCGTGAACTTGCTGATCTGCCGGATGGTGGCGCGCGCCGCCAGGTATCCGCCCACCGCCACGACGATGAACAGAACCACCGCCGTCAGACAGCCGTAAAAGAAACAGCCGCGCCCTTTGGAAGCTTGCTCGTTTGTCACAGGATGAATTGTCTGCCAGGATTCTCCCACAGGACCGGCGGCGAGGCGAAATCTTTTTTGCCCGTTGCCGTGCGTCGCCAGAACCACTTTCATTCGCGTCCATTCGCGTGATTCGCGGGCGCTCCAACTCCCATGGTTGCGGTTCAGAAACTCCTTGCCCCCGCTTTCGGGCTGCTCCTATCTTGAACCCGCCATCCCGGCAGGGCGTCTGTGGGTGCAACCAAATTATCGCGATGATCCATCTTGAGAGCTTTTTGCAGAACTACCGAGCCCGCTCGAGTGCCAACAGGCGCTCTCCGTCACCCCCGCCCTCTCCCGCTGGGAGAGGGAGAGTCGCATCCAGCGCTGGCTCGAATCCGGCACGCCCCATCTGCACCCCGG
>ORMF010029211.1_pt1 | contig 12020 bp, 11 predicted proteins | sample 1779871 | NCBI WGS metagenome assembly ORMF01 (sample SAMEA104232316, study PRJEB22302) | groundwater metagenome | biome: forest; feature: aquifer; material: groundwater | place: USA | collected 2011-08-07 | depth 5.4 m | reverse complement strand
TCGTCGCCGGGAAGCCACAGCGGCAGCTCCGTCCACGGCTGCACGTCGGCGTCGAGCACGGTCTGGCCGTCGATCCAGACGACGCGCGCGTCCGAGCCGGTCGCGATGCGGACGCGGTCGAGGAGCTCGGCGAGCGTCAGCGGCTCCGCCGGCCCGGTGGCGTTGAAGACGCCAGCGGGTCCTTCGAGCGCGAGCTTGACGAGCCACGCCGCGAGGTCGCGCGCGTCGACGAACTGCACCGGCGCGGAGGGATCGCCCGGCCCGAGCACGTCGCCGCCGGCCGCGATGCGCCGCGGCCAGTACGTGAATCGGTCGGTCGGGTCGTACGGGCCGACGATGAGGCCGGCGCGAACGTTCGCGCCGCGGTCGCCGTAGATTTCCTCGATCGCGGTCTCGCACGCGGCCTTCAGCGCGCCGTAGTGCTCCACGATCTCTTCTGTCGCAGGATCCTCGAGCTGTGCGACGGGCGTGCTCTCGTCGATCGGCTGCGAGAAGTCGGCGTACACGGAGATGCTCGAGACGAAGACGTAGCGGCCGACGGCGTCGCGCAGCAGCTCCGCCGACCGGCGCACGATCCGGGGCACGTAACCGGAGGTGTCGACGACGCCGTCCCAGCTGCGCCCTGCGAGCGCGCCGAGGTCGCCGTCTCGGTCGCCCGTCAGGTGCTCGACCTCCGGGAAGAGCTCGGGGCTCGTCTGGCCGCGCGTGAAGATCGTCACGTCGTGTCCGGCCGTGAGCGCGGCATCGACGGCGTGCCGGCCGAGGAACTTCGTCCCGCCGAGGATCAGCAGCTTCACGGGGCATACCTCTCTATCGCGCGGCCGACGGCTTCGGCGCCGAAGCGGAGCGCAGCGGCCGGCACGCGCTCGTCGGCGGCGTGGATCAGCTTCGCGAACTCGAAGTCCTGCGGCAGGTTGAGCGGGAGGAAGCCGTACGTCTGGATGCCGAGGCGCGAGAAGAAGCGGCCGTCGGTGACGCCGACCTGCAGCATCGGCACCGGGATCGCGCCGGGGTCGAGCTCGCGGAGGATCGCGCCGAGCCCGTCGAGCCACGTCAGGTCCGGCTCGGCGGGTGTCGCGTCGTGGCGTACGAGCTCCAGCTCCAGCTCGGGCCCCACGAGATCGTGCACCTCGCGGATCAGGTCGTCGGGGCCGAACCCGGGCAGCGTGCGGCCGTCGAGCTCGAGCTCCACCTCGGCGGGGATCACGTTGATCTTGCTTCCGGCGTGGACGATCGTGACGCTCACGGTGTTGCGCAGCGCCCGCTCGATCAGGCGGAGCTGCTCGAGGCGCGCGACGCGCAGGGTCGCTTCGGCGAGGCGTGGCTCGAGCAGGGAGCGCAGCAGGAGGGCCTGCGGCCGCGGCAGCGCCTCGGCCATGCCCTCGATCCAGGCACGCGCGACGGGGGTGACGTGTATCGGCAGGCCGCGCTTGTCGAGCGTCTGCACGATCTTCCCGAGCTTGGCGATCGCGCTGCCGCGGACGCCGAGCGCGCCGTGGCCGCCCGGGCCGCGCACGCGTCCGCGCAGCCAGCAGATCTGCTTCTCGGCCACCTGGATCGGGTAGAAGCGCTTGCCGCCGAGGTGCGCCGCCGCGCCGCCGAACTCGCCGAGTGAGTGGCGCACACCCTCGAAGAGGTCGGCGTGCTCCTCGACGAGGTGCTTCGCGCCGAAGTCGCCGCCGTTCTCCTCGTCGCTCAGCACCGCGAGGATCAGGTCGCCGCGCGGCTTCAGCTCGCCGCGCGCGGCGCGCAGGAACGCGTCGACGAGCATCGCGACGCCGCCCTTCATGTCGAGCGCGCCCCGGCCCCAGACCACGCCGTCGACGAGGTCGGCTCCGAACGGCGGGTGCGTCCACAGCTGGCCCGCGGTCTGGACGACGTCGACGTGGCCGTAGAGCAGGAGCGGGGGCGCGTCGCCGCTGCCTGCGATGCGCGCGAGCAGATTCGGTCGCGCGTCGTCCTTCGCGACGATCCGCGACTCGACGCCCGCGTCGTCGAGCAGCCGCTGCACGTATGCGATGCACGCACCCTCGTTGCCGGGCGGATTCGTCGTGTCGAACCGGATCAGGTCGCGCAGGAGCTCGACGACGTCGGTCACAGCTCGCCGAGCGCCTCGAGCAGCCGATCGACCTCGGTCGCGGTGTTGTAGTGGACGAAGCCGACGCGCACGGCCCCGTCTTCCAGGCCGAGTCGTTTCATCACTTCGACCGCGTAGTAGTTGCCGTCCCAGACCGCGAAGCCGTCCACGGCGAGCCGCTCGGCCACGCTGCGCGGTGTCAGTCCGTCAACGGTGAACGCGAACGTCGGAACGCGGTTGTCCATGCCGTGTAAGCCGTACAGGCGGCAACGATCCGGCAGGCCGTCGAGGAACTGCTGCCCGAGCGCACGCTCGTGGGCCTGGATCGCCGCCCACCCGATCGACTCGATGTACTCGACCGCCGCGACGAAGCCGGCCAGCAGCTCGTGTGCGAGCGTGCCGGTCTCGAAGCGGTTGGCGAGGGGCGTCATGTCGGCCGGGCGCACCTTGTACGGCCGCCACGACTCGAGCAGCCCGGCGCGGCCGTAGGCGAGGCCGAGGTGCGGGCCGAAGAACTTGTACGGCGAGCAGAGGAGCACGTCGACGCCGAGCGCGGCGACGTCGATCGGCCCGTGCGGGCCGTAGTGGACGGCGTCTGCCCAGGCGAGCGCGCCTGCCGCGTGCGCGAGCTCGACGATGCGCCGGGCATCGGTGAGCGTTCCGACGGCGTTCGACGCGAGCGGGAACGCGACCACGCGCGTGCGGCCGGTGAGCTGTCGCTCGAGGTCGTCGAGATCGACGGTCGTGTCGTCGTGCAGCTCGACGAAGCCGACCTTCAGGTCGAGGTCGTGCGCGAGCTCGAGCCACGGAGCGATGTTCCCGTCGTGGTCGAGCCGCGTGACGAGGATCTCGTCGCCGGGGTCCAGCGTCCGGCCGAGCGTTCGCGTGAGCATGAAGTTGAGCGTCGTCATGTTCTGGCCGAAGATCGCCTCGTTCGGCTCGCAGCGCAGGAATGCGGCCGCCGCGAGATGCGCCTCGGTGAGCAGGGCGTCGCTGCGGCGGCTCGATCCGAAGGCCCCGCCGAGGTTCGCGTTCGACTCACGGAGATAGCCGGCGATCGCCTCGATCACCGTGTCGGGGCACTGCGTGCCTCCCGGCCCGTCGAAGAACACGGCCGGCGCCTGGAGCGCGCTGAAGCGTGCGCGGACGGCGTCGACGTCGAGGGCGACGGTGCTCATCGGACACGGACGCTACCGCACGTCCGGTGTCTCACTACGCTGGTGCCGTGAGCACGCTGTCGCCGCCGCAGGAACGCCTCGACACGGGGAACGAGTCGGGTCTCGGGCGGCCCTGGCTCGTGATCGTCCTGAACGACGACCACAACACGTTCGAGGGCGTGGCCTTCGCGCTCTCGTCGGTCCTGCCGGGAGTCGACTACGGCAAGGGCATGAAGCTCGCAGACAGCATCCACCACACGGGTCTCGCCGTCGTCTGGTCCGGTCACCAGGAGCAGGCCGAGCTCTACTGGGAGCAGCTCACGGGCCACGGTCTGACCATGGCGCCGCTCGAGCAGGGATGACGCTGCCTACCCGGCGCTCCAGCGGTAGGACGGCTTGACGGTGAGCGACGCGCCGACGAAGCAGTCGCGCTCCGCTTTCTCCAGGAGCGCCGCCAGCTCCGCCTCGCCGGGCTGAGGCTCGAGACCCACCTCGAGCGCGATCTCCGCCTCGGCGATCGCAAAGCGGCCGTCGCTCTCCCGCCGCGCGAAGAGCGCCTTGGCGGAGCCGGTGGCCCTCGTCACCTCGATCCCGGCACGCCGGGCATGGTGGCGGAGGCTCGTGAGCGAGCAGCGCAGGAGCCCCGCCAGGAGCAGGTGCTCGGGCGTCCACTCGGGGCCACTCCCGAGCGGCGTGCCGTCCTCGGTGCGGACGACGTCACCCTCGCCGAGGTCGATCGCATACCGGAACTCCTTTGCTTTCACGGCCACTGGTGGCAATCGTCGCAGAGATGCCGTCCGGGCGAGTCCGTAGCCTCCGTGTCGTGCGGCGCCTCAGAACGCTGACCGAAGCGGAATGCTGGGCCCGGTGTTACGGGGCCTGGGATCCGACCGTCTCAATCGTGCGTCTCGAGCCCCGCCGGCCCCGCTTCCCGACGACCGTCTCCGGCGAGGACATTCGCAAGCGCCTCGAGGAACGGATCGACCGGCGCGTGGCCGCCGAGGCCGAGGCCGCGTAGCCACGACGACGCCGAGCGACGTCCCCGACGTTCTGGCGCCGGGCCTCGACGTCGTCTTCTGCGGCATCAACCCCGGCCGCGTCTCGGCGGCAGCGCGGGCGCACTTCGCGAATCCGCGCAACGACTTCTGGCGTCTGCTGCACGCGGCGTACTTCACGCCGCGGCTCTACGACCCGTCCGAGCAGTTCGAGCTGCTGAAGGACGGCATCGGCGTCACGAACGCCGCCTATCGCACGACCCCGGGCTCGGGCGACCTGCGCCGCTCCGACTTCGCAGGCGCGTCCGAGCGCCTGGAGCGGATCGCCGAGGAGCTTCGCCCGAGGTGGGTCGGCTTCGTCGGCAAGGAGGCCTACCGCGGCACGTTCGACGAGCGGCCCGAGCTCGGTCTGCAGGAGCGGAGCCTCGGCGAGACGCGGCTCTTCGTGCTGCCGTCGACGTCGCCCGCGAACGCCGCCGTGCCCTGGTGGGACCGGCTGCACTGGTTCTTCGAGCTCTCGGCGCGGCTGAGGGGCATGCCACAGCGCACCGGCGTCCGTGCGCTCGTGCTCGATCCCGCCGACCGGGTGCTGCTCGTCCGCTTCGAGGATGCGATGGGCAGCTGGTGGGCGGCGCCCGGCGGCGGCGTCGACCCGGGGGAGGGCGACGCGGAGGCTCTCGCCCGCGAGCTCGGCGAAGAGGTCGGCCTGCACGACTTCGAGCTCGGGCCGCTCGTGTGGACGCGCGAGCACTGGCACGTCGATCCGCGGCTCTTCGGGGGCCAGCGGGAGCGGCACTACCTCGTACGCACGGACGTGTTCGAGATCGCGCCGACGTTCAGCGAGGCCGAGCTCGCCGCCGAAGGCGTGCACGAGGCGCGCTGGTTCACCGTGAACGAGCTCGACACGTTGATCACCGGCCCGCGCCGCCTCGCCGAGCTCGTCCGCGACCTGCTCGAGCACGGCCCGTCCGCCGAGCCCTTCGACGCCGGCCGCTGAAACGCCCGCGGTGTCCGTCGCGGAGCCGAACTTGTTCGGCGCAGCAGTGAGACGTCCCGCCGTGAGCACACAAGAAGGGGGGCCCTTGGGGGGAAACATGGTTTCCCCCCAAAAGCGAGCGAAGCGAAGCGACCGAAGCGTCAACCGCGCCAGCGGTTCGTGATCGGCGTGCGCCGGTCACGCCCGAACGCCTTGGGGCGCAGGCGCACGCCGGGCGGCGCCTGGCGGCGCTTGTACTCGGCGCGGTCGATCATCGAGACGGCGCGGTGCACGACGTCGGGATCGATTCCGTCGGACGAGAGCTCGTCGATCGAGCGGTCCTCCTCGACGTAGCCCTCGAGCACCCGGTCGAGCTGCGCGTACGGCGGCAGCGAGTCCTCGTCGAGCTGGTCGGCCCGGAGCTCGGCGCTCGGGGCGCGCTCGATGATCGATGCCGGGATCAGCTCGCGACCGGCCCGCTCGTTGAGATGGATCGAGAGCCGGAACACATCCGTCTTGAAGACGTCCTTCAGCAGCGCGAAACCTCCGGCCATGTCGCCGTACAGCGTCGCGTAGCCGACCGACATCTCCGACTTGTTCCCGGTCGCGACGAGCAGCCAGCCGAACTTGTTCGACAACGCCATCAGCAGCGTGCCGCGAATCCGCGCCTGCAGGTTCTCCTCTGTGAGGTCGGGCTCGCGTCCGGCGAAGGACTGTGCGAGCGCCGCGACGTACGACTCGACCATCGGCTCGACCGGGATCTCGGGGAAGTTTCAGCCGAGGCTCTTGGCGAGCCGCTGTGCGTCGCCGCGTGTCCCCTCGGACGAGTACCGCGACGGCATCGACACGCAGTGCACACGATCAGGGCCGAGCGCTTCCGCAGCGAGCGCCGCGACGAGCGCGGAGTCGATGCCGCCGGAGACGCCGACGACGATCTCGCGGAACCCGTTCTTGTGCACGTAGTCGGAGAGGCCGAGCTCGAGCGCGATCCGCATCTGCTCGAGCTCGTCGCTGAACGGCGTCACGACCGGCTCGGCGCGATCGGATTGTTTGTGCGGCGCGCCGACGTGGATCGTCGTCACGGCGCCCAGATCGCCGCGGTCCTGCGCGAGCGCGCGCCGCCGGGCGTCGGTGAGCCTGCGCGCGCGCACCGCCGAGGGGTCGACGTCGACCACCATCAACGCCTCTTCGAAGCCGGGTGCGCGCGCGAGCACGGTTCCCTCGTCGTCGATCACGAGCGAATGCCCGTCGAAGATCAGCTCGTCCTGGCCCCCGACGGTGTTACAGAACGCGACGTACGCGCTGTTGTCGCGCGCGCGCGTGCGGAACATCTCCTCGCGCTCGCGGTCGCGCAGCAGGTGGAAGGGCGACGCCGAGATGTTGACGATCAGCTCCGCGCCGGCGAGGGCCAGGTCGCTCGTGGGAGGACCGGGCTGCCACATGTCCTCGCAGACGGTGACGCCGACGAGCGTCTCCCCGTGCTCGAGCAGATAGAGCTCGTTGCCAGGCGCGAAGTAGCGCATCTCGTCGAAGACGCCGTAGTTCGGCAGGAACCGCTTCTTGACCATCGCCTTCACCTCGCCGCCGGCGCACACGGCGCACGCGTTGTAGAGATCGCGGTCGAAGTGGGGCGCGCCGACGAGGACGACGATTCCGCGCGCCGCCAGGGCGATCTGCTCGAGCGACCCTTCGGCCGCACGGAGGAAGCCGGGCCGCAGCAGCAGGTCCTCGGGCGGATACCCCGTCACCGCGAGCTCCGGGAAGACGACGAAATCGGCGGTCGCGCGCTTGGCGTCCTCGATCCGCTCGAGGATCAGCGCGCGGTTCCCGTCAAGGTCGCCGACGATCGGATTGACCTGGGCGAGTGCGAGGCGCATCGGTTTCAGACTATCAGTCGGAAACCGCCACGATGACTATTCGCGGCGCAGGCGGACGGCGTTCAGGTCGCGCTCCCGGATCTCCCGGATTCGCGAGCGCAACGCGTCCGGCGGGTCGTGCTCGGCGTGCAGGTAGCGCCCCGCGAGCTCGTCGAGCTCGCCCGACGCGAGCGCGCGCACGAGCCGGGGGGCGCACTCCGGGGGCGTCCACGGGGCGTCGTCGGCCAGGCGGCCTTCGGTCATCGCGGTCTTCACGAGACCCGGCGAGATCGAGAAGACGAAGACGTTCTGCGGGCCGAGCTGCTGGGCGAGCAGCTCCGAGAAGCGGTGCACGGCCGCCTTGCTCGGGCCGTAGGCGGTCGAGCCCGGGCCGCCGAGCGACATCGGCAGGTACGCCGCGCCGCTTGCGACGTTGACGATGCGCCCGCCGCCCCGTTCGATCATCCCGCCCGCGACGGCGTGGTTGCAGAGGTAGACGCCGCGGACGTTCACCTCGAACGTGTGCCACCACTCGTCCGGGTCGGCGAGCGGCTCGCTCGGGCCGCTGATGCCGGCGTTCGCGACGAGCAGGTCGATCGGGCCGAGCTCCGACTCCGTCCGCGCGACCGCGTTCTCGACCGACGCCCGCGACGTGACGTCGAGCTCGAGCGCGAGCCCGCCGATCTCCGCCGCGACCGCCTCGACCTGGTCGTGCGACCGTGCGCCGACCGCGACGCGCATCCCCGCCGCCGCGAGCTCGCGGGCGATGTTCGCGCCGATGCCGCGGCCGCCGCCGGTCACGAGCGCGACACCGGAGAGCTCAGCTCGAGACACGGGCGATCTCCTCCAGCGACTCCGGGTTCTCGAGCGCCGACAGATCGCCGGGATCCTTCCCGAGCGCGCGCGCCCGCACCGCGCGGCGCACGATCTTCGCCGAGCGCGTCTTCGGCAGCGCGCCGACCCAGAGGATGCGGTCGGGCTTGAACGCCTTGCCGAGCACGTCCGTGACAGCGCCGGCGACGCGCGCGTCGTCGGGTTGCTCACCCGGGGTGGCGACGCAGAAGATCCACGCGACCTCGCCCTTCACCTCGTGCGGGACGCCGACCGCGGCCGCCTCGCTCACGATCCCGCTGCCGATCGCAGCCGACTCGAGCTCCGCCGGGCCGATGCGCTTCCCTGCGATGTTCAGCGTGTCGTCGCTGCGCCCGTGCAGGTACCAGTAGCCGTCCTCGTCGATCGAGGCCCAGTCGCCGTGCGTCCAGACGCCGGGAAAGCGGCGCCAGTACGTCTCGAGGTAGCGCTCGTCGTCGCCCCAGACACCGCGGGTCATCCCGGGCCACGGCCTGCGGCAGACGAGCTCGCCGACCTCGCCGCGCAGCGGGTTGCCCTCCCCGTCCACGACGTCCATGTCCTGGCCGAGCGCCGGGAAGCCGAGCGCGACCGGTTTGATCGGCTCGGTGATCGCCGTCGTCAGGAAGCACGCGCCCACCTCGGTGCCGCCGGAGATGTTCACGATCGGCGTGCGCCCGCCGCCCACGTGCTCGAAGAGCCAGCGGTACGGATCGGGGTTCCACGGCTCGCCCGTCGTGCAGATCGCCTCGAGCGACGAGAGGTCGGCCGTCGGCTCGCCCTTCGGGATGAGCGCGCGTACGAGTGTCGGCGAGAGGCCGAGCATCGTCACGCGCTCCGACTCGATCAGGCTCCACAGCCGGTCGCCGGGCCAGTCGGGCGCGCCCTCGGCGAACACGACCGTCGCGCCGACGGCGCCGCCGCCCATCACCGTCCACGGGCCCATGATCCAGCCCATGTCGGTGGCGAAGTGGAGGCGGTCGCCGGCCTTCACGTCGGTCTGGTAGGCGACCTCGCGCGCGATCGAGACGAGAAAGCCGCCCTGCACGTGCAGCGCGCCCTTCGGCTTGCCCGTGGTGCCCGAGGTATAGGCCAGCAGGTAGGGCGCCTCCGAGTCGACCTCGGCGGGCGCAAGCGTGCCCGGCTCCTTCGTCACGATCTCCGGCCACTCGCCGGTCTCCCGGTTCCAGGCGACGACGTGCTCGACGGCGAAGCGGCCCGCCTCGTCGAGCGTCTCGCGCATCTCGACGCGCTTGCCGCGGCGCAGCGACCAGTCCGCGCAGAGCACCACCTTTGCCTGCGAGTCCTCGAGGCGCGACGCGATCGCCGGAGCGGCGAAGCCGGAGAAGATCGGCACCTGCACGGCGCCGACGTGCGCACAGGCATGCGAGGCGACCGCGACCGCGGGGCACATCGGCATGAAGATCGCGACGCGGTCGCCCTCGCCCACGCCGAGCTCGACGAGCGCCTCGGCGAGCTGCGTCACCTGGCGTGACGCCTCGGCCCACGTCAGCGACTCGCGCCTGCCGTCTTCGCTCTGCCACACGAGCGCCTCGTCGTCGGGCCGCTCGGCCGCCCAGCGGTGCAGGCACACGCGGGCGACGTTGAGGCGGCCGCCGACGAACCAGGTCGCCCATTCGGGCCCGCGCGACGCGTCGACGACGGCGTCCCAGGGCCGCGAGAACTCGATCCCGAGATCCTCCACGACGGCGGGCCAGAAGCGCTCCGGCTCGTCGACGGAGATCCGGTGCAGCTCGTGGTAGTCGGCGGCGCCGAGCGTTCGCGCGAGCCGGGTCACGTTCGCCTGCTCGACGAGCTCTGCGGCGGGGCGCCAGATGAAGCCGTCGGCCACGGAGCAGAGCCTAGTGGCTTGCTCGACGCAGACATGCTAGTAGCCGCTAACTTAGTGGGCACTAACAGCCGAGAAGGAGACCGATGAGAGCCCGAATCTTTGCCGAGGAGAACAAGAAGTGGTGGACGCTGGCCGCCGTCGCGTTCGGCCTCTTCATGATCATGCTCGACAACACCGTCGTGAACGTCGCTCTGCCCTCGATCGGGCGCGACCTGAAGATCTCGATCGCGGAGCTCGAGTGGATCGTCACCGCCTACGCGCTCGTCTTCGCGGCGCTGCTGATCACCGGCGGCAAGCTCGCCGACATGTTCGGGCGTCGCAGGATCTTCGTGATCGGCCTCGCAGTCTTCTCGCTCTCCTCGCTCGCCTGCGGCTTCGCGCCGAGCGCCGGCTTCCTGATCGGTGCGCGTGCGGCGCAGGGCATCGGCGCAGCGCTGATGAACCCGGCGACGCTGTCGATCATCACCGCGACCTTCCCGCCCCGGCAGCGCGGCCAGGCGATCGGCATCTGGGCCGGCGTCTCGGCGCTCGCGCTCGCGATCGGCCCGCTCGTCGGCGGCCTGATCGTCGACAACATCGGCTGGAACTGGATCTTCTTCGTCAACGTGCCGATCGGCGTTCTCGGCATCGTGGTGTCCCAGCTCGTGATCACGGAGTCGCGCGACACGTCACACGAGCAGAGCATCGACCTGCCGGGGCTGCTCACGTCCGGGCTCGCGCTCTTCTCGCTCAGCTACGCGCTGATCGAGGGCAACCGGCACGGCTGGGCGTCGGCCGAGATCCTCGGCCTCTTCGCCGCGGCGGCTGTGCTGCTCGCCGCGTTCATCGTGCTCGAGACGCGCCAGCGGCTGCCGATGCTCGATCTGTCGCTCTTCCGGATCGGCTCGTTCGTCGGCGCGAACGTCGTCGCGCTGCTCGTGTCGCTCGGCATGTTCGGCGTCTTCTTCTTCGTCTCCCTCTACGTCCAGAACATCCTCGGCTACTCGCCGACGAAGGCAGGCGCGATCTTCCTGCCGATGACGATCCTGATCATCCTGATCGCGCCGATCGCCGGCAAGACGTCGGACCGGATCGGAGGGCGCTGGCTGATGGGCGGAGGCATGACGATCCTCGGGATCTCCCTGCTTCTGTACCAGCGGATCGGCGTCAACACCGGCTTCTGGACGCTACTGCCCGCGCTGATCCTCGGCGGGATCGGCATGGCGCTGACGATGTCGCCGATGACCTCCGTCGCGATGGGCTCGGTGCCCGTCGACAAGGCCGGCGTCGGGTCGGGCGTGCTGAACAGCTTCCGGCAGATCGGCGGCGCGCTCGGCATCGCGTTGATGGGCGCGATCCTCGCCTCGTATCTCCACGCGCCGGTTCGATCCCGGCTTGCAGCCCAGCAGTATGTCGACGGGCTGCACGCTGCGCTGCTCGTCAGCGCCGGCATCGCGTTCGCCGCGGCCATCGTCGCGATCGTGCTCGTCCGCGTCAGCCCGAGCGTCGAGACGGCGCACGTCGAGGCCGCGGTAGCCGCGTGACCTCCTCCGCGCGTCTGCCGGCCGCCGAGCGCCGCCTCGAGCTCGTCGAGACCGCGGTCCGCGTCTTCTCCGAGGGCAGCTACCGCGGCACGACGACCGCCGAGATCGCGCGCGCGGCGGGCGTGTCCGAGCCGATCCTCTACCGGCACTTCGCGTCGAAGCGAGAGCTCTATTTCGCGGCGCTCGACCAGGTGTGGACGCAGGCGCGGGCAGCCTGGGAGGCTGCGCTCGCGGACGAGGCCGACGTGCTCGCCGCGCTCGACGCGATGGGGCGCGGCCATTTCGCCGTCCGCGACTGCAAGCACCAGCTCTCGGAGCTCTGGGTGCAGGCGCTGAGCGAGGCGACGGAGGATCCCGAGCTCCGCAAGTACCTCCGCCGCCACATGCGAGAGGTGCACGATTTCTTCGCGGGCCTGCTCCGGCGCGGCCAGGCCGAAGGCGTCCTGCGCGCCGACCGCGACGTGGACGCCGAGGCGTGGATCTTCCTCGCCGGTGGCATCCTCGGCATGGTCGGTCGCCGCGTGGGCCTGCTCGACGACACCGAGGTGGGCCGGATCCACGCCGCCCGTCTTGCTTGGCTGTCGGCGTAGCTTCGCTCGCCTTCACGGGGGAAACCAGGTTTCCCCCGTGTGCACCCTTCTTGGCGGCGTGCTCCCGGCCGGTTGGAATCACTGCTGCGCGGAGCAAGCTCCGCTCCGCGACGGAAGACGCGGCTCGCGCGCTCGCTAGGTCTGG
>ORMF011375395.1_pt1 | contig 12021 bp, 13 predicted proteins | sample 1779871 | NCBI WGS metagenome assembly ORMF01 (sample SAMEA104232316, study PRJEB22302) | groundwater metagenome | biome: forest; feature: aquifer; material: groundwater | place: USA | collected 2011-08-07 | depth 5.4 m | reverse complement strand
TGACCTTGCAACACAGCACGCACTGCGCGCTCACGCATTTCCAACGTAGAATACCGTCCTTGGCTCATGCTGAGGTTAGAGCGAACTCAGCCGTCAGCTGTCAATACCAGCATGTTGCAGATTTAATGGAGTGAGCCATATGTCGCGCAGTGGCCCAAAAAATGAGGTGTCCGCGATGGACGAAAACACGATCATCCAAAATGGCGTGGAAATGGCGGAGGACTGGCCGAAGCGAATCGAAGAGGCTCAGCGCCAAAAGGCTTACGTAATCGGCGGAAAGAGCCACGGCCGCGTTCGCTACGGAGACGAGGCCGATGATTGGGGAGCGGAGAAACGACCATGCCATGACTGCGCAGTGACCAAGGGACAGTTCCACGTCCCTGGCTGCGATGTGGAACGCTGCTCCCGTTGCGGCGGTCAGGTAATTTCGTGCGATTGTCCCTATGAAGAATGACCGCGGCATCCTTGCCGCCAACCTGCAGAATGTCTTGGCGACAATGCACCACGTCTTCGGCATCAATTTCCGCCACGAGTTCATGGACGCGGCCCAGCGGCCGATACCGATTTTGAATGAGGGGCGGGTGATTGAAGAGTTGGTCTAACGGCCTGTGATTCTCCGTCCCACCATGAAAACCCTCTACATCGCCGTCATCGCCGGTCCGGACAAGGGCCACGTCTTCCAGGTGATCGCCGGCGCGCCGATGCTGGTCGGCCGCAGCCGGCATTCGGATACGCAGTTCACCGATATGCGCATCTCGCGCGTCCATTGCGAAATCGAATGGGACGATGAGATTTGGATCACTGACCACGGCGGCAGCGGCACGTTCGTCAACGGCATGCGCGTGCAGGAACAGCAGCTCAAGCTGGGCGATGTCATCCAGATCGGCGACACGCAGCCTTTCGCTCATTCGCCTCGGTTGAAGTCGCGTATCCCACAGCGACAGCGCCAACGCATCGGACTGCGGCGCCGGCGACTTCGTATGGATTCGCCAAGCGGAAAACGCTATCGTGTGAGCGTTGGCTGCGCCGGCAAGCGCGACGCATGCTTGGGCCAGGATTGCCGCCGCTCGCAAGGGACATGATTCCATGAATACGGTTGCCGTTTCCGTGATTGTGCCGACCTATCGCGAAGCCGAAAACCTGCCGGTGCTGGTGCCGCGCGTGGCGGCGGCGCTGCAGCAAGCGAATCGCAGTTTCGAAATCGTCATCGTGGACGACAACAGCCCTGACGCGACACCGCAAGTGTGTGCCGAGTTGGCCAAGCAGTTTCCCGTGCGCCTGGAAGTCCGCACCACCGAGCGCGGCCTGTCGAGTGCCGTCATCCACGGCATGAAGCTGGCGCGCGGCGACGTGGTCGTGGTGATGGACGCCGACCTGTCGCATCCGCCGGAAAAAGTTCCAGAGTTGGTGCAGACGCTCAACGCCGGCGCCGATTTCGTCATCGGCAGCCGCTACGTCCGCGGCGGCACGACGGCCGCGGGCTGGGGCCTGTTCCGCTGGCTCAATTCGAAGGTCGCCACGCTGCTCGCTTGGCCGCTCACCAGCGCCCGCGATCCCATGGCCGGCTTCTTCGCCCTGCGCCGCGACACCTTTGCCGCCGCCAAGCGCCTGGACCCCATCGGCTACAAGATCGCCTTGGAGCTGCTCGTCAAGTGCCGCTGCAAGAACGTGCGCGAAGTGCCCATCCACTTCGAGAACCGCCTCCACGGCAGCAGCAAACTCTCGTTCAAGGAGCAGATCAACTATCTGCGCCACCTGAAGCGGCTCTACGAATTCAAATACGGCGCTATGGCCCGGTTGGTGCAATTTCTAATCGTCGGCGGCACCGGCATGGTCGTCGATCTGGCGTTTTACATATTGCTCTTGAGCTGGCCTTGGAATCCGGTTGGCCTGATTCATGCCACGATCGATTCGTAAGTGAATTCGCTCAGCCGTAGCCGAATTCGCAAGAATTCGGGTAGTGGGTCAGTTTGCTGTGTTGTGGTGCGGGCGTCTCGCCTGCATCGGTGCAGGCGAGACGCCCGCACCACAAACTGACCCACTACCAGAATTCGGGTCCGGCGGCATGCCCGCGCCCGAATTCTTGCGAATTCGGCTACATCCGGGACGAGTACGGGCATGCCGACGCGGCAAGCCGCTTTCGAACGCCGCATACGTTGCGTAGAATTGTACTGGCAAGCGGAGAGGGCGGGATTCGAACCCGCGGTGAGGTTTGACCCCCACACGGCATTTCCAGTGCCGCACCTTCGGCCGCTCGGTCACCTCTCCGGAATCACTGACCCGGCATTGCGTCCAGTCTATCGGTGGTTTCGAATCAAGTCCAGTTCAGCACGGGGGGCAGACATTCGTGGCTGCCTTGCCGCTTCGGCAGACAGAAATGTCTGCCCCACGAACTGATACAATGCCCCCATGCTGATTTGTCTCTTTGACATCGACGGCACGCTCTTGGCCAGCGGCGGGGCGGGGAAGGCGGCGCTCGAGTCGGCGTTCACCGAGGAGTTTCAGATCGAACTGCGTCACAAGGTGCCCTATAGCGGCCGCACCGACCGGGCGATTGTGCGCGATCTGTTGCGATTGCACGACGTCGAAGAAACTCCGCTCACGCTGGATCGGCTGTTGCGTGCGTATTTGCAGCGCTTGCCCGCCTCGCTCAACGCCCATCGCGGTTGCGTGCTGCCCGGGATTCACCCATTGCTCGAGCACTTGCAGGCGCGACGAGATTGCGCCGTCGGTCTGTTGACCGGCAACGTGCGCGCCGGGGCCAAGGCCAAGCTCGGCCATTTCAAGCTCGACGGGCATTTTCGCTTCGGCGGCTTCGGCGACGATCATTTCGATCGCGACGACGTGGCCCGCGCGGCTTTGGCGGCGGTGCATGAGGAACTCGGTCCCGAGGTGCAGCCGGAGCAGATTTGGGTCATCGGCGATACGCCGCTGGATGTGCGCTGCGCACGGGCGATCGGCGCCAAGGTCGCGGCGGTGGCGACCGGCGTGCATTCGTTCGATGAATTGATTGCTTCCGAACCGGACGTGGCGCTGCGTGATTTGGCCGATCCGGGGCCGCTGTTGCGCTGCTGGGAAAACGGCAGAGCGAGCGGAGGGACAAGATGATGCGCTGGTGCTGGGCGGCGATGGTATGCTGGCTGCCGTTGACGCTTTTGGCCGGTAAACAACCGCTGGCCAAGGATATTGACCTCGTCGCCAAGCAAGGCCGCGGCAGTGCGGAAGGCCGGTCAGCGTGGGAGCGGCTCAGCGGAGCCGGCCCGGAAGCGCTGCTGCCGATTTTGCGAGCGCTGAACGGCATCGACACGCCTGCCGCCAATTGGCTCCGGGCCGCATTGGACCGAATCGTTGAACACGAGCAGACCAAGGGCAAACGCTTGCCGGTTGATGAATTGTTGGCGTTCGCGCGCGATGCCAAACAACCCGGCCGGGCGCGGCGCCTGGCGCTCGACCTGGTCGAACAGCAAAACCCCGGCACCAGCGAAAAGCAGTTTCCGCTGTGGCTCGACGATCCGGAGTTCCGCTTTGAGGCCGTCGCCGTCACGCTTGCCAAGGGACGCCAGTTGCTCAAGCAAGGAGGAGGCGGTGCGGCCGTGCAGATTGTGCGGCAGGCGCTAACGGCGTCGCGCGATCTTCAACAAGCGCGCGATGCAGCTGCCACGCTGGAACCAATCGGCATCAAGGTCAGCGTCGGCGCGCATCTCGGCTTCCTGATGGACTGGTACCTCATCGGCCCATTCGACGGTAGTGGCCAAAAAGGCTTCCACCTGTCCTATTCGCCGGAGAAGAAAGTTGATCTAAAGGAAGAACTTGCCGGCCAGGGCGGCAAAAAGCTGCGCTGGGTCCGCTATCGAGTGACGGAGCCATCGCACACCTCCGGCGCCCGCCATCAAGCGCTCGTGAGTCTGCGCGACAAGGACGCGCTCGGCGACGCGGACGATGCCGTTGCGTTCGCTTACACCCAGTTCACCGTCGCCAAGGCCAGCGAAGTCGAATTCCGAGGCGCCGCCGACGACAACTTCACGGTCTGGGTCAATGGCGTGAGGGTCTTCGGCTTCGAGGAATGGCGCAACGGCGTGCGCCACGACCGGCATCGGTTCAAGGCGACGCTCAAGGAAGGCAAGAACGCAGTGCTCGTGAAGATTTGCCAGACGCCGGCCCCGAATCCGGAGCCGAACTGGGAGTTCTTCCTGCGCGTGGTGGACACGACCGGCAAGGGCATCGCGATGAAGAAGGCGCTGCCCTAGTGCTATGTCACACGTCGAATGATGGATCACAAGAGCCGCGCACGAAGTAAGCGGCTGCGAGTGGGCCGCTTACTTCGTGCGCGGCTCTTACTTCTGGCGACTCATCAATTCATGCGTGACAGAGCACTAGTTATCATCTGTTTACGTTTAGCGTCCGGAGTGCAGTTTCATGCGATCCCCTCTCTGCCTCATTCTTGTGATCACGACGATCGGCTCTCTCCGCGCCGACAACTGGCCCGGTTGGCGCGGCCCGACAAACCAGGGTATCTCCACCGAGAAGAACCTGCCGCTCGAATGGTCGAAGGACAAAAACGTCCGCTGGAAGATCCCGGTTCCCGGCGCGGGCGTCAGCGCCCCGGTCGTATGGGATGACCGCATCTTCCTGACTTCCTCCGACGGCCGGCTCAACGATCGCTTGCATGTTTACTGTTGGCGCCGCGCTGACGGCCAACTCCTCTGGCACACGAAACTTTTCGGCTCTGCGCCCACCGATCTGTTCGCGCCCGGCGGTATGGCGGTGCCGACGCCGACGACCGATGGCAAGCTCCTGTTCGTCCTGTTCGGCACCGGAGAATTGGCGGCGCTCGATTTCGACGGCAAACCGGTGTGGATTCGTTCGCTCGCCGAGGAATACGGTCCCTTCCGCAATCGTTGGGGCATGGGCACGTCGCCGGTGCTGGTCGGCGATATGCTGCTCGTGCAGGTCGATCACTGGAGCCAATCGTACCTGCTCGCCGTCGATCCCAAGACCGGCGCTAATCGCTGGAAGACGAATCGGCCCACGTCGGTCAACTGGTCGAGCCCGCTCGCGGTGAAGGTCAACGGTGACACGCAAATCGTCACCATCGGCACCAACCACGTGCGCGGCTACGATGCGGCCGGCGGCGGCGAATTGTGGTCGGTCGAAGGAACCCATTTCCAGTGCATTCCCAGCCCGGTGAACCATGGCGATTTGCTCATCGCCTGCTCCGGCGACAACACGATGGCGATCAAGCTCGACGGTGCGACGGGTGATCTGACGAAAAGCCATGTAGCCTGGAAGAACACCAAGGCCCGCGCGTTCCTGCCGTCGCCACTCGTCTATGAAGGACTGATTTACTTGCCACTCGACAAGGAGTTCGTCGTGTGCCTCGACGTGAAGACCGGCAAGCAGCACTGGAAGGAACGGCTCGGCGACCAGTTCTACGCATCCCCGGTCGCCGGCGCCGGCCGTGTCTACATCCCGGCCCACGACGGTACGATCCGCGTGGTGAAGGCCGGGCCGATGTTTGAATTGTTGGCTGAGAACGATCTCGGCGAAAAGGTCGTGGCGTCGCCGGCGATTTCCAACGGGCAGATTTTCATTCGCGGCGAGAAACATTTGTTTTGCATTGGGGACGGGTCGGCGAAATAATGAACCTACGTTGTCTGGAATCTGCGTGAATCCGCGTAATCTGCGTTTGAGCATTCAAACGCAGATTACGCGGATTCACGCAGAGAAGGACATTGCGAGTAGAACAACTATGCAAAGACAACAATTACTTAGCGTGGCCTGCTTGATCATGACCGGCACCATTCTCGCCGCGGATCTCCCTTCCTTCGACAAATTACCGGCGCGCAAAGATCTCCCCGATCCGCTCGTCATGCTCGATGGCACACGCGTCACCACAAAGGACCAATGGGTCAAGGAGCGCCGGCCGGAGTTGAAGAAGCTGTTCCAGCATTACATGTACGGCGAGTTCCCGCCGCCGGTGAAAGTCGAGGCGACGGTCGAGCACACCGATCCCCACGCGCTGGGCGGCAAGGCGACGCTGAAAGACATTACTCTTACCCTCGGCGGCAAGCACAAGGTGCATCTATTGCTTGTCGTGCCGAACAAACGTTCCGGTCCGGCGCCGGTGTTCGTCGGGATCAACTTTGCCGGCAATCATGCGGCGCTGCCCGACAAGGCGGTTCGGTTGCCGACGACGTGGATGTACGGCAATCGCAAGGGCGTCAAGAACAACCGCGCGACCGACGAAGGCCGCGGCGCTGAAATTGATACTTGGGCGATCGAGCAAACGATTGATCGCGGCTTTGCGGTGGCGACGGTGTATTCCGGCGACATCGAGCCCGACGACAAGGACACGCGCCGGGGGGTGCAAGCGATTTTCGATCAGGGCAAAAGTCCCACCGCCTGGGGCACGATCGCGGCCTGGGCGTGGGGCCTTCATCGCGTGATTGATTATCTCGTGACGTTGCCGGAGATCGACGCGGGCCGCATCGTCGTCGTCGGCCATTCACGGCTGGGCAAGACGGCGCTGCTTGCGGGTGCGTTCGACGAGCGCGTCGCGGTGGTGATGCCGCATCAAGCGGGCATGGGCGGCACGGCGCCGAATCGCGGCACCGTCGGCGAGTCGGTCAAACGCATCAACACCAGCTTTCCGCACTGGTTCAACACTCACTACAAACTTTTCAACGACGCGCCGGAGAAGTTGCCGTTCGATCAGCATTGTCTGGTGGCGTTGTGCGCGCCCAGGCCCGTTTTGTTCACGAACGCGCAGGAGGATAGCTGGGCGAATCCCGACGGCCAGTTCGAGATCCTGCAAGCGGCCGATTCCGTGTATCGCTTTCTCGGCGCCGGCGGCATGGAGGCGAAAGCGCGGCCGGAATTGGGCAAACTCACCGACGGCACGCTGGGTTACTGGATTCGCACCGGCAAGCACTCGATGAACCGCGACGACTGGAAGATCTTCGTCGATTACGCGGCGAAACATCTCAAGAAGTAGGTTAGGTTTTCAACCTGACCGGTCAGGTTGAAAACCTAACCTACTTGACATCGAGTGCCTTCACGTTGATTTCGAGGCGTTCGCTCGTGCCCATCACGCGGCGCACGTACGAGAGGATCGCCCCGTTCTTTTCGTCGAAGATGGCCCGCGTGTAGGTGCGCGGCTTGCCTTTTTCGCTGTCCAGCTCCAAGAAACGCTCGACGTAGTTGAACAGCGCGTCCATGCTCTGATATTCGAGACGGTCCGTCGGCTCCGGCAGCCCGTTGACGATCACCTCGTACGCCTTCTTTTGCCGCACCTTGACCACGTAATGATCGGTCGTCGTTTCTTCGTTTTTGCGCGTCGTGTATACCAAAACATAATCCGCGGGGCCATTCGTGTCCCACAAGGCGCGGGCCGCTTCAAGCTGCTCGGGCTTGAGCTGCAGTCGTAGATTCCACCAGATCAGAGACACGGCAACAAAAATCGACAAGGCGACGACGATCGCGAAGAACCATTTCCAGTTGTTGTTTTTGCGCGGCGACATGTCAACTTCCGGCGTCCCGACTAATGCTGCGGTCCCTGCTCGGCAGGTTTGGCCGGTGTCGATGCGGATTCGGCACGGTGTGATCCGGATGGAGGCATGACGATTTCAGGCTCGGGACTGCCGGGCTCGTTTCCATCGTCGCTCAATTCGATGAGGTAATCCAAGGAGACGGTGATGGTCGGGTCTGGATTCATGACGCGATCTCCTCGGGTCTGAGAAACAATCGCTGGCGGGCGATGACCAAGCCGCCCAACAGAACCTGTACCCAATATAGCCCGGCCGCCGGAAAGCTACAATTCCGAATACGGAATACAACGCCTCCAACGGCCGCGGCATCGCCCACAAAACGCACCTGACGCGGCCGCGTCTGAAAGACGGCGTTGCCCGTGCCCTCTTCGATGATCTGTAGCGTCAATCCTCCCGTACCCTGACCCCCGGTCCACACGACCAACGTAACAAACTGTGGACGAACGACTGGAAACGGCGGTATCGCGCTGCACCGCATCGAAGTCATTAAGCCGAGAACATTACAGCGATGGTAGTTGTTTGGGTCGATCTGTATGTCGTCACACAAGATCAAATGGAGAACATCCGGCGGCATCGTTTGTGGGCCCCCAATTTTTCCTACGGCGCAAGTGCCGATCCTAGCCCCCCTGCGCCGCGAACGTCTCCGGCATCTCTGCCTTGGCGATCACGACGACGCCTTGCTCCGTCACCGTGAAGCCGCGCTTGCGATCGGCGTCCAGGTCGTAGCCGATCGTCGTGTGCGGCGGAATCTTGACGTCCTTGTCGATGATCGCCCGGCGAATTCGGCAATGGCGGCCGACGTCCACGCTGCTGAACAGGATCGAATGCTCGACCAGAGAATAACTGTTGACGCGCACGTTCGGCGACAGGATGCTGCGGCGCACGTGCCCGCCGGAGATGATGCAGCCCTGGCACACCATGCTGTCGTGCGCCTCGCCGCGGCGCGCACTAAAGCCCGGCTCTTCAAACACGAACTTGGGCGGCGGCAACTGCGGCTGGTTCGTGTGGATCGGCCAATCGCGATCGTACAGGTTCAGCACCGGGTCCACTTCGATGAGGTCCATGTTCGCCTGATAGTACGCATCCAGGGTGCCGACGTCGCGCCAGTACGGCGTCGCCTTGCGGTTCTTGTCGCGGAAACGGAAGCCGAAGACGCGATACGTGTCGATCATGCTTGGAATGATGTTCTTGCCGAAATCGTGCTCGGTGCCGGGCCGCGTGGCATCCTGGCATAAGAGCTCATACATGAGCCGGGCGGTGAACACATAGATGCCCATCGACGCCAGGGCCAGGTTGCCGTCGCCGGGAATGGGCTTGGGCTCTTTGGGTTTTTCCTGAAAGCCCAGGATGCGGTCCTGGTCATCGACCTGGATGACGCCGAAATTGCTGGCCTCGCGCACCGCCACGGGCAAGCAGCCGACGGTGAGGTCCGCGCCCTTCTCCAGGTGGGCGCGGATCATGTCGCTGTAGTCCATCTTGTAGATGTGATCGCCGGCGAGGATCATCACGTAACGCGGCTCGCACTTTTCGATGGTGTAGATGTTCTGGTAGATTGCGTCGGCGGTGCCCTTGTACCAGTGCTCGTCGATGCGCTGCTGCGGCGGCAGCACCTCGATGAACTCGTCCATCATGCGCGGCAAAAAGCCCCAGCCGGCGGCGATGTGGCGGTCGAGGCTGCGGGCCTTGTATTGGGTGAGGACCAGGGCGCGGCGCAGACCGCTGTTGATGAAGTTGGACAGCGTGAAGTCGATGATGCGGTACAGGCCGCCGAACGGCACCGCCGGCTTGGCGCGATCGCGGGTGAGAGGCTCGAGCCGAGTGCCTTTGCCCCCCGCCAGGATCAGGGTGAGAACATCCTTCACGATTAATGCCTCCCGTGCATGGCAGGGCCGCCGCCGATTCCCATAGCGATTGTGGGGCAGGCCGTGGGAAAAGGCAAAGGGAAAATGCAAAGCGCGAAACCGCCCAGCGCGTTTCGCTCACGCGTGTCGGTTGGATTGCGTGGAAGCGGCGCGCTGGGCGATTTCGCGCTTCATGGATCAAAATCACGCCACCCCCCCTCACCCCCCCTTGGCAAGGGGGGGGTGAGGGGGGGTGGCGGCATATTGATCCGTCCAGCGCTGGGCGAAAGTTGCCGGCGCGAAATGATGCGCGACATGTGCGCGCGCCGCTTCGCCGATCTGCCGCGCCAACGCGGGATTCCGAAACAGACTGCGCGTCCGTTTGCAGATGGCCACCTTGTCGCCCGCTGGAACGAGGAAGCCCGTTTGGCCTTCCAAGATCAACTCACGCAGGTCCGGGCGGTCGGCGGCGACAACCGGACAGCCCGCAGCCATCGATTCCAGCACCACTTGCCGACTCGTACACGCCACGGTCGGAGCCCAACAAACGTCGGCGTCATGCAGCAGCTCGGGCACATCATCGCGCCAGCCAAGAAAATCGACGTGATCGGACATTTCCAGTCCGTCCGCAAAGCGATGGAGATCGGCGCGCTGCGGGCCGTCGCCGACGAGCAAAAGACGTGCGTCGCCAAAGACGTAATGCAGAATATCGAACGCCCAGATCGCGTCCCGAAAACCCTTGCGCGCTTCCAAGGCGCCGATGCACAGGATCGATTCATTCTGAGAGTCAGCTCTTTTCCGGTTGAATTCGACCACCTCGACGCCGGGCGGCACGACTACGAGGTGGCGATTGCGCACACCAACTTCGTGGCACAGCGCAGCCTCGGCCTGGCTCGACGCTACGACGGCGCGGACACGCCGCAACAGCCAGCGATCGAGAGGCCCCATTTGCTTGCGACGATGCGGCAACGGCTGGCTGACCAGCGTGCGCGGCAACCAGCGCCGGCCAATCAGCCCCAGCGCGCGCAACGCCGGCACGCCCCACGCATGGATCACGTCCGGCGCCAAAGACTTCAGCAGCCGATGCAGCTTCCACGGCGGCGTCGGATCGCAGACACGCGTCCAATTCAGACAGTCCACCGACCGGCCCTGCTGACGCAATCGCTGTGCCCACGGCCCTTCGCCGCCAAGACAGCAGACGTGCATTGCATGTGATTGCGGCAAGTGCTTGCTCAACAATCCCAGTTGCGCGGCAGCGCCGCAGTAGTCCAGCGATGGTATGAGGTGAAGAATCTTCATGGCATCCTTCCATGGATCGTGATTGCGTCGGTTCGACTCGAGCGCGAAACGGTAAACCAATGGTTGCTTGCCGTTGCGCGCTCGCGATGTCTGTCGCTGAAAGAACTACTCCTTCAAGATCGCCAAATAGGGCAAGTGGCGATATTCATCGTTGTAATCCAGTCCGTAACCCACCACGAATGCATCGGGGATGTCGAAGCCGGTATAGTCCGGGCGGAAAACCACTTCCTGCCGGCCCTGCTTGCGCAGGAGCACGCCGGTTCGCAACGACGCCACGCCGAGGGTTTGCAAATGCCCCACCAGCCGGCTCAGCGTTTGGCCGGTGTCGAGAATGTCATCGAGCAGCAGCACGTGCCGCCCGCGCACGTCCGGCAGCAATTCTGGACCGATGGTCAACTCGCCCGGCGCCGTCGTTTCGCCGCGGTAGCTCGACGCCTGAATCAGGCCGATGCGCAGGTGCAAATCGAGGTGCCGAACCAGATCGGCCAGGAAGATCAGGCTGCCGGTCAAGACGCCGACGATGGTCACCGGCCGATCGTGGTAATCGCCGGCGATTTCCCGTGCCAGGTCCGCGACGCGGCGCTGAATCTGGTCGGCGGGAATAAGAACCTTCATGGCGGCGGCCCAGCGGTGCGTCGGCGAATGGTGGTATTGAACACGAAAGCGTAGGGAAAGGAAAGGCAAAACGCTGCCGGCGCTGGCATCCAAGTCTCGTGAACCGCGGAGAACGCAGAGAATTGCGGTGCTGCGCCATTCTTGTGGGGCAGACATTCCTGTCTGCCACTGAAGCCGCTGAATACGCAGGCAGACAAGAATGTCTGCCCCACAAAGACCAGCCGATTCCACAAGTTTGGCGGAGAACCAGAATTGCATGAGCAGTTACGGGAATGGCCCTGGCAACATTGCCAAAAAGTGGCAACGTTGCCAAAAAGTGGCCACCTTGACTCCCGTAAGGTTGCCAAAAAGTGGCAACGTTGCCAGATGCGTGCGCATGCATCCTGGCGCAATCGGCATGGCGCAATCGGCTTGGTTCAATTCTTGTCATTTCTGGGTGACAGCGCAAACGCTGGTGGGGGGGACTACACCAATCTGTCGTGTGATGCCGACATTTTTTTCGGTGTAACATTTGATGGCTCAAGGGGATAGGAGGTTGAGTGCGTGCCAACTGTGTCAAAATGCTGTCGTTTCGAATATCACCTATTGCTATGTCACACGTCGAATGATGGATCACAAGAGCCGCGCACGAAGTAAGCGGCTGCGAGTGGGCCGCTTACTTCGTGCGCGGCTCTTACTTCTGGCGACTCATCAATTCATGCGTGACAGAGCACTATGCC
>ORMF012031630.1_pt1 | contig 12022 bp, 21 predicted proteins | sample 1779871 | NCBI WGS metagenome assembly ORMF01 (sample SAMEA104232316, study PRJEB22302) | groundwater metagenome | biome: forest; feature: aquifer; material: groundwater | place: USA | collected 2011-08-07 | depth 5.4 m | reverse complement strand
GGGCATGCAATCCCCCGCGCTTGGCGATCGTCACCATGCTGTCCGCAAAGGCGCTCGCTTCTTTTGCGCGCGCATGCGTCGTGCGGATGCGCTTGTGCTCGACGAGACCGCGCACCAGATTGCGCAAAAGCGCACGGCGGTGCTGGGATTTGATGTTAAGCTGCCGACGTAATTTACGATGTCTCATGGATCTGCCTTTACGCCGTAGCGCCAGTCGACGCCGTGGCTGAAGCTGTCTGCTTTTTCTTATTCAGATGCTCTTCGACATTCATCCCGAGGGAAAGCCCCATGGCATTCAAAATCGAAGTAATTTCGGTCAAGGATTTCTTGCCGAAATTTTTATATTTCAGCATCTGCTGTTCTGTTTTGGTAATCAAATCACCGATTGTCTTGATATGGGCGGCCTCGAGACAATTGGCGCTACGCACCGAAAGTTCAAGTTCGCTGATCGGTTTAGTTACCAGTTCTTTGAAGGCATGGTCATGCTCTTCTTCCTCTTCCTCTTCTTCTTCCTCCGGCAATTCGCCGTAATTGACAAAGATGTCGAGGTGGCGTTGCAGGATGTTGGAAGCATACAGCATGGCTTCTTCGGGGGTCATCGCGCCGTTGGTCCACACTTCCAGGATCAAACGGTCATAATCGGTGACCTGACCGACACGCGTATCTTCCACATGAAAATTGACTTTGAGGACCGGTGAGAAGATTGAATCCACCGGAACCGAACCGATCGGCGCGCCTTCGACCTTATTACGTTCCGCAGGCACATAGCCGCGGCCGCGATCCACTTCCATTTCCATGCGAAAATGGGTTTCTTTGGTCAAATGACAAAGGACCAAATCGGGATTCATAATCTCGATCGTTTCATCCGCCTGGATGTCGCGGGCCAAAACCGGGCCTTCGCGCTTGACGTCGATTGAAATTTGCTTCGCGCCTTTGCCATGATAACGGAGCACAAGTTTTTTCACATTCAAAACAATTTGCGCGCCATCTTCAAAAACCCCTTCAAGGGAAGAAAATTCGTGCAGCATGCCATCGATCTTAATCCGGGTAATAGCCGCCCCGTCGATCGAAGAAATGAGCACACGACGCAGCGAATTGCCGATCGTTGTTCCGTAGCCGCGTTCAAACGGCTCCGCGACAAACTTGCCATAAACCGGCGTCACCGTCGTTCTGTCGAGTTCCAGTCTTTTCGGTATTTCAAATGTCTTCCAACGAATTCCCATGTTGTTTCCTCCTTAAGGATAACTTCTTGATAATCTGGGATAGATTATTTCGAATACAATTCGACGATTAACGATTCTTCCACCGGTAACTTCGCGTCAGCTTTGGTGGGCCTGCGTAAAACCTTGGCTTTTAAATTAGGCCGGTCCAACGACAGCCATTCCGGCACTTCCAAATCTTCATGGACCTCTAATTTTGCCTTCACGCGATTAATATTGGCTTCCTTTTTCTTGGGTTCGATCACATCCCCTTCTTTGACGATAAAAGAAGGAATGCTGACCGGCTTACCGTTGACACAGATCAACCCGTGGTTGACCATCTGGCGCGCTTCCGGCCGTGTTTGCGTAAAAAGCAACCGATAAACGACATTGTCTAGCCGGCGCTCGAGCAGCTCGATCAGATTTTCGCCGGTCACACCCTTTTTACGGTTTGCACGTTGAAAAAAGACACGGAATTGACGCTCGAGAAGACCGTAAATCCTCTTCATTTTCTGCTTTTCGCGCAATTGCAGCCCGTAGTTGGAGACTTTGCGCTGGCGGGTGCGGCCGTGTTGCCCCGGCGCCTGTTCCAGCCGCTTGGCGACTTTGTCATCCGTGCGGCGGCTGCCTTTCAGCATAAGATTGACGCCTTCGCGGCGTGATAAACGGACAGCTGGTCCTGTATAACGTGCCATAGTCTTAAACTCTCCTTCTCTTTGGCGGCCGGCAGCCGTTATGCGGTACGGGGGTCACGTCTGTAATCGAGGTGATTTGAAGTCCCGCCGCCTGGAGCGCCCGGACCGCTGACTCGCGTCCGGATCCCGGTCCCTTGATATAAACCTGCACCTGCTTCATACCGTATTCCATGGCTTGCTTGGCGGCCTTTTCGGATGCCATCTGAGCGGCAAACGGCGTGGACTTTTTAGAACCTTTAAAACCTGCCGCGCCGGCTGTCGACCAGCAAACCGCGTTGCCTGTCATATCGGTGATCGTGACCATCGTATTATTGAAACTGGCCATGATATGCACGACACCGTGAGTAATATTTTTAAATTTCTTTTTCTTTGCCATAAACTGCTTTTTCCTTTCCGCCTCAGATCATGAGGGATTACTTGGGCGTCGGCGCTTTCCTATTAAGTCCGCCGATCGTCATGCGCGGTCCTTTGCGCGTCCGTGAATTGGTATGGGTCCTCTGTCCGCGTACGGGCAGGCCTTTGACATGCCGGCTGCCACGATAAGACCGGATGTCGATCAAGCGCCGTATGTTCTGCTGGATCTGCCGGCGCAAATCGCCTTCCACGGTATAATTCTTTTGAATCTCAGTCGTCAGATTCGAGATGTCTTTTTCGGTTAAATCTTTGGCCCGGGTGTTGAGATCGATCCGCACCGCGTTTAAGATTTTTTTGGAATTGGCAGGACCCACACCGTAAAGATAGGCCAACGCAATTTCAATCCGCTTTTCTCTTGGAATATCGACACCTAAAATACGTGGCATTTGAATTCTCCTTTATCTCGAATTAACCTTGCCGCTGCTTATGCTTCGGATTGCTTTTGCAAATCACGTAAACCACGCGTTTGCGCCGCACAATACGGCAATCTTCGCAAATTCTTCGAACTGAACTTCTTACTTTCATGACGGCACCTTTTTATTTCACGCGGTACGTAATGCGCCCGCGAGTTAAATCATAAGGGGATAATTCAAGCTTGACGCGATCCCCTGTTAGGATACGGATATAATGCATTCTCATTTTTCCAGAAACATGCGCTAACACTTTGTGACCATTCTCCAACTCGACCCGGAACATAGCGTTGGGAAGCGATTCGAGCACCTTGCCTTCCATCTCAATCGAGTCTTCCTTACCCATTAATGGCTATCGCCCCCGGTCAAATTGATAAATCCATCTTCTGTAAAAGCGAAATCATCTTCATAATGACTGGCCAGCTTGCCGTCTCGGGTGACGACCGTCCAGCCGTCCTCCAAAACATCGACGGCGTAGTCGCCTTCGGTCACCATCGGCTCAATCGCCAGCACCAACCCCGGCTCAATCTTAGGCCCGCGTCCGGCCCGGCCGTAATTGGGTACCTGCGGTTCTTCATGAATCGAACGCCCGATACCATGCCCGACATAATCGCGCCCCACTTGATAACCGCGCCCTTCGATATACTTTTGAATGCCTTCGGAAAGATCCCCGATTCTGCATCCGGGCCGGTAGGCGGCCAAACCCGCTTCGACGGCCCCTTTGGCCGTCTCAATCAACCGCATGGCGCCTTCACTGACTTTGCCAACGGGCCACGTCCGCGCCGCATCGGCATAATAACCTTTCAGCTTTGCTCCGATATCCAGGGTGACGATATCGCCTTCTTTTAATTTGCGATTGCCCGGGATCCCGTGCACGACTTCTTCATTCACGGAAATACAGGCCGTCTTCGGAAAGCCGCGGTACCCTTTGAAAGCCGGTTCTCCACCCGCCTGCCGGATAATTTTTTCGGACAAGGCGTCCATTTCATCCGTCGTAATGCCGGGCTTCACGATCGGTTGGACCCCTTTAAAAACTTCCTGTAAAATCGCCCCGGCTTCCCGCATCATTTCAATTTCACGCTTCGATTTCAGCGCGATCATACCGCAAGCCTTAACCTATCAAAGAGCTTTGTCAATTCCTCCTGCAATTCCGGGACATCATAATCGCCCGGCACATCGTACAAGAGGCCTTTTGCCTGGTAATAAGCCACCAAAGGCGAAGTTTCTTCCTGATAAACTTTTAAACGGTTACGCACCGTCTCGGGTTCATCATCTTTACGCGTCACCAGCGCTTCGCCCGTGACATCACAAAAACCGTTGCGTTTCGGCGGCATATTGCGGATATGATAAACCCGCCCCGAGGAAGGCGCCACGCGCCGTCCTGACAACCGGTCGATGATAACCGCTTCCGAAGTTTCAAAGTTCAAAACCGCATCCAAACCGGACTTTTCCTCTTTGAGCAATTTGTCCAGTCCCTCTGCCTGCCCAATGGTCCGCGGATAACCGTCTAAAATAAAACCTTTATCGCCGATTACTTTACGAATCTCTTCAAACATCATGGCGTTGACGAGCGTATCCGATACCAATTCGCCCCGCTCTATAATGTCCTTGGCTTGGACGCCGAGCTTCGTTTTATTGCGAATATGTGCCCGTAAAATATCGCCCGTCGCCAAATGCGCTAACTTGAACTTCTCACTCAATACTTTGGCGTGCGTGCCTTTGCCAGCCCCCGGGGGACCCAATAAAACCAGCCTCATGTCACCGCCGCGCTTTCAGTTTTCCTTTTTTAATGAAGCCTTCGTAATGGCGCATCACTAATTGGGATTCGATGGCCTTCATGGTATCCAGCACGACACCGACGATAATCAACAATCCGGTACCGCCGAAAAAGCTGGCGATTAAAAACGGAATGTTTAAAACTTTCGGCGACGAAACCAGATTCGGCGTCAAGGCGATAAGCGCCAGGAAAACCGCACCGCTGGCCGCAATCCGGGTCATGATGTAATCCAAATATTCCGCCGTCGTCTTGCCGGGACGTATGCCCGGAACAAAGCCGCCGAATTTCTGTAAGTTTTCGCTGACTTCCACCGGATTAAACGTGATCGCCGTATAAAAGAACGTAAAAAACAAAATCAAAAAGGCATAAATGGTCGAGTGCCCCGCCGTTCCCGGTGTTAAAAACTGGGCCACTTTCGTCAAGCCCCCGGCGGTTGGAAAAAAGCCTGCGATCGTCGCCGGAAAAAGAATCACGGACTGGGCAAAAATAATCGGGATCACGCCCGCTTGATTGACCCGCAACGGCAAAAACGTGCTTTGCCCGCCGTACATGCGATGCCCGCGAATCTGTTTGGCATATTGCACCGGGATTTTTCGCTGCCCCTGGATAATCATGATCACGCCAACGATCGTACCGACAAAGAGCAGGATCATGAGCGCGAATTTCCACCAAGCCAGCTGCTGCCGGGCCATATCAAAAGGCGAAAGCAGCAAAAACGTTTGCCACAAAGCCGTCGGCACCGATTCGATAATACCGGCCGTGATGATAACGGACATACCGTTACCGATCCCATATTGATCGATTTGCTCGCCCAGCCACATAATGAAGGCCGTGCCGGTCGTCAGCGTCAAAATTGTCATGAGTCGAAAACCCCAGCCCGGGTTCGGCACAATGACCGTTCCCTGAAAAGCGTTTGGATTTTCCAGCCACAGCGAGATAAAAAAGGTCTGAATGATTGCCAGAATAACCGTGCCGTAACGGGTGTACTGGATAATCTTTTTCCGGCCTTCCTCGCCTTCCTTGGCTAATTTTTCAAGTTGCGGGATCACCACCGTCAAAAGCTGCAGGATGATGGAGGCCGAAATGTAAGGCATAATCCCCAAGGCGAAAATCGTGGCCTTTTGCAAGGCCCCGCCTGAAAACATTCCCATGATGCCAAAGAGCGATCCACCCGGCGTGCGCGAAATACTTTGAAAGAAACGCGCTAGCGCTGTCCCATCAATCCCGGGCGTCGGTAAATACGTACCCACGCGATAAACAACAATAATCAACAAGGTAAATAGCACCTTGTAGCGCAATTCCGGAATTTTAAAAATATTCGCGTAGGCTTTAAACATGTCGCCTATTTTTCAATTAAGACGGCTTGGCCGCCGGCCTTCTCGATCTTGGCTTTGGCGGATTCACTAAAACGATGTGCTTGCACCGTCACAGCTTTTGAGAGTTCACCCACTCCCAAAATCTTGACGCCTGCCCCTAGTTTGCCGATGATACCGTGCTGCAAAAGTGTTTCAGGGGTCACTTCACTGTCCTGGAGCGCATTGATGCTCTTCAAATTCACCACTTCATAACGCGTGCTGTAGGCCGCGTTATTAAAACCGCGCTTGGGAAGACGGCGATACAACGGATTCTGGCCGCCTTCAAAACCACGCCGCTGCGTAGCCCCCGAACGCGAGAACTGACCTTTGACACCGCGGCCGCAGGTTTTCCCCAAACCGGAACCCACGCCTCGGCCTAACCGCCTTTTCGATTTACGATAAGGTTTTTTAGCCTTCATACGATGGCCTCTTCTGTCTTCCCGTCCCGGATCTTGGAATCCACCAAGGCCTGCAAGCCAAACAGCGTTGCTTTGAGCGTGTTGATCGGATTGCCGCTGCCTAAACTCTTGGTCAGAATATCTTTAATCCCGCATGCTTCGCACACGGCACGCACGGCTCCTCCTGCGATAATGCCTGTACCGGGCGCCGCGGGTTTTAACAAAACCTTGGCGGCGCCGTAACGCCCCATAATTTCATGGGGAATCGTGGTCCCCTTTAATATGATCTTGATCCTTGTCTTTCTAGCAATAACCAAAGCCTTGCGAATGGCATCCGCCACTTCATTGGCCTTGCCGAGCGCATAGCCAAGTTCTCCGCTGCCATGGCCCACCACCACCAACGCGCTAAAATGGAATCGCCGACCGCCTTTGACGACCTTGGCGCAACGATTAATATGAATCACTTTTTCATACTGGCCTTCTTGCATCCCGGCCGCCGGTCTTTTATGGAAGGCTTTGATGACTTTCTCGGGCACAACCTCATCTTCCGCCTCCACCTCAGCTGGCAACGCGATGGCGCCCAAAACCTCTTGAGGTTCTTGCGCCTTCGGGGCCTCCGGGATGACGGCTTCAACAGGCTTCGCACTCTTCTTTTCAGGATCCTTCTTTTTTTCTTTCTGATCTGCCATAAGCTCTCTTCCTAAATTAAAACGATTAAAAATCAATTCCCGCTTTGCGCAATGAATCGGCCAACGCTTTCACGCGGCCGTGATAAAGATATCCCCCGCGGTCAAAGGCAATTTTTTTGATGCCTTTTTCAAGCAACTTCTTGCCAAACTTTTCTCCAAGTTTTTCAGCAGCCTGCACTTTGGTCTGTTTAGCATTAGCCTGAACAAGTTCCTTATCCTGCGTAGATAAGGAAAGCAGTGTCTTGGAAGCTAGATCGTCAATAACTTGCGCATAAAGATTCTTTAAGGACCGGTGTACGGTCAAACGGGGCCGTTCAACTGTGCCCAAGAGTTTTTTGCGAATTCTGCCGTGCCGTTTTAGCCGTCCCAATTCACGTTTCTGCATCGCTTTAGCCTACCTTCTTACCCTGTTTCCGGCGGATATGCTCCCCGGTATAATGAATGCCCTTGCCTTTATACGGTTCAGGTTCATGGAAAAGACGAATCTCGGCCGCTACCTGCCCCACTTTTTGTTTGTCAGCACCGCTGACTTGTATCATCGTAGGGGTGGAACATTTGACTTCCACGTCTGCCGGCACTTCATAATTAATAGGATGCGTATAGCCCAAGCTTAGGTTCAAAACTTTGCCTTTCATCTGGGCCTTATAACCGACGCCTTCCAGCTCAAGCTGCTTACTGAAACCCTGAGTCACACCCACAACCATGTTTTGGATAAGGCTACGGGTCAAACCGTGCAGAGCCCGGTCGGTATTGATATCCGTCGCTCGCGACACCGTAACCTGGTCTTTTTCAACCACAACCTTAATACGCGGATGCAGCGCCTGGACCAATTTTCCCTTGGCACCCTCCACGCGCAGATTTTTTCCTTCCAGGCTAATCTTGACACCTGCGGGGAACGTAACTGGTTTTTTTCCGATTCTTGACATCGCTAATCACCAAATCTTACAAAGAATTTCGCCGCCGACATTTTCTTTCCGCGCGGCACGGTCGGCAATCACGCCTTTGGAAGTCGAAATCCCCAAAACCCCTAAACCGCCCTGGACGCGGGGCAGCTTACCTACGCCGCGGTATTGCCGCAAGCCCGGTTTTGAAAGTCTTTGCAACCCTTGAATGGCGGGTTTACCGTCATGCATATACTTCAAATGAATCCGTACAAATTGCTTTTTGCCTTCCGCAAACACCTTCACACTCTCAATGAAACCTTCTTCTTTCAAAATCTCCGCAATCCGGTTCGTCAAAAGGGATGTCGGGATGGTCACCTTTTGTTTGTGTGCACGCGAGGCATTGCGCACCACGGTCAAGAAATCAGCAATAAAATCTGTGCAAGGCATTTGGGCTCCTCTTACCAGCTTGATTTGGTGACGCCCGGAATGATACCGGTCAACGCATATTCACGAAACGAAATGCGTGACAATCCGAATTTTCGGATATAACCGCGCGGACGGCCGGTATGATTGCAACGGTTCCGGACCCGAATCGGGTTCGAATCCAGCGGCAATTTACGCAACTCCGCGTAGGCGGCTTCCATTTCTTCCGGGCTGGAATTATGATTTTGGATGATCACTTTTAAAGCTTTACGCTTTTCGGCATACTTTGCTACCAGCAATTTACGTTGTTTATCTTTTTGAACCTTACATGTCTTTGCCATATGTCCCTCGTTTAATCTTTCGTGGCCTTCCGGAAAGGAAGACCCATCAATTCCAGCAGCCGCCGCGCTTCTGCGTCGGTGGTAGCCGTTGTGACAAACGTGATATCCATACCTTGAGTTTTTTTGATCTTATCGTATTCGACTTCCGCAAAAATCATTTGTTCCTGAATGCCCAGCGTATAGTTACCGCGCCCATCAAAGCTGGTGGTCGGGAATCCCCGGAAGTCGCGAATACGCGGCAACGCGATGTTAAAAAGACGTTCGACAAATTCATACATCCGCCAGCGGCGGAGCGTTACTTTCAAGCCGATAGGGTTGCCCTCGCGCACCTTGAAATTCGCGATGGATTTTTTGGCCTTCGTAATCACAGGCTTTTGCCCCACAATCATGCTCAGTTCCCCGGCAAGATGCTCAATGATTTTGATATCTTCCTTGCCTTCTTTCACACCCATATTCACCACAACCTTATCCAGATGCGGCACCTGCATGACGTTGGTGTACTTAAACTCCTTCATCAAGACAGGCGCTATTTCGTTCTTGTATTTTTTGAATAAATTAGGTTTTTCCGTGACAACCGCTGCCATCATAGCCTCACAATATCTCTTCGGATTTCTTGGACATCCGATGCTTGGTTCCGTCTTTGAGGAACATGTACCCTACCCGCGTCGGCTTGTTAGTCTTGGGACAAATCAATTTGACGTTCGAAATATGCATTTTACCTTCACTCTTGGTGATGCCGCCCTTAGGATTCTGCTGGCTGCGTCTCAAATAAACGGTTTGGTAATTGGCTTTTTCAACCAGCACGCGGCTTTGATCCGGAAACACTTTAAGCACACGGCCGGTTTTGCCTTTGTCTTTGCCGCTGATCACGATGACTTGGTCATTTTTTTTGATGCGCATGATTAGACAACCTCAGGTGCTAAAGAAATAATTTTCATAAACCGGTCACGCAATTCGCGCGCGACTGGGCCAAAAATACGCGTGCCGCGCGGGTTCTTTTGGTTATCAATCAAAACCACCGCGTTGCTTGAGAACTTCACCACCGTACCGTCTTTGCGCCGGATCGGGCAGCGGGTCCTGACCACCACAGCCTTCACCACTTCCCCTTTTTTCACGCCGCCCTTGGGAATGGCTTCTTTGACGGAAGCGGTAATAATATCGCCGATTTCGGCAATCAATTTGCCGTGCCGGCCGATAACACCGATCATGCCGACTTTTTTGGCACCGCTATTATCGGCGATATCAAGAATGGAACGAATTTGAATCATGACAAAACCTTCACTAAAGTCCAGCGCTTGGTTTTAGAAATGGGACGCGTTTCCACGATACGTACTTTGTTGCCTTCCTTGGCCTCATTTTTTTCATCATGGGCCACATAACGCACGGTGCGGCGCATGTATTTCTTGAATTTAGAATGCTGCATCATGCGCGTGACTTCGACAATAATGGTTTTGTGCATTTTGTCGCTTTTAACAATGCCTTCGCGCACTTGACCTTTGGGTTCCGTTTCCGGCTCTGGGTTCACTTTTGCTTTGGTTGCAGTCATGACTTTTTAGCCTCGCTCGCTTGATGACTCAGTGCATTGAAGGCGGTCAGAACTCTGGCAATATCCCGCTTGGTTTCGCCGATAACGTTTTGGCGCTCAAGCTTGCCGGTCTTAGCCTGGAAACGGTACTGCATGAGGGTCTTTTTCAATTGCCCCAGCTTATCCTTCAGTTCGTCCGGTCCGAGATTACGCAGTTCCGCCATTTCCATGGTTTACTCCATTCCCATGCGTTTCACAAATTTAGTCCGGAACGGAATTTTGTGGGCGCAAAGTCTCAAAGACGAACGCGCCAACGCCTCCGGAACGCCGCCCATTTCAAACAAAATACGGCCGGGCTTCACGACGCAGACATAATATTCCGGCGCGCCCTTGCCTTTGCCCATGCGTGTTTCCGCCGGTTTCTTGGTGTACGGCTTATCCGGGAAGACACGAATCCACAACTTGCCGCCGCGCTTCACATTGCGGGTCAAGGCCACGCGCGCCGCTTCAATCTGAATCGCGCTTAGCCATGCACATTCGAGCGCCTTAATGCCATAGTCTCCGAATGCAATCGTGCTGCCGCGCGTGGCAATGCCTTTACGGCGGCCACGGTGGTGCTTCCGGAACTTCACACGCTTGGGCATGATTGCCATAATTACTGATCTCCCCCGGCTTCCGGTGTTGGATTTTGCGGCACAACAGGCTTTTGAACGGTTTCATCCACAGCCGGCTCTGTGGCCACGGCCGTTGCCGCTGAAGACTTTTTCGAGACATCGGTTCCGGCCGCTTCGGCAGCATGCGCGGTTTGGGCGGCGATCTTGCGTTCCAGCTCTTCCGCTTCTTTTTCACGCACGCGACGCTGTTCCGCTTCTTCCTTCTTTACCAAAATATCGCCCTTATAAATCCAAACCTTGCAGCCGATCTTGCCGTAAGTTGTTTGCGCTTCCGCAAAACCATAATCCACATCGGCGCGGAACGTATTACACGGAACTTTGCCCTCATGATATTTTTCATCACGCGCAATTTCGGACCCGCCCAACCGGCCCTTGCATTGCACTTTCATGCCCAAGGCACCCTTCATCATCGCGGTCTGGAGCGCCTTTTTCATCGCGCGCCGGAAACCGATACGCTTCTCAAGCTGCAACGTGATATTTTCTGCCACCAGCTGGGCATCGATTTGCGGATTTTTGACTTCTTTGATATCAATAAACAGTTCTTTATGAGCTATTTTCGCCAAATCCTCGCGGACCTTGTCGATTTCCTGGCCCCGGCGCCCGATAATGACACCCGGACGCGCTGCGAAAATCCGGACACGCACCCGCCCGCTGGAACGCTCAATTTCTATATTGGCAATCCCGGCATGGCCAAGCTTCTTTTTAATATAAGCCCGGATTTCCAGGTCTTCCCCCAAAAGCTGCGCGAGATTCCGCGTGGCAAACCAGCGCGCTTTCCAGGTCCTGATATACCCGAGCCTTAATCCGTATGGATGCCCCTTCTGTCCCAAAGTATCCTCCTAGTTTCCTTAAGCTTTGCCTGCAACGGCTTTACTTGTCTTCTTTTTGCTTTTCACATCGGCCGTCTGTTGCGCCGCTTCAACTTGTTTCATACCCGGCTTGGAATGACTCTTGAGTCCTTCTGAAACCCGGATGGTTAAATGGCTCGTCCGCTTCAAGACACGGTCCGCACGGCCCATCGACCGTGACCGGAAACGCTTCAAAGTCGGTCCGCCATCCGCAAAAATGTCTGAAACATAAAGACGCTCTTCTGCCATTCCCAAGACACGGGCATTGGCCACGGCCGAGGTCAAAACTTTTTCCGCCAGCCGGGCGCCTTTTTTACGGATCCCGGGCAAAAAGACAAAAACTTGGGAAATCGGCCTCCCGCGGATCGCGGCCAGCCCCCGCCCCAATTT
>ORMF012130975.1_pt1 | contig 12023 bp, 11 predicted proteins | sample 1779871 | NCBI WGS metagenome assembly ORMF01 (sample SAMEA104232316, study PRJEB22302) | groundwater metagenome | biome: forest; feature: aquifer; material: groundwater | place: USA | collected 2011-08-07 | depth 5.4 m | reverse complement strand
GGTCCGGACCTCCGCTGGCGGCGGGCTGAGACCGACCTGGCGGGGTTGGCGGCGGCCGAATTGCAGATGCTTCTCCACGCGGCCGACCGAGTCGCTTCTGGCGGACGGCTCGTTTATGCGACGTGTTCGTCCGAACCGGAGGAAAACGAGCAGGTCGCCGACCAGTTTCTTCACGTCTCGGCTGGATTCACCGCACTGGACGCGCGGCGGGCACATCCGCTGCTCCCGACCTCAGTGGTCGACGGTCGCGGCCATTTGCGCACAGCGCCAGACGCGCATGGCCTGGAAGCGTTCTTCGGCGCGGCTTTCGAGAGAGATCGCCCGACCTGAAGGTCGGGCCTACGACTTCCGCGACCGTACTGAAAGTCGGGCCTACGACTTCCCCCCCGACTCGCTCGACGTGAAGGTCGGGCCTACGACTTCCGCGACCCTTCTTGTAGTACGATCTCGCAGCCAATGGCCCTGGGAACGCGCGTCTGGGGCGCGGGCAAAGTCCTCGCGCTTGCCGGAGCACTCATCGCGACCTTCTTTCTTTTTGCCGCCGCGTCCATGCGCGTCGCGCTGCGAGCGCGGGAGGTCAAGGTTCCCGATCTCGCCAATCGCACCGCTAGCGAGGCGACGGCTCTCGCCAACAATCTTGGTCTGACCATCAGAGTCGATGAGAGCCAGCGAATGGATCCCAAGATAGCTGCCGGGCGCGTCCTCGCGCAGGAACCATCGGCCGGCACCCCGATGCGACGGCAGCGAAGCGTCAAGGTGTGGCTGAGTTCCGGTCCGCGCGCACTGAAAGTGCCGTCGCTCGCCGGTGAGACCGAACGGATGGCCGCGCTACGTCTCGCGCAGGACGGCTTGCGGGTCACCGGCATCTCGGAAATTCGCTCGCCTTCCTATCCAATCGACGTGGTCGTGGCGCAGGACCCAGCGGTCGGCTCGGATGCGGCCGAAGTCGCGCTGCTTGTCAACCGCACCGAACCGGGGGGCACGTATGTGATGCCGGATCTCATCGGCGTCAGCGGTGATCGTGCCGCCACACTGCTCCGGGGCCACGGTTTCCGAGTGGCCATCGTCGGATCGACTCCCTATCCCGGCATCCCTCCTGGTGCGGTGTTGCGCCAAAGCCCGCAGGCGGGGTTCCAGATTGGTCCCGGGGAACCCATCTCGATTGAGGTGAGTAGGTGAGCGTGCTGATTGCGCCGTCGATTCTGTCGGCCGACTTCGCGGCGCTCGGCGACAGCGTGGCCGCCGTCGAGCGTGGTGGGGCCGACCTCATTCACGTCGACGTCATGGACGGACATTTCGTCCCCAACATCTCGATCGGGCCCGTCGTCGTCCGGGCGCTCAGGCGCCGGGCCAGTGTTCCGCTCGATGTTCACCTGATGATCGCGGATCCCGATCGATATATCGAGGCCTTTGCCGAGGCTGGCGCCAGCATGATCTCCGTGCACGTGGAGGTGCTCCCCCATCTGCACCGGACCATCAACGCCATCAAGGCCCTCGATGTCCGGGCCGGCGTCGTGCTCAACCCGTCAACACCAGTCGTGGCCATCGAACAGATTGCCGGCGACCTCGACTTCGTCCTCGTGATGTCGGTCAACCCCGGCTTTGGCGGACAGACTTTCATTCCTCGCTCGGAGTCTAAGCTCCGCGAAGTGCGTGCCGCGCTCGATCGCGCCGGGAACACGACAGCCTCCATCGAAATCGACGGAGGCATTGACATGAGAACCGTGGACCGCGTCGTTGCCGCGGGTGCGCGGATTCTCGTGGCGGGCAGTGCTCTATTCAGTGCGCCGGATCCTGAACGCGCAACCCGCGAACTCAAGGCTGCCGCGCTGGCGGCGCTTCGAACGTCCACTGCCCGTTGAGCGCCCATGCGTCGGTTTCACGCGTTCGGGTGCGATACGCCGAAACCGACCAGATGGGCGTTGTCTACTACGCGAACTACCTCGTCTGGTTCGAAGTGGCGAGGACCGATCTACTGCGCGAGGCGGGATGGACGTATCGCTCCATGGAGGCGGAAGGCTTCTCGCTGCCCGTGACCGAGGCGCACTGCGACTACCGCCAATCCGCGCGGTACGACGACGAGCTCGAGATTCACACCGTGGGAACGCTGGTGTCGCCGGTACGGATCCGCTTCAATTATGAGGTCGTTCGTTCGTCGGACGCCGCGTTGCTCGCCACGGGCTACACCGTGCACGCGACGCTCGACAGGAGCGGCCGACCCTGCCGGGTGCCGGTCCGCGTCAGACCGATGCTCCGTACGTCCGAGCGCAGGGTGCGGTAGTGAGCAGGCGTGCGAAATTCCGCAGCGCGGGTTCTCTTTCGACTTCGGGCGCTTGTGGAAACCCGCTGTGGGACCTTCCAAAACCGGCGCTACCGGCTCAGGATGTCCTCCGGGCTGTGTACAATGTTTCCAATCGACAGATAGAGAAGAAGGGTGCGCGTACCGCGTGCAGCGGAATACTGATGGCTGACCGATATCTCAAGACTTCACGACCTGTCGCGCCGCGATGCGCTCATCTCGCGACCGTGGCGATCCTGCTGCTGTGCACCGTCAACTGTGCGAATAGGGGCAGCGGGCGCGTCGTCCCTTCGGGCACAGCCCAGCCCGATCAATTCCTGTACGACAAGGGCATGGAGGCCCTCGCCAAGCAGAAGTGGCTGACGGCGCGCGAGTACTTCAAGCAGCTCAACGAGACATATGTGCAGAGCCCGCTCCGCCCGGACGCCAAGCTGGGGGTCGGCGACACGTACCTCGGCGAGGGCGGCGCGGCGTCAATTGTCCTCTCCATCAACGAGTTCCGGGAGTTCCTCTCCTTCTACCCGCTGCACCGGCGCGCCGACTATGCGCAGTTCAAGCTGGCTTCCGCCCACTTCCGGCAGATGCGCGGCGCGCCGCGTGACCAGACCGAGACGAAAGATGCCATACGGGATTTCCAGGCCTTCGTCGTGCGTTACCCCAACAGTAGCTACCTGCCCGAAGTGAAAGAGCGGCTCCGCGAAGCGAAGGACCGGCTCGGGGAGTCCGAATTCCGAGTTGGCCGCTTCTACTATCAGCAGGCGAAGGCCTACCCGGCGGCCATCGAACGGTTCAATGCGCTGCTCAAAGAGGACCCGCAGTTCAGCGGGCGCGACGGCGTCTACTTCTATCTGGGCGAATCACTGCTGAAGGCCAAGCGTGAAGCTGAAGCCCTGCCGTATTTCGAGAGACTCGTCAAAGAATTTGAAAAGAGCGAGTACCTCGTCGACGCCCGCAAGCGGATCACAGAGTTGAAGGCACAGTTGGAGGCGAGGTCACGATCATGAATAGACCACGGCTTCTCGTAGTCGCTGCGGTGCTCTATGGAGCCGGCGCCAGTCCGGCTCTGAGCGCCGACATTCCCCTCGGTATTCAGAACGCCGCGCGCTGTGCGCCGCGGGCGGCCAGCACGACGGGACCGACCGACCCCTTGCGCATTATCGGCGCGCAGGACAGCGTGCCAAGAGCCCTGTTCGGCACGAGAGACCTGCTCATCATCGGCGCCGGCACAGGCCGCGGCGTCGCCCTCGGCCAGCAATTCGTCATTCGGCGCGGCCCCGCCACCGGCGGATGGCACGTTGCCGGCCCCCGCGCGATTGGAACCAGCGGCTGGCTGCGCATCGTCGCGGTCAACGAGACCACCTCCATTGGCACCGTGGAATTCGCCTGCGACGGCATTCTGCGGGGCGACTATCTCGAGCCGTATTTCGAGCCTATTCTTCCGGCGAATCTCGATCGGACCGACACGACTGGTGAACTCGACTTTTCCACGCCTGCACGCGTCCTGTTTGGAGACGAAGAGCGAACGACGGGTGCGACCGGAGATTTCATGGTGATTGACGCGGGGCTGAGCCACGGTGCCGAGCCCGGCGCCCGGTTTGCGATCTATCGCGACCTCAACGTCAGCGGTGTCCCGCTCGCGCCGGTCGGCGAAGCCATCGTGGTCCTCGCGAGCGCCGACACCGCCGTCGTCCGTTTGACGATGACGCGTGACGCGGTGCAGAGAGGGGATCTGCTCATCCCCCGCAGGAAGCCGTCCCAATAGGAGCTAGCCGATCGTGCGGTCGGTGTGTGGATTCGCGGCGGCCGGGATGTGTGACGGGCGCGGACCCGTCAGCCAGCTGAAGTGCCGGAAGTAATCCGCCGCGGACATCAGCGCCGCCACGACCGACACCCACAGCGCGATCCGTCCCACCACGACAAACCCCTGCAGGTGCTCCTTACCGAGAATGAGTGCGATGATCGCCACAATCTGCGCCACCATCTTGATCTTGCCCAATAGCGATGCGGGCATGGCCACGCCGCGCGTGTAGGCATAACTGCGCAGCGCCGTGATCGCGAAGTCGCGACCAAGGATGATGGCGACCATCCACGCCGGTGCGAGCCCCATTTGCACCAGCGAGACGAAAGCCGCGACGGTCAACAGCTTGTCTGCCAGCGGATCGATGAACTGGCCGAACGCGGTCACCTGCTGCCGCCGCCTGGCGAAGTACCCGTCGAGCCAGTCAGTCAGCGACGCGATCGCGAAGATGGCCGCGCCCACGAGTTCCTTGGGCACGCCCAGGATCATGCGACCCTCGAAAGTGGTGAAGAGCACGACCACGAGGAGCGGAACGAGAAAGATGCGCGTGACCGAGAGCGCGTTCGGCAGGTTCATGCGCGTAAACACATGATATCATTGCGAGTTGGGATGAAGGCGATTCTCCTCGCCGGGGGCAAGGGCACTCGGCTCCGTCCGTTGACCATTCACACACCCAAACCCATCGTTCCGATCTTCGATCGACCGTTTCTCCACTACCAGCTCGACCTGCTCAGACAAGTACCGGAAATTGACGAGGTCATTCTCAGCCTCAACTATCAGCCACGGCGGATTGAAGAGATCTTCGGCGACGGCAGCGAGACCGGCCTGGCCATTCGCTACGTCGTGGAGCCGGCCCCCCTCGGCACGGGCGGCGCCATTCGCTATGCCGGCGAGACGCTCAGGGAATCGGTTGTTGTCTTCAACGGCGACGTGCTGACAGAGGTCGATCTGGCGTCGGTCATTGCCCTCCATCGCGAGCGCAACGCCAAAGCCACGGTCGTGCTGACACCAGTCGAGAACCCCACGGCCTACGGCCTCGTCGAAACGGATTCACGCGGCAACGTCCGGCGGTTCCTGGAAAAGCCAACGCCTGACGAGATTACGTGCAACACCATCAATGCCGGCATCTACGTCCTCGAGCCAGACACCTTCGACCGTATCCCGAAGGACACACAGTGGTCGATCGAGCGCAGCTTTTTTCCGTCACTCGTCGAGCGCAACGAGACGTTCGTCGCGTACATCTATCGCGGATACTGGATCGACATCGGTACACCCGAGAAGTACGCGCTGGTCCATCGCGACATCATGGATGGGCGTTTTCGTTCGTCGCTGTTTGGCCGTAACAAGGCGGTTGTCCTCTCGCCGCAGGCCCGGATCGACGAGGGCGTCACGCTCGAGGGCCCGTGCTTCGTGGATGAGGGTGCGGTCGTCAAAACCGGCGCGCGGATTGGCGCCTACAGTGTCATCGGCCGCCAGTGCCACATCGAAGAGCACGCGGTCGTTGAGCAGTCCATCGTCTGGGCCAACACGCGCATCAGTCAGGAAGCGTCCGTGCGCCGCTCCATAATCGGGCGCCACTGCCACATCGGAAGAAACGCCATGGTGGAGCCCGGGGCCGTTCTTGGAGACAAGTCGGTCGTGACCGACTACAGCACGATTTGAGTGTGGGGCGCTGCCTGCAGCATCAAGGTGTTCTGTTATCGGCAGCTTCGGAACAATCGCATTCGGATATCAGCAGCTGAAAGCCGAACGCTGACGGCTGAGCGCGACGGAGATCATTGATGAACCCCGCCATTTTCAAAGCCTATGACGTGCGCGGCACATATCCCGATGAGATCAACGAAAGCACGGCGCGCCAAATCGGCGCCGCCTTCATCGCATATCTGAATGCGAAGCGAGTGGCCGTCGGTCGAGACATGCGGCTGTCGTCTCCAGCGATTGCTGCTGCGTTCATCGAAGGCGCACGATCGCAGGGCGCGGACGTCGTGGACTACGGAATGATTCCGACCGACATGCTGTACTTCGCCGTCGCCAGGGACGGGCTTGACGGCGGCGTGGAGGTGACCGCGTCTCACAACCCCAAGCAGTACAACGGAATGAAGATGGTGCGGGAGCACGCGTTCCCTTTGAGCGGCGACGCGGGCATTTCAGATATCCGCGACATGATTGCGGGCCATCGGCTGCCGCCGCCCGCGCCCCACCGGGGTGCGCTGACCGCCAAGGACGTGCTCGATGCCTACGTCGAGCATGTCATGTCGTTCATCGATCCGGGCGTCATACAGCCATTCACCGTGGTGCTCGATGCCGGGAGTGGCATGGGCGGACTCGTCGCACCCAAGCTGTTCGATCGCCTGCCGTGCCGGACCTCCAGGCTCTGCTTCGAGATTGACGGGCGATTCCCGAATCACGAGGCAAATCCGCTGATCGAGGAAAATCGTCAGGATATCGTCGAGCGCGTCATCGCCGACAAGGCCGACATTGGCATCGCCTGGGACGGCGATGCCGATCGCTGCTTCTTCATCGACGGCACTGGCGAATTCATCTCTGGGGACTTCATCACGGCGCTGCTCGCGGAAACGTTTCTCCTCAAGGAGCCCGGCGCAACAATCATTTACGACCTTCGCGCCAGCTATGCGGTGAAGGACATCGTCGCCAGGCACGGCGGCACGTCGCTGATGAACCGTGTCGGCCATGCGTTCTTCAAGAAGCGCATGCGCGAAACCAACGCAGCGTTCGGCGGCGAGGTCACGGGACACTACTACTTCCGGGACAACTTCTACGCCGACAACGGGTTCATTCCGGCGCTCCTCATTCTGGAGCTGATGTCCAGACGCAAGCAGAGCCTCCAGCAATTGCTCGATCCGCTCCGCCAGCGCTACTTCCTGTCGGGCGAGATCAATACCAAGCTCCCGTCGATGGACGAGGTCGCGGCCAAGCTCGACGCGCTTGCGGCCCGTTACAAGGACGGGCATCAGTACACGCTCGATGGCATTTCCGTTGAGTATCCGGACTGGCACTTCAACGTGCGCCCGTCGAACACGGAGCCGCTCTTGCGGCTGAATCTGGAAGCCACCACGCCGGCCGTGATGGCGCAGAAGCGGGACGAAGTACTAGCGCTGATTCGCGCGTGATAGAATTTCCGTGGTCTCGCCTTGGCCGCGGGACCGCCGCAGGCGGGCTTAGCATAGTGGTAATGTCCTGGCTTCCCAAGCCAGTTAGACGGGTTCGATCCCCGTAGCCCGCTCCATCAAGACGTCATGCGGCGCCTCTGAGCAGGCTGACCAGCTCTCGCACGTTGGAGAGGCGCTCCAGACTGTTGATGCGTTCAATGATCCTCTCGGTGCGAGTCGCGCCGAGCACCGGCGTGATCAGGCTCCGCGCCTTGGTGTTCACCGCGGCCGTATCGAGTGGGTTCTCTTTCGTGCCAGGTGCGTGGCGCGTGAATCGGCTCACCGTGCGTCCGTCTCGGAGTCGAACCTCCACTCTTGCGCTGCGAGGTGCTGCTGGGTCCATCAGCGCACGATCCGCGATGAGCTCAACTCGCCGCTTCACAGCGAGCACCGCAGGATCCTTCATCCGGTCGTACGAATGACTGGCATCAAATGACACGGTTCCGTCGATCAGGGCCACCGCGATCAAATACTGCAGGTTGACATCAGGCATCGACCGGTCGTTGACGATGCCGGCGCCGTCTTCGGGCAACGTGGCGATGATGCGCTCGACTGAATCGACGGAGATGCTGTGCTCTCGTCGCAGCGACAGGAAGGCATCGAGCGCCGACTGGATGGGATACCCAACCGAGAAAGTCTTGATGGCGGTTTCCGTCACGTAGAAGCGCGTCCCGAGATCTCTCGCCATTTCCTCGGGCCGAGGCTGCGTGGAATGCGCTTCCAGCGCGTTGTGTTCTCCCTCGAGCACATCCTCCACGCCAGTAAACCCCATCTGGGCCATGACGGCGGCGGTGACGCCATTGCGCGCGCCCATCCCCGCAAAGTCGAAAGCCTTTTCGACGTGTTCGAGATCGCGCTCCCAGCTCCAGATGCCTGACACCTGCTGGACCGCGTACGACAGCGCGAAGCGCATGCCCCTTTCGTCCAACCGGGTCATCGAAGCCGCGGCCGACGCGGCACCAATCGTGGAGCTCACGCCCTCGGCGCTGCGATGCGTCGCCCGCACGTGGTTCGGCCCGAGCGCGAGCAACCACCGGCAGCACAAGTCATAGCCAAGCGCCACAGCGTGGAGCAGTTCCTCGCCTGAGCAGCCACCGCGTTCGCCGGTGCTGAGAGCCGCAGGAACCACGGCGCAGCCAGGGTGCGCCTTCGTGACGGGCTCGAAATCATCGGTCTCGTCCGCGTGCGCGAACATCCCGTTGACGAGGGCCGCGTTGATTGCCGACGTTCGGATATCGGTCGTCAGGATTGAGGCTTCCTGTACGCCACCCTGCGCACGTGCAAAGCGAATCGCCGCCTGGCCCGGCTTGAGCCGCGCACCCGACACCATCGCGGCCACTGTGTCCAGGATGCGGTGTTTGGTCGCTGTCACGACTTCGGGCGGGAGCGTCTGCTGTCGCGCCGCGGCCATGTATCGGCTCACGCGTCGTGTGAGATCGGGGGCTACAGCGGGAGGCGCCTGCGCGGATGCACTGCTTGCCGGCCCTCCAATCGGAAGCGTGGCAGCCGCGGCGACGCTTCCCACGCCTTTCAGCACACGGCGACGACTGAATGTGCGCGCATGACTCGGCGTCATGGTGTCCTTACCTCCGTTTGGCGGCCGCCGGCCTCTCATTCGCGCGAGCGCCGGTGATGAGAGTATCGCACGGCGTCCCAATGGCTCCTGGGGGTCGCCCCAGATACCGACGAATGGCTTGACCCATGTTCAGAAGGCGAAGGCGCGGTGCCACCAGAGCGCCGCGGGTCAGTCCTCTCAACATGCGCTGCAACAGACGGCCGCGCGTAGCTTGACCGGCCGCTGGTGAGCGCTGACGTTGAACCCAGCCCTGCTCTTGACGCATGGTTTACCAACGGGACACCGTGCTACCGTCGATCACAAAGACATGGGCCGGCCATTCGTGCTCGTATCGTTCATCGCCGCGGCTGCCGCCGGTGCGCTTTTTCCTACTCCGTCCCGCGCGCAAAATGCATCGCTATTGGCGGGCGTCTGGACGCTCAACCGTTCGCTGAGCGAGTTCCCGCGTGACATCGGGTTCACCGTGTCCTGGATGCCCACCTCGGGCGGAGACCGTCCGAGCGCCGGCTCAGAGGCCGGCGGTCGCGGCGGACGTCGAAGATCGGCCGGCGAGGGAGGCAACCGGGGCTCCGCCGCTCCGTTCGCTCGCCCTGAAAGCTACGACGACGTCCAGCGGGTCCAGTTGCTGACCGCGGAGGCGCGCAATCCTCCCGTGCGTCTGATGGTCGTTGACACGCCGGCCGCTGTGACGATCACGAACGAGCTTGGCCAGTCGCGCACTCTTCATCCCTACGGCAAGGAAGAGTCGATCGAGCTCCAGGGCGTGCCGATCGGCGTGACGTCGAAGCGCGAGGGGGATCGGCTCGTGGTCCGCTACCGTGTTGAACAGGACCGGGAGGTACGTTACACATATTCATACTCGGCGAATCCCTCGCAACTCATCGTCGACGTGCAGTTCCTCGAACGTGGCACGGGCGACAAAGCCAGACGCGTTTACGAACCAGGCGGCGGGATCGAGACTCCCGCTTCTACCAGCGCAGCCGCAGCCCCTGCGGCGCTCGGCCACACGGCGCCAGAGACCCTTGATCAGCGCCCCGGGGCCGATCTGAGAGGACTCAAGAGCCTCGGAATCCTCGTCGAAGATCTCAGTACGCAGGCGGTCGCGTGTGGGTTGAGTCACGACACCATCGAGAGGGCGTTATCCAAGCAGCTCACCGATAACGGCTTCGTGGTCCGCAAGAATTCTGACGACGACACCTATGTGTACGTCAACGTCATGACGAGCAACTTGTCTAACGGCATGTGCGTGTCGCGGTACGACGCTTTCCTGTACACCCACGCGACGGCCAAACTGTCGTATCACGATCGACCGGTGCTGGTGCAAGTGTCCCTGATGCACCACGGGGGCATCGGCGGCGGCGCCCCCCCGGCTCACGGGCCGGAGGTCCTGCGCGGTCTTGAACATTTCATCGATCTCTTCGTTACGCAAATACACGACGCGAACAAATGAGGATAGGGACGTCCCAGCTCCCAGCCTCAGTGCGTCATCGCGTAGACCAGCACGTTGACGCCAAAAGCGTAGCCAGGGACGGAGAACCGCTGGAAGTACTCGGGATCCTCAGATTCGCGCTCGTACGCATCGCCGAAATCGGTATTGTGCGTCATCAGCACCATGATGCGCCCGCGATCGCTATCGATCGCGCGGACGTGCGGGACGGCGCTGTCTGCGCCGCGTTCGGAAGTCGAACGTCTGCGCTGCCAGAACCCAATCGCCGGGATTTGCGGAATGGACGATACATTCACCATCTGGTGGAAGATCACGTGGTCGAGCGAAACGTCCACGATCGGGTAGGCGGAGGCCGGGAGTACCTTGCGAAGCTGATGCTCCCAAAATGTCCAGGCGTACTCACCCCAGAAATCGTCGGCCCAGAGGAATCCACCCTTCAGTAGGTAGTTTCTCAGTCCCGCCGCCTCCAAGTCGTCGAAGAACGCCCCGCCCGGTTCGGTCATCATGACGAAGGGGCACCTGAAGAGCTCAGGGGAAGCCAGCCGTACCAGCAGATGCTTCGGCTGCCTGTTGGTATCCATGCTCACCGGGACCCGTGTCAGTTCTGAGAGCCGGATCGAGAGGTTCTCGTCGGCTCGCGGCCAGTCGACGTTCCAGCCGTCGCCGTCACCTCTACTATCGGTGCGGAACACGATGCGGCAGAATTGAAATCCGCCGTCGAAGTCTGCCGACCTGGCAAACTCCGGTGCACCCAGACTCGACGCGCGGCGCGGCCCGCGACCGCGGGCAACCTGAGCGGCGGTCACCGACGCCATCAGCAGCAGAACGCTCAGGACGACGCCGATCCGCAGGCGGAGCGCACACGCGGGAAACGAGATCGGACCGAGAGTCAAGCGCGCCAACGTGAGGCCAGTCTAGAGGATCGCTCCGTAAAAAGTCCGCAGCGAGCTCCGCGCAATGAGTCGACGCACGAGTCGTCCGAAACTTTCGCAGGACAGGGCCAGGCCGATCAGTGGGTCATCGCGTACAGCAAGACGTCGACCCCCAGCGCGTAGCCTTTCGGTGAAAACTTCGCAAAGAACTCAGGGTTCTCGCTCTCGCGCTCCCATGTGTCGCCAAAGTCGGTATTGTGGGTCATGACGACCATGATCCGCCCCTTCTCGTTGGCGATCCCACGGAAGTCGGCGTGTGGACTGTCGTCACCGCGCTCCGATGTATCGTGCGTGCGCAGCCAGTTGTTGATATTCGTGGTCTGTTCGACCTCGTCGACCGGAAACAGCATGTGGCGAATGGGGTGCTCGCGAGGAATATCGAAGATCTCGTATTCGGGCAGCGCCTTATGAATCTGATTGGACCATTGCACCCATGCAGGAGTACCCCAGAAATCGTCGACCCAGAGGAATCCGCCCTTGAGGAGGTATTGCCGCAACCTCACGGCCTCCTGGCTGGAAAGCCCCATCGTGCCCACGTCGGATCCCATCAGGATCGGGCAGCGGAACAAGGCGTCGTCAGTGAGGCGGACGACCCAATAGTTGGGCTCATCGTTCTCGTTCCTGGTAATCGGGACGCGCGTCAGTTCCGACATCCGAATCATCAAGTTGATGCCCGCATACGGATAATCCGTCGACCAGCCGATGCCCATGGATTCAAATCGCACGCTCGTGAACTGGAGCTTGCATATCATGAACGTACCGTCTTCGAAGTCTTTGGGGGGATATCGTGGGGGGTAGGCT
>ORMF011721973.1_pt1 | contig 12025 bp, 12 predicted proteins | sample 1779871 | NCBI WGS metagenome assembly ORMF01 (sample SAMEA104232316, study PRJEB22302) | groundwater metagenome | biome: forest; feature: aquifer; material: groundwater | place: USA | collected 2011-08-07 | depth 5.4 m | reverse complement strand
GGAGTTTGTCCGCAACCGGATACTGGTTCGGGAGTGGGATTTATGGTATTTCATCGCGCCGCGGGCGAGTGTGGGTGTAAACGTGCTGTGGTACGACGCGTCGAACCTGCCAACGGGATTCAGCTCCTCGGGCGGGTTGACCAATGACGTGCAGAAGAATTTGGGTGCCAGCGGCAGTTGTAGGAACACGGACGGGGGTAACACCGGCTCGGGTCCGGGTTTTGCGCAATCCCTTAGCTTTTCTTGTGCCCGAACTGGTTGCGGCGGGGAGGGGGTAGATGTGTTTTTGAGGTTACGCTGGAGCTTCTAGTCCGGAACTGAACAGCGACAAACGAAGGGGAGCCTAAAGGGCTCCCCTTTTTTTTGCTGCTCAGGGCAAGCCTATGGTTTCATGGTGCCGATCAGCGACGGTTTGTCTTGTCGGGGTCGCGGGGGCGCTCAGTGGGTGTGTCGCCGTTCAACCACCGATTCATAGTCAAACAATCGACCCTTTAGGGCGTTTTGAGTACAGGGCGCCACAAAGTGAAATGGCCGGCGTTGTTATCGGGGCGCCTCATGGCGGCACTGCGCCCGGCACGGCCGCGCTGGCGCGGTTGATAAGCGATCGCACAGGTGCGGGATTTGTCACAGCGTACGGTTTTAAGTCCAAGCAGGTCAGTGTCGAGCAGCCGGTGGTCCGGAGCAATCCGCGCCAGGCGGTTCCCGACGATTCGTTGAAGCGTCGCAGCGTGTTTGCCGAACTCAAGCAAATCCTGCGTGACCTGAGCGGTGGCGAATTGGATTTGTACATCGGTATCCGCCCGCGCGATACCCACAAGACCGCTGAAGGCATTGAAGTCATCGCCAGCGGCTTTACGTTTGAGGAAATCCGGCTGATCGATCGCGCTTATCTAGAGATCCGCGACCGGCAGATTGGTGCAAGAGCCATAGAGAAAGTGCCGTTGCTGTTCGCGCCTGTCGATAAAGTGAGTCTTGTCGCGTCAGGAATTCGGCATCATGGCGTGCTCATGATCGCGGAGAAAGGGGTAAGCCTGCGCATCCCGGAAAAGGTTCTATCTGGGGCTAATTTGAGCGTCTACGGGCAGGTTTTTTCGGAATGGACCAAAACACTGGAACGCCTCGTTCATGACGATTTCCGAAAAATCCCTCACGTCCAGGTCAGGATGATGGATCTGGGGCGGTTGGATGTGACTCCATCGCGAGAAGGTCCGGCCGGCGTTGTCATTGGCGCGCCCCATGGGACTTACGACGAATACACGGCTGAGATCGTCAAGCGGCTGGGATTTCGGACCGGATTGGCCACGGTTATCGCGCGCGGGTTCTCGCCCACGGAAGCGGGCGGTTGGCGGATCAACGTGAATCGCCCTTCCGAAAAAACCTATATGGCGCCTGAATTTGAGGTCAGCAGCTCTCGATCGCGCGAGACCTACGGCGCCTTTAGGGACACGGTTATCGACGCTGCGGGCGGCGATCTGCGTCTCTACTTTGACGTGCACCAGTACGGCGGCAGCAGCATCCAAATAGCGACGACGGGCGTAAGCGCGGCGCAGGCGCAAAACCTAAAGCAGCATTACCAACGGATCAGAGATCGGTTGTTGAGCGAAAATCCTGACATCGAGCCGGTGAAGTTGTTGATCGAACCGCAGGACGAGGTGGAGATCGGCGCCTGGCCGGCGAAGGCCCACGGCATTTTGAGCCTGGCGAGGAAGAGTGTTCATATCGAGCTACCTCTGCACAGCGCTCTGCGCAGCGAAAAAAGCCGCGATGTTTACACCCGGATTGTCTCCGAACTCATCACGCAAGCGGTTCAGGACTTGGCGAATTGATCCTCGATGGGTGAACCTCGTATGATCGTGCCGTAAGCGCGTATCGGGAGACCCGGCGGGTGCGCTTGAGGGGACGGCGAAACACGGCGCTACGACTTTAGTTTGACAACATAGGCATGCAGGTGTAGGAGAACGTTAGGCCCATGTTACGGAAAAAGGTATCTCTCCAAGAACCAAAGGGAGGCTTAATTATGATGCCACGCGTCAAGATGCAAAGTTTTGTGGTGCTTCTAAGCCTTATGGTCCTAGCCGGCTGCGCCTCGGAGGTTGCAAAGAAGCCTGAGGTCTCACCTTCAAGCGCGTCGACTACGCCACGGGGGCAAACACCCATCGATAAAAGCCAAAGCGCGCAAGCCCCGCGCCAAGGAGGCGCGACGTCGAGCCTGGAGGCACATCGAGAGGGCAAATCTCCCGCTTCCGGCCCTTTGGTGGAGATATATTTTGACTATGATAGCTACGACCTCCGCGCCGATGCGCGCAAGACGCTACAGGCGCACGCGGCCTGGCTGAAGGCCAACCCGGCGGTCCGGGTAGAAATCGAAGGGCACTGCGACGAGCGCGGGACGACGGAATATAACCTGGCTTTGGGCGCGAAACGGGCGCGGTCGGCGCGAGATTACCTGGTCACTTTGGGTATAGCGGCCGCCCGAATCTCTACGACCAGTTACGGCGAAGAGTTGCTAGTGTGCAAAGAAAAAACGGATGACTGCTACCGGAAAAACCGCCGCGACCGTTTTGTGGTTGTCGGCGTCCGGCCGACATCGTAGATTTTGCCGGCGGCTCTTCGCGGTACCGACAGGGCGTGATGTTCTCGCACCTGTGGCGGCTGATCAATTTTTCTTGCCCACGGGAGAAAAAAAGTGTTTTTCCGCTTGACATGAAACGGTCGTATAAAGTATACGACTTAAGACTGGTTGTGTTGCGATTAAAGTCTTAAATTAATAGGAGGCAAAATATGAATAGGGCGGCGATGATTACGAATGGCGTATTAACTTTGGGTTTGTTCGCATTAGCCTCATGCGCGACGGAGGACACAATGACTGTCAAACCGGCGGCGCCGGCTCCCGCCGCGAAGGCGCCAGCGGCTCCGCCTGCGGAAAAGGCTGCGGAGAAAGCGAAGGCAACAAAGTTAGCAGGGGACATCGGCCTCTTGGACACGGAAAAGAACTACATGATTCTCGTCACGAAGGAAGGGAAGCTCGTTACTATCGATTTCGACGCCAAGACCAAGGCAACGATGATTACGCCGGGGCCGGCGAAGGTCGCGGATATCGGCCTGGGTTCTTCGGCAACTGTCACCTACGAGAAAGTTAAAGACAAGAACCTCGCCACCGGTATCGAATTCAAGGGCGCCAAGGGGGAGTGACCCCGGCTGCGGTGGGTGGGGTTAATCTACTGACAATTAGAAGGAGCATGGAAATGAGAACACACTCAAGAGTTGCGGGTGGATTGGCTGTCCTGATAGCGGTATTTCTTGCGCTGCCGGTCGTGGCGCAGGACAAAAAGGCCGAAGAAAAAAAAGTTGAGAAGGCAAAAGCGGAGAAGGTGTCCGGCGACATCGGTTTGTTGGACACCGAAAAGAACTACATGATCGTTGTCACCAAAGAAGGCAAATTGGTGACACTCGACTACACGCAGAAAACGAAAGTCACCGAACTGAAAGCGAGCACAGTCAAGATGTCCGATATCGGACTAGGATCGGCAGCCGCCGTTGAGTATATTCAAAAAGGCGATAAGAATTTCTTGAGTAAAATTGAATTCAAGGCTGCCAAGGGCGAGTAAGATATCGGCGCCTACCTTTTCATCCCCACTCGAGGTTTTGAATCTTGAGGTCGAGGGATACCCATAAAGGTCTGCGTCGGGTTAGGCGGCGGTTTGCGCTCCGACGGTATTTGACGCCAGCGGTAGGCTAAAAGAAATTTTCGCACCTCTGCCGGGGGAGGACTGGATCCGCAGTTCTCCTCCGAGTTTTTCTATTCGCCCCCTCATACTCGATAATCCGACGCCATGATCCCTGCTCACGCCGGTGGGGTCAAATCCTACTCCGTCGTCCGTGAGCGTCCCTCGTATCTCTGTTCTCGTCTGTTTTAAAGTTATATCAGCGTGGGACGCATGCGAATGGCGCGCGACATTCATTAGCCCTTCTCTTAAGACCAAATAAATGTCTTGCTCCACCGCTTGGGGGAGGTCGAGGTCGTCTGGTGCGGTTTCCAAGGTAACCTGCATATCTAAACCCTCGCGAAGAAACCTCAGATCGTCTTTCAATTTGTCGACCAGCATCCCCGACGGAATGGATTGAATCTCTTTGCCGGCGAGGAAGTGTCGAATCACCTTCATCGAGTTTCGTGTATCGTCTTCGATGGAACGGAGTTCGCGATCCAGCTCCCGGGGTGCCCCCAGAAGCTGTTTCCGGCAGGTTTCAAGGCGGAGAATCAGAGTGGCGAGCGACTGCAGCAATCCGTCGTGCACGTCTTGCATGATCCTGCGCCTTTCAGCGATCGTGGCAATTTCACCCGCCGTCTTCGATAGGGCCAGAAGCCTTTGGTTTTGCTTCTTTTCAAATTCACTGAGGTAGCCGATGAAATAGGCTAGGACGACGAGATAGACGCTTCGAACAATGAAACGATCAATCCCAAGCATGCCCTCCCACTCAAAGCTGAAACGAATGTACCCATATAAAGCCACTCCTGCCAGTGCCGCGCTAATGCCGCCTTTTATTCCATAGCGCGAGGCCACCGTAAATACCGGGAAAAAATAGTAGACGAAGAAAGGGGTTGTAGAACCCCCGGTCGAAAAAACGATGAGAGAAACCCAGATCAAATCAAAGCAGGCGGTAGCGATGCCGATTTTTTCCGATACCGCGTGTTTGTGCCCTGTGATATACCAAAGCCCGATGCTGTAAAGCACGAACGACCCGAGCGAAGCGTGCGACAGCACGGGAAAGGCGGCTGCCCGCGAAGGATTGAGTTGGATAACCAGCACCGCGACAATCGCAAACCCTAGTCTGAAACACGCGAATATTCTATCTTTTTGTGAAAGCCACTGGTCTTGAGGAGTCATCTTCCTCTCCGGCGAGAATCGGCGCGATCGCGAAGGTTCGAGTCGACGGACTCGTTCTTCGCTAAGATTTTCCCCGTCCGAGGCTGTCGGCGGATCCTGAGGCTCCCCGTTGTCCCATGATGAGGAGTGCCGCCTTAAAGCGGTTGTTGACCTTGAGCTTGTCGAAAATATTGGTCAGATGTGTCTTGACGGTTTTTTCACTGATGAAAATCTTCTTCCCAATTTCGTCGTTGGTGAGGCCTTCGGCCACTAACCGCAAGATTTCTTTTTCTCGCTTCGTGAGCATGTCGATCATGTCATTGTGAGTTGCCTCGCGGACTTCGTTCAGTTGACCTCGGGCGATTTCTTCAAATGCATCCGCTGAAGGCGTTTCCTTATCGATCCATACGCCGCCCTTGTGGACCGTTTTGATCGCCTGGAGCAAGGTAGGAAAATCGATCCCTTTGAGAACGTAACCCATTGCACCACCCTTGGCGGCGTTCATGATACTTTCGTCTTCCGAATAGGCGGTCAGAATCAATGCTTTGGTCGCGGGACTTTTCTCCCTGACGTCAAGCAAGGTTTGAACCACGTCGCCCTTTGGCATTTTGAGATCCAATAGCAAAACATCCGGTTTGGTGCGCTCAAGCACTTTGATTATCTCGTCCCCACGGGAGGCTTCCCCAACGACGAGGATATCCTTTTCCAGCGAAAGGATCTTTCTGATCCCTTCGCGAAAGAGCGTATGATCATCGGCCACTACGACTTTGATCGGTACCATGATAATTATCTCCCTGGAAAGCAGAAATATACAACGCAAGTTATCTGAAATCGTAACGCATGCCAAGAGAAAGATTCTCAATAGTACCGCCCAGCGTCTAGGACCCAAGTCTTACGTATGAGAATATTTAATGCCGACTAGCACTGAAAAATACTACGGAAAGAGTATTGAGATGCCGAGGCTGCCACGATAAGTATCGATACAGTCCAGGGAAAGTTTTCATTATTGTTGAGGGAGGTAAGATGAAAAGTATTTTGTCGATAACTGGTGCTGTTTTTGTCGCCATGATTTTTGCTCTTTCTTCTTGTGCCGTGCAGGATGAAATGCCGGCCAAGCCTGCGGCTCCCGCCCCGGCTGCAAAGGCTCCGGCGGCTCCGCCTGCAAAAGCCGAAGCCAAAGCTCCGCCGGAGGAAAAGGCTCCTGAAAAAGCCAAGGCAACGAAGTTAGCCGGAGACGTCGGGCTTCTGGACACCGAGAAGAATTACATGATTCTCGTCACCAAGGAAGGGAAGCTCGTTACTATCGATTTCGACGCCAAGACCAAAGCGACGGAAATTACGCCATCGGCTGCCAAGATGGGCGAAATCGGGCTGGGATCCTCAGCAACCGTTACCTACGAGAAAGCTCAAGACAAGAACATCGCGACCAGCATCGAATTTAAGGCCGCCAAGGGCGAGTGATCCGGGATGTGGTGGGCGGGTTTAATACACTCACGAATCAGGAGGGACATAGTAATGAAAGTGCAAGCGAAGGTTGTAAGTGGATTGGCTGTTCTATTGGCAGTATCCTTGGCGGTGCCTGTCGTTGCGCAGGAAAAAAAGGCCGAAGAGAAGAAAGTCGAGAAAGCCAAGGCCGAAAAAGTTTCGGGCGATATCGGTCTGCTCGATACCGAGAAGAACTATATGATCGTTGTTACCAAGGAAGGTAAACTGGTGACGCTCGACTACACGCAGAAAACGAAAGTGACCGAGCTTAAGGAGGCCCAGGTGAAGATGTCCGATGTCGGACTGGGCTCTTCTGCTACCGTTGAGTACACTACCAAGGGCGAGAAAAATTTCCTAACCAAGATGCAATTCATAGGGGCCAAGGGCGAGTAACGATCGCTTCCCAAAATTCGCTCAAACGAAGAAGGGGCTTGGTTTGAACCAAGCCCCCTTCCTTTTTCTGACATTCTGTTCACCCTTCGAGCGGGCTCAGAGCCTGGGCTAATGGTTAAAAACCTTCTTCTTCAAAGTCGTTCATGGCGAGTTTTCGATACCCGCGCTCGTCTTCGAGAGTTTTCTGGCGTTTGTTTTCTTTCTCGGTTTCTTCTTGGCAGCGCACGCACAAACGGCTAAAGGGAAGAATTTTCAATCGTCCAAGGTGGATTTCCCCTTCACAGCTTTCGCATAGCCCGTAGGTTTTATCCTTGATGCGCTGCAGCGCTTCGTCGATGGCGAGCAGCTTTTCACGTTCTCGGGCGTTGAGGATGAAATTGATTTCCCGATCCCTCTCGTCGCTGGCCAAATCGTAGGTGTCCCGGCCCTCGTCCTTAACGCCTTCGGTTTCTTCCTTGACGCGGCCCCGGATTTCCTTAAGCAGTTGTTTTTTTGTCTCCTCTAGCATGTCACCGGCCTGCTTGAGAAAGATCCTGCGTTGTTTTTTTTCTTTGTCGGGATCAGTTTTTGGCATTGAGTTTCTCACCTATCAAATCGTAATCTAGCGCGCCGGAAATTTTCGCGTCGACCATGTCTCCGAGACACAATGAGACGGTCCTGTTGCTGAGCGTCAAACCGTCCATGTAAACGACGCCGTCGACTTCTGGAGCGTGTGCTTGGGTCCGACCCATAAATTTCCCGGAGTCGGAATCAAGGTTGTCAATCATAACTCGCTGAATGGTCCCAATCAAGGCCTCGTTCTTTTTTCTTGAGATCGCCGACTGCAGGTCCATGATTTCCTGCCAACGGTTCTCCTTCTCGTCTTCCGGCACGGTGGCGGTCATTTGAGCGGCGGCCGTACCTTCTTCCGCCGAGTACTTGAAGACGCCCAGGCGCTCGAACTGCGCTTCTTCGACGAAGTCCAACAACTCCTGGAAGTCCCGCTCGGTTTCGCCGGGAAAGCCGACGATTAGAGAGGTCCGGAGCGTGAGTCCTGGAATCGCCGCCCGGAGCTTCTCCACTGTTTCACGCACGGCGCTGCCGCTCTTTCCCCGGCGCATGCTTTGCAGCAAGCGCTGATTGACATGCTGGAAAGGGATGTCGATGTACTTGCAAATTGTTTCGCTGTCGCGAATGAGGCCCAACAAGGACTCGTCGAGAAAGTTTGGATAGGCGTAGAGCAATCGGATCCAAGCGAGATCGGGAAGGGAGACCATTTCCCGAAGCAACCCGAACAGCGTCGTGCCGTCTTTGCGCTCTCGACCGTAAGCGGTCAGATCCTGCGCGATGAGGTTGATCTCTTTGACGCCGTCTTGCGCCAGCATAGCAGCTTCTTTGACCACGGAATCAATGGGACGGCTGCGGTGCGGGCCGCGCAATTGCGGGATGATGCAAAAGGCGCACTTGTGGTCGCACCCTTCCGAGACTTTTAAAAACGCGCTGTGGGATGGACTCGTTCTTAGCCGAGGGGTGGCATGATCGTAAAGATAACTCGGGATACCGATATATTGGCGGCGGCCCTCATTGGCCTCGTGCTCGCGGAGGATCTCGGCGACCCTCGGGACCTCGCCGGTTCCGATAAAGAGGTCTACCTCGGGTAATTCTTTGGCGAGTTCCGCCGGATACCTTTGCGAGAGGCAGCCGGCAACGACCAGTTTTTTAACCTTTCCTTCCTCCTTGAGACGAGCGATTTCGAGGATGGCGTCAAGGGATTCCGCCTTGGCCGCTTCGATGAAACCGCAGGTGTTCACCAGCACGATATCCGCTCCGGCGGGCTCCTGCACCAGTTGGTATCGATCTTGTCCGAGCAGGCCCGCCATGACTTCGGAGTCCACCAGATTGCGGGCGCACCCCAGACTGACGATGCTGACGGTTTGTTTGGTGGAACTCATTGGCCCAGTTCCACGATGTCGGCGCCGCTCGGAATCTGCAGGGTGAACACGGAGTCTTTGACGCCTGCGCCTTTGCGCATACCGGAGAAACGGATCGTCGTCAGGTTGGCAGCGGCATCGCGCACGCTGATCGAGAGAATATCGTAGGAGCTCTTGCTCACGCCCGCGAGAATTTCGCCAAAACCTCCGGCTTCGCCTTTAGGCTCCAGGCGCAAGATGAATTGGTTCTCATCGCTGCCTTTCAGTGCCGCGTTGAAATCTTTCTTCAAATTGCCGATGCCGAGTAGAAAGGACAGGGGAATGTCGGAACGGAATGCGTTCTGAAGCGGGCTCTTGATGATTTGATTCTGTTCCGGTTGATAAAAATACAAGTATTTTCCGTCCGCCAAAACGAACTGCCCTTTGGGTTCATCGTAGCGCCAGAGCATTTTGCCGGGGCGCTTGAAGGAAAGTTTTCCCGAAGCCTTGAGATTACGATTGAGTGTTTTCACTTCGGTCTCTTGGCGAAAGTCGGCGACGAAATCTATTGTCGCGTCATAGGTTTTTTGCACGCTGTCGACGATAAGTTCGATGCTATGACCGTCTGCCGCAGCCCCCGGCCGGGCTCCGGCAAGCGCTATCGCAATCAACAGCAGGCAGGCCGAAGGTAACCAAAAGGGGACAGTCCCCTTTCCGGAATGGGGACTGTCCCCCTTCTTATGCCTAGGCTTCGAGTTTTCGCGCATAAACTTCCCTGGGCTTGGCGCCGTCCGCCGGTCCGACGACGCGGTCTCGTTCCATCTGTTCGATCATCCGCGCAGCGCGGTTGTATCCTACCCGCAATCTGCGCTGAATCATAGAGATCGACGCCTGCTGGGTATCGGTGACGATGGCGACCGCCTGGTCGTACATCTCGTCGTATTCCTCATCAGCCGCGGCAGCCTCGGCTTCTCTCTTGATCTCGAAGACCTCCGGGCGGTAATCGGGCCGGGCCTGCTGTTTGATGAATTGGATCACTTTGCGCACTTCCTGGTCGGACACCAAGGCGCCGTGCAAGCGGGTGACCCGCGCGGTTCCCGGCGGCATATACAAGAGATCGCCGTTGCCGAGCAGCTTTTCCGCGCCGATGGAGTCCAGGATCGTGCGCGAGTCGACGCGGGAGGTGACTTGGAACGAGATCCGCGCCGGAAAATTGGCTTTGATGAGCCCGGTGATGACGTCCACCGACGGGCGCTGGGTGGCAAGGATCAGATGAATCCCGGCGGCGCGGGCTTTCTGCGCCAGCCGCGTGATGTACTCCTCGATGTCTCTTCCGACGGTCATCATCAAATCGGCCAGCTCGTCGACGACGATCACTATTCTCGGCAGTTTCTCATGAACCAGGGGCGCGTCCGCGGCTAAATGGCCTCCGGGTCCCTTGTTTGGTTCCTCAGGATCCGTAAGCTCGAAAACGCTCTTTTTATTCGGCGCCTCGCGCTCCAAAGTCCGGTTGTAGTTGTCGATGTTGCGCGCTCCCTTGTCCTTCATTAGACGATAACGGTGGTCCATTTCATCCATCGCCCAGAAAAGCGCCGCCGCCGCCTTTTTGGGATCGGTGACCACCGGCACGAGCAGGTGCGGAATCTCTTCGTACATCGTTAGCTCGAGCATTTTGGGATCGACCATGATGAATTTGACGTCCGAGGGCGGGGATTTGAACAGGATGCTGAGGATCATGGCGTTGATCGAAACGGACTTGCCGGTGCCGGTCGCCCCCGCAACCAACAAATGGGGCATGCGGGCGAGGTCGGTGACGAAAGGTCCCCCTCCGGTGTCTTTACCCAACGCCAGCGTGAGTTTGGAGTCGCTGTTCTGGTACGCCTCGCTTTCGATGACTTCCCGGAGGTACACGGTTTCCCGGCGCGGATTGGGGATTTCGATACCTACCACAGACTCTCCCGGTATCGGCGCCAAGATGCGCACACTTACGGCGCGCAAAGCCATGGCGAGATCGTCGGAGAGCGTCACAATGCGTCGCACCTTGACGCCGGCCGCCGGCTTGAATTCGTACATCGTGATGACCGGGCCCGGACGCACCGCCACGACTTCCCCGTCAACGCCGAAGTCCGCCAGCTTTTTTTGTAGAATCAGCGAATTGGCGTGCAGCGTATCCTTGTCGATTTTGAACTGCCCCCCCTCGGGCGGATCCAACAGCTCGGGCGGCGGAAGCTTGTAGCCTTGATTGACTTCCGGCAGCTTAAACTGCTCCTGGAGTACGATCAGTTTCTTCGGTGTCTTTTTCGCCGGTTCTTCCGTGGCTTCTTGTTTGAGCATGATCGGCGGCGGGACGTAATCGCGCCGTTCCTTTTTGGTATTCTCTCCCTTGCGCTTCTCGCGTTGCTCGCTGAATTTTTCCCACCGGCTGCGCACGGCGGGAACCAGCGATTTCTTCAGAGCGGTAAATTGTTTTCTAGCGCGCGCGCCAATGTCCAGAAGCGAATTCTGCGTTACCATCATCAACGACAGCAGCAGGGTAACCACGGCGATAAGAGCCGCGCTGATGCGGCCAAACAGCGGCACGAGGATGCTTTCTTTCAAAAAACCGCCGACGATGCCGCCGCTGTCCCGGGCGCTCTCCGAGTCGATCATTAGGCTTAGAATCACCGCGGTGCTTATGAGCAGCAGGCCGCCGCTGGCGATTCGCCGCGGCGCAAGGGTGTCCTTATTGTCGCCGCGAAACAACCGCGCGGCGGCAAGCCCGAGAAATACCGGTATCAGGTAGGACGACAAGCCAAAACCTTGAAGGAGCAGGTCGGCGAGAAACGCGCCGATGAATCCGCCCCAGTTTGACGTGTTGACGGTCCCCGACGGCGTATTGAAAGAGCGGTCCCGGAAATCGTAAGAAAAGAGGCTGATGATCGTCAAAAGCGCGGTGAGCGAAATCACCACGCCCCAAACTTCTCGATTGAGTCGGCCTTTTTCCATCTGCATTCGGCCTCGATTCACCACGAAGCCCACGAAGTAGGGCAGGGTTGAAACCCGCCCCTACATCTTTTGCGTCCTTAGCGTTTAAGTTACTCTCTCTTCGTGCTCTTCCTGTATTGCTACATCTGAAAGTTAGCGCGGCCTGCGCAAACTTTCAGACGCATCATTCCTAAGTTCCTGAATCAAAAAAACTATCTCACCACGAAGGACACGAAGGTTTCGGACTCTTGATATTTTTAAACTTCTTAACTTCGTGCTCATGCTACTATCCATGAGAATTGTCGCGGCCTGCGCAAATTTCCCGGGAATCGAAATCTCTCGGATTCGGATATTGCTCGCGCCAAGGCGCCAAGACGCTAAGTGACAGGCCCAAGACCTGTCATCCCGAGCGAATGCGAGGGATCTAGG
>ORMF011711600.1_pt1 | contig 12028 bp, 8 predicted proteins | sample 1779871 | NCBI WGS metagenome assembly ORMF01 (sample SAMEA104232316, study PRJEB22302) | groundwater metagenome | biome: forest; feature: aquifer; material: groundwater | place: USA | collected 2011-08-07 | depth 5.4 m | reverse complement strand
CCCCGTTGGACCAATTGCTCGTTTCGCTGCCGGCTTCCGCCCGAACGCGGTAATAGTAGTAGCCGGGACTGCGACCGTAGAGGGTGCGACCGGTATCCGCGCCGCGATAGACGACCACAGCGCCGCTGAAGTCGCGCTCGGTCGCTTCTTCGAGGACGAACTGCACGTCGTGCTCGGTGCTGTCCCAACGGAGCGTGAAGTTGCCGAGCGCATCCGGCGGCTGGCTCAGGTGGAGTGTCGGCGTAGCGATCACGCGCAGATCGCACTTCAAAAACTTGTCCCAGCGCGGCGTCTCGCCGGTGGGCGCGGAGGCGAGCGGACCGCACTGCTTGGTCAAGCCCCACTCGGGATGCGGCAACGGCGGGGACGGCTGGGCCTCCGGCGCGGTTTCAGATTCTTTGCGCTCCCAGCCGCGGTGGACAGCGTCGGGCACGGCGATGAGGGTCGCTTCCTCGATCGCGAGTGCGGCGTGGAGGCCGCGGAGCCGGCGCGGCTTCGGGCTTTGGTAACGGAGAAAGTCCGCCTCCCCCAGCAGCGCGTTGACGCCGACGTCCAGAAAGTGCTTATCGAGGAAAAGCCGCGCCTCGAAATCCTTCAGGCCGTCGCGCTCCAGCGCACTACTGTCGCGATGCTGGGGGCGGAGGAACGGTTTGGGCAAAGGCTCCATGCCGACGGGAATGAAGACGGCGCGTTTCTCTGGCGGCGGTATTTCGGGAGGCGACTGTTGCCAGCGGCGCTCAAGCACGCGCGCAGTCGGCTGCCCTTCGCCGGCCAGCGGGAAACGCCGCTCGCCCTCCGTGGGATTCTCGCGGGCTTCGCGCCACAGATCGGCGTAGCTGTCAGCCTTCGCTTCTTCCACGGCTCGCTGAAACTCAGTGAATGCAAACAGCGCCTCGTCATCCGGCAGCGCGTTCCAGTAGCGCGGATGGGCGGGCGCGAAGCCGAGGTCGAGGAGCCGCACGGCGTCCGTGTCGCCGCGCCGGACCTGCAGTTCAAAGGTAAGCAGTTCGGCCAGCGGGACCGTCGCGGGCAAACTCACACGATCTGGGGTCAGCCAGCGGAAGGCGCGTCCCGAAACTCGGACGGGCCGCGGGCTTGGTCGGTTGGGCGTGTCCGCGGGAGAGTGAATCGCGTCCACGATGAACCAGAACACGGCCCTGGTCCCGCGCACTCGGAGCGCGGCGCCGGGCGGTGGCGCGAAAGGGGCCGACACGAGCAGGGTGTGGAAGTTGGCCGCGGAGTCAGCCGGTGGAGACGCCACGTCTCTGGCCAACACGGCACCCACTGTAATGTCCTCGGCTGGCTGGCGGTCACGGATGGGCAATCGTGTCCAGGTCACGCGGTAAGTGCGCCGGTCGAACGCCGGGAGCCCGACCGGCTCCAGCCAACCGAGGGCCTCTCCTTTCACGGCGAACCGTCCGCGGCGCCCATCCGGTGGACTGCTGGCGGCAGCGCGAATGTTGGAGACGAGGAAGTAAAGCTGCGCCCCGCCGGAGGCCAGGTCGGGCCAACTGAGCCGCAGCAGATCCCCGGCGCGCAATTCGTCCGCGACGGACAAACGCACCTCGAGGCGGGACAAGCCGGCGGCGAGCGGCGTGAGCACTTCCAGGCTGCGGCTGGCCAGCGCGGTCGCGCAGGTGAAGTCGTCGAAGCCACTGCCCGGCGAGCGCGCGCGCGCAAACGCAGGCCGCAACTCCCCGCCTTCCACCTGCGCCAGACCTGGCACGAGGAAGAAGTCCGTCTCGGCCGCATCCGCCACGCGGACCACCCAACACCGCCGGCCGCCGTTGCGGAAGAAAGCACGGACCGCGGCAGCCAGGTGCGCGGACGCCGGCTCGCTGCGGTCGCCGTCCCATGCCAGCGGCGCGTCGTCGTCAAACAGGTCGCGAAACTGCGCGACATCTTCGACGACCACCGGCTGGTGCAGCGGTCCGGCGGCGGCGAAGCCGACGAAGACCGCAATGTCCATCCGCGGCAGCGCTTCGGGCAGCACCGGCGGCTGGTTGCTCTTGGCGACTTCCCAAATGTTCACGAGGTCCTGGTAGGAGAGAATCTCGCCGACCAGTTCGACGGTCTCGTGCGGGAGGAACACCTCGCCCCAGCCGCCCGCGAAGCGGTTGAGGAGTCCGGCGGGCAACACCGGCGTGTCCTGCAACGTGCGGATGACCCAACCCAGCAAGGCTTGTTGCTCCTCGGGGGTGCGGCCCCACGCGGTGACCAGGAAGTGCAGATCGACCGGCGTCGGCGGCCGGAAGCGCCGGCCATCCAGCGCGCGCCGGGGCGGCAGATTGCGGCGCGACGTGTTGAACGCGACGCGATGCAAATAAACCGATACGCCAACGGTGACTGGGGCGGAGGCCGCCAGGTCTTTGGCTTGCACGACGTGGAACTCGGTGCCGGGAAAGCGCTCCTTCGGACAGGCATTCGCCAGCAAGCCCCGCAAAGCCTGAGCCGTCACCGCGATCGCGTAGAAAGAGGCCATGAAATCAGAACTGTGTAAAAGCCTGTTTGACAAATCCCCACGGCTCTCGTGCTCGTCCTTCGTCCTCGTACTCCACGAGTTCGACCGGGAGGGCGCCACAGTTCACGGCCACGAACGGCTGGCCGGCGCGCGGACTCAAGTAATGCACGGCCCGCGCGCAGACCTCTTTGCCCGTGCCGGTCTCACCCGAGATCAGCACCGTCGCATCGCACCGGGCCATCCGCGGGATCTTGCGAATCTCGCTCAGCAGCGCGGGGCTTTCGCCGATGATCTGCTTGAGTCCGAGGCGCTCCTTGAGGGCTTGCACGAGCGCATCCCCGCGCCAGGTTTGTTCGAGCAACCGATGAACGCGCGGCACCAACTCGGCCGCCTTCAGCGGCGGCGTCACGAAATCCGACGCGCCGCACTGGAGCAACTCATACAAATCCGCCGCCGCAACCGCCGGCGTGACCGCGATGATCGGACGGGGGGCAAAATCCCGGCGCAGGCCCTCAAAGATTTGCTGCGAGCGATCGGACCAGGGCGAGGGCAGGATGACGAACGCCAGGTCCGGGTTCACGCGGCGAACGGGGGCGGCAAACTGATCGGCACTCGCACTCGTGGCGGGGACGGTTTCGAAACGCTCCAGTTTGAGGCGTTCCGCCGCATTGAGGATCGCGCGCAGGTCCTCCGCCAGGCCGTGTCCCGGATCGAAGTCACAGCAGAGGACCTTGATGGCTTTTGTCCCGCCCGTGCGGTCCGTCACGCCGAGTCCGCCGGTCTGGATGGTCAAAGACATGTATTACCTCCTTGTGGGTCACGCTTAACGCGCGGCTAGTGAGTGCTTCTCAATTCGTGCGAGTGTCGTCGAACATCAGATTGTTGGGCCTTCTGCCGGCGCCAGCAGCAAAGGCCTGTGCGGACTTGTTGCTCAGTCGCGCCCCTGTCGCCCGCGGCGCTTGGCCGTCTCACGCGAAGCCCGCCAATTCCCGACTGCAGGCTTCCCAGCGCTCCCACTCAGCGTGGACGGAAATCCGTCCCCCCGCCCGCACACATGCCTGCTCAGGACCTGACGACCAGGCGCATCTGGAAGGAGGATTCACGGTAACGACTCTAGGCAGACTTAACAGGTGCGGCAAGAAAATTTTCTTGCCTGTCAAGGGCCGTCACGGGACAGTGTCGGCGGAGGGAGAGATGGCCGAGTGGCCGAAGGCGACGGTTTGCTAAACCGTTGTAGGGGTAAAACCCTACCGGGGGTTCGAATCCCCCTCTCTCCGCCAGATTTCACTAAGACCCTGTAAATTCAGGGGGGGTCGTGTCTTGAGGGATTGGTCACGGCAGTAACAAAGTGAAGGGAGCGGAAAGTATTTGCCCGAAAGGGCACAATTTCGGGCAAAACTTTGGGCACCTCTTTCGGGCGGAAATCACTTCGTCGCGCGGCAGACGAGGCGGACACGCCGGAGACGGCGAACGCGCGGCGCATTCCGACCAAACAGGACATCATGCCGCGTGTGCCGGTGGACGGCGCGATTTCAAAAGACGAACTGAGGCAGAAGGCAAACGCGGCGGGCATCGCGTGGAACAGAATCAACCCGCTCATCGCGGACCTCATTGCCGACGGCGCTCTGCATGAGTTGAAGGAGAAGCGGTCAGGAACGAACCCGCGCAAGATGCTGTCCCGGAAACCACCGCCGCCGGAAGAACTGACGCCATGAGACACACACACGGAGACTTGAATGGGCTTTCCAGCCGTGCGGGTCGGTCGTGCGGGTCAGCTCGAAGACACGCCCCCCCGCCCCTACAGAGTGGGGCGCGCGTGTGTGTGTGGCGGAGGGGGCTGTGTGTCGGAGAAAGGAGCGAAAACCTATGAGCGAAGCATTGCCGTTTGAACAGTAGCCGAAAGAGAGCGCGAAGGCGTTCGCGGCTTTCACGGCTTACCTGAATCTCGGGCCTGAGCGGTCGCTCGCGGCGGGAGGGCAGAAGTTGGGCAAGAGTGTGGCATTGCTGGAACGCTGGTCCGCGCGCTGGCGCTGGTCTGAGCGGGCGCAAGCGCACGCCATGCACCTGGCGGCAGTCGAGCGCGACGCGACTGAGGCGCTGGCGCGCACCAAAGCCGCCGAATGTCTGAAACAAACGGAAAGCGTTCGCGAACGCGAATGGGAGATGCACGAGAAGTGCATCGAGGCGGCAAGGCGCGGTCTCAAGGCGTTCATGGAGCGGGAGAAGGTGTATGCGAACCTGACTGACAGCAGCCGCGTCCTCGAAGTCGCGGCGACGCTTGGACGCCTCGCGTCGGGCATGGCGACGGACAGGACGGAGTTGACCGGCGAGGACGGCGGGCCGCTGCGGGTCGGACTGTCGGCAGCGTTGGCGAAGGTGTATGGGCAAGCGGAGCCTGCACTCAAGATTGTGGAAATCGAAACTGTCGGCGAGTCGCCGACGGATGCCCGCGAGCCGCGTGCGCTACCCGAAAAGGCATGACGGCGCTGGAACGAGACTTGGCCGCCGGGCGCGAGGCGGGTTGCCCGCCTGAGCAGATGGCAAACTTCGCCCGCGCGGGCGTCGTGCTGCAACCACGCCAGCTTGCGGCGAGCGCGGCAGCGCGGCTGTGCGACCGCGCCGACGGGCCGACGGCGGTTGGCTACGGCGGGGCGCGCGGTGGCGGCAAGTCGCATTGGCTGCTCGCCCAGATGGGCGCGGACGATTGCCAGCGGGTGCTCGGCCTGAAATGCCTGCTGCTCCGCAAGGTCGGCAAAGCGAACATGGAGAATTTCGAGGACTTGCGGCGGCGGTTGTTCGGCGGGCTGTGGCTTGAGTTCTCCGCGTATCGCGGCGTGCTCAAGTTCGCCAACGGCTCGCGCATCACATCGCGGGCCATTTTCAGAGCGAGGGCGACATCGACGCTTACCTCGGCCTTGAATACGACGTGATTGGAATTGAGGAAGCGACGACGCTTTCGAGCCGCAAGCATCAAGACATCTCGACTTGCTCGCGCACATCGAAACCGGACGGGCGTCCGCGCGTCTATTCGACAACGAACCCCGGCGGCATCGGGCACGCCTGGTATCGCGCCAAGGTCATCGTGCCGTGCCAGCGCGACGCGGAGACGGACACGCGGTTCATCGCGGCGCGTGGCGGTGACAACCGGTTCAACAACCCCGAATACACCCGCGTCCTGCAAAACCTCACGGGTTGGCAGAAGCGCGCGTGGTTCGATGGCGATTGGGACATTGCCGCCGGTCAGTTCTTCACGACGTTTCGGCGGGAAGTTCACGTCGTGGGTGATGTTGATGGGAGTGGCTCGGGGGTCAGTCCTCAGTTTTTGCCCCCCGCGATCCCGCAAAAACATGCAGGACTGACCCCGCTCGCGGTTTTCGATGACACGCGGGCGCGGGAGTGGTTCGCCGCCCTCGACTACGGCTTCACGCACTACACCGTCGCGCTGCTCGGTTCCGCGGATGGCGACGGCAACGTGTTCGTCGTCGATGAACACGCGGAGCGGCTTCGGCTGCCGCAACGCCACGCGGCGGCAATCAAGGCGATGCTCCCGCGGCATCGCATTGGGAATAGCCGATGGCCGATCGCCAATAGCCGAGGGGAGACGGATTATCGCAGATTGGAGATTTCAGATTTGAAAAGGTTCGTGGCCGGCGCGGACGTGTTCAGCAAGCAGAGCGACGGCACGACCGTCGCGGCCCAGTATGCGAAGCTCGGTATCCGGCTGACGTGCGCGAACACGGACCGAATCAACGGCTGGGCGGAAATTCTTCAACGCTTCGGCGATGTCGAGGCGGGCATCCGCCCGACGCTGTTCATTCACCAGCGTTGCGGTCGCTTGCTGGAATGTCTGCCCGCGTTGCAACACGACCCGAACAGGCCGGAGGATGTGCTCAAGGTGGACGCCGACGAAGACGGCGTGGGCGGCGATGATGCGGCGGACGCCTGCCGCTATCTCGTGGCGACGAAGGCGCGCTCAATTTCCCAGAGGAAATTGTAGGGGCTGTAAATCCAAAAGTATTCAAGTCTTCGCGTGGAGTTCTGCGCGGTGACGCCAACTGAGCAGGAACAACGCACCGAGAAGGAACAAGGAACCCGAAAGGATCGCGTAAGCCGACCAGTGGAACCTGCCCCAGAAGGCGACGAGATAAAGCGCGCCCAGGGCAGGGAAGGCGAGGCCACCAACCCATTCCCAACGCCAGGAGACAGCCAGGATGATGAGCAGCATGGCCGTTGGGATGAGGTGCATGAGCAGGGCGAGGGTGGTGTTCCAGAATCCGTGGTTTTCCTCAAACACATCCAGCGCGAACAGGCTGATGAGTCCGGCAAAGAGGAGGCATAGAATCCTGGGTGTCCAGAACAGGAAGCGTTTCATGGGAGTTTTCATAGTGGCCACTCGATTGGTGTAAACTGATTCATGTGTTTAACGGTCGCCAGTCAGCCTAACACGCAAAGGAGCAGCGGGTGGAATTGATAGTTTCTGGAGAGGTGTTGATCGAAGCGATGATGCGGGCGACGCGCTCCGGCATTGGGCCGCGACGAAGTCGCGAGCGGTCACGCAACGTAAGCTGCGCGGACTGTGAGCGCGGTGTCGAGAGGGCTTGCCCTTTCGCGTGCGGGTCCGGGCCGGCGTGAGGCCCAGCGCCGGGGTTCTGGGACGGCGTGAGTCCCCAACGGCGATGGCTGCGCGGACCTCTATCACGCGCTGGAGCGACTGCAGGAGCTGTGCGCAGGACTCTACGGTGTGGACACGCCGTGGGCCGCGCGGATGCAGCAAACCTGGATGGGCATGCTCAAGCACGACCCGATCGGCGCCGTGATCGCAGCGGCCCGCGACTTCGGAGTTCGGGCTGAAACCGCCTGGCGAGTGGCATTGGTGCGGAGTTGAGTCCGGTCCTGCTGCAACGGAGTTCTGCGTGGGCGCGGTGTTCACCCGAGCGGCTGGGAATCTGCCGGCCAATCGCGTCCATCAAGCCTTGGCATTGTGATCGGGCCGCGGACCCTTGGCGTCCGCGGTCCGACTGAAGTGTCACGACTCATCCAACTTCCGAGCATCGGCAGAAGAAAAAGCCGCGCTCTCACGAGCGCGGCTGCGAAACAGCATCGCGGGTCTCTCTCAGCTCAGGCAGCGACCGCGGGCTCCAATTCTTCGAGACCGAGGAAGCCCTGGAGCTGCCGGGCGCGCGTCGGATGGCGCAGTTTGCGCAGGGCTTTGGCTTCGATCTGGCGGATGCGCTCGCGGGTCACTTTGTACTGTTTGCCGACTTCTTCAAGCGTGCGCACGTAGCCGTCGATGAGACCGAAGCGCAGTTCGAGGACTTTCCGTTCGCGCTCGGTCAGGCTGGAAAGCACGTCGCCCAGTTTCTCGCGCAGCAGATGGTAGCTGGTCATCTCGGACGGGTTCTCGGCGCTCTTGTCTTCGATGAAGTCGCCGAAGCTGGTGTCGCCATCGTCACCCACCGGCGCCTGCAACGAGATGGTTTGCTGCGCCATCTTGAGGATGGACTGCACGCGCTCGACGGGCACGTGCATTTCGTCGGCGATCTCCTCGGGCGTGGCTTCGCGCCCGTACTCCTGCATGATCTTCTTCTGGACGTGGGTCACTTTGTTGATGACCTCGATCATGTGGACCGGGATGCGGATGGTGCGGGCCTGGTCGGCGATGGCGCGGGTGATGGCCTGGCGAATCCACCAGATCGCGTAGGTGGAGAACTTGTAGCCGCGGCGGTATTCGAATTTCTCGACGGCCTTCATCAGCCCCATGTTACCTTCCTGGATCAGGTCGAGGAAGGACAGGCCGCGGTTGACGTACTTCTTCGCCACGGAGACGACCAACCGCAGGTTGGCTTCCACCATCTCGGTCTTGGCCTGCTCGGCCTTGGCTGAGAAGTGCTTCAATTGCGCGTAGGCGCTGAGGAAATCCTGGTGCAGCATCCGCACGAAGGCCTCGAGCGCGTGGATCTTCTGCCGCTCGGCCTCGATGATCACGCGGTGGGCCTGGGCTTTGCCATGATGCTCGTGTTCCTGGATCGTTCGCAGGCTCGTTGTGATTTTCTCGTGGATGTTCTCCGCGACGAGGATCATTTCCTCGATCACTTTCGGCTTGTAGCAGAACCTCGGAAAGCTCTGCTGGAGCTGCTTGTCGTGCTTCTGAAACTGATTCGCCAGGCGGGTCTTGGCGCTTTTGTCGCGCGCCTGGTGCCAGCCCGCGTAGCGGTCGTCCACCTGCTGATCGATCTTGCGCACGCCTTTGACCAGTTCGCGCAGCGTCTTCAAGTGACTCTCGCGGACCGGGATTTTGGCGTCCACAATGACGCGGTCGAAGCGTTCCTTGGGCGGCTCGGCGATGAGCTTTTCCGCCAGGGCAATGTGCTCCTTGCCGGCGAAGCCAAAGCTGTAGAGGATGCGTTTGACCTCGTTTTGCGCTTCTTCAATGCGGCGGCAAATCTCAACCTCCTGCTCCCGCGTGAGCAACGGCACCTTGCCCATCTGCGAAAAATACATCCGCAGCGGGTCGTCCAGGACTTCGAGCTTGGATTCCTCCTCGACCTCCTCGGTCTCACGCGGCTTGACGCGGTCCACCTCGGACTGCTCGATGATTTCGATATCGAGGTTGCCCAGGATGCGGAAAATCTCGGCCTGATCATCCGGCGTGGCCACCGTGTCCGGCAGCGCCTCGTGGATGTCGTCGAAGGTCAGATACCCCTGGTCTTGGGCCAGGCGGATGAGCTCCTTGACCTTCTCCGTGAGGTCCGCGCCGGACTGGCTCTTGATGGAGCCGAGCGCCTGCTCGGCTTTCGCCAAGGCGCTGGCCTGCGCGGCCGAGGGGATCGGTTTGGCTCGCCCGTTCGGCGCGGCGGAAGGGACGAGCGGGCGCCCGTTCTTCAACGGCTCGATGAGAGGCGCCGCGCCGACACCGCTCGGGGCGTGCTCCTGCTTGACCGCCAGGCGGTGTGTGCTTTTGTGGTCGCGCACACTGTGGCGCGACCCTTTCATGGTTTCGTTTGCCGACATTTTCTGCATAAGTTGAGTGCGCCAACCGAGGACACGAGGCTCGAAGTCTTCACCCACTTCCAAGCCTCATCGCGAACGGGAACCTGCTCGCCGTCTTTGGTGCTGATTAGCGAGCGACCTGACCAACCGCAAAGCCCTACAGATGTCGCCTGACAAAATTGCACATTCTTGCGATCTGCTCAAATTTTTCAAGCTAACTTATCGGAAATCTTTTCCGGCGGTCAGTTTCGCGACAAGTTCTTGCTCCGCAAGGCCATGCTTGAGGCCGGCCTCGCGGGACCCGGCTGTCCTGAAAAATAAATCTTCCAACAAGGCCGCCTGAACTGCCCGCCCGCAGGTCGGATTTCAGCCTGACTGAGAAAGACACACGTTTGACCGCGTGCAGCAATCGCAGTTCAAAATCCGCAAATGCTGCCGCGGAAGAGACCACGAACTGACCAGCGCGCAGGTCTGCGCCAATACTCGAATCGCGCGAAGAGTCTGGCGTGCGGGGGCTGGGGGGGATTTCGACGGGGCGGGACTGTTCCTGAGCAGACTCGATTGTGAGCCTCGGCGTAGGCAGACGACAATCACCTTCCCCGCAGGCAGGCCCGACAGATCAGGTCCGGCTGAGGTTGGGACGATTGGGCACGCAGCAGCGCGGCGTTCACGGATGGATCCGCAGCCGGCTACGTCTCACGCGGCGTCTCCGAGCCGACCGAGCGCACAAGACCCCGATAAGCACGCCGCACCCTCAAGGCCGCTGTGGGCTGGGACGCTCGCGGTTCAGTTCCGGCAGGATCATGGCCACACCTCTCGCCCTGGCAGGCGCGGGGCTTTGGGGCGCTCTCCCTTTCGCCTCTGACGGAAACGCCGGGAGGCGCGCCACCTGAAAGCACTTTGCGGATTCGCGTGGGATCGCTACCCTGGCCGCCAGCTATGGCATTCGATTCCTTTCGTGATTTCCTGCGAGCGCTCGAACAGGCCGGCGAACTGAGGCGCATCACGCAACCCGTCGCCACTGAACTGGAAATCACCGAACTCGCCGACCGCGAAATGAAATCGCCCGGCGGCGGCAGGGCGCTGCTCACGGAGGAACCCTCGGCCTGCACACGGAGGCGGGTATTACCTGTGGCCGGTGGCTGGCTGATCCTGATGCTCCTGATCGGGGTTGGCTGTCGCAAGTCGCCGCCGGATCCACTGATCAATGGCCTGCCGCTGAGCCAGTGGATAGAACGCTACGACCCTGCCATCATGGTGCCGGAAGGAGCCCCCCGCGATCGCAACGGCTGGAGCCTTGGGTGGGACGATCAATTCAAGGAGAGGAGGCGGGCTTCCGAGCGTGCCAGGGACGCGATCCGAAGTGCTGGCACGAATGCCATTCCGCTGTTGCTGGATTACATCTGGAGAGCCGACAATGTGGTCACCGGCAGTTACAAAGCCGTGGCCGGCAAGCGAACCTCCTACGATTTCAACCGCCTCGGCGAATACGGTTTTGACGCGCTGGGTGAACTGGCGGCACCGGCGATCCCGAGCCTCCGGAGACTCGAAGCCCTGGGCCGGGCCAAGTGGGATGCTCGCACCAGCAACGCGGAACACGCCTTGCGCTCCATTGAATCCGCCCTGAAAGCCCGCGCCGCCCGCGGCTCCGGCGACGGGCCGGCAAAATGATTCTCAGCCGCCCGCCGGCCACGAACGCCGCGGGCGCCAAGAAAACCACTGGCTGATCTCCTCCGACTATGGCCTTCGACTCCTTCCTCGAATTCGTGAATCACCTCGACAACGCGGGCGAACTGATCCGCATCACGCAGCCCGTCGCCACGGAACTCGAAATCACCGAGCTTGCGGACCGCGAGATGAAATCGCCTGGCGGCGGGAAGGCGTTGCTCATTGAGAAGCCGACCGTGAACGGCGCGGTGTCCCCATTTCCCGTGGCGATCAACACGCTGGGCTCGTGGAAGCGCATGGCGTTGAGCCTCGGCGCAAACTCGGTGGAAGAAGTCGCCACCGAACTCGGCTCGCTGATGAAGGCCAAGCCCCCGACTTCGTTGCGCGAGACGATGAAGTTGCTCGGTCAGGCGATGGATTTGCGCCACGCCAAGCCCAAGCTCGTGAAAGACGGCCCGTGCAAAGAGGCGATCCACAGATTCGACGTCCTACCCACGCGCACCGAGCCGTGGCCGAACGCTCCCGACTGGCGCACCTCATCAACCATCAACCATCAACCATCAACCATTCTCGACCTCCCCATCCTCAAATGCTGGCCGCTGGACGGCGGACGCTTCATCACGCTCCCCTGCGTCGTCACCAAAGACCCCGACACCGGCGAGCGCAACGTCGGCATGTATCGCATCCAGATTTACGACGACCGCACCACCGGCATGCACTGGCAGCTCCAGAAAGTCGGCGCGCGCCACGGACGCCGCTACTACGAAACCGGCACGCGCATGCCCGTCGCGATTTTTCTCGGCGGCGATCCCGTGTTCACCTTCGCCGCCACCGCGCCGCTGCCCGACGGTCTCGACGAATTCCTCCTCGCCGGTTACCTCCGCAAAAAATCCGTCGAACTCGTCAAGT
>ORMF011714897.1_pt1 | contig 12030 bp, 3 predicted proteins | sample 1779871 | NCBI WGS metagenome assembly ORMF01 (sample SAMEA104232316, study PRJEB22302) | groundwater metagenome | biome: forest; feature: aquifer; material: groundwater | place: USA | collected 2011-08-07 | depth 5.4 m | reverse complement strand
CCGATGCTCTTGATATTGTCTAAGGCTGACCGAAAACTGATAGACATTCGTTTTTCTGAGCAAGGGCCATCGGCTAAAGCCGGCGCTTCGACTCAGTCGCAGTCGTGTTGCGTTCAAAATTGGGAGCCCGGGAAAGACGATGTTGAGACGCAAGAAACACCCCCGCTCCCATAACGTAAAATGCGGGATAAGCAGCCAGGAAATCGCGGTTCGCTGATGTTGGAATACGCCGCGCTCATTGCTGTTGTGATCGCCGCATTGTTAAGCATGATGATTTATATCCGGCGTTCTGTTTCCGGAAGGTACAAAGATATAGGCGATGTTTTTGGCCATGGCCGGCAGTTTGAACCAGGCGTTACCACTGACCAAAATGGAGCTCCGGTTCCCTGATGACGCAAGATGAGCTGGTTACTTACGGGTTGGCGATTTGCTCTGCGGCATGCATTGCGGTGAGTGTACAGCCTCTTGTAGCGCGCATTTGGGGGCTCACTGCCGGCCGCTTTAGGAAGTACCAGAAACTTAAAGTTGACCAGGCGTCCAAAGAGCTGGATGACATTTTTATGGATATCAAGCCTGCAGGCTTGAAAGTGGCGTATGGCGTCGTGCCCATCGCTTTAGGCTTGATAGCGTATGCTACCTTCCACACCATTTGGCTGGCACTGCCTGGCGTGGCTATCGGCATCATCATCCCTGATTTGTGGCTTAAATACACGAAGCACGTGCGCCGGCAGAAGTTCCAGAATCAGTTGGTGGATTCCTTGTTCATTCTTTCAAGCAGCCTTAAAGCAGGTTTGTCGCTGATGCAGGCTTTTGAGCAGCTGGCCCTGGAAATGACGGCGCCCGCTTCACAAGAGTTCGGGCTGGTGATTAAAGCCCACCGGTTGGGCAGGACGCTCGAAGGCGCTTTGGAGGGGCTGAACAACCGCATACAATCGGACGAGCTGCGGCTGGTTACCACCGCGATCCTTTTGGCGCGTGAAACAGGCGGCGACATCACCCATATTATCCAGCAGCTGATCACCACTATCCGCGAGCGCAAGAAACTTTATGATAAGGTCATGACGCTTACTGTGCAGGGCCGCATGCAGGCGTACATCATGAGCATCCTGCCTGTTGCTTTTGCTTTTTTTGTGCGGTCTTTTAACGCCAATTATTTTGACCAGATGCTCAGCGACCATGTGGGGCAGTTGATGATGGCTGCCGCGGTTGTGCTTTGGATCGTAGGCATTATCCTGCTTCAGATCATGAGCAAAGTGGAGTACTAACAAGCTGCAGGCTCCAGGCTGCATGCGGCTTGAAGCTTGCAGCATGAAGCATGTAGCTTGTAGCTGAGGGCTGATTTATGGATATATTATTGATGTCGTTGACGGTATTTGCTTCTGCAGCGCTTGTTGTTTGGGCGCTGATGCCGTCGTCATCCACTACTTTTCAGGGAAACGTAAGCCAACTAGTCGGGGCTGCGCCCAACCCCGTTGCTTGGGTGGCTGCTTTGCTTGACCGGGCCAACCGCCGTTCGGGGAAAAATGATATTACCGACTTGCCTTTGCTGCGCCCGAATTCTCAACAGGCGGCAGCCAATAAAAAAGGCGGTTTAAGCGCGGTTTACCGCTGGTTTTCAAGGCTCGTTAAAATTTCAACGCAGCGCTCTGAAGAGCTGGCTGGCCACCTGAGTTTTGTGGGCTGGACCCTAAGCCCCCAGGAATTCATGGGTTTTAAACTCTTTTCAACAGTGGTATGGGGTGGTGTGGCTTTCTTGTTTTTTAATACCTTGATGTCAAAATTTCCAATCGGCTTCGTTTTGGCCATTGGGGTGGGTTTTATATTGCCGGATATGTCGTTGCGTTCCCAGGTTCAGCGCCGCCATCGGGCGATTGTGCGCATGCTGCCTGAAGTGGTTGACCTTCTGTCTTTGTGTATGGGGGCAGGGTTGGATTTTCTAGGCGCGCTTAGCCGCGTTATTTCTGTAAAAAGCGGCTATGGGGGCAGGAAGAAAGAGCCGCTCTTGGAAGAGCTTTCTGTTGTTATGCAGGAGATCAAGCTGGGCAAGCGGCGCTCAGAGGCATTGCGCGCCATGGCAAAACGGGTGGGTTTGCAGGAGCTTTCTTCATTTGTGCGCATGTTGGTGCAAGCAGACCGCATGGGTACCCCGATTGCGGAAGTGCTTTTGTCAAACGCCGAAGATATTAGGTTTGAGCGCTATAATCGAGCAGAAAAAGCAGCGCTTCAGGCACCCCTTAAGATCTTGGTACCGCTTATCTTCTGTATTTTGCCTTGTGTGGCCATTATCGTGGCGGCACCTATCTTCCTGCAATTCATGAAGCAGGGGTCGCTTATTAAGATGTAGGGTGATTTTTAGATAATTCCTTGACGGTTTTTGTTCTTTATGACATACTTTATAAGTAGATTGTATAATAGATGAATAAACTCATCTTTTTAAGGTCAAAACTTGAGGTAAAACCACTAACATCGCATAAAACGACCTAACAACACTTAAAACAAGCCCGGCCGGGTATGCCAGGCCTATCTCCCCTGCAGAGGAGATAGGCAGAGTAGTTCTGGTTACCCGGTTCTTTTTTTTGGGCAACCAGTTGTAACGAAAACGGAGCCGCATGAAGATTGACCGTTGGATAAGTTACAAGCGGACTAAAGCCCTGTGCGTGGGGCTGGCGGTCCTATTTACTGCTGAGCAAGCATGGGGGGCTGATCCCAGTGCCCTGCATATGCTTCGCATGTCCGGCGAGCAGGAGCGCCAGATGGCTACTGTCCACACAGCAGCTATTGTGACTATCTACGATGAACTCTACGGACGCTCCCCATCAACCCAAGAGCTTCAAGAAGCGCTCACATTCCTGAAGCAATCCCCGCAATTAGCACACCTCGTTGAGCGGTTGAGCCAGTCGCCTGAGTACCGTTGGCGGCTTCGCCAACTTAACCCGGAGCGTGTCAAGCGCCGCAAAGAAGAAGCAGCCCAAATCAGCCGGTCGGTTTCAGGCATTGTCGGCAGGTTCCTTCGTAACCAAGCTACAAGCTCCAAGCTACAGGCTGCAGGCGAGGTCCTGAAGCCTGAAGCCAGCCTGAAGCTTGGAGCTGGCAGCTTGCAGCTGATCGATATCCGAGAAGGCTTAACGGTAACACCCCAAACCCCCGCATTGACACAGCTTAACGAGATCGAAATCGGCACAATCGAAAAATGGCTGGCTGAGCCGGAAACGCTTTGTTCCAACTGCGCGTCCAATGCGTTGGCCCCCTTGTTAGGCATGGTGGGCATACGCGCCTCCCGGGAAGTGCTAACGGCTCAAGCTTTCCTGACCGATTATTTCTCAGGAAACCTGCACCTGCGCCCGGCGCCCGGCGCCGAAGGATTCAGCGGGCCCCTGTATATTTCAATGGATGCTGTTTCGCAGCTTTCACACGCTTATGGCTTGCCGCTGAATGCGGTGGAGCTCTCCCAGGATGAAGTGATGCTGCTTGTTTACCCCTTTATCGCTGCTCTGGACCTGACGCAAGATGGTGAGGCTGACCACTATGTGGTTGTGCGCAGTATCAATGACGCACGGGTGGCTTACTACGAATCAGACGGGACCCGTGAGTCGCTGCCCACCTACGAATTTTTTCGCCTCTTTACCGGTTTTGCGCTAGTGCCTTCAGGCGATGCTTATGGCCGGTTAGTGGATCCTGCCCGCGCACGCGCGGTTGCGGGCGGCAAGGGTTATGGGCGTGATGAGCTTAAGCCCATTGATTACAGTAAGAAACTTTTCCAAGAACCTTCTACCACTGACCTGGCAATATCGCTGGGAATTCAATTAGGTGCAGCCGTAGTTTCTTCGGGCCTTGGCAGTTTGCTATCCACGGGCGGCGCCTCGGCAAGCAGTGTGCTCAGCGGCACTGTTACCAGTTTCGGCACCGCGGCGATGACAAGCCAAATCAGCCAGGCGATCACCAATCTTTCGATTCGCGAGTTCAACGCAAGTCCGCAAACCGCACAGTTAGTTAGTTATGGAGTCTCAGGAGTTATTGGGGGCGTAGGAGGCGCTTTGTCTGGAGCTGGCGGCGGGGGATTGGCGGGACTTGCGGGCTTAAGCGGATTGTCAGGTGCTGGCGTGGGCGCGCTTCAGGGTATAGCGATGGGCGGTACGAAGGTAGGCCTATACATGGCTATTAAGGATACCAATTTTTACAAAAAGAACCCGGGCGCTGCGATGACCTTGGTATCGTTGGGCTCGTCCCTTGCCGGAGCTACTCTTGCTGCTGGTGTTGCCGGGGGTTTAAGTGATAACGCGGGAGCGACAGCATTAGGCTCCATAGGAGACATGTATACTAGCCCTTCTGTTTTAGGCTCTATCGTTTCCCAGGCAGGCTCCGCAGGGGTTCAGTATGCCATGGGAAAGAAGTCTCCTTATTCGCAGGTTTTGGGAGATGCTGTTGGAAGCCTGGGGGGTGCTCTGTCGGAGTGGGGAGTGTCTGCTTTATATAGCGGTTCGCAGCCGTTGGCAACCCAAACAGCAGGCGAGCTTCCTTCTTCAACTTCATTCACTAAAGCAGATGTTGCAAAACTTACCACAGCCGATGGAAATGCTTTTTGGCGGTGGAATGAAATCCGTGATGGACAGCTAGTCACTGTTATTCAGAACGACGCAACAGGCATGAAGGATGTCTTTACTCCTCAGCCAGCGGGCGGGTTGATCCAAACAACAGAAGATACAGGAGAGAGGCAATTTCTCACGCGCAATCCGACAATCAACGACTATTTCAAGGGAGAGTTTGGCGAGGTGATAGACATTGCGTATCCAAGCCGCAGTGTTTGGGCCCATCCCTTGGTTGGGGCAGTGGTCCAGGGGGCTCTGCGCGCAGGGGTTGGCTTCGGCTTAAGCTCCTTAGGCGGAGATTTTAATCCAAAAACAGGCAAGAACGACCTCGGCCTGACTGCGCTGCAAATGGCGGCAGTCAATTTTGGCGCAACGAGCGCTCTTAAGGGCGTATACGCCGGGATTACCCAGCCCGAAGAGGGCGGTTTCTGGAAAAATATAGGATTGAGCGTCCATTATGATCTTGGCAAGTACTCCCAAGACTCCTCAACATTCGGCGGCACATTGCCTTGGGGTAAGAGCGCTAATCCCAACGCCACTATCGGAGAAGCTGCTTTTACGCAGGCCTTGTTCATTGAGAAGCAAGCGCAGTTTAACGGCACGGCGGAGATGGTAGCCAATGCAGACAGGCTCAAGAAGGAAACAGGGCTTTCCTGGAAGGAATTAGTGAAAAACGGGCAATATACAGCCATATTCCCCAGCTTTGCTTATTCATTTGTCAATTACACTGCTTCGAGCTTGAATTCCGCCGCCATCAGCAATGTGCTGGGTGTTGTGAACAATGTGATGCCATGGCCTTGGCAGGCACCTTTGCCCATAACTCCGATTAAGAGCCAAGCGGCGCTTGCTCAGATGGCCCAGGAACAGGGAGTAGAACTACAAGCTGCCGCGAATGCTGTTGCTGAGCAGAAGTCTCCGATAAAACTCAGTGCTGATGGCCAATACTATGAAGTTAATGGCGAGCAGTTTCCAAAAGATGATTACGGTTTAATGGCTGCCAACTGGAAAGTTGACCAGATCGGTGAGGAGCGCGGACTCTTAGGGCAGATGCTCTTTGGCGCCAAGTTCGTGGATAGCACGACTCCTGCTTGGGCGCTGCCCTGGGGTCATGAAAACTCTATTTCAGGAAAGCTAGTGGGAGCTGTTTCTCCTTCCTCCGCCCAGTCGCTTGCCGATTGGAGCCAGAAGGATTTTGGCGCAGATGGCACGGTTACCGGTAATTACGGCCTTCGCATGGCTGTGGCATATGGATCATTAGGCGCCGTTCCTCTTAACGAACGCCTAGCTGAAGTATACAGGTCAGATAATGGGCTGCAATCACGCCCAATAGGCACGACATCAGCAGATGCTACGCCCGCAGATTCGATTTCATGGATACTTCGGCCTTACGGCAGCCATACCCCGAATAAGACATTTGATTTTGTGCCTCAATTAGCCAAAGACAACTTTGGTTGGACCCTTACAGGGCAGCTTTTTAACGGTGATGGGGCTTATTATCATCCGGAAGCTGGTTGGATCAGCCCAAACAGCGTTGAGTTTGCTGGAAAGAAGTTTATAGATGGCAGCATTTTTTATAATTTCCACCACGAAACGCCGTTAACCCTGTCTGGAGGGCCGGCTTCTGGAAGCACTGGCGGTTTCTTACTTCAACAGAATAACAATTTAGAGCTGGCTAGCCATATTACGGTATTCGGGGGAACGCTCAAAACAAACGATATTCCCTCGCTTGTGATGAAGCCTGTGGTTTTTGACCCGAAAGTAAAGGAGTTAGCTAAGCTCTCAGAGGCTTCAGCACAGTCAGGTGTGGCTTCTAGAACAGGGGCTACACCAAGCGTTGGTTTGGTGGAGGCTCTTAAGCAATTTGGATACGAAGTTAAGAATAATACGTCTGTCAGCATGGTTGGTAAGGGAGAATTTGAATATAAAGGAGACACGCTTTTTACGGCGGTTACCGACCTTAAGCGCGAAACAGGCCCGGGCAATTTCTTGGGTGGCAACAAATTTGTTGGCAATCGAAATGATGAGTTGGCGCTTAACTTGCTTGCCGTTTCAGGTGGATTGAATGACAAGGGGTTTGTGGCAGGCTCGAACCTGGAATACACCTTCAACCGTCCCGAAAACCTTGATCCTGCCTTCACACCCAAGCAAACCTACACCCTTGAACAAGGCAAATGGTTTGGTTTGAAGGAAAATACATCTAAGGGCACCGCGTTTGACCTAAGCGGCAAGAAGCTTGCCCCGTTCTTCGAAAAGGCGCAGCTGTCTTTTGAGTCCGAAAAATGGCAGATAACGCTCCAGAATTCCCAAGCGCTGAATGACAAGAAATTTTTAGGTCTGAAGCAGGTTCTCTTCAATGATGTTAAGTTCACCGCTGAATTGACTGGTTTTGATGCGGCCTACCGTGTGCAGGGAAAGCCTCAAGGCGAGTTAGCTTTTTCCAAAGTCTATGATGCGGGAGAGGAAGTGAGCCAGCAGATTGGCCCGCAAGCCATTTCTCTGCAGGCATCGCAGGATTTTAAGGATTTGCAGGTTAAGCTAGCCGGCGGCGGACAGATCAATATCCTAAGCGCAGAGGCTTCAAAGGGCCTTGCGCATTCAGATGAAGCCAAGCTGAGCTTGGCAAATGGACCGGAGGTTAAAGGAAAGAAATTCGGCTCCTTACCCGGCGATGTTCACACACTTGCTTCAAAAGGCCTGTACGGTACGTTAACCGCAGGTGACAACGGATTAGCTATGCCGCTTGATCCCTTCCAGGGAACTTTGGATGTGGGCCAAGCCCTTGCCGATGCTAAAGCCAAGGGTGGTGACGTTCTGCTTACTGGAGAGCCGCTGGTTGTTCCGCATCAAATGCAATGGGGAGCCATTGGGCACCCCTCTTCTGATGCGAACCTCGGTTTACGGCCAGGTGTTTCCACCTACGATTACAGCGGCAAGACACGGAAGCTCAATGAAGTGGTAATTCAGGATATCAGCCAAAGCCTTCCCCATAATATGCTTTCAGGTGAGTGGGAGAAAAATATCAAGCTGGAAGTTGAGGCAAAGGGTCAGCCGCCTGTTGTGGCTGTATCACGCGACTTCTTGATCAATCGATTTAACGATCAAACCACTTATCAGCGTGGGCGTATTCTTGATGCGCCTTCTTTAGTACTCTACAACACCCTGGCTGATTCCTTAGGCCCAAAGCAGGTTGAGCTGAGCAAATTCATGCTCAATGAATCGGGCCGTCTCGTAGGGCTGGGAGCCGGTGAACTGTATGCTCAAGCAAGAGCAACTGCATTTACCAAAGCAGGTGCCAAAGGCCAGGAGGCTGACCGCTCTAATCTTCCCAAGTCCACTTATTTGCTTGACGTTCAGAAGAACAATCTTTTAGTGGCGAAATCCGATCTTCACCGGATTGTTTTTGAACCCGGTGACGGGGGGATTTATAAGGCGATCTCGCAGCACTTAGGGCCTAACGCTACAGGACGTATCGTTGGAACCTCAGAAGGTCAAGCCCTCACGATCGGTGACCGTACGAATCTATCTGATTGGGCGAATCAAGGCAAAGCCATTGTATACGCTGTCGATCCATTTGGCTCATTCGGTTTCAGCCAGATCAAAGGCGGCGCTGCAGACGGACGTATTCAGTTCCTAAGCGGTAAAGTACTGCGGGGCAGCTACGTTGAAGAATTTAAAGATATCAAGGCCAGGAATGTCGGTAGTGTCACGATGGCTCTGCGCGATCAAATGATATTCCGGGTAGTCGGAATGAAAGATTGGGAGCTTAAGACTGTGGGGTCCAAGGGGTATGGCGGCGGATCGCTTGATAACGCGGTTCGGCTGGTGGGTTCTGTGCATGAAGGCAAGAGCACGGTTGGCACTTTAGGCGGATTAAGTTACAGCAACGAACTTCATACTTTTGTTGTCGGCATGAGTATGAATAACATGCTAAACCGCGTGGCTTACCCGGTTGGTGGATCCTCTGAAGATAAGCCTCCGATGACTCCTGCCACCGCGCCGGAAAATACTGGCAATTATCCTGTTCATGCAACACTTACCACGAATTCACTTGGCCAGCAGGGGGGTTTGGATGTTCATCGTGCTAGCGGCCGCAATATCATGTATTTTTCTCTTTCTTCGGAAAATGTCGGCTCCTTATCCGGCTCGGTGCCTGCGTTAGGGACTATTAAGGGTTCACGAATAGAGTTAGGTGAGGGAGTTTCGTTATCTAAAAGCTTGCCAGGAACTTTCGCGGAGTATGGGCCCAATCTTCCAAACGGTTATCGCCAGCTAAATTGGAGCATGGCTGGTGGTGGCTGGGATGCGCGTTTGGATGGAAGAACTGCGTTTTTACAAGGGACCAATATCCAAAACCAGTTTGTTGATGTCCATGCGATGGCAAGCAGTGAAATGGAGCGCCTGCATTTCGGTTCAATCACGCTCAAGGATTATTACAAAGAGTACAACCAGGCAACAAGAAGCCTTGCCGGCGTTGAGAACCCTGAGCTATATACGCGCTCTAAGGCTTTCGGCAGTTGGGGTTGGGCGCATACCAACATGACCAATGCCATGTTTGGTAACGATGGGCGTTTGTACTTTGCTTTTTCGGAGAATCCAGAGGACTTTGGCGCTAATCCATTTAATGTGGGGCTGCCGAAGCCTTCCAAGCGGCAGGCAGAGCCAGGCGCTCCACTAGCTCCCGTAGCTCCCGTTACTTTTGAAAGAAATCTCACTGATTTGACGCTCTTTGACCCGACACCAGGGCGCGAAAACCGCGTTAAAGCTTGGGGAACATTCGATACAACGTTAGCCCTCAGCACAGATAATGTTTCCATGGAATCACTTCACCGTGCTCCTGGGGCGCATTATAGTTTTTCAAATACGCCTGCATACAATCACGCTTCCTTACGTGAGCTTGTTCCGGAATCATCGCCAGGCTCGCTTTCCACTCCGCTTGTTGAAATGAACGGCCGGCCTCGCGGCGGGTTTGTGCAATTTGGCAATGAGTCCATTTATCGCGGGAATTGGACTGTTGGCGCTGATTCCAAGCTGGATTTTGAAGTTGGAACTATTTTGTTTAGTCACGTCAAATCACTGGACCGACTGAATATTACAGAAAAGCAGCCGGATGGGAAAATCGTAAGGCAAACAACCAATAAACCCATTGCTGCTTGGACATTATCGCGGCTCGAATCTAAGGTCGTGGACTTGGGAAGAGAGGGAGACGAATGGAGAACATTGCATGGAGAGTATGGCCTCGATAAGGGAATTAACTTCAGGTCCAGCGTGTTTCAGGATGGTAAGGTTTTAGGAAAAAGCCAGATCCGCTCAGATACTTCGTTATTCCACAACCCGCTGACGCTTGATCTGGGTGGGCCGCGCGGGGCCGTGCTTCAGGTATCTGGTTTGACATTTGGTTCGCTTCCAAACGCCACAGGAGGCGCTAAAGAGCAAAGTCAAAATAGCGGACTTTGGACTTCATCATCAGCAACGCTTAAGCCGCTCGGTAATAAGCTGACGAGCGTTGTGAGTGTTCAAGGGCTGCATGAATTTAGCTTGAAAACTGATACCACCACGGGCAGGTTGACCGGTAAGGGAGACTCTTTATTATTTGCCTCCGGGGCAGATCATCGCTTAGAAGTTAAACCTGGCCAATCGATCCTTCTCGGACAGCAAACCTACACCCACCCTGGCGTTGATCGCCAAACATGGTCAATGCCGCTTCGAGTCAGTAGCTCAGGAATTGATATGTCAGCGCTGCCTTGGTCACAGGGAAAGATCTCGCGAACAGCCGATTGGGTTTCTTGGGCCTCGACAGCAATTCAATTAGGTTATTACGACAATTGGCTTAGGGATAAGTTTGGATACACGCTTAATCGTAATGATCAGAATGTTTTGAATAATCTTGTTGGGCTTAAAGAGGAATTTGCAGGGCTCAACCGGAGGCTATGGGGCACCGAAAACCTTAGCAACATAAGCACTTGGAAATTGCTCGGCGCCTCAGCCGCATCGGGTGTTACCGCCGGTGTTCTTGGTATGACGGCAATCGCTGTTCCTTATACCGCACCGCTTGCGTATGCAGGAAATGCTGCTGCTGCAGCAGCCTTTGATATCTTTTTAGGTCGAGGCGGTAACTATGCTTGGAATCATCCGGGAGAATTTGCTAAAGGTGTCATTTTAGGAGGGTACGCCAATTATGGATTTGGAAAGGTGTTGGGAGTTGTTGGGCTTGGCATATCTAAAGTAGTTCCCAAGTCTTGGTTACCAACGGCTGCTGAAACGTGGTTTCTTGGTAAGTTGCCAACAGCGCTTACATCGGGTTCAGCGAAAGGCTGGATCGCAAAACCTATCGCCCGCGGTGTTACAGGCGCTGTTATAGGCAGCACTACGTTTATGGCTGGGCAGGCTGCCCATGACATCTATTATGGAAAGGATCAATCGGTTACTCGCATCCTTCAAGCTGGAGGTTACGGCGCGTCAGCTGGTTTTGGCGCAGGATTCTTGTCACAAGTCACAGCCCGCGCTGTCGCCGCGACAGCTTTTTCAGCTGGAATGCGAAGGTCAGCGGTAATGACATACTTCGGCCAACCGCTGGTTAATGCTGCTGCGGGAGCTGCGACAGTTAGTGCTGCAAAATTAGGTTGGAATGTTGTTAATGAAAGGCCTGTATCTGAAGGTTTGGGTACCGCAGCCTGGGTTGGTTTTGGAAGTGGATTTGTTGGAACCTTGGCGTTGAAGAATTATGCTGTTCTCGGAAAGCCTTTTACGGCTGTATATACTTCATTAAGCAACATCGGACAGACTCGGGCCGGTGCTTTTGCGCAGACAATAGCGCTAGACAGCCGCGCTGCACTTGGCCGCTCGCTAGCAGGCGGGGTTGCCGGTGCTGTTGGGATGGATTACGCGTATCGCGCCCAACATCCTGATGAGGGAGGATTTAGCTGGACGCGTGCCGGATACGTAGCCAGCGGGATGTTCGGCGGCATGGCCGCCACGCAACTTGCCACACTAGCTGTCAGAGCCGCTCCTTCTCTCTATAAGAATAGTATTGCTCCCAACCTAACTCGCTCCGTATTAGCGCAAAGCGGTGTGGGTGGTATTGCCGGCGGCGTTGCTATGGATTATGCCTATCGTCAACAGTTTGGTGATTCGGCTACCGGTCAAACAGATTGGACTTGGCAAAGGATTGGGTATATCGCAAGCGGTGTGGCTGGCGGTGCTGCCGCAGCGCGTCTTGCTGTTATTGGCTATAGGCAGCTGGTATCTTCCTCAGCATTAATTCGTTCTTCCGCCAATCAAGCAGGGAGTTTCGCCTTAGAAAACCCCTTACCTGCAGCCGGCTACGCCGGTGCTTTACCCGCAGCCGGCACCGCCGGCTACAACCTCTACAACAACAAACCCTTGAATGAGAATCTAGTTCGAAACGCAGGCATCGCTGTTCTAGCCACTGCAGCGCCAGGCCTTG
>ORMF011142568.1_pt1 | contig 12033 bp, 11 predicted proteins | sample 1779871 | NCBI WGS metagenome assembly ORMF01 (sample SAMEA104232316, study PRJEB22302) | groundwater metagenome | biome: forest; feature: aquifer; material: groundwater | place: USA | collected 2011-08-07 | depth 5.4 m | reverse complement strand
GCACATGATGGAGCCGATTCGCGGGCCGATGATGTAGCCGACGCCCAGGAGTTCCGGAGAGATCTCGGCGGACACCGAGCCGGCCGCGAACGGCGGCCCGAAGATTTTTTGCGGAACATCCTTCCAGCCCTTGAACGCGACGTTCAGTGCCTTGTAGGCGAGGCCAACGCCGAACCCGGTGAAGATGGTCACCGCACTGGTCGCGGCGCCACCGAGCAACGCCTGCTCGCGTTTCGCCGACGCCGATGCGGCGGCTCGCGACTCGGCGGATGCCCCAGCCTTCAGCACCTCGGCGCACGCAGTACCTTCGGGGTACTTCAGGACTCCATGCTGTTGCACGATGAGGGCGCGCCTGAGCGGGATCATCATCAGGATGCCGAGCAACCCGCCGAGCACCGCGACCAGCACCACGCGCGTGATTTCCAGGTCGAAGCCCAGGATCATGATCGCCGGCATGGTCACGCCCAGGCCGAACGCAATGGACTCGCCGGCCGATCCAGCCGTTTGGACGATGTTGTGCTCGAGAATCGTCGCGTCGCGACCGCCCACTTTCGAGAGGAGCCGGAACAGGGTGATCGAAATGACCGCGACGGGAATCGACGCGCTCACCGTCAGGCCGACTTTCAACACGAGATACAGAGACGATGCGCCAAATATCAAGCCGAGCACCGCGCCGACCACGACCGGCAGAACAGTCAGCTCCCGCATCGTCGCAGCGGCCGGGATGTACGGCTCGAACGCTGGTGGCGGGTTGTCCTCCGAAACCGCGACGCGGGCGGTCGGGATGTCCAGTTGAACGACATTCATGAAATGCTCCGTCTCAGCCTAGTCGGCACAGAGTCGGTCGAGGGCGTCGATGTCGAGGCGATCGAGCGACGGGATCACAAGGTCGGCCTCGCCGAGCGCGGCCGCGTCATATGTCTGAGCGACGCCAACCGTTCGCAGCCCAGCCTTTCTCGCAGACTCGAGACCCCAGCGCGAGTCTTCGAGGGCCACGCAGCTCCGCGGCTGGAGCGGGGTGGTCGCGCGGGAGGACAGCAACGCGACCGCCCGCAGATACGGATCAGGGGCCGGCTTGCTGGCCCGCGTGTCCTCAGCGGCGACGATCGCCTGGAAGCAGTCCGCGAGGCCGGCTTGATCGAGAACACGGCGGATCTCGGCGCCGAGCGCGCCCGAGGCGATCGCCAGAGGCGCTCGGGCGGCGGCGCGCCGGATGGCGGCGTCGGCTCCCGGAAAAAGGATCGAGACACCCCGTTCCAGATCCTCCAGTTGAACGGCTTTCCGTTTCACGAAGCCCGCAACCTGATCATCGCCCCACCCCTTCCCCCGATCGGCGCCCACCGCTCGAAACACTCCGAAGTCGTCGTATCCCAGGTACCGGTCGTAGTACTCAGCCTGTGCAAGCGCCACGCCCTCTTCCTGCAGCACGTCCTGAAACGCGCGGAGGTGTAGCGGCTCGCTGTTTGCGATCACGCCATCGAAGTCGAACACAATCGCCCGCAACATCAAAGGCAAAGGGCAAAAGGCAGAAGGCAAAAGTAAGGTGCTTGCATGCTTTTGCCTTTTAACTTTTCCTTTCTTCCTTTTTCAATTTCTCGCCCGCCCGTATCGGGACCTTCAGCCGATTCTCCGGAGGCGGATACGGGCACTCGTAGCTGGCGTTGTAGTAGCAGTACGGGTTGTACGCGCGGTTGAAATCGATTTCGTAGATCCCCGTCGCGTTCCTGGAGAGATCGAGGTACCGGCCGGCCGGATAGGTCTCGGTGCCGCTCGTCAGGTCGCTGAACATCACGGTCAGGTGTTCGAGGTTCCGGTCCGTCAGATCGACGAGCGCCGTGAGCTTCGTCGGCTGTCCCTTGATGGTGAATTCGAGCAGGCCGGCCCGGCGCATCTGACGCGCTGTGCCAGTGCTCGTCGGCATCGGGATCACGGTTTCATCGTCGGTCGGTTTCAGCACGGCGGCCACTTTGTAGTCCGGATCGACTGGGAAATAGGCGAGGGGTAGAAGATCCTTTTTCCTGTTGTCCGGGATGGGATCCGAATCCTTCTGAAAGGCGGCGTCTTTCAAGGCGCGCTCCTCGGCGATGCGTGCCGGGTAGTCCCTATCCTCATCCGGCGGCTTGTTGCTGCAGCCCAGGCACGTCAGGACGACCAGCGCAGAGACCGCAGAGAGACCCTTGGCGTACTTCAAAAAACGTATCCCCTGCGGCTGACGGCCTCGTCGGCGAGCCGGCGTCGAAGGATGGTCGTGTTGATCGGCTGAATCTTGAGCAGGCGCCGCAGTCCGGCCAGCATGGTCCGCAGCGTATCGCCCTCGGTCATGGTGGCCAACGCCTGACGCGCGGAGGCGTCGACACGAAACGCGGCGTCGTTGACGAAGACCCGCGCGGCATCGACATGCAGTGACGCGCGCGGCAGTCCCCCCTCGTTGGCGGCGGCCGCCCGCAGGACGGCGCTGTCGGCGCTGTACACGTCGATCATCATGTCCGCGACGTGCATCAGCACTTCCTGCTGATCGGTCAACTGGTCGCCGTAGGTCTGCAAAGCCAGTCCGAACACCATGAGCGCGGTCTTCCGCAAGGCGTCGACCGCGCGCCGCTCATCGGCCAGTACGGTGTGATCGTCGGACGGCATCGAGGGCGGGCCCGTCAGCTCGTCCTGGAGCGCCCGCGCCGCCGCGATGATCGGCAGCGTCCCCTTCGCGGCGCGTCGCGCGAGCATGCCCGGAATCAGCAGCCGGTTGATCTCGTTTGTTCCCTCGAAAATGCGATTGACCCTCGCATCGCGGTAATGGCGTTCGGCGGGGTAATCGCTCACGTATCCGTTCCCGCCGTGGATCTGGATGTTTTCGTCGAGGACGTAGTTCAGGGTCTCGCTGCCGGACACCTTCGCGATGGACGCTTCAACCGCGTACTCCTCGAGCGTCTCGAGCGCGGATGACGATGTCCGCGCGTCGATCAGGCCGGCCGTGCGGTACAGCGCGCTTTCGACGCCGTAGGTGCGCACGACCATTTCGCCGAGCTTGTGCTTGATGGCGCCAAAGGACGCGATCGGCTGGCCGAACTGTTTTCGCTGGGCCGCGTAGCGCGCCGCCTCGGCGATGGCGTCCTCGGCGCCGCCGGCGCACATGGCGCCCAGCTTGAACCGCCCGAAGTTCAGCACATTGAACGCGACTTTGTGGCCCTTGCCGATTTCGCCCAGCACGTTTTCAGCCGGGACGCACACGTCCTGGAACACGACGGGCGTCGTCGACGATCCGTGCAGCCCCATCTTGTGCTCTTCCTTGCCGCTCGTGACGCCCGCAAACCCGCGCTCGACGATGAACGCAGTGAAGTGCTCGCCGAGGTCGTCAATCACTTTGGCAAACACGATGAAGATGTCGGCGAATCCGCCGTTGCTGATCCAGGTTTTTTCGCCGTTCAGCACGAAGGTGCCGTCGGCCTGGCGGGCCGCGCGTGTGCGTGCGCCGAGCGCATCGGATCCCGCGCCGGGCTCGCTGAGGCAGTACGCGCCGACGAGATCGCCGCTGATCAGGCGGGGCAGATACCGCCGCTTTTGATCCGGGGTCCCGAACAGAGAGAGCGGAAGGATGGTGAGGTTGGCCTGGGCGCCGAATGTGACGCTGAACGAGGCAGCCCGGCACATTTTTTCGCTGACGACCATCGACGTGACCTTGTCGAGCTCGAGGCCGCCGTCCACCTCGCTCACGTCGACGCCGAGCAGGCCGAGCTCGCCGCAGCGTTTCAGCAGCCTGCGCGAAAGCTCCCAGTCTTTCTGTTCCAGCCGATCGAGGTTCGCCAGCACCTCTTTGGCGAAGTCCTGCGCAGTCCGTGCGATCAGGCGGTGTTCGTCGGACAGCCGCTCGGGCGTGAACACGGGCGGCGCATCCGCTGACCCGAGCATCCATTCACAGCCGCCGGGAACAGCGGAAGAGCGAGGAGCAGCAACAGACGTCATGGCTCCATTCTCTCAAATATCCCGGCCGCGCCCATGCCTCCGCCAACGCACATGCTGACCATGCCGTAGCGTGCCTTCCGGCGCTTCATCTCATAGAGCAATGTGGTCGACAATTTGGCGCCGGTGCAGCCGAGGGGGTGGCCCAGCGCGATGGCGCCTCCATTGACGTTGAGGCGATCCGGGTCGATCGGCAGCTCCTTCAGACACGCCAGGACCTGCGCGGCGAACGCTTCGTTCAGCTCGATGAGATCGATCTGATCCAGGGTCAGTCCTGCGAGCTTCAACACCTTTCTGATCGCCGGAACGGGCCCGATGCCGAAACGCTCCGGCTCGACGCCTGCCGTGGCAAAGGCCACGAAGCGCCCCAGCGGCGACAGCCCGCGCTCCTGCGCCAAACTGGCAGAGGTGATGACGACGGCTGAGGCCCCGTCGCTCGTCTGGGACGCGTTGCCTGCTGTAACGGTTCCTGCCACATGAAAAGCCGGCCGGAGCTTCGCCAGCGCCTCCGGCGACGTATCATGCCTTGGCCCTTCGTCCCTGTCGAACAGCACCTGCCGGGTACGGGGCCCCGCGGTGCCAGACGTGCCGGGCTCGACGAGCGTCGCCGTAAACGGCACAATCTCGTCCTTGAACCGGCCGCTCTCGATGGCCGCAATCGCGCGCTGATGACTGCGAAACGCGAAGGCGTCCTGTTCTTCCCGCGTGATTGCCGATTCCCGGGCGTGGTTTTCTGCAACCAGTCCCGTGCTCAGGTATACGTCTGGATAGCTGTCGATCAGCGCCGGGTTGGGGGCGATCTTGTGCCCGCCCATCGGAATGAGGCTCATGGATTCGGTGCCGCCGGCAACGATCGCCGAGGCGGAACCGCACATGATGCGCTCGGCGGCGAACGCAATCGCCTGGAGCCCGGAGGAGCAGAAGCGGTTGATCGTGACAGCCGACGCTCCGACGGGAATGCCGGCGCGAAGGCTGGCGATGCGGGCCACGTTCAGCCCCTGCTCAGCCTCTGGCATCGCGCAACCGAGGATGACGTCCTCGATGTCGGCGGGCTCGATTCCCGGCGCGCGCCTCAGGGCTTCGCCGATGACGACGGCCGCCAGCTCGTCGGGCCGGGAGCCTCGCAATGTCCCGTGGGGCGCTTTTCCCACGGCGGTGCGTGCCGCCGATACGATGACCGCTTCGTTCATGTCCAGTCTCCCAGCAGATCCTCGATCGCGTCGGCGACCTCGGTGACTTTGCCGTCGAAGAGATGATCAGCGCCGTCGATCACGACAAGCTCTTTCGGCTCAGCGGCCCGTGCGTAAAACTCGCGGACGCTCTTCAGCCCGCATAGCTCGTCCCGCTCGCCGTGTATGAAGAACTTCGCCTTCGTGCTGCGCGCGACCTTGTCGAAGTCGTAGTGCGAAATCGGCGCGGCGACGGCGAGGAGTGTCGACACGCGCGGATGATCGACTCCCACTGTCAGCGCCACCCAGGCGCCGAACGACATTCCACCGGCCCACAACGGCACCGACGGATAGCGATCGTCCATGAAATCGAGCGCCCCCCGGAAATCGTCCATTTCGCCGGGGCCATTGGCAAAAGTGCCTGCGCTCTTACCGGCGCCACGGAAATTGAACCGAAGAACGGCACAGCCAATCCGCGCCAGCGCCTTCGCCGCCTGATATACGACCTTGGTGTGCATCGTGCCGCCGTACTCAGTGTGGGGATGCGCGAACACGACGGCGGCGCGCAATCCGTCGGCTGGCACTGCCGCGACCAGGCCGTCCGATCCGACGCGGTCCGCCGGCGGCTCGTCGAGCAGCGCTTCCAGCCGGCCCGCGCGGCCGGCAATCTCAAGCTGCATCGTTCTTCCCGCTCGCGCGCAGATTCTCTCGCGCGATCGTCGCGACAAACGCGCGGACAACGGCGGCGAAGAGCTCGGGCCTCGTGATCGAGCCGAGATGACCGGTCCGTTCGAGGACCGCGCTCTGCGCATGGGGAATCACGCGCGCGTACTCGGACGAGCCTTCGACCGGGACGACGTGGTCCAGCGCCCGCTCGCCGGTGACGACGAGCGTTGGCGCGGCGACTCGCGCGGCGGCTGATGCGGCGTCAGCCGACTCGATCAGCCGCGCGCGCGTCGCCATTCGAGGGAGTGACACCGGCGCCTTGCGCAGCGCCTCCAGTTGTCCCCGGACGAATCGCCAACGCGGCGCCCCGGCGCCGAGCGCCCGGCGGATCTCGGCATGCAGCCGCCATGGCGCCTCCGCGAGGAACAGTGGTCCTGCGATTCGCGGCACTCGCGCGTACACCTGGTGCCGCGGGCGGAGGTGCCAGGCGGGTCCCGGCGTGGACACCAGGATGAGAGCGCTCGTCCGATCGGGATGAGCAGCGGCAAACCGAAGCGCGATCAATCCTCCGAACGAAATGCCGCAGATCGGCGCGCGCCCGAGGCCGGCGTGGTCCAGCGTTCGCACCACCTGCTGGGCGTAGCTCTCGAAAGGCCGCGATGAATCGAAGGCGACGCCGGATGCCGGTTCATCGCACAGCGGAAACGTGAGGACGCGGAACCACCGCGCCAGCGCGTCCAGCGCCGGGGCGACGTACTCCCAGCGGCCCTGGATGCCCGGGATGAGGACGAGCGGGTCGCCCGAGCCGCGTTCGATCATCTGCATGTCTGGCGTCACGGTCAGTTTCTGAGCGGCTTGCCTGTCTTCAATGTGTACTGAATCCGCTCCAGCGTCTTCCGCTCGCCGCAGAGCTTGAGCATCGCCTCGCGCTCGAGATCCAGCAGATACTGTTCGCTCACGGTGGTTTGATGGGGAAGCGACCCACCCGACAGGATGAACGCGAGCGTGCGGCCCACAAGCGCGTCGTGGTCGCTGATGCGCCCGGCGCGCCATCCCAGATGGAGACCCAGTTTCAGCGCTGCGAGCACGGTGTCGCCGCCGACGAGCACGTCGCGGGGAGCCGGCGGGGGAGACCCTCCGCGCCCGCGCTCGTGCGCGAGCGCCTTGGCGTCCGCGATCAGCCGCTCTCGATTCATCGTGACGTGGTCCACGTCTCGAAGGTAACGCAGCGTCCGCGCGTCGGCAGCGCTGGTTGACACTTTTGCAAAGCCGATCGTTTCAAATGCCTGCTGCACGACCGGCAGCAGATCGTCGCCTGTCTTCAGTCCCCCGGTGGCACGCGCGAGGGTTTCCTTCGTGCCTCCCGCGGCTGGAATCAGTCCAACGCCGGTTTCGACCAGGCCGATATAGCTTTCTGCGGCGGCCTGGACGCGATCCGCATGCAGTGCGATTTCGCAGCCGCCGCCCAGCGTCAGGCCTGCAGTGGCCACGACGACCGGGACCGTCGCGTACTTCAACGCCTGGGTCGCACTCTGAAACGTCCGGATCATCAGGTCGATGTCGTCCCAGTTTCCCTCCTGTGCTTCGATTAGAAGGAGCATCAGGTTGGCTCCGGCCGAGAACTGCGGCGCGTCGGAGCCCACGACGAGCGCCGAGAAGTTCGCCGCGGCCTCCTTCACCCCGGCCTGGAGCATCTGCAAGGTGTCGGCGCCGATGGTGTTCATCTTCGAGTGGAATTCGACCAGGAGCGTGCCGTCACCCAGATCGATGAGGCTCGCACCGGGGTTCTCCCGGACGATGCGCTTCTGATCCCGCGCGGATTTCAGAATCTGGAAATCGGGCGCCGCAGGCGGGACCGCGTCATCACGGAAACGATTTCGTCCGGCCTGAAGAACGCCGTTCACCAGCCGCGGAATCTCGCTGGTGCCGACCTCATCGAGCACCTGACGGACGCCGATGGCGTCCCAGGTCTCGAAGGGTCCCAGCTCCCAGCCATAGCCCCACTTCATCGCGCGATCGACGTCGTCTATCGAATATGCGATGTCGGGTGCGATGCGCGCCGTGTAGAGCAGGGTCGGCCCCAGCGTCTGCCGCAGAAATGTGCCGGCCTTGTCCCGGCTCAGGAACAGCTGCTTCGTGCGGGCGCCGACATCCTGGATGCTGCGAGCACTTTCAAGCGCGGGGAGCCGCGGGGTTCGTTTGGGTCGATATGTGAGTGTCGCCGGGTCGAGCGTGAGGATCTCAGAGCCGCCGGCCGCGGACTTCTCCCGTTTGTAGAACCCCTGGCCGGCCTTGTCGCCGATCCATCCGCGCTCGACGAGCGACTGCACCAGTGGGGGCAGCGCAAAGGTCGTGCGCGCCTCCGGCGAAGGCAGCCGCTCGACGAGGGTTCGCGCGACATGCGCGAACACATCAATGCCCGCGATATCCATCGTCCGGAACATGGCGCTCTTGGGACGGCCGAGCGCCGGGCCCGTGATGGCGTCGATCTCCTCGATCGTGTACTCGCCCGACTCGAGCGTCTGCAGGGCGAGAAGGGCGCTGTACAGCCCGATATGGTTCGCGATGAAGCTGGGCGTGTCTTTTGCCACCACCACGCCCTTGCCGAGCTGGCGATCTGCGAAGTCGGAGACCCGCTGAACGATCGCCGGATCGGTGGCCGCCGTCGGAATGATCTCGACGAGATGCAGATATCGCGGCGGGTTGAAGAAATGTGTCCCAAGCCAGTGACGGCAAAACTCGTCGCTACGACCCTCAGCGAGAGCGGCGATCGGAATGCCGGAGGTGTTGGAGCTGACGATGGTGCCGGCGCGGCGGACGGCATCGACGCGCTCCAGCAGTCCTCGCTTCACGTCGATCTGCTCTACCACCGCTTCGATAATCCAGTCCGCGTCGCCGACACGCGCCAGATCAGTTTCAAATCCTCCGGTCGTGATCAGCCGCCCGACATCGCGGGTGAAGAAGGGGTCGGGCTTGAGGGCGCGCGCACGACTCAGGCCGTCCCTGGCGGCGTCTGGTGTCACGTCCAGCAGCAGGACCGGCACCGACGCGTTGGCAAAATGCGCGGCGATCTGTGAGCCCATGGTGCCGGCGCCCAACACCGCGACCGATCCGATGTGTAACATCGAACACAGATTAGATCGGGGACTGGACGAGGTGCCAGGCACCCGGCACGGCACCCAGCACCCCGGCACCAAGCACCTGGCACCGCAGAGTCACTTCCATCTCGTCAGAATCGCCTCCCGATCGAACACCGCCACGCTGACGACGACGAGCAGCACCCATACCCCTGAGAGTCCCAGGGCGATGAGCGCGAGCGTGCCGGCCGAGAGCCAGAGCGATCCGCTGAACTGCGCGATGAGAAGGCCCATCAACGGAAGGACGATGAGGACGCCGAACTGCTGAGCGGTGCGCGCGTCGTTCACTCTCGACGAGATGACGATGGCCGTCTGAAGTGCCACGAGTGCGGCCGACGGGCCGACCAGAAAGATGACCACGAGCGTCCGCCAACCCGCCATCGCACGCGGAACGCCGGGCTCGGCCGCCACCGAGATGACGGGGAAGTACAGCGCCAGCCCGATGGCCGATATCGCCATCGTCGGCAGCACGGCGCCGAGCACCTTGGCGACGAGCAGTTCGGGCGTGGTGATGGGTGTGGCCAGCAGCGGTTCGAGGGTCCGGGCCTGCTTTTCACCGACGACGGCGTGCGCCGCGAGCGCCATGGCGCCGGTGATGGGCGTCAGGAGAAACAGCATGAGGAACTGCTGAAACAGAAACAACTGGACGCGGCCGTTTTGCGAGAGCCCGCCTCCCTCGCCGACGATCGCACTGACTTTCGCGAGGTCCGCGTCGGTGCCAAGAGCACGGCCCGTTACCGCCGGAACGATCAGGACGATCACCATCGGCAGCACGAAAGACAGCACTGTGACGAGCAGCACCGGCAGCAGCGTCGCCGGATTGCGCCGGAGATCGAGCAGTTCCTTCATGAGCAGCGCGCGCAGGCGGGTCATGACCGCGACTCCGCCTTCATGAGATGAAGGTACACGTCTTCGAGGGGCGGAATTTCCGATCGCACTTCCAGAACGTCTGCGCCGGCGGCGACGAGCGCGCGGACAAGCGGCGGCGTGTCGCGGTCCGGCGCCCCGAGCGTCACAGCGATTCCGCCCGCCTCGACCGTGGCAGAGCTGTCGAAGACTCGCACCGTGTCGAGAGACGCGGCGGGGGCGCCGGTCACGCGGACAAACACGCGACCGGTCGTCAGCCTCCGGCGAAGCACAGCCGGGGGGGCGATCGCCACGAGACGGCGCTGCAGCACCGCCACCCGGTCGGCGAGCCGTTCCGCCTCGTCGAGGTTATGCGTCGAGAGCAGGATGGCGCACCCGGCTGCGCGGCGCTCGTCGAGAAGCCGCCGCACCACGCGCGTCACTTCAGGGTCGAGCCCGGAGGTCGGCTCATCCAGCAGCAGAATCTGAGGCTCGTGAAGCAGCGTGCGGGCGAGAGCGACCTTCTGGCGGAGCCCCTTCGACAACTCGGCGGCTCGTGTCGTGGCGCGATCGGTGAGCTCGAGGATGTCCAGAACGCGATCGATGGCGCGCCGGGCGTTGGACACGGTGTAGAGACCGGCGTAGACAGCGAGATTTTCCCGAACCGTGAGGCGATCCCAGAGGCCGGGCGATTCGGTCAGAAATCCAATCCGCTGGCGGAGAATGGTGCCGGTTGCGCGAGTGAGCGGAACGCCGTCAATCATGACCGAGCCGCTCGTCGGTGCGATCAGACCGCCGAGCATCCGCAGAGTCGTGGTCTTTCCCGCCCCGTTCGGCCCGAGCAGCGCGACAATTTCCGAGCGCGACACCTCCAATCTCACGTCGTCGACGTCCGACATGGATCCGAATCGGCGGGTGAGGCCCGTCGCCGCGATCACCGGGCACTACCTCCCGGGCGCCGATGAAAACTCGTACAGGCCGGGAGTGACGAGCAGGCGGCCCTTCGTTCCGAAGAACAGGCTGTCGGGCGAGAGGATGCCGGCGGCCCTGAACTGCACGGTTCGAATCTTGTCGCCGTCGGGGTCGAACACGTACGTGAAGGGCACGACGAGAGTCACCCAGAGGTTGCCCGATTCATCCACGGCTGCGGTCCTGATGGTCGGCACAACGAGTGGAAGTTCGCCTTCGGCGGTCTGGCGCCGCGGCCACGTCGTCGGCAGTTTCGAGACGAAGTCGTCGATCTCGACGCCCTGGATGCGGCGCTCGAACAGGAGGGCGCCGGCCGCATCGTATTTCTGGAACACCGGCTCGCCGGTCTGGAAGACAAAATAGAATCCGCCGAGCGGATTGACGAGCGGGATGCCCCTGTTGAGCGCGAGGTGGAGGTCGCGCTCGTCCTCATGCAGTGTCGGCCGGAGCCGGCCGATCGTCCCCTTCGCGGCGCCGTCGAGCGAGTACTCCGTGATGAGGGCGCCGGTCTCGGGCTGCGATATGAGGATCGCCGTGCCCGTGTACTGCAGCGAGCCGATGCCGTTCAGGACGTAGCCGCCCATGGTGACGCGGAGGTTTGTCTTGCCCGGAAGCGTGAAGCCACCAATGCGGAACCCCGCCGGCGTGAACACCTGGACGCGCCCGCGGTTGTTCGGTGCGTCCGCGACGGCAAACGTGCCGTTCGGCTCTACTGAAAACGCCGTCGGCTCGATAATGCGGCCCGGCTCCGAGCCGATCTGAATGATTTCCCAGGAGCTCGACAGCTCTTCATCCAGTCCGAACACCGTGTGCGCGCGGCGGTCGAACACGAAGAACTGTCCCGACCAGGATTGCTGAAATCCCGCTGGCTCACGGAACCGTCCGGCCAGATGCGGAGGCACGGCTCCTGTCGACAGGAGCACCTCCGGCTTGAGCGCCGTAACCTCTGGCGTGAGCACGAGCGCCACCGCCGGAACGAGCAGGAGACGTTTCAATATCTGGCGGTGTCGCGGACGGCGTTCAGGATGTCGGACGCCTGTGGCAGGATTGCTTCCTCGAGATCGGGGCTGTAGGCGACGGGCACGCTCAGCGCGCCCACGCGGCGCACGGGCGCATCGAGGTCGGCAAACAGCTCGTCGGCCACGCGGGCGGCAATCTCAGCGCCGAATCCGCACGTCACCTGATCCTCATGCGCGACGACAAGGCGGCTGGTTCGCCTGACGTGTTCGGCGATGGTGTCAAAGTCGTACGGCACGATGGTGCGCAGGTCGATGACGGCGGCGCTGATCCCT
>ORMF010820862.1_pt1 | contig 12034 bp, 16 predicted proteins | sample 1779871 | NCBI WGS metagenome assembly ORMF01 (sample SAMEA104232316, study PRJEB22302) | groundwater metagenome | biome: forest; feature: aquifer; material: groundwater | place: USA | collected 2011-08-07 | depth 5.4 m | reverse complement strand
ATTTTTGAAGAAAAACAAATTTTTAGAGTAGACCATTATTTAGGTAAAGAAACGCTTCAAAATATGGTGGCTTTCAGGTTTGCAAATGGGATTTTTGAGCCAATATGGAATAAAAAATATATAGATCATGTACAGATTACATGGGCTGAAGAAAAGGGAATTGAGGGACGGGGAAAATTTTTTGATGGCATTGGACTTTTAAGAGATGTAGCGCAAAACCACATTATGCAATTTATTGCCGCTATTGCAATGGAGCAGCCAAAGAGTTTTTCCAATGAAGAAATGAGAGATGAAAGAGCAAAAGTTATTAAATCAATTAGACCGATAAATGGAGATGAGATATCAAAATCCGTTGTAAGGGGTCAATATAGAGGCTATAAAGATGAAAAAGATGTTTTAATTACTTCCGAAACCGAAACTTTTGTCGCCATGAAACTTTTCGTTGACACTCCAAGATTTGAAGGGATACCTTTTTATGTACGCTTAGGCAAAAAAATGCCCAAGAATATTGCTGAAATATCAATAGTTTTTATACAAACCTGCCATACGCTTTTCAAGGAATATGGATGTCCTGAGATAGGAAACGTTTTGACTATTAGAATACAGCCTGACGAGGGAATTTCTTTAAGAATTATTGCTAAAGAACCCGGAGCGCAGCTTAAATTGGGAACCGTAAATATGCATTATACATACGAGGAATCATTCCAAACTCAAGGTGTCGATGCTTATGAAAAAATATTGCTTGATATTTTTAAAGGCGATCAGATGTTATTCAATAGATCTGATGAGTTAGGAAGCTCATGGAATTTTATAACAAAGATTTTAAGGGGATGGGATCTGCAGGCCAGAAGATCAAACTTTAAAATTCCGATATATAGCGAAAAAAGCTGGGGGGTAAAAGAAGGATTTGATTTAATTGAGAAAGACGGAAGGAAATGGACAGTAGCTTAATATGGAGATAGTAATGGTTGCGGTTTCATCCGTTGACGGCAGGATAACCAAATGGGATGAAGATTATATATACAAATGGACATCTAGGCAAGATTACGGATATTTTGAAAATCTAAAAAAAGATTATGATCTTATCGTAATGGGTTCCGGCACTTATAATGTTGTTTTACCCAAGCCGGAAAAAGAAAGACTTAGAATTGTTCTTACGAAAACTCCCAGCAAATATAAAAAACTTTGGATTTCAAAACAATTGGAGTTCTCAAGGGAAGCGCCATTAGAGCTTATAAAAAGACTTGAAAAACTTGGATATAAAAAAATGCTTTTGGTCGGCGGATCAAAAATTAACACACTGTTTTTAAAAAAGAAATTGGTTAATCAGTTATGGCTTACTCTTGAGCCAAAAATTTTCGGCGAGGGCAAAAGTATGGCTAATGACAAATTAAATTTGAGTTTGAAACTTAACTCAATAGAAAGGCTAAACGCCAACGGCACGCTGCTTTTAAAATATCTGATTGACAATCGGTAAATATTAGATTATCCTGAGACTATAATGAGCAAAATTCAACAGAGACTTCTTTTCCTTTCAATATTTATAATTTTGGGATTTATCTCTCTTCAGATTCCGGTTAGTAAATTAGCGGGAAGTAATGTTTCTTTTACCTTTTTTGATTTTTTCGGTCCTATCGCCGGAGCTTTTTTAGGCCCGATTTACGGGGTATTCTCAGTTTTGGTTATTGAGCTTGTAAACTTTTACCTTAAAAATACGCAAGTTACAGCAGGTTCTGTTATTAGACTTTTTCCAATGCTTTTTGCCGTATATTATTTTGGGGTCCTATCGGGCAAGAAAAGCGGTAAAATTATCCTTGCCGTTCCACTTTTGGCAATTTTAGCTTTTGATGCAAATCCTGTAGGCAGAAGCGTTTGGTATTACTCTTTGTTCTGGTTAATTCCTCTTGTTGCTTATTTCAAGAAAGACAATCTTTTCGTAAGAAGCCTTGGATCCACATTTACTGCCCACGCTGTGGGCGGGGCGGCCTGGATATGGACATTTAATTTGCCTGCTTCCGTTTGGAAGGGATTAATTCCAGTAGTAATACAAGAAAGATTATTTTTTTCCCTGGGCATCTGCCTAGCTTACCTTTCCATGAGATATGTTCTTAAATTTCTTATAAGTAAAAAGTTACTTCCCCATTTAGATTCCTTACGTCTTTCTTTCTAATTTTTTAATTCATATGCGGATTGGTTTTGTTGGATTGGGCAAGATGGGTGCGCGCATGGTTAGTAAGCTTCTTAAAGAAGGGCACGTTGTTGTTGCATGGAATCGCTCGCCGCATGAATCGAAAACCGTAGGGACAATTAAAGAACTGGTTGAAGGTTTATCTTCACCAAGAATTATTTGGTTAATGCTTCCGGCAGGTGATGCGACGGAGGAGATTTTAAAAGAAATTTCGAAGTTTGTAGAGGCGGGGGACATCATAATTGATGGAGGAAATGCGAACTTCAAAGATACCCAAAGACGTTTTGAAAAGTTTGAGAGCGAAGGAATAAAATTTTTAGGAATTGGGGTATCTGGTGGAATTATTGCAGCGACACAGGGATATCCGTTGATGGTTGGGGGAGACAAATCGGCTTACGAAACAATTATTCCGATTTTAGATTCTCTTGGCAAGCCTCACGGAGGACATGAATATTTTGGTCTAGGCGGAACAGGACATTTTGTCAAAATGATTCATAACGGCATTGAATATGGGATAATGCAGTCATTGGCAGAAGGATTTGAAGTTTTAGAAAAAGCGCCTTATGATTTCGATTTATTGAAAGTTGCAAAGCTTTGGCAAAAAGGAACTTTGGTTTCCGGATTTATGCTGGACCGGGCCGTAGATGCTTTGGGGTCGGATCCAAAACTTTCCAATATAGTTGGGGTAGTTGGGAGCGCAACCGGTGAGAGCATATGGACAATTGAGCAGGCGAAAGAAGAAGGAGTCAAAGTTGAAATAATAGAAAGATCTCTTGAATATAGAAACCGTTCCCAAACAGATAAAAATATTCAAAAGTCTTTTACGGCGAGAATGCTTGCGGCTCTTCGCAACGCCTTCGGCGGCCACGAGGTAAAAAAGATTTAGAGTGCATCAATAGAAGTAAGTCCGTTTTATTAATAAATTCTTCAAAAACAGATTATACAGCAACTTTTGCAAATATGCTATACTTTTAAAGAAATGAAATATTCAAAACTTTTTGGAAAGACAATAAAAGACGCGCCAAAAGACGAAGTTGCGACAAATGCAAAATTACTCCTTAGAGCAGGTTTTATTGATAAGTTGATGGCAGGATCCTACACGCTTCTTCATTTGGGACGAAGAGTCGAGCAAAAAATAGAGCAAATTATAAGAGAGGAAATGAATGCAACAGGCGGACAGGAAATCCTTATGCCCCTTTTGCATCCTAAAGAAATTTGGAATGAAACAGGCCGTTGGGACTTGGCAAAAGAAGTAATGTATCAATTTGAAAAAAACGAGAAAGAATATGCGCTTTCGTTTACTCACGAAGAAATAGTAATGGATCTTATTAGAAAGCATGTCTCAAGCTACAAAGATCTTCCGGTAAAACTTTATCACTTCTCAACAAAATTTAGAGACGAAAAAAGGGCAAAGTCAGGAATTTTAAGAGGCCGAGAATTTCTGATGAAAGATTTGTACAGCGCACATGTTTCGGAAGAAGATATGATGAAGTATTACGACGAGATTAAAGAGGCTTATAAAAAAGCTTTCAAAAGGATGGGATTAGATGCGATACTCACGCAAGCAGGCGGAGGAGTCTTTACGAAAAATAAAACACACGAATTTCAAGTAATTGCAGAGTCAGGAGAAGATGAGATTATTTATTGTCCGGGCGGAGATTTTTCTGCCAATGTTGAAATAAGTCCTGTCAAAGAGGGAAAGCAGTGTGATTTGGGACACGGAGAATTAAAAAAAGCAAAAGCAATTGAGGTTGGGAATATTTTCCCTCTGGGGACTTATTACTCCGAAAAAATGGGCGCAATGTTTACGGATCATGATGGAAAGAAAAAACCCATCTGGCTTGCGAGCTACGGAATAGGTTTAACCAGAGCTGTTGGAGCAATTGTTGAAATTCATCACGATGAAAAAGGAATTATTTGGCCGAAAGAAGTTGCGCCGTATCAAGCGCACTTGATAGAAATAAATAGTGAGAAGCTTGCAAACACTGGAGCACTGAAAATTTATGAAACACTGGAGAAAAATGGGATTGATGTTTTGTGGGATGATCGAGAAGAAGTTTCTGCGGGAGAAAAATTTGCGGACGCGGATTTAATCGGAATTCCGGCAAGATTAGTTGTTTCTCAGAAGACTCAAGATAAAATCGAATGGAAAAAGAGAAATGAGGAAGCAACGGAACTTTTAACTTTTAATGAGGTAATAGATAAGTTAAGGTAGGAAGAGGAGTTTGAGGTTGAAGATTTTTGTCCAGAAAAAGGCATAGACTGCCAGAAAAATTAATCCCCCCAGCAATAGAAAAACTAATGGAAATTTCCCTTTTTTCTTGTCGGGATTTACTACTGGGTCCGGAGTTGTAGATACAAAAGTAGCAGACATAACGGGTTTTTCTATATTTTGTGGCGCAAAGTTAGGTTTTGGCTCTGCAGGTGGAGGAGGGGTTACAATGTTTGGACTAGAAGTTTGAGGTTTGGCAGCTGGTTGGGCAAAGGAAGTACCCATCACTCTTTCATAAACTTCTTTAAGTTTTGGGTCAAGGTTTCCTGTAAATTGTTTTTGATCCATTTTAAATCCTCCTAATTAAATAGTACTTGCAATTTTAATGTCTTGTCAAGTCTCCATTATTAATTCTAATTGAATAGAATTAGATCATAGAGTATACTTGAGCTTATGAGAATTATTGTTACTCATGTTTCGCCTGATCTTGACGCAATTACATCAGTCTGGCTTATTAAAAAATATTTGTCCGGATGGCAGGATGCCATAACGCAATTCGTCCCTGCCGGAGAAAGAATAAATGGCAACAAAAATACAAAAGATGCTATAGAAAAAATTGGAGAGGATGAGGTTGTCCATGTAGATACAGGATTGGGGCCATTGGATCATCACCAAACCTCAGATGAGGCTCTTTGCGCTGCCAGCCTGACATTTGATTTTGTCAAAAAATCAATAAGCAAAGAAAAGGTAAAGGCCGTGGAAAGAATCGTTAAAATCGTTGTAGACATTGATCATTTCAAAGAAGTTTTTTGGGGAAATCCAACTGCTGATCATCATGAATTCTCATTGGCGGGAATATTGGATGGATTAAAACTTGAAAAGCCAAATCAGGATGAATTTTATGTAAGTTTTATAATTGAATGTCTGGATGCCCTGCTTCATGAATTTGAAAATAGAATTTGGGCGGAAAAAGAAATCAAAGAGAATGGCATTGAATTCACGACGCGCTTTGGAAAGGGAATTGGATTTGAAACAATTAATGATTCGGTTATAAAATTGGCGCAGAAAATGGGATTTGTTGTCGTCCTTCGAAAAGATCCAAGAAAAGGTTACGTAAGGATAAAAGCACGGCCATCAAAAGAGAAAAGCATCGGTTTAGATCTAACTCTAGTCTATGAGAAACTGAAGAAAATTGACCCGGACGCCACCTGGTTTTTGCATGTATCAAAAAAGATGCTTTTGAATGGCTCAGTTAAAAACCCCAAAATGAGAAGTACAAAATTGAGCCTTAGTGATATAATAAAGGTGTTAACGCAAATTTAATTTGATTTTTTACTTTATTTGTGGATTGCATTTTTTGTAAAATTAGAGATAGACAAATAGCAAAAGAATTTACTTATGAGGATGAAGACATTATGGTTTTTCCGGATATTAATCCCATTAAACCAATTCATCTTCTGATTGTTCCAAAGCGCCATATCGCAGATTTATTAATGATTAATGATGCAGGATTAATGATGAAGTTAACAAAGATAGCTCAGGAAATGATAAAAAAATTTGGATTAGAAAATAAGGGGTATAGAATAGGAATGAATGGCGGAGGGGCACAATTAATAGACCATTTGCATTTACATTTAATGGGACCAATGGGGAGAGGAATTAAGAATTATTAATTATTTTTGAGTCCGCCTAAGTTCAGTATTCGCCTTTTCAATTCTATTCGTCGAGTCAGACTCGATTCGAATACGGCTCATACTTCACTTTAGCGGCGGACTTAAGAAGCTCTAGATGCTCGCAAGCTCGCAAAGAGCTTCTAAAGGGGGTGTTTATTTATGGTATTTGTAAAAAAGATGCCCGGAGACAGCGATGAATCACTTATCCGAAAATTTTCAAGAAAAGTTTTAAATGAAGGTATTTTGCAGGAAGCAAAAAGACGTGAGTTTTACCTTAAACCATCTCTTGCCCGTAAACAGAAAAAAGAAGATAGCAGAAGAGCTCGAAAGCTTTGGGCATAAAAAATTAGTTATTAAGCAAGACTATGGACGGCGTAAAAGTTCCTATTTTTGTTGAGAGTAGATACCAAGTTAACAGGAAACGCATTAAGACAACGGTTGTCAATTTATTGAAAAAAAACAATATTAATGGCGATGTTGAAGTTTCTATTGCCATAGTTGGCGATAGGAAAATGCGGGATTTAAGCCGTAAGTATAAAGGAGAAGATAAAACAAGAAGTATCTTGTCTTTTTCTATGACCGAAGGCAAATCTTCTTATTTGCCCGAAGATTTCCTGATGCTTGGGGACATTATTCTTTCTTATCCGCAAGTTATTCTGGAGTCTTCCGAAGACGAGATGCTTGTTGATGATAAGATAGATGAGTTGGTCGAACACGGCGTGCTCCACCTTTTGGGAATAAACCATGAATAAAGATACGAATCTTTACAAATTTTGCAACTACGAATTCATTCGAATATAATTGTTTTAATTTGTAGAGATTAGCATTTTAATATGGTTTTTTATCGCAAATATCGTCCACAAAAAATTGAAGAACTGGACAGCGCGGAAATAAGAGAGAAGCTATATGGCGTCTTAAAAGATAGGGATTCTGCTCCTCATGCCTATCTTTTTACAGGGCCCAAAGGCTTAGGTAAAACTTCAACAGCCAGAATTGTAGCCAAGTCTTTGAACTGCGAGCGATTAGCAGGTAGCACGTCGCACGTCGTGAACAATAAAGGAGTATCTTCGAAACGCGAACAGCGAAACGCGAACAGCACCGTTGAGCCATGCAATAAATGTAATCAATGCGTCTCAATTACAAATGGCACAAACATGGACGTTTTGGAAATAGATGGGGCCTCAAATAGGGGCATTGATGAAATAAGAGATCTTAGGGAAAAAGTGAGACTCTCTCCGGTAGGTGCATATAAAAAAGTTTATATTATCGATGAAGTTCACATGCTCACAACAGAAGCGTTTAATGCATTGTTGAAAACATTGGAGGAGCCTCCAAGTCACGTTGTCTTTATACTTTGCACAACAGAGCCTCATAAAGTGCCGGATACAATTGTGTCCCGATGCTTTAATCTTACCTTCAAGAAAGCGAGTAATGAAGAATTGGTGAGATCGCTGCAAAGAATTGCAAAAAAAGAGAAATTATCTATAGACAAAGATGCATTACATCTAATTGCGACGCTTTCCGATGGAAGTTTTAGGGACGGGGTAAAGATTTTGGAAGAGATCGTGTTTATGGCTGGGGGTAAAAAGATTACGAAAGAGTTGGTTGAGGAAGAATATAAAATATCAAATATTAAATACCAATTGTCAGAAATGCTTGAACTTCTTTCTTCAAAAAATACAAAAGATTCCTTGAAACTGGTTGGGGAATTGGTTGATCAGGGAATAGATATGAAGTTTTTCTTGGAAGAACTTATCTCAAATCTTCATTTGCTGTTGCTGTCCAAGGCAGGAGTAGGGCAAGAAGGACTTAAAGACAGTAGGCTTAATATACAAGAAATTAAAGAACTCGTAGAAATGCTGTCAAAAGCTTATGGAGACTTGAAATATGCGGTATTGCCGCAATTGCCACTTGAATTGGTTATAGTTGAATGGGGAGAACAATCAGAAGATAGTCCCGTTTCTTTGCCAGCGCCTATTCAAGATTCGTTTCGCGCCGAGTCTCCCCATGCAACAACATCTTTTAAAAATGATATTTGGCACGAGTTAATAACAGAAGTAAATAAGCATAATCATTCGGTTGCAGGAGTGTTGCGCGGATGTAGTTTGAAAAGCTACGATGGTGAGAGCTTAATTATAGAAGCTAATTTTAAATTTCATAAAGATAAACTTAGTGAGCGAAAAACATTGGAAGTGCTCGAGGAAGCATGCAAGGAAATTACAAAGAAAAACATTAAAGTAGAAGTGCTATTGAAAAGCGGGTAGTCCGCCTATTCTTACTTCTCGCCTTACCTACTATTCGTAGCGCGGCTCGAAGAGCGAATATGGGCGGACGTAAGAAACTGTAATTCCAAATTAGATTTGGAAACAGTTTCTAACGAAGGAGGTGAAAGATATATGTTTAATCCATTTCAGCAAATTGGTGAATTAAAAAAAATGAGAGATCAGGCTAAGCAAATTCAAATACAGTTGCAAGCGGAAGAAGTAACTGTTGAAAAAAACGGCGTTAATATTGTTATAACTGGGGATCAAAAAATACAAAGCATCAGGTTAAACGGTCGCTCGGATGATGACGTTAAAGAAGCGGTTAATGAGGCAATTAAAAAATCCCAGGAAGTTGCTGCCAAAAAACTCTCCCAAATGGGCGGAGGACTAGCCGGTCTTTTAGGCGGAGGAACGTAGATAAAATCTATTTTTTATTCCGTGGTTTATTAGGAAGGTTTTTTTGTTGTATTTTGGTTTTTATTTCTTGTTTCGTTTCTTTTTTTAATTCTCTTTTTACTTTTGTTTTATCTTGGATTATTATTGATTTTTTCTCAACCCTTCTTTCTTTTATAATTTCTTTTCTGTCAATATTTTTTTGCGTTCCTACCTGCTTGATATCTTTTCTTAAGTCTTTTTTGCTCTGGGCATACGAATTGTTAGACAGAAGAATAATAAATAAAATCCCGACTAAAGATAATATTGCGGCTTTTAATTTTAAGTTCATTAATCTATGGTAATTAATGCTTAAGCTTTTGTCAAGGGCACAAGAACTTGTAATATTAGTGATTGATTCAAAGGCCGTGCAATAGTAAAATAGTTTCATGAAGTTATTTAGCGGGCAAGCAAATAAACCTCTTGCTTTGGAAATTGCAAAGCATCTTAAAATGAAATTATCCCAAACCGAAATTCATATTTTTCCTGACGGGGAGAAAAGAGTTCGCATTTTTGATGAAACAGTTGGGGAGGATTGTTTTGTTGTTCAGAGCGCATCAACGCCCGCAGACACAAATTACATGGAACTATTTTTTATTACGGATGCATTAAAAAGGGGAGGAGCAGGACAAATAACAGCGATAATTCCATATCTTGGTTATGAAAGACAGGATCATCTTTTTAGAGTTGGCGAATGCGTATCTCTGGAAGTTATTGCAAAAATTTTGAAAACTGTTGGGGTAGATAGAGTTATCGCATTTGACCTTCATTCAATAAAAATCCCTGAGATTTTTGGTATTCCGGTTGTCCATTTATCCGCTCTTTCTCTTTTTGCCAAAAAAATCAGAGAAAAAAAACTAGATGATGGAGGAACAGTTTTAGTGTCTGCGGATATGGGAGGAATAAGACGCATAAAACTCTTATCAGAAATGTTAAATAACATGCCATATGCCTCGATTGAAAAAAATCGGGATTTATCAACGGGAGAAGTATCAACTACAGGAATTGAGGGAGAAGTTCTGCAGAAAGCGATAATTGTTGACGATATGATTTCGACAGGATCAACGATTGTTGCATCGGCTAATCTTTTAAAAGAAAAAGGAGTTAGGCAGTTATATGTTTTTGCAACACATCCGGTTTTTTCCGCAGATGCGCCCAAAATTTTACAGGAATCAGGAGTTAAAGAAATTTTTGTAACAGATACAATTTTTGTACCCGAAGAAAAAAGATTTCCCAAACTTCAAATATTCTCAGTTAGCGATATGATAGCAAAAGAAATAAAAAATAAAATATAAAATCTCAAAGACATGTTCTTAATTTTTGATTTTTTATGAAGATTCCAAAGGCGATACAAGATCTAATTGAAAGCTTTGAGCGATTACCCGGCATCGGGCCCAAGACGGCGCAAAGGCTCACTTTTTATCTATTGCATGTTCCGCAAGTTGAGCTTGATAAGTTTTCATCCGCCATACAGCTTCTTAAAGCACGAACTGTTATGTGTTCTAATTGTTTTACTATTGCAGAGGAAGACCCCTGCGATATCTGTCAAGATGAAAGACGGGATAAATCAACGATTTGTGTAGTTGAACAGGCTTTGGATGTGTTGGCTCTTGAGAAAAATGGTAAATATAACGGTATTTATCATGTACTTAATGGAAAGATTGATCCCTTAAATAACATTAGTCCTGATGAAATTTATATAAAACAATTACTCGATAGGGTTTCAAAGGAGACAAACGGGACAGAGATTAAAGAGGTAATATTGGCGACTAATCCAACTATGGAAGGGGAATCAACGGCAATGTATATTGCAAAGCAATTGAGAATTAATAATGGAGAATTAAGAATTACGAGAATTGGGAGAGGGTTGCCAACCGGCGCGGATTTAGAATACGCTGATGAGTTGACTTTACAAAGGGCAATGGAAGGAAGGCAGGACTATTAGCATACGAATTTCTACGAATTGGAACGAATCAATACGAATAAAAAATGAATACGAATAAATTGCTAGATAAAACTAAGATTGTTCACCCAGAGCTAAGCTATCAGATTGTTGGACTTTTATTCGAAGTTCATAATAGTTTGGGAAATAGATATCAAGAAAAATATTACCAACGAGCAGTAGAAGTTAAATTGAAAGGCAAAAAGATTTCTTATAAAAGGGAAGTTGAAGTAGATTTGACTATAGATAATGAAAAGATTGGAAAGTATTTTCTTGATTTTCTTATTGATAATAAAGTAATATTAGAATTGAAAGTAAAGCCTGTGTTAACAAAAAACGATTATAGACAGATTCGTGCATATCTGCAAGCGTGTAATCTCAAATTGGGTATTCTCGTAAATTTCTATGGCGAAAGTCTTAAATATAATAGAATTTTAAATTCGAATACATCCGAATAATTTGTATTAATTCGCATATGAGCAATGATAGTATTTTAGGCGCTACGTTGGGACAGCTTGGAAGTGTCGTCAAAAAAACAGGACAGCAAATCGTAAAAGTTCCGGTTGGGGAAGGAGCGGACATTAAAGGCGAAGCTCCGGAGCAAAAAGAAGTACAAAAAAATCCAAATCAAACCGTTCAGGAAAACTTTACTAAAGAAGTTGTAGAGAGCTTGTATGGTAAATCTCCAGTTGATAAACTCACTGATAAATCCGCTGAAGAGAAGAAAAAGATTCTAGAGCTTGAGCAACAGTTGCACAAACAAAATTATTATGATCCAACATTCAATCCTCCTAAGCATCAAGATGAGCGCCCGGCTGAAAAAGTTGAGAACGAAAAGAAAAAAGAAATGCAGGAGCTTCAACAAAAAGAAGCGAAGAAACCACCGCCTTTAGCTGCTCAAAGAGCTGCCCAAAGAGTAGAGAAAATACCAGGAGCAGGATAACCTATGTTAAAACTTTATAACACCCTAACTCGGAAAATTGAAGATTTTAAACCTATTAATCCACCCAATGTTGGTATGTACACCTGCGGTCCGACGGTTTATGACCATATGCATATCGGCAACCTAAGAACTTTTATATTGTCAGACATTTTATATCGCACCCTTGAGTTTAACGGATACAACGTGTCTGCGGTTGAAAATATTACAGATATCGATGACAAGATTATCAAAAGAGCAGGACAAGACAATACAACAATTGATGAAATAGCAGGAAAGTACACGGATTTATTTATTAAAGATATTAAAAAATTAAATATAAAAATAGAGAATATAAAACAGCCGCGCGCAACGGAGTATATCGATGGAATGATCCATTACAT
>ORMF011532737.1_pt1 | contig 12035 bp, 13 predicted proteins | sample 1779871 | NCBI WGS metagenome assembly ORMF01 (sample SAMEA104232316, study PRJEB22302) | groundwater metagenome | biome: forest; feature: aquifer; material: groundwater | place: USA | collected 2011-08-07 | depth 5.4 m | reverse complement strand
TCCGCGACCTCACGGCCAAAATCGGAGTGCCGGTCCTTATCGGTTCGCCGCACCTCGCAGGCTGGAATGACGCCGATAACAGCGCCTATTTATTGGACGCGGGCGGGGAAATCAGCGGCCGTTACGATAAACAGCGCTTGGTGCCTTTCGGCGAATATGTCCCGGTTAAAAGGGTTTTTGGTTTTCTCGAGCCCATGGCTTACCGGATGGGCGTCAGTGATTTTCAAGCGGGGAACAAGCCCACTGTGTTTAATTTTATGAACGGCGAATTTAGGTTTTCCGTTTTAATTTGTTTTGAAGATACTTTCCCTTCGCTGGCGCGCGAATTTACGGCGCGCGGCGCGGAATTCCTCACGGTCATCACCAACGATGCGTGGTTCGGGCCCACGGGCGCGCCCTATCAGCATTTGCAGGCCTCGGTTTTTCGCGCCGTTGAAAACGGCGTCGCGGTCGTGCGCGCGGCCAATACCGGCGTCTCGGCGTTTATTACCCGCCAGGGCAAAGTCACGGCGCGCGTCCGCGATGAAAAGGGCCATGATATTTTTTCCACCGGAAAGGTCACGGAAGTCGTTTCAGCGGACCCGGTCGTCACGCTTTACCGGCGCGCGGGCTGGATCTTTCCGTATTTCTCGGCCCTCGCCTTCGCGATGATGCTGATATTCAAGCGGCCGCTTTGCGGCAAAAAACATTTATGAGAACTCAAAACTGTCATTTCGAGCGCAGCGAGAAATCTCCGAATTTGAAAAGCGGAGATCTCTCGGCTTCGCCTCGAGATGACAAATTTTATTTTGTTATCTTTTTTTTGATTTTGACTTTACTCTCGGGTTGTATTCGTTTGACGGGCAATGCGGGCTATTGGAAGCAGGGTGCCGAAGACGAAGCACCGAAGGTCCGCTCTGCGGGATTTGACAGCGCTGATTTTGTCCCCGGCTCACCGCCGCCCGGCAACATCGAAACGTAACAAATTCTAAACTCTAAATTCTAAACAAATTTAAAATCCGAAATGCCAAATACTAAACGTTTAAAATATTGGAGTTTAGAGTTTCGTTCTTGTTTAGAGTTTAGGATTTCGAATTTGAGGTTGCGATGATTACAGGTTGTGCTACGCCCGAAGGCACGTCGGCTTACAAATCCCGCTTCCCGCAATTTGCCGAAGGCCATTTCCGCGAAAGCCAAAAACTCTGGTGCTCTTCGATCGGCATCGGCAGTTATTTGGGCGAGCCTGACGACGCCACCGACGCGCTGTATGAGCAGGCGCTTAAAAAAGCGCTTTTGAGCGGGATCAATGTCATGGATTCCGCGATCAATTACCGCTGCCAGCGCAGCGAGCGCGTGTTTGGCCGCGGCTTGGCCGGGCTTGTCCGCGAAAATAAAATCCGGCGCGAGGAAATCATTGTCTGCACAAAAGGCGGCTTTATCCCGTTCGATCAGGATTATCCGCCCGATGCGGCGCTTTATTATGAAGAAACATTTCTCGAGACCGGGCTTTTAAAACCTGAGGACGTTGCCGAAGGCTGCCACGCCATGACGCCGCGCTATTTAGAAGACCAGCTTACGCGCAGCCTGGCCAATCTGGGCCTTGAAACCATCGACATTTATTACCTGCACAATCCGGAAATGCAGCTCGACGCGGTGGACCGCCGCGAATTTATCAAACGCATTCAAGCGGTCTTTGAATGGCTGGAATCGAAAGTAAAAGAGGGGAAGATCCGGATGTTCGGCACCGCGACTTGGAACGGCTACCGCCAGACGCCGGAAATGCCGGGCTATTTGTCGCTGCAGGAATTGATGCTGGCTGCGCGCGAAACCGGCGGCGCGGACCATCATTTCCGCGCGCTGCAATTGCCCGTGAATTTGGCCATGCCCGAGGGCTGGATCTTTCCCAATCAGCGTTTTGGGCCGGGGACTGTCCCGCTTTTGCAGGCGGCCGCGCGGCAGGGGCTGTTTGTGGCCGGCAGCGCCTCGCTATTGCAATCCAAATTAGCGGGCAAACTGCCGGATTTTTTAGCAGGTGCTTTTCCGGGCCTTAACAAATCGTCTCAAATCGCGCTGCAATTCGCGCGTTCCGTTCCGGGCGTGACCACCGCGCTCGTAGGCATGAAAAATTCCGCGCATGTGGACGAAAATTTGGAGACCGCGAAAGTAGCGCCCGCAAAAGAAGAAGAACTAATCCTCCTGTTTCAGAAGGCGGAAGATTAAATTCGAAATACTAAACTCTAAACAAATTCTAAATCCGAAATTTCAATTCTCAAACGTTTGAAATTTGGATTTTAGAATTTAGTTCTTGTTTAGAATTTAGTGCTTAGAATTTGCTTAGATGAGGGAGAGTCCGCCGTCGGCAATTAAAGTCTGGCCGACGATCCAAGATGATTCGGGGGAGACGAGGAAGGCCGCGATGCGCGCAAGGTCGTCCGGCTCGCCGAGCCGGCCCGCGGGGGTGCGGTTAATCACTTCTTTTTTGAGGTCTTCATAATTCGGAAACCATTTGATGGCGTCCGTATCGACAAGCCCGCCGGAAAGGCAATTCACGCGGATATTTTTCGGCGCGAGTTCTACGGCGAGATATTTCACAAGCGTTTCGACGGCGGCTTTGGAAATTCCGATCGCGCCGTAATTCGGGATAAAACGGTGCGCGCCCAAACTTGAAAGCGCGAGAATGGTTCCGCCTTTGCGTTCTTCCATGAAGGGGACCGTTTTTTGGGCCAGCACGAAGAAAGCTTTCGTATTGGTGTCCATCGTCAGTTCCCATTGATTGAGTTTTAATTTATGCACGGGCTTAAAAGCCCCGAGCGCGGCATTGTGCACCAAAATATCAATGCCGCCGAATTCAGCGGCCGTTGCTTCGACGAGTTCTTGGGCGGCTTTGGGATCGCCGACATTGGCGCGCAGGGCAAAAGCGCGCGTCCCTAAACGGGTTAATTCTTTCACGGTTTCTTGCGCGGCCTCGTCATTGCGAACGTAGTTAACTGCAATGCTGGCGCCCATTTGCGCAAAGCGCATGGCAATCGCCCGGCCAATGCCGCGCGAAGCGCCGGTGATCAAAGCGACCTTATTGAGCAGCGGTTTTGCGGTGTTTTTTTGAGTGGAGACGGCCTGAGCGGGGACGGTCATAGGGCTAGAGAATAGACAGGGGCGTGCCAAATTGCAAACAAAAAAACCGGTGATTATAGGACACTTTGGGGCAAAAGATTCATTTTGGCGCCTTAAGGGCTTGTGCTATAATGGCCCACTCTAAAGACTTAGAGCATGCCGCTGCTGACCAAAATTCGCCGCATTCAACGGTATCTTTTCGACTGGACGGTCCAGCATCATCCAGGACTTGACCTTGAAGGACGCGCAGAATTTTTTGTGCAGCGTTTTGAGCGTCATCTGCCAAAGTCTGCTCAGGTTTTGGACATTGGCGGGAGCTGGGGTTTTTATGGTGCGCCGCTTGAACAGCGCGGCCACCAATATACGGTGCTCGATGTGGTCAAGCCCGCGTTTCACCGGGCGCCGGTAGTGCTCTATAGTCCGGGTGAAAAGTTTCCGCTGCCCGATAGAAGTTTTGATGCGTCCCTCATTATTACGGTGCTGCATCATATTGACGACCCCGAATCCGTTCTTCGCGAAGCGGTGCGTGTCACGCGGGGAATCGTGGTCGTGATTGAAGATCTTTATCATCACCCGGTCGGCCGCTGGTGGACCAAGCTGCGCGACCAGATTTATAATTTTGAATATTTCGGCCATCCGGGGCAGTTTCGCAGCCGCGAAGAGTGGCTGGCGACATTCAAAAAGCTCGGCCTCGAATTAATCGAGGATCAGAAAGTTTATACCTGGCTTTCGGGCCTGCGGATTTTGAACGGTATCTTTATTCTTAGGGTACCCGCCCGATAAAACTGGGCGAGGCTCGCCTGCATAAGCAGGCGGCCAGGAGCGGAGACAAAGTCATGACGATGTTTCCTTGCGTGGAAGCCGTAGAGTGGGTGAAGCCCGGGCAAGGTATCACGGCCCGCGGGCATGTCCCGGTTGAAGCCGAATTTTTTAAAGATCATTTTCCCGGTTTTCCGATCCTGCCGGGAGTGCTGGCCTTAGAAATCCTGCGTCAGACCGCGGAATGTTATGTCCGCGCGAAGGGCGTGGAAACGGCCGGCCGGCGTGTACGGCTGAAAAAAGTCAGCCGTGTGAAATTTGCGGATTATCTTAAACCCGGCGCAGCTTGGCAGAGCCATATGGAGCTGATGGACGGGCCGCAGAACGGTAATTTGGTGTGGAATGGCCGCATTCTGCACGAGGGCCGCACGGCTGTGTCAGCCCGGCTCGAAGTCGAAATTCAGCGCGATCCGCAGCCTGAGGGCGCGGTGGTCTCATTCACAGGGGAGAATGCCTAGCATGGATGCCGAAGTTCTAAAAAAAATTCAAGAAACCCTTTCCGGAGCCTTAGGAGTCGATCCCGAAGAAGTGCGGCCGGAAGCCTCACTTGTGCGCGATCTCGGCGCCGAGTCGATTGATTTCATCGACATTATTTTCCGCCTCGAAAAATCTTTTGATATTAAGATCCCGAGCGGCGAACTTTTTCCCGGCAACATTTTGAATGACGAGCGCTTTATCAAAGATGGACGGGTAACCCCCGAAGGCCTGCAGGAACTGCGTAACCGGCTCCCGTATCTCGATGTTGACGGTTTTGCCCGCGATCCGCAAGTCTCCAAACTCGCCGATTATTTTACGGTCCAGATGGTCATCACTTATGTCCAGGACCGCCTTGTCAAAGACGCAAAGTCCTAAAACTTTTTCCGTGGGCATTGATCTTGTCCGCGTGAACCGTGTCAAAAGCTGGCTCAGCCGTTCGCGGCTGGTCCGGGTGCTGACGCCGCGCGAAAGCGCGAAGTTCGGCCGCCCCGCAGCGCTCAAATTGGCCCGTTATTTGGCCGCGAAGGAAGCGTTTTTTAAAGCCTCCGGCTGTGCATGGCTCGGCATTGAAGGATTTAAGCAAATTGAAGTGACGGCCGGCCGCAAAGACCGCTTCACCGCGCGCTGGCTGAAATCAGACAGGCCCGCAGGCCAGGGCAGTTTTTTTGATTTCGACGGCCATGCAGGTGCTCAAGTCATCATAAAGACTTAAGACCGTAGACATAAGACTTAAGGTAAAGCAAAAGCATTTTTGAAATTGTCTAAGTTTTGTTTCTTTTGGATGTCTTTAAGTCTTGAGTCTAATGTCTTGAGTCTAATGTCTCATTTGAGGTTTGAATGCGCTGGGTTCTTCTCGACGAAGTCGTGGAAATCGAAAAAGGCGTGCAGGCGCGCAGCCGCAGCCGCGTTCCGGCCGCCGAAGGCAATCCGGAGACCCTCATGATTGAAATGATGGCCCAGACCGGCGGCATGCTGCTCGGCGCGGAATCCAATTTCGCCGACGATGTCGTCTTCACGAAAATCGAATCCGCGGACTTCGATGCCGGTTTTAATGCCGGCGATCCGTTAGAAATTTCCGCGCGCGCGGAAGGCCTGCGGCCCGAAGGCGCGTGGTTTGACGGCGAGATCCGCAGCGCGGGCGGCTCTGCCGCGCATTGCCGCTTCATGCTGATGGCCGTCAACCGGCTCGTGCCGGGCCGTACCGAATCCGTAACATTTCATCCGGCTTTCATGAATCACTTCCACATCCGGGAAAAGGTGCGATGAAGCCAAGGCGCGTAGTCATTACCGGTCTCGGATTGCTGACAGCCTGCGGCCAGGGCAAAGAGCCGTTTTGGCAATCCGTTGTCGAAGGCCGCTCGCATGTGCGCAAACTCGACGTTTCCTGGAACGGCATCTCCGTTAAATTTGCCGCAGACATCCCTGATTTTGAACCCACCCACTTTATTAAATCCCGTAAGTCCCTGAAATTAATGTCGCGCGAAATTCAAATGGCCGTGGCCGCGAGCCACTTGGCCGTGGACGACGCGGGCATCAAACCCGAGAGCTTTGACCGCATGCGTTTCGGCATTTCGCTCGGCACCGGCATTATCAATAACGACCTCGACGAAATCGGAGAGGGCATTCACGCCGCGCTGGATGAGCAGGGCCGCTTTCAAATGACGAAATTCGGCAATGAAGGCCTGCGCGCGCTTTATCCGCTCTGGTTTTTGAAATATCTGCCGAATATGCCGGCCTGCCATATCTCGATCGCGCATGGATTGCAGGGCCCGAGCAATACGATCACCACTTCTTCGGCCGCGGGCGCGCAAGCCATCGGCGAGGCCTACCATATTATTCAGCGCGGCGACGCGGACTTGATGCTGGCCGGCGGCACGGACTCCAAAATCAATGCGATGGGTATTTCCCGTTTTCATCTGCTCGGCCTGCTCTCGATCCAAGGCGGCGAACCGGAAAAAGCGTACAAACCTTTTGATTTGCACCGCGACGGCATGGTTCTCGGCGAAGGCGCGGGCCTCGTGGTCCTCGAAGAAATGGAACATGCGCGCAAACGCGGCGCGCGCATTTACGGCGAAGTCGCGGGCTACGGATCTTCCTCTGATTTTTATCACGATCCGCTCGGCCGCCAGGATTTTCTCGGCAAAAAATTGGCCATGACCCGCGCGCTTACGGACGCCGGCACCGATGCAGGCGACATCGATTTCCTCGTCGCCAACGGCAGCGGCATTGTGCAGGAAGACATTCAGGAAACACAGGCCGTGCATTCGGTCTTTGCAGGCCAAACCGGCCGGTTGAAGGTCACGGGCGTTAAACCCGTGGCCGGACACATTATTTACGGCGCCGGCGGCGTGGAATTGGGCGCCGCGGTCCTCGCGCTGCACGAAGGCGTGATTCCGCCGCTGGCCAATCTGGAAACCCCGGACCCGGCCTGCGACCTCGCGATTGTGCGCGGCGAAGCCAGCCCGCATGACGGACGCATCGCGCTTTTTAATTCATTCGGTTTCGGCGGCCAGAATGCCGCACTCGTGATTCGAAAAGAAAGGTAAATTCTAAATCCGAAATTCTAAACAAGAACGAAATTATAAATTTCAAACATTGGAGTTTGGAATTTAAATCTTGTTTAGAATTTAGAGTTTCGAATTTCAAATTTTATGAATAATGGCAAATCTTTAAGACGTGTTGTAATTACGGGCATGGGCGCCGTGACGCCGCTCGGCCTGAATGTGCAGGACACTTGGGACGGCCTCGTTAAAGGCCGCTCCGGCATCCGCAATATTTCCATTTTTGACGCTTCGACTTTTCCCACCCGCATTGCCGGCGAGGTCAAAGGTTTTGACTTTGACCGCTGGCGCAAGCAGGACTCAGCCTTGTCCGAAGCCACGCGCAGCACTTTTTTCGCGCTGCAGGCCGCCGAAGAAGCCTTTCGTGATTCGCGGCTGCGCCGTTTCAATATGGACCCGGAACGTTTCGGCATTTATTTTGGCGCGGGGGACAGCGGCATTGATTTTGATTCCTTCGTCGAAACCGTGTCCGCTTCTTTTGATTCGGAAGGCGGGGTGGACAAAGGCCGCTATTTGGAGCAATCCTGCAAACGCATGAGCGGCCTGCGCGAGCTTGAAGCCCAGCCCTTTATGACGGTCACGCACCTGGCGCGCCGTTTTGACACGCGCGGCCCGGTCTCCAATTGCCTGACCGCTTGCGCCGCGTCTTCACAGGCGATCGGCGAGGCCACGGAGTGGATCCGTACCGGCCAGGCCGATATCGTGCTTTCCGGCGGCTCGCACTCGATGATTTATCCGCTCGGTGTGGCCGGCTTCAGCCTGCTCACGGTGCTTTCGCGCCACAATGACGAACCGCAGACTTCTTCGCGGCCGTTTGACAAGACCCGCGACGGGTTTGTGCTGGCCGAGGGCGCGGGCGTCGTCATCCTGGAAGAATTGGAGCACGCCAAACGCCGCAAGGCGCGCATTCACGGCGAAGTGATCGGCTACGGCACCACGGCCGATGCTTACCGTTTGACCGATATGGACCCGGAAGGCCGCGGCGCTTGCCGCGCAATCGAAGTCGCGATGCAGAAGGGCGGTCTCACGCCCGCGGACGTGGATTACATCAACGCGCACGGCACGGCCACCAAAGTCAACGATTCGCTCGAAACGCTGGCGATCAAAAAAGTGCTGGGCGCGCGCGCGTACGAAATTCCGGTGAGCTCGATCAAATCCATGATCGGCCACATGATCGCGGCCGCGGGCGCGATCGAAGCGATCACTTGCCTTCTTTCCATGCGTCACAGCATGATTCCGCCGACCATTAATTACCACGAACCGGATCCGGACTGCGATCTGGATTATGTCCCGAATACCGCACGGCAAGCGCAGGTCGATGTCGCGCTGTCAAATTCCTTCGGCTTCGGCGGACAAAATATCTGCTTAGCACTGGCCAAATACGATGAATAATCCCGGAAGTATCTTTCTGACCGGTGTCACCGGCACGCTCGGCCGCGAAATGCTGCGCACCCTGCTTGTGGAACGCGACGTGAAGATTTATTTGCTCGCGCGCCGCAAAACGCGTTTCTCGCATTGGGACCGCGTGCGTAAAATCCTGGCCGGCTGGAACATGGAAAAATTTCTGGGCACGCGCATCGAAGTTTTGGAAGGGGACGTGACCCTGCCCTCCTTCGGCCTGCGCGAGCACGAGATCGAGACCCTGCGGCGCGACGTGGCCGAGTTTTACCACATTGCGGCCCTGACTGCTTTGAACGGCACCGAAGCCGACTGCCGGAAGATCAATATCGGCGGGACCGACGAGGCCCTGCGCATGGCCCTGGATTTCCGGCGCAAGGGCGTGCTCGACCGCTTCTTTTATTTCAGCACGGCCTATGTCGCGGGCAGCAAGCAGGTCTATACTTCGCACGAGGACGGCCTGCCGGAAAAGCCGGCCTTCGCCAATTTTTACGAATCCAGCAAATTCGCTTCCGAAAGCCACGTGCGCAGCGCCATGAAAGAAGGCCTGCCCGCCACGATTTTTCGCCCGAGCATTGTCGTCGGCCATTCGCAAACCGGCGAGGTCAGCGAATTCAACGTCATTTATCCTTTTATCCGCCTTTTTGCGCACGGCATGATCAAGCTGCTGCCGTCGCGCCTGCAGAATTCCTTTAATATTGTGCCCATCGATTTCGTGATCAAGGCCTCGGCCGCGATTGCGCGCCGCCGCGATTCGATCGGCCACACGTATCATTTGGTCAGCCCGGAACCGCCGACCGTGGACATGCTGATGCAACTCCGCCGCGAGCTGCCGGACGTTCCGGAAATCCTGCTGATTTCGCCGGAAGATTTCGCGCGCGAGCGGCTGAACACCAACGAACAATTTGTTTACGATATTCTCGAACCCTATCTCGGATATTTGAACGGCGGCTTGAGCTTTGATGCCTCCAATACCCAGCGCGCCCTCGAAGGCACGGGCATTGCGTTCCCCAAAACGGACCTGAACTTCCTGCGCGTGCTCCTGCGTTACGCGATTGACCAGAAATACCTCGCGCTCCAGCCCATTTAGCTAAAAATGTCATTCCCGCACGTTTTAGGCGGGAACCCCCGAATTGAATATGAGCTACTATGTCTATTTGATGGCGAATCGGAAAAACGGTGTCCTGTACACGGGAGTAACCCGTGATTTAATAAAAAGGGTTTATGAACACCGAGAATCAAATGTCGAAGGATTTACTAAAAAATATGGAGTTAAAAATCTTGTTTATTTTGAGGCATCGGATAGCATTGATTCCGCTATCGAGCGGGAAAGGCGTATTAAAAAATGGAATCGCGAATGGAAAATCAGATTAATTAATAAAAACAATCCCAATTGGGACGATCTTTACGAGAAATTGATTCAGGGATCCCCGGCTAAAGCATCCGGGGATGACAGACTTAGATCATCGATATGAAACCCCAACCCATACATGAGACGCCTGTTGAAGCTGCTCTGCTGGCGAAGTTCCGCAGCTCCCATCCTTATTTTTTCCGCAAAGATGATTCGGCCCTTTACCGCCACCTCGGCGTCGTCGCGGCTTGGATTTTTGTTTTCACGGCGGGCGCCATCCTTTTTCCTTCGGTTATTTTCAAGATTTTGTACGGCGCGGGCGCGGCCTTCGGCTGGTTCTGCCTGATCAATGTCACGATCCACCATCACCACACCCATAAAAACGCGGCCAAAGATCCGCGCGCGAAAAAGCTGCTCGATTTTATTTATTTTATCGCGGTGCCCAATGCGCCGAAGAGGCTGCCGCGCTACACGCGCGCGCATTTAAATCACCACGCGCGGCCCTTTCACGAAACCGATGTGGACCACCATTACGGGCTGGAGCGCTACGAGGAGATGAGCCGCACACCGCTGGGCAAGCTGCTGTATTATTTGGAGCTGACTTTTGTGGGCGCGCATGTCCCGGGCTGGCAGGACGACCGTTATATGAATACGGTGCCGCTGGAAACGTGGAACCGGCGCGATTATGAAGCCGTGAAAGCGGAGGAAATCCGCGCGGCCCGGATTACCGCGCTCTGGCAGTGGGCCTTATTTTTTGTGGCGTTGAAATTTATGCCGGTCGTGGCCTGGGGCTGGGCCTTTCCCATGCTGCTTGTGAAAAACTGGGCGCATTACCTCGGCCAGTTCCAGCATTACAATGAAGACTTGCGCAATCCAGCGCGTTCCGTGGCCGCGCGCACGCAAACGTTTCGCGGCGTCCCCGAATGGCTCAACTGGCTCACCGGCGGCGAATTGACCGGCCACTTCCTGCACCACCTCTACCCCGAAATGCCGTATTACTACGTCGAAACCGCGCGGAAGATGTTCGCCGCCGATCCCGACCTCTCCAAAGCCTTCGTCATTTACTAAATTCGAAAAACGAAATTCTAAACAAGAACTAAATCCTAAATATCAAACTCCAAACGTTTGAAAGTTTGGAAAATTGGGATTTGTTTAGAATTTAGAGTTTAGAATTTAATGGTTAGCGCCACTTGGTGCGGGCGCCGGAGGCGGCGATGCGCACGGCGTCCAGCAGGACCAGCGCCATAAAAAGCGCGGCGATGGGATGGGCGAGGGAATAACGGCCCGGCGCGCGGAACACGCGGAAGGTCTGCCAGCAAATCACAAGGATCAGGATCACGAGCGGCAGCACGCGGCCCGCATCGGCGCAAAGCAGGACAAAAGGCAGGACTGAAAACATCAGCAGCGCCGCGGCATGGCCGAGCAGCACCGGGATATTTTTTTCAAACGCGTGCAGAAAAATCCTGCGCCATCCGCGCCACATCCCGGCCCACGAATCGTACATGCGCGTCCCGTAAACTTCCGGCCCTTGCGCCCACATCGCGGGCACGCCGGACTGCTTGGCCTTGCGCATGATTGCAAAATCTTCCAAATATTCTCCGCGCACGCTTTCATGCCCGCCGATCTTCTCGTAAAACATCCGTTCCATCAGCAGGTACTGGCCGTTGCCGAAAGTCATCGAAGATTTCGGGTCATTGACCTCTTCAATCGGAAACCACAGGCCGACCAGGCCCATGGCCGTGGGCTGGATCATATGTTCGGGCGGGCTGTGGGTGAGGCAGCGCGGCGTCAGGGTCAAAAGAGACAGGCCGTGCTCGCGCACAAAAGCCATCGAGGTGCTCAGGCCGTGCTTTTCGTGGCGCGTGTCGGCGTCCGTAAATAGGAACCAAGTGCCGGAGGCCTGCGGCGGCGCGGCCTGCACCGCAAAATTCTTGCCGGTCCAGCCCGGCGGCGTGGGCGTGCCGTGGACCACCTTCAGCCGGCCAGCCGGCGCGCGTTTCATCAGGTCCTCAAGCCACGCGGCGGTCCCGTCCGTGGAATTATCGTTCACGACAATGATTTCAAAATCGGGGTAGTCCTGGTCCAGCAGGCGGGTGATGCATTCGCCGATGTTCTTTTCCTCGTTTTTGGCCGGCACGATGATCGAAACCTTGGGCGCGGAAAGCGGGGCCGGGGCGGGGCGCAGGGTATGCATCCGCCGCAGGGTTTTAAGCAGGCGGGCCGTGCGGTAGAGCCAGACGGCGCTGATAAGGATAATTAGAAATTTGAGGACCATGCTTGCCGGTCATCATATGAGGATTCATTCGGCGAAGCAACGAAAAACCCGCCAATGTCTTCCC